>Ga0307376_10002402_pt1 | contig 18446 bp, 36 predicted proteins | sample TR2MG_FD_202536 | JGI IMG/M metagenome (GOLD analysis project Ga0307376, IMG submission 202536) | Soil microbial communities from Risofladan, Vaasa, Finland - TR-2 | ecosystem: Environmental > Terrestrial > Soil > Coastal area > Acid sulfate soil | place: Finland: Risofladan, Vaasa | collected...
TGTTCGCATTGACGCGAATAGTATGCACGCATGACCCCACAAGACGCCATCCAGAAACTACTTGACCGGCGCTGGACGGTCGAACAGATCGCGACCGCAGCAGGTATGCACCGCGCAACGGTGTACCGCGTGCTTAACGGAAGTATCCCAACGTACGCCAATGCCATCTCATTATTTGAGATTGCAAAAGGCAGGCCAGCGCCGCCAAAGGAGAAACAAGCATGAACCATGCCATCTCCGATCACTCCCTGCCGCCACTGGAGCCCGACAACGACCCCGAGCTGGTCAAGTGGGCTCGCTACGGCATCGCCCAGTTCAAGCGCGAAAACGCCGCCCGGGATGCCTATGAGCAAGCGGAAAGGGACTACTTCGCACATAACAGAACGCTGGATGGGCAGGCATGAAAACCGTCTGGTGCTGGCTGATCCTGCACGCCGACCTTCCGCCCGGTGAGCGCTGGGTGTGCTTCCGCACGCGGGACGAACAGCGTGACCGCCTGCCGAACGCCAAGACGCCGGCCGAGCGCGACGCGGAGATTCTCAACAACGAGCACCAGATTCGGCGGTGGGTGGAGGGGTTGGCATGAGCTACTGCCGCTGGAGTTCCGACGATTTTCAGTGCGATGTGTACGTCTACGAATCATGCCAAGGCGGATTTGACACGCACGTTGCTGGGCAGCGGTACGTATTCAAGGAGCCGCTTCCGCCGCCCGTCAATTTGTCGCAGGACAACATTCAGGAATGGATGGCTAGGCATAACAAGGTGAGCGAGACGCTTGACCACGACAGCATGATTGAGATCGGCCTTCCGCATGACGGCGAATCATTCAATGACAGCACGCCGGGTGAATGTGCCGATCGCCTCGAATCACTGCGCGCAATGGGCTACGTGGTCCCGCAATACGCTATTGACGCACTACGCGAAGAGCAGGGCGACGTCCAGCCATGACCGGCGCAGTGCGGGATAAGCCGGTGTTTCGGGTTGTTCACGGCATCAGCCTCGCTGGACATTTCTGGTACTGGGTGCTGGAAAGCCGCAACGGGAAAGAGATAGGCGTTTCAGTTCGCCATTACACCCGCCGTCGCGACTGCGTCCGCGCTATCGACACCGTGCTGATGGCGATCTTTGATGCCTCAGTGGAAGTAGAGAAGTGAGCGCCAAATCGCAAATGCGCGCCCTGCAAGGCGTTCGCGCCGGTCGAACCGAAGACTGGTATGCCCGCAGGCTCGCGCAGTCCAAGAAGTGGCTTGCTGAGTGCGACAAGAAACACACGCCGGAAGAGCTGGCTGCGGCACGGGCTGCGCTGGCGGTTGATCCGGTGTCACCGCAGAACGACCTGGATTTGAACTGATGGACTGGCTTCGCCTCTACGCCGAATTCGGCACAGACCCCAAAGTTCAGATGATGAGTGAGGTGATGCAGCGCCGGCTGATCATGCTGTTCTGCCTCCAATGCGGAAACGGTATTGAAACGTTTCATGTAACAGAACGTGAAACATCTATTGCCTTCGCACTACGTCTTTCGGAGGAAGAAATTGCATTAACAAAGGCTGAATTTCTCAAGCGAGGATTCATCAACGACGACTGGACTTTGCGCAACTGGGGGAAACGCCAGTATGCGTCAGATTCAAGCACGGCGCGGGTTCGCAAGCATCGCGAGGCAAAGAAGATTGACGAAACGCCAAGCTGTAACGAAGTGAAACGTTTCAGTAACGCGCCAGAACAGAACAGAACAGAACAGACAAACACCCTGTCGTCTGGCGACGACGGCCAAGAAGAAAACGGCGAAGCAGGAAAGAGCGGGCTGCAAAGGCTGATTCCGGTGAAGGCCATCCTGGCCGCGTACCACGAACACCTGCCCATGCTGACCGCCGTTCGCAAGGTGAACGACACCCGGAAGCGGAAGCTGAAGGCCCGGTGGTGCGAGGACGTTGAGCGCCAGACGCCCGAATACTGGGACAAGTTTTTCGCCTACGTCGCCAAGTCCGATTTCCTGACGGGGCGCAATGGCCAGTGGACTGCCTGCGACTTTGAGTGGCTGATCGAGGACTCGAACCACCTCAAGGTCATCGAGGGCAAATACGAAAACCGGGAGGCCGCATGAGCGCCCAACTCGACCGCATGCCATTCGACGTGGCAACCCTGCGCGTCCCGCCGCACGACCTTGGCGCGGAACAATCCGTCCTCGGCGGCCTGATGCTAGCCCCGGATGCGATGGCGAAGGTTTCCGACTGGCTGACTGAAGCGGACTTCTACCGCGCCGATCATCGGCTGATCTTCCGTGCCATCACGACGCTGATCGACCGCAAGTCGCCGGTTGATGCCGTGACGCTCGGTGACTGGTTCGACGCCAACGACCTCGCCGGCATGATGGGCGGCATCGGCTACCTGATCGAGCTGGCGAACAGCACACCCAGCGCCGCGAACATCGTCGCGTATGCGGAGATCGTGGTCGAAAAGGCCCGGCTCCGCAGCGTGATCAGCGCCGGCACTCAACTGGCCGAAGCGGCATGGGGCAGGGGCGCGGATTCACAGCAGCTGATCGCTACCGCGGCACACGACCTGGCCCAGATGCAGGCCAGCAAGCTGCGCGGCGGACTGGAACCGGCGAAAGTCGGCATGAAGCGCATGCAGACCGAGCTGATGGCCCGCTACCAGCGCGGCCCGGCGCTACTGGGGCAGCCTTGGCCGTGGAAGGGGCTCAACGACTGCACCAAGGGACTGCGCGATGGCGTGCTGTACGTGGTCGGGGCTAGGCCGAGCATGGGCAAGTCCATCTTCGGCCTTCAGACGGCCGTGTTCAGCGCCCTGCGCGGCAGTAACACCGCCTTTTTCTCCGTCGAGATGGGCGCCGATGAGTGCATGGGACGCGCTGTGGCCTGCGTCGGCGAAATCCCGCACGACTGGGTCGAAAGCCCGAACGACAAGGATATCGACGCGGAGTTCTACTGGGTCAGGCTGACCGACGCCACGCAGCGGATCATCGAATCGCCGCTGCTGATCGACGAAACGCCAGCCATCTCGATCAATCAGCTGATGGCCCGCGCCCGCCGCGCGCACATGCAGAAGCCGCTTCGCCTGATCGTGGTGGATCACATGCACGACATGGCGATTGATCCGAAACAGGCCCGGTTCGAGTACGGCCTGATCGCCCAGGGAGCCAAGACGCTCGCCAAAGAGCTGCACTGTCCTGTGATCCTGCTCGCGCAGTTGAACCGCAGCTCCGCCGTCGCCGGCAAGCGCCCAACGATGACCGACCTGCGCGAGTCCGGCGAGATCGAGCAGAAGGCCGACGTGATCCTGTTCCTGCACCGCGAGGACTACCACGACAAGAACACGCATCTGAAAGGCGTTGTCGAGGTCATCCCGTCCAAGGGCCGCAACATCCGCACTGGCAGCACGATCTACCTGCAGAACACGTTCAGCGAGATGCGCATGCAGGACTGGATCGGCGATTTGCCGGAAGCGCCGGAGCCTGAGAAGGCCCACAGCAACAGCAGGGGTTTCCGCGCATGAATACCCAGATCGCGCCCGCGCGCGACCCCAAAACGGCAAAACCAAGCCCTCGCCGCGTTATTTCGCCAGCTGCTCGATCGCGTACTGCACGGGATAGCTCGGCGTCCGGTAGCCGGGCAGCGTCGGATTGCACAAGTGCGCTCGCATCTGCCGCTCAGAGATGCCGATCAACCGGGCTGCCGCGCGCTGCGTCAGTCCGGCGGACGCGAGCAACGCCCGGAGGTATTCCGGGCGGGGATCATGGAGGGTGGCGTTGGGTTTCATTCGGCCAATTCGGATTTCAGCCACACGTACGTTTCCGGGTAATCGTCCGCCACCGCCAGGATTTTAGATGCATCATCGCCCCGGATGATCGCCGCAGCTATCTCCGCGTGATCAGAGCGATACTCATCCGGGCAGTCACGCATCAGTTCGTTCGCGATTTCGTTACGTGTGCTCATAACTCAGCCCTCCCGCGTCATGCGGCCGCCGATTTTCAGTTTCATCGACTCCCACTCATACATGAATTCCTGACCGTCTGCGCCGGGAAATTCTGCGCGAAACAGGTTGCCCAGATTTCCATGTTGGGCAACCAGGACATCAAGCTCCAGCTGGCTGTGAACATTGGTTGTCAGTTCCGCGATTTTTGTACGAACGTTCATGTCGTTCTCCTGGTTTCGCCGCGCCGTGATTGGCTGGCATGGGTAGAGAATAGGCTCACTGAGCCGGTATTGCAAGCACTTTCTGCATCTTTCTCGAAACGTCAGAGTTCAGTAATTGCGAGGGCCGTATGAGCAACCCGCAGCGCCAGCCATCAGCAACAAAGTCCAATCCGCGCAACAAGACGCACAAGCTGATCGCCGACGTACTGGCCGACCAGACGCTGACCACAAACCAAATCACCAACCTGATCGGGCATGAATCATGGATCGGCGTCGCGTCCGCGCTCCGGGCGATGCACCTGCACGGCGAGATCGTCAAGCTCAAGTCGCGCCACGGCCGGGGGATTCAGTCCGCGAAGTGGCGGAAGGCGAGGGTGAGCGCGTGACGAGAATCGAAACCATCGGCAACGCTGTTTTGTATCTAGGCGATTGCCGCGAAATCATGCGCTGCCTACACGGCGACAGCATCGACAGCATCGTTACCGATCCGCCCTACGGCCTGGGCTTCATGGGCAACGCATGGGACAAGGGCGTTCCCGGCGTCGAGTTCTGGACGGAAATGCTGCGCGTGGCCAAACCCGGCGCGTACCTACTGGCGTTCGGCGGCTCGCGCACCTTTCACCGCATGGCCTGCGCAATCGAGGATGCGGGATGGGAAATCCGCGACACGATCATGTGGCTGTACGCCAGTGGATTTCCAAAGTCGCACAACCTGGGCGATGGACGCGGTACCGCGCTCAAGCCGGCGCATGAACCGATCATCATGGCGCGCAAGCCGCTGATCGGCACGGTAGCCAGCAATGCAGCTGCGTTCGGTACCGGCGTGTTGAACATTGATGCCTGCCGAATTGGTGTATCCGATGCCGACGCGAAGCACACTGGGCGACCCAATTGCGCGGGCAAAGATTATGGATTGCACGAGGGTGGACATTCGTTCCTCGCCGGAGATATTCGCGCACTGGAAACCGGCCATGATATTTCTTCGGGCCGATGGCCCGCTAACGTCACCCACGACGGTAGCGATGAGGTACTCGCGGGGTTTCCAGATTCCGCCGGCAGCGGCCCTGCGGGAACCGGCAGCGCCGCCCGTTTTTTTTATTGCTCAAAGGCGAGCAAAGCTGACAGAAACAGCGGGCTTGACGGACAAGAAACAGTTATAATCGAATGGTCTGAAATCACCGGAAAACCGACATGGGACTGCGAGGACCGAAAAGTAAAGCTCCAGGTGGACGTGGCTACGTCACCCCCAAGGGTTATATCCGTATCTGGGATAACGAGCAAAACCGCTATCGAATGGAGCATGATGTTGTTTGGGAGCGAGCCCACGGCCCTGTGCCGGACGGGTACGACGTTCACCACAAAGACGACGTTAAATCAAACAACCGGCTTGACAACCTTGAGCTACTTTCAAAACTTGCTCACAAGCGTCTGCACTCGGGATGCGAGCTTAGAGACGGAGAGTGGTGGAAGCCTTGCAGAAAGTGCGGAACCTGGAACCCTATCGCTTCGCACTACAAACGCAAGGATGGCATCAGCCCTTGGTGTCGCGCCTGCTGCGTTACCAATGCTGTTAAGAATAAGCGCAAGCGAAAGAAGGTCTGAACATCCGACCGTCAAGCCCACCGACCTGATGCGCTATCTATGCCGGCTAGTGACGCCCGCCGGTGGCACGGTACTCGACCCATTCATGGGCAGCGGCACAACCGGCGTCGCCTGCATGAACCCCGGCCGATCCTTCATCGGCATCGAGCGCGAGCCAAAGTATTTCGAGATTGCGTGCAGGCGAATTGAAGATGCCCAAAGGCAAGGCAGGCTCATCGCATGAACCTAGACCACGAAACCCTCGAATCCCTCGCCCGCGAAATCTGCGACTCGCGCTACGGCGCAGGCCATTACGACAAGTCGGGCACGCACCGCAACCACTGGCGCTGCAAGGCGGCGGAGATGATGGCGCTCGCTGAGGCAATGCCGGCTTACAAGACGCTGGCTGCGGCGTGTGGGTGGGTGTTGTGAATATCATCATCGCTGGCGAAGAATCAGGCATCACGCGCGATGCGTTCGCTGCGCTAGGACATAACGCCTGGTCATGTGACCTGAAGCCGTCACGCTCGCCTAGTGGCCAGCACTGGCAAGGCAGCTGGCGTGACGTGTGCTGGGGCAACTTCGACATCGGCATCATGCACCCGGAATGTACGCACCTTGCCGTAAGCGGCGCGCGATGGTTCCCACAGAAACGCGCTGACGGTCGGCAGCAGGCGTCGATTGCCGAGTTCCTGTATCTGGCCAACGCCACGGTTTACGCAAGCTGCGTCGAGCAGCCCGTCGGCATCATGTCCACGCTGTATCGCAAGCCAGACCAGATCGTGCAGCCGTGGATGTTTGGACGGTGGGAAACGAAGGCGACGTGCTACTGGCTGAAGAACCTTCCGCGCATTGTGGTGCTGTACCGCACGGTTGACGAGTGCCGCGAGGCGCTGGGGTTGCCAGTAGGGAGCAAGCCAGAGGCGAAGGTGCACAAGTGTCCACCCGGGCCACTGCGGGCACAGATCAGGTCAGAGAGCTTCCCCGAGATAGCGCAGGCAATGGCGATGCAATGGGGCGGTCAGGTACAACGCTTGGAGCTGGCCGCATGACAACCGCCGCCGAACACGCCTATATGGGCCGCGTCAAGGAACTCCCGTGCGGCGTATGCGAGCAAGCAGGCCCCAGCGACGCGCACCACGTCCGCACCGGCCAGGGCATGAGCCAGCGTGCCGGAAACTACTGCGTCGTGCCGCTCTGCAAGTCGTGCCACCAGGGACCGCATGGGATTCACGGCGACCGCGCGATGTGGAAGATCCACAAGCTTACCGAAATGGACGTGCTGGACGAGACGATTGCGAGGATGTGCCGATGAATGAACTGATGTTGCTATGGCCCTCGCGCGACCTGCGCCCGAACGCCCGCGTGCATTACCACCGCAAGGCCAAGGCTGCCAAAGCCGCAAGACAAGAGGGCATGGTGATTGCCCTAGCGGCTGGCTGGCATCGCATCACGCTCCCGGAAGGCCGGCTGCACCTATGGATCGACTTCTACCCGCCAGACAAGCGCAGGCGCGATGACGACGGTCTGCTGGCCAGCTTCAAGCCTTGCCGGGATGGCATCGCGGACGCGCTCAAGATCGACGACAACCGCTTCGTGTCGCACCCCTACGTCAAGGACGAGGTGCGCAAGGGTGGCGAAGTCCGCATCAGGATCACCGGAGGGCCGACGCCATGAACCTCCGCTGCCGCATCGGCCTGCATTGGTGGAGGCCGGTTATGGCCGCTACGTGGTGGCCGCCCGGAAGCCTTGGCGGCAACGTCAAGAATTGGACACCGGGCCGTCCTGTGCAAGTCGCCTGCAAGTGCCGCCGCTGCGGCAAGCGGGTAATCGTATGAACGACGTGCATTCGCGCAACGCGGCAAAAAACATCATCGTCCTGCAATTCAAAATAGGGGATCGAGTGAGCATCAAGGGGATTGAAGAAACTGGAACGGTCTATTCCGCCACCATCTCGCGCGACGGCATCGAGTACTGCGTCAAGTGGTTCAACGACAGCGACACGCGGTGCGCGGACTGGTTTCAACCGTCTGAGCTGGAATCCGCATGACCGGCCCGATCAAGTGCGCCGATTGTCGCCACTTCGCTCCGTGGCAGGGCAATCCCGAGGTGGCGATGGGCGCCTGCCAAAACCCTGACGAGCCGATCGGCAGTGAGTATTGGTTTGCCCGCGAGATCCATCGGTGTCCGCGATTTTCAGCAAAGGAGGCGACGCGCGATGCCGCCGATCACGAATCGACGGGGGATGACGATGCCGCGGATGAGTAAGCTGGAAAAGATTAAAACTAGGCATTGCCCAAAATGCCTATGCCCAACTGAGAGGTATGAAAATGGGCGTTGCAAACCTTGTCATTTAAAGTATTCGCTTAAATGGAAGGTTGAAAATATTGAGCGTGTAAAGATAAAAAACAAAGAACGCAATATTTCTAAAGTAGAAGAAATTTGCGCATACCATGCAAATTATTATTTAAGGAAAAAGGAAAGTATTTGCTTGGCTAGCAATCTTTGGAAAGCAAAAAATCCGGAACGAGTAAGAAATGTTAACGTTGCTTGGAACGAAGCCAATAAAGATCGAAAGCGTATACATAATCAAAACAGAAGGTCTAGAAAAAACGCTAGACCTGGAAATCTTTCCAAAAATATCTTTAGCAAGCTGGTAAAGTTGCAAAAAAACAAATGCGCATGTTGCCTCGCCGATATTTCAGGGTTAACCGCTCACCTTGATCACATTGTTCCTCTTGCTCTAGGCGGAGAGCACGCGGATTTCAATATGCAAATACTTTGCGCTACATGCAATCTTAAAAAGGGCGCCAAGAAGCCGCATGAGTTTATGCAATCACAAGGGTTTCTTCTGTGATGATTAATTCAAGACTGAAGCCTGAAGCCGCCGTGATTGACGGCAAGCTGGCGATCTTCCTCGGTGCCGACTACAAGATGCTGCCGCTGGCGGTCGCTGATCCCTACGTGCGCAGGTTGCAGGGGCTCGTGGCTGAGATGAAGCGGGCGGAGAAGCGGGCCAAGCGCAAGGCGAGGGTGGGATGATCCGCCCCGGCCGACAGCCACGACCAGACAGCGCATGCCATTCAAGCGACGTGCTGACGCCCACCGAGCGCGCCGCCGACCGCGTGCCGCTACGTGTGGCAGCCACCACCCCGACGAAGCCCTCGACGGGGCTGAAATGGGCTGACGATCCCGACATCCGCACCATCCTGACCATGCTGAGGGGAAAGCTATGACACAGACAAACGAACTGTTCGGCAAGGATCGGGCCGGACTGATGGAGCGCATGGGTCGGCTGCTGGGCTCGACCACCTACCGCGACCAGGATTCGGGCGGCGGCACGCCATTCTCAGCCCGCAAGCTCACGTCCGAGGCCAAGCTGCTGCTGTCGATCAAGTTCGCGCAGGCGTATCCCGGCGATGTGGGCCCGTGGGTTGTCTACAGCATCGCCCTGCGGCTGGATGACCGGCAGCGCGAGATTGTGACGTGGCTGGCTGACAAGCTGGCGATTGGAACCGGGCCAGCAGGGCAGCGCAACAAGGAGCGCATGCTGCCGATTGCGCTGGCGGCCTATCAGCTGGCGGTGCACGGTGCCGAGGTAACGCCGCCAGCGGTAGGCAATGCCCGCGACTTCACGCTGCTGGCAAACATCGGCGCCGGCTGGCTTTGGACAAAGGCGGACTGTGTGCTCAGCCGGGTGGAGGATGGCGAGGAAACCTTGGTTCGGCCGGAAGTGTTCAGGGGGCTTGCTGTCAACGGGTAAATCGGGTATTTTTCTGTACAGGCGAAATTGCCACCAACGCCAACGCATCCCCAAACCCTGCCCGAAATGGCGCGGTTTCTATTTGGAAGGTTCCGCTAGGTTGGCTGGCGATCCGGTTTGAACCCGGAGGGACTGGAGACAGTAGGGGTTCGACTCCTCAGCCTTCCGCCAATTTGCAGGCTCCCGTTGCACTTGATAAGCGCGGGACGTAAGTACGGCACGGGTGATCCGTGCGGGCCTGCAAAGCAGCTGATCGCCCACGCGGCGACACAGCAACGCAGCCGCTATGCGGTTGCAGCACCACCCCAGCCCGGCCGCTACATGCGCACTCCCGCCAGCCGCGAGGCTCGCTGCGCTGCGGTCTACAAGCCCCTAACGCCGAGGTCGATACCCCCGACCGCTCGCTGACCGGGCTGGAACCTATCAACACCCGCCGCGTGCGGGGCAACTTGCACGCGGAGAGATTCATGGCGCACGACCCAATCAGCCCCGATTCCCCGGAATGGCAGCGCGAGATGCATGCGCTACGCGTCGAGGTACGCGACCTCAATCAGCAGGTTCGTGGACTGGTCGAGGCATGGGAGACGGCGCAGGGCATCGTGCGATTTATGAAATTTTTGGGGACGATGGCCACTGCCGGAGCGGCGATATGGGCGCTGGTGAGCATGGCGAGGAATGCGAAGTGAGCGATATACAGACGGGCGCCGGCATTGTCGAGATGACGATGCAGCACCTGCTGCCGGCGAAGTTCGACAGCCCATCCGCTCGCGTGCAGCTACTGGCACAAGGTCAACAGGAGTCCGGATTCGCCACGCGCCAGCAAACAGGCGGACCAGCCCGCAGCTACTGGCAGATGGAGCAGGGCGGCGGTATCCACGGCGTCCTCAAACATCCGGCGTCATCCGCGTATGCCCGCTCGGTCTGCGCGTTGCGTGCGGTGGCTCCGGTAGAGAGTGACGTCTATTCCGCGTTCCTCACCGACGACTTGCTCGCCTGCGCGTTCGCCCGTCTGCTGCTGTGGACTGACGCTGATCCGTTGCCGCAGTTGGGCGATGAACGTGGCGCGTGGGAGCTGTATCACCGGACATGGCGTCCCGGCGCTTTCGACAACGGCAGCCCAGCGCAACAGGCCGAGGTTCTGGCCCGCTGGCATGACAGCTATTCGGCGGCACTGGCCGCAGCGAGGGGTAACTCATGACCGTCTATACCGACGCCAAGCGCTGGTGGCACAGCAAAACGATCTGGCTCGGTACGCACCTGATGGCCGCCGCCCCGGTGCTGGAATACGCGCGCGATAACAGCACCCTGCTGCATGCCTACGTCGGCAAGGCAGACGCGGCGATATCGTTTTGCCTCGGCGTGATCGTGGTCTGGCTGCGCAACGTGACGCGCAAGCCCATCGGCAAGAGCAATGCCGTGCCGACCGTTACGACGCCGGCCGATGACAATTCGGAGCATGCGTGATGCGTCTAAACGACCTTGAGCCGCGCTGGGTCGCGCTCGAAAGTGGCGGCCCGGTTGTCGGCCTAGGCTTCCAGTGCCCTCACTGCCTGACCGAGCGCCTCGCCGTCCTGTTCCATCACAGCGGGAACGCGGCCATCGCCGAAGAGGGCTATATCCGCGCGCACAACGGTGATCGTCCCGAGCAATATATTTGGACGTTGGCTGAAGGCTCGACGTTTGGTGACATGACACTCACGCCATCCATAGATGCAAGCAAAAGCGGCCACTGGCACGGATTCATCACGAACGGGGAAATCCGCTGATGATCGACAATCTTTCACCGGTGCGCGGCATCGTCAACGCCTGCGCGCTGTCGCTGCTGGTGTGGGTGGCTGTCGTGGCGCTGCTGTGGTGGCTGTTGTGATCGCCATCCTCGGCCTGCTGCGCAAGGTGCCAGTCTGGGCTTGGCTGGCGCTTGCCGCCGCTGGCGTGATCGGCTGGCAGCACGTCGAGATCAGCCACTACCGCAGCAAGATGGCCGCGCTACAAGCGCAGTCCGCTGCGTATGTTGCGGCGCAGAAAACGCAGCTCGCCACGATTGCGCGGCTCAAGCTTGCAAACCAGCGGTGGGCCGCGAAAGACGCCGCTGATCTTGCGCTGGGCAAGACCTATGCCGATGCTGCCGAGCATTACGCGCAGCAACAGCAGTCGCAGAAACAGACCGCACAACACACGATCCAGGTGATCTATGAGCATGACCCGTCGGCAAAGCATTGGGCCGATCAGCCTGTGCCTGATGCTGTTGCTGCCAGCCTGCACGACAACGCCAGCGGTTCGCACTGAGATGGTCACCGTCAACGTTCCGGTGTACGTCGCGCTTCCTGCCGCGCTCACTGGTGCCGCGACGATGCCGGCGTTTCCCGTGGAACTGACCAACGCCGCGCTCGCGCAATACACGCTGGATCTGCAGACGGCGCTCAAGATCGACATCGACAAGCTGAGCAAGATTCGGGCGTTGCAGCCTAAGGGCCACTGACCATGCACATCATCTACATCATCGGAGCCGCACTCATCGTCGCGCTGTCGGTGTGGGTACTGATCGAGCTATGGGCCGACAAGCGGTATCGCCGGCAGTACGACATGCGGCCCACGGTGCCAAATCCACGGGACAGATTGCCACCATTATGAATCACAACGAGGAATTGAGATGAGCGAAGAATCGAAGGTTTTGGCGCCGGAAGTGGCTCCAAGTGCATCTGATCCGGCGGCTGCGCATCCAGCTGCTTTGGTATTGGCTGAGATCGAAGCCAAGCTGGCCAGCCTCGAAGGCTTGTGGGCTACCGAGGTGCGTGCGCTAGTGTCGAAGCTCAAAGCGCATCTGTGAAGTTGAACCTGTGACGCATGGCTCGACCAACGAAGTACAAGCCCGAGTATGTGAAGCAGGCTGAGAAGCTATGCAGGCTACATGCGGGTGATAGGGAAATCGCGGACTTCTTTGGCGTCAATGAGGCCACGCTTCACCGTTGGAAGCTTGTCCATCCTGAGTTTTGCGAGTCCTTAAAGCGCACAAAGGAGGAGGTTGACGCTCAAGTTGAGCAATCCCTCTTCCGCCGAGCGACTGGTTACTCGCACAATTCGGAGAAGGTATTCCAATTCCAAGGCCAGATCATCAAGGCCAAGACGGTTGAGCATTACCCGCCTGACGCAACATCAATGATCTTCTGGCTGAAGAACAGGCAGCCCGAGAAGTGGCGAGATAAGCGCTTAGAGGATGAGCGTGACACGCCTAACGTGGTCATCATCCACGGGGGCATCCCGGATGACCGAGCTGGCGATTAACCTCCCAAGCCTGCATTCGGGGCAGATCACTGCATGGGATGCGCGCACACGCTTCAATGCCGTTCGATGTGGGCGGCGCTGGGGTAAAACGCAGATGGCGATTGCCATTGCGGGCACGAAGGCGGCACATGGTCAATTCATGGGCATATTCGCCCCTGACTACAAGATTATGTCGGAAACGTACAGGGAGCTGGAAACAGCCCTTGCACCGATCACAGCGCATTCCAACAAGACTGAGGGACTGATTCGGACGATATCCGGTGGCCGCATTGACTTCTGGACGCTGAACAACCCGAAAGCGGGACGTTCGCGCAAGTATCACGGCGTGCTGATCGATGAGGCGGCGTTTGCTGGCGATGACATGCCCGACATCTGGGCCAAGGCGATTGCACCGACCCTGTTCGATTTCATGGGCTGGGCTTGGGCCTTGTCTACGCCGAACGGCTCCAACCTGGATAACTGGTTCTACCAGATATGCAGCGACCCCGAGTCGGATTGGAAGGAGTACCACGCTCCATCCAATACCAACCCGTATCTGCCCGAGGACGAGTTTGAGCGCATCCGGCAACGCAACCTGCCTAACGTGTTCAGGCAGGAGTATCTAGCCGAGTTTGTGGATTGGAACGGCACGGCCTTCTTCGCTGAGGGTTCAATGCTGGTGGATGGGCAGGCAGTGGATATGCCTGTCAAATGTGACCAAGTGTTCGCGGTCATCGATACGGCGCTCAAGGATGGCGTGGAGCACGACGGCACAGCAGTCACGTTCTACGCTCGCAACCTCTATTACGGCATCCCTCTGGTGGTGCTGGATTGGGACGTGTTGCAGATTGAGGGCGCGCTGCTTGAGGACTGGTTGCCCAGTGTCTTCAAGAGGCTGGACGATCTAGCTGTGATGACCGGCGCACGTCAGGGCAACTTGGGTGCATGGATCGAGGACAAGGCCAGCGGCATCGTGCTGTTGCAGCAAGCCACACGCCGAGGCTGGCCAGCCTATCCCATCGACGGCGCACTGGTGGCTATGGGCAAGGAGGGCCGCGCGCTGTCCGTATCTGGCTATGTCCACAGGGGCATGGTGAAGCTAAGCAAGCACGCCTACGACAAGACGATCAATTACAAGGCTCAGGTGCGCAACCACTTCCTCTCCCAAGTGTGCGGCTATCGCATGGGCGTTAAGGGATTGCCAATGGACTTGTTCGACACATTCACCTATGGGGTCGCCATCAGCTTGGGCGACACTGACGGATATTGACGCATGGCATCAACCGACACCAACCAGAGCGGCCCGGCCCTGCTTGGGGTGGGTAATAGCCTCTCGTCTGCCCTGCTCGATTTGCTGCTTTGCGATGCGATTGAGCCGGGCAGTGCCCCGTCGTATCAGATCGCCAAGACCATTTACACGTACCACCCGCTGGGCGCCAAGATGGCTGAGAAGCCGATCAGCATCGCCCAGAGCCAGCAGCGCGAGATTGAGATTCCAGGCGGTCCCGAAGAGGACTTGGTGAAAGCCTTCCGCAAGGAATGGGACCGCATGGGGGGCGTGGGTGCGACGATCATCATCAAGAACCTCGCCACGCTGTCCCGCGTGTATGGCATTGCGTCGGTGATTACAGTCTGCCCGGACATCGATTCCGACAAGCCGATCCCGCTGGAGGAGCTGTGGAAGCGTGACCTCTACTTCAACATTGTGGACCCGCTGAACACCGCTGGTAGTCTCGTGCTAAACCAAGATCCGAACGCTATCGACTTCCTGACCCCGCGTTACCTCATGGTGTCTGGCAAGAAATACCATCCCAGCCGTTCCATGGTGATGTCCAACGAGCAGCCGATTTACATTGACTACTCCAACTCAGCGTTTGGCTATGTGGGTCGCTCGGTCTATCAGCGCGGTCTCTACCCGCTGAAGTCCTATGTGCAGTCAATGATCACCGACCAGGCGGTGACGGAAAAGGCCGGCATCCTCGTCGCTAAGATGAAGCAGCCCGGCTCGATTGTGGACCAGCGCACGCGGGGCTTCTTCGGCTTCAAGCGTGAGGCCATCAAGGGCGCCAAGACGGGCAATGTCATCTCGATGGGGATTGATGAAACCCTTGAATCCATCGACCTGAAGAACCTCAAGGACGCGGCTGAGTTCGCCCGCAACAACATCCTGAAGAACATAGCCAGCTCGGACAACATGCCCGCCAGCATGCTAAACGATGAAACGCTGGCCGAGGGCTTCGGTGAGGGCAGCGAGGACGCCAAGCAGATTGCCACGTACATTGCAGGCAAGCGTATCGAGATGCAGCCAGCCTATGACTGGTTTGACAACATCGTCATGCATCGGGCGTGGAACCCCGAGTTCTATGCCTCGCTCCAGCGCAAATACCCCGAGCTGGCCAAGGTAAAGTACGAAACCGCGTTCTATGAGTGGAAGAACGCGTTCACCGCGACATGGCCGAACCTGCTGACCGAGCCGGACAGCGAAAAGGTGAAGGTTGACGACATCATTGCCAAGTCCGCTATTGCGGTGTTTGAGGTGATGGCCCCTGTGCTGGACCCCGAGAATCTGGCCACACTAGCCGGGTGGCTGGCAGACGTGATGAACGAGCGCGATCTGATGTTCTCCGCGCCACTCACGCTTGATCTGGATGCGTTGGCCTCCTATGAGCCACCTGCACCGCCTATGGGTGGTGATGAGCCGGTGAATGAGGCTCCGAATGAAAAGGATGAGACGCGCGCGATCAAGCGGGCTGACGCAGTTTTTCGCGAGCAAGATCATCCTCGCGCGGAAGATGGAAAGTTCGGTTCTGGTGGTGGTACTAAAAAACATGGTGGATCAAGCCCAGTAAAGACGATTGGCGATGCCAAACAAATCGTTTCATCCAATACAGATTTTAAGTCATGGTTCGACGATGGCCCAACAGATGACAATGGCGAACCCATCGTGTTCGTGCACGATTCGAACAAGGAAATTGACGAGATAAAGGGTGGTGGGGGCTACGGCGGAATTTTCGCGCTGGCTGACAAAAGCGCCGGATACGGTGATGTCCATAGCTATTTCGTGACGAATGCTCCAATAACGACTTCCAGCGAAATAAGCCATTACGTGAATGGCCTTGACGATGCCGGGAAGTCGCTTTGCGAAAAGCTTCTTGGCAAGGATTTGTCCGACGATCAAGTCGAGAGGGTTATTGAGATCGCCACGGATCAGTTCGCGAACGACGATCAGGATGATCTAGATCTTATGGGGGCGATTGACCTAGCCGACATGTTTACCGAGATGCAGCGCGTTCGTGTTGCTCTTGGCAAGGCTGCCGGTGGATCGGTGATTGAGATGGAAGACGAGAACGGAACAAGCTATGTACTGACCAGTTCGGAGCATGTGAGAAACGTGAAGTTCTGGGAACGCGCGATCAAGCGGGACAGCATCCCGCACAGCATCCGCGCGGCGTTGTGTGGCAAACGGTGAATTTCCACGAACTGCTGGCAAGCGCCATCGCTCACTTCACCGAGCACGGTTTCGCTGACCCCCACATTCTAGACCTGTGGCTGAAGCGTCTGCAGAAGGCTGCTGAGGAACAGCTCCCATCGGAGAAGATGACCCACCAGCATCTGAAGCGGTCGCTGGAGGCCAGTTTCGAGCGCGTCCTGACTCCGACCGCCATCAAGCGCCGACATCCGGATGCGTCACGGTTCACTATCCAGCATCTGAAACCGCAGCTGCGCGACGAGTTGTCCCGCCGGATTGTGGCTAGCGCCAACCTGATCAAGCTAAACCGCGAGCAGATGATCGACCGGACACTCCAGCGGTTCTCTGGCTGGGCGAGTTCCATCCCTGAGGGTGGATCGCGCGTAGTGGACAAGCGCGAGGTCAAGGCGGACATCACCAAGGCGATGCGCCGGGTGACATTCGAGGAAAGACGCGTGGCCATCGACCAGGGCCACAAGCTCATGGCCTCGATTGACGCAGTGATTGCCGCGGATACCAAGGCCATCGCTGGCATGTGGCGCTCGCACTGGCGGCAGGCGGGGTATGACTACCGGCCCGACCACAAGGAGCGCGACCAGAAGGTTTACGCCATGCGCGGCAGCTGGGCCATGGAAAAGGGTCTGCTACACAAGGGCGCCGGCTATCTGGACGAGATGACCGGAGCCGGTGAGGAGGTTTTCTGTTTTCCGGGCGATTCAGTGGTGCCATTCGCTGACGGTGTGGAAATAGCGTATCGACGCTGGTATGTCGGAGAGCTCATTGAGGTTGTCACGGCTTCTGGGGAGACGCTTCGAGGAACACCGAATCATCCAGTCCTTACTTCGCATGGATGGAAAGCTCTGGGCACCTTGAACAAGGGAGACGACGTGATCAAGCGCGTTGGTGAGGTCATCAATACGCTTGTTTCGGCAAAGGACAAGGATGACGCAGTACCCACGATCGCGAAGGTATTTGGCTCGCTCGCTGAATCTGGGGTTCCTGAGGTGCGCAGTGGGCAATCCGAGCAGTTCCACGGCGACGGAAGGACAGGCAACGTCGATATTGTAAGGGCCGCAAGGCCACTGCAATTCTGCAAGCACACCGCGCTTGATAAGGGCTTCCAAGACTTCGCGTTCACCCATTCCGACAATACAAGACCGCGTGGCGGCCCTTTTGATTTTTTCAGCCATAGAGGCCTTTCTTCCTTTGCATGCCTCATTAGCAGCCTTAGCGCCGGCGGCATGCTGTTCCGGCGTCTTGTTGGATGCTATGAGTATGTTCGCCTCCTTTTGACGCCTAGGCTCAACGCCTACGCTGCGGATGGATTTGATAATGCAAGCTCGGGATACTCCACTTTCCTTGGCAAGCGAAAAAATGCTTTTCCCGGAAAGATGGTCTTTCGCAAGGCTTCTGCCATCAAGGGATGCAACCCGATCTATGTTGGGGAGATTTCCCCATTGGATGAGTCCCGCATTCCTTCGATTGTGGAGGGTTGCAACGGAGACGCCAAGGCAGTCAGCGATTTCATGGAGGCTCTTCCCTTCGCTGCGCAAACGGATAATGTCGTGAGCGTTAACAGGGTTGACTTTGCGGGGCATGTGTACAACCTCCAGACAAGAATGGGCTGGTATGTCACGAACAACATAATAACACATAATTGCCGCTGCTACGTCGTCTATTACACGAACCTACGCGACCTTCCCGACGACATGCTGACCGAGAAGGGGCGCAAGTTGCTGAGTGAGACGCGGGTTAGGGCGGCTTAGTACCCGAACGGGTGCCAATTCACAATCACGCCATTGGGCGACTTGATGAAGGACAGCAAGCCATGCTGGATGACATGGTCGCGCCACACAGCGCCGATCATACATGAGTAGCTGGTGTCCGTGGTCTCGCCTACCTGGCGCGTCACGACGATCTGCTCAAGCACATCACCCATCGGGTTGCCGACGACCTGTTGCATCGCCTGCATCATCTGATCGTTGGCCATGGGTGAGTCACAGGAGGCCGGGAAGTCGCCCGAGCCGGGTTGCGCGGACTTGGCCATGGCTTGAGCCATGAGCTTTTCCATGTGCGTCATCTGCTGGGCGAAGGCCACGGCAGGCAGTAGAGCGAGCAGTAAAGCGAATCGTTTCATTTCAACTCCGAATAGTCTCAAGGACATCCCATACCCATGCCGTCCGTCAGCGAGAAACAACACAACGCGATGAAAGCGG
>Ga0307376_10002403_pt1 | contig 18446 bp, 12 predicted proteins | sample TR2MG_FD_202536 | JGI IMG/M metagenome (GOLD analysis project Ga0307376, IMG submission 202536) | Soil microbial communities from Risofladan, Vaasa, Finland - TR-2 | ecosystem: Environmental > Terrestrial > Soil > Coastal area > Acid sulfate soil | place: Finland: Risofladan, Vaasa | collected...
ATGTTCGTGCGGCTATTGCGTCCGGCAGCCTGCAGGACGTGAAAGATGTTGAAGCGGATGCTCTGCTGAAGGAATGGATCTCCTTCAAGCACGATATCCGACGATCGCCAGAAGCCGGCAAGATACGCCTCCTGTTCGGCGAGGAGTCGGTCGAATCCGGACTTCTGTGCCGACTTTATTTCGTCCATCGCAAGAATCGACAGCTTCTTTGGAACTGCGGCAATCGAGCTGAAGTACGCGAGATACTTGGTAAGAAGTACCGTCGATCCCGGCGTTGCATTCACCTTGTATCGATGACTGACCTCCTGAGTGGAGGCATGCGGCAGAGTTGCGTGGTGGCATTCGGTGACAAGCTCATTCGCCATGGTGCACTGAAGGGTAAAGTGCGTGTTGCGCGTGACATGGCGCAGGCTGCCATACACGTCGTCGACGCGATGCGCGGCAGGGATGAGCGCGTTCTGCCGCAGTGACATGCCGATACGCGGATCCTCATGTGCAAGCGACGAGCGCACTTTGCCGAACAGTCCGGAAATGATGGTGAGTGCCGCTCCGCTATCGTGCATCGTGCAGGACCAGCGGATTGCCGCAACAAGTTCGCGGACAAAGGAGACCAGGCGCTCACTTTCGAGAGTGATCACTTTCCCTGACGGAGACTTCCAGACCAAAGTCCGGGTCAGCACTCCGCGTTTCATATCGAGCGTTCGGCTATGTGATACAATTTCGCCGGTCGTCAGATCGAGCGGATCATCATCGACATAGAGCTGAATCATCGTCCCTTCGGTGACGTTCAGCATCCTCTGCTTGTTCTTTGCGTACCCGTAGGCGGTTTCGCCGTAGACGATTGGCTCAGTCTCGTAGAACCCGTTCAGGTAGGTTCCGTGCCGATAGACGTTACGCCCCTCTTCGAATGTTCCGCGGATTCCGATATGACCGTTGGCGAGGCAGAAAACCGTTTCGTGGGCGGCAACCTCCGCTGGATCGAACGAACTCTCTACGATGCGATACCCGTGCGGAGCGAACGCACTACTCTCTTCCTGATTCACTTGCTTACCCTGTTCTGCTGTTCTGTCCGAGGACGCTATAGTTGCCGGCAGCTCGAACGCACTGTCATGTGCGTCGGCAGTATTGTCTGGCGCGGGCTGACACCCGCACGACTGTGGCGTTCCAATGCGACAATCTCCTGCGCCACCATCCCGGCGGCAATCGAACCAAGTCCCGCGGCCGGAAGACTCATCGTTGTCAGCCCGGGATTCAGATAGCGCGAGAGATAGTCGTCATCGAAACCGACAACCGAAACATCCGCCGGTATCGCGAGGCCCGCATCACGCAATGCCTTGTATGCTCCGTACGCCATCATGTCGTTACCGGCAAAGACCGCAGTCGGCCGCCGGTCCAGGGCGAGCAGTTCAGTCATCGCGATAAAGCCGCTTTCTTCAGTATAGTCCGCGACCCGGACGTAGTTTTCGTCGTAAGGGGCCCCGGCCGCCTCGAGCGCGCTGCGGAACCCCATCAGTCGCTCGCGCGCGGCGTGGAACACCAGCGGCGCATGAACGATCATGCCAATACGCTCGTGGCCGAGGGAGAGCAGGTACGAGGTCATTTCGGTTGCTGCCGACCGGTTGTCGATATCCACCTGCACGATCGACGGGTCGGCAAGCGTTCCGATAACCACGAGCGGAAACCCCGCTTCCTTCAACTCGCCGATCCCTGTATCGTCGTCGTGTGCGTTCAGAAGCACGACCCCGTCCAGATCGTCGGAGCGCGCTATCTCGACATAATTCTGCTCGGTGAGGCGCAACGGCTGAAGGATCAGGCTGTAACGCTTACGATTCAGGATCTGGCTCATCCCCTCTATCAGGCGAATTACGTAGCTATCCGATATGATGCTCTGCGACTGACTGATGAACAGGCCGACAGCTTTGTCGCGAATCATTGCCAGTCGCCGCGCATTTACATTTGGTTCGTATCCAAGTTCGGCAGCAGCTTCGAGAACCCGCTGCCGTGTCTCCTCCGAAATAGTCTTTCCCGGCGTGTTATTGAGTACGAACGATACTGTTGTGCGGGAAACTCCCGCTTTACTGGCAACGTCCGAAGACGAAACCCTGCGACGCTGCATTGCTCTCTAGTTACCCTTTTACTGAGCCCGCAAGAATACCACGTATGAAATACTTCTGGAGAGAGAAGAACACTACCAGCGGCAGCAGCATCGAAATGAACGCTGCCGATGTCAGGTACTGCCAGCCTCCACCATAGGAGTTCACCATATTGCTGATAGTGACAGTCATCGGAGCAACCTGCGGATTTCCACCGAGATAGATGAGTGCGATCAGCAGATCGTTCCAAACCCACATGAACTGGAAAATCGCCAGCGATGCGATTGCCGGCACGGAAGTCGGCAGCACCAGTCGGAAGAATATCTGCGCATGCGTTGCTCCGTCAAGCGAGGCTGACTCGAACATCTCTCCGGGCAGCTCTCCGATGAAGTTTCGCAGAAGGTAGATGCTGAACGGCAATCCATAGGCGGTGTGTGCAATCCAGATCCCGGGGAATGTCCCGGTCAGACCGAGCACATTGAACATCTTGAGGACCGGGATCAGCGTCATCTGCAATGGCACGACGAGCAGACCGACGATGATGAGAAAGATTACGTTTCGGCCGGGAAAGTTCATCCACGCAAAAGCGTACGCGCAGAATGCGGCGATCATGATCGGCATGACTGTCGCCGGAATCGCGATGAGCAGGCTGTTGAAGAAGCTGTGTCCCATGTTTGCCTGCGTGATCACATGTACGTAGTTGTCCAGCGTAAACTTGAATGGCGTCGAAAATGCATTCCACCAGCCGGTTGTGGTTATGAGGTTCTGCGGCCGCAGCGATGAGATGAACAGTCCAACCGCGGGAACCAGCCATATAATCGAGAGCGCAATCAGAATGATGTGCAGGGGACCGCTCGTTACTACCGCGAGCAGGGAAGTTCCCGCCGTGCGCTTTCCAGCCATGGCGGTACGTGGCTTGCTCATATGTTGGTTCCTTTCTGAGTTCCGAATCGCTTGATATTCAGCACCATCACCGGAATAATCGCGATGAGCAGAATGACCGCAATTGCGCTTGCTCGGCCGAAGTTCTGGTAGTTGAACATCTCCTTGTACATCCTGTTCGCGATGACTTCGGTATCGAGACTGCCGTTGGTCATGACGTACACGACATCGAATATCTTCAGCACGTTGATCAATAGCGTTGTCGTCACTACCGTGATCGTCGAGCTTAAGAGCGGCATCGTGATCCGGAAGAAGATCTGGAACTCATTCGCGCCATCCATGCGGGCGGCCTCCAGCAGCGACTCGGGAATACCCTTCAATCCTGCCGAAAGAATCACCATTGAGAATCCGGTCCACATCCAGATACCGACGACGATGAGGGCCCAGTTGTTTTCAGATTTGTTGAACAGCCACGCCTGCGGCTGAAACGATGGAAATAGCGCACTCAGGAACGCGTTGATTGTCCCAATCTGAGCGGCTCCCGATGGCTGATACTGATACATGAACTTCCAGATGACGCCGGCTGCAACGAACGAAACAGCCATCGGCAGGAAGATCATCGCCTTGACCGCCGACTCGTAGCGAACCCGGTCGCTCAGGACGGCAATCAGCAATCCGAGCACGACAGTGAACAGCGTGAAAAAGACGAGCCAGTACAGGTTATTGCGAAGGACTATCAACATCCCGTTGTCGGTGAATATGTAGCCGTAATTGGCAAGTCCGACGAACTTCGTCGAAGTTGCGTTCATGAGACTCAAGACCACAGTATTCAGAACCGGGTAAACAAGAAAAACTATAAGGAGAATAAAGGCTGGAAGCAGCCAGATCCAGGGACGGATCCGGTTCCTGCGGCTCGGGGCAATGGACAACAGGCCACGCTCCACCAGCAGAAGATATCCAGACAGAATAAGCGGCACTGCAATAACCGCTATCAGCGCCCAGACAATGTTCGCAGCGCTCATGTGGCAGCCCCCCAACGGCCGGAATAAACAGAGGGGCATCAATGGCCCCTCTGTTACGCGAGATTAATTGCTGCTGTAAGCGTCCTTTTGTACCTGATCCAGGTGGGCAAGGATTGAATCCAGGTCCCCGGGGTTCGATACGTAGTTCATACACGCCTGCCAGAATGCGTTGTTCATCTTGCTCGGCATCATGTCTGATGCGTCGAACACGGTAATGTCGGCACCGGTAAGCACCTGTGCTGCGTTCTTTGACAGTGCGTCAGGGTAGTCTGCGAGCGGTACCTGCCGGTTCGGCGACGCACCATCGGCGCCCTTGACCCAGTACGCCTGCGCATCCGCTGTGGTAAAGTATTTTACCAGGGCCTGCGATTGCGGAGTCTTGTTGAACACGCTGACAAGGTCGCCTGCAACTTCGGCCGACTTCGCATACTGCGGGTCGATCTGCGGAAAGGCGAAGAAGTTGATGTCGGATTCAGGCTTCAGATCCGGGAATGCCTTCTGGATGAAGCTCTGGATGAATGTTGCCTGGAGCAGGAAATATGCTTTTGGCGGTGTCTGATAGATCGGATTGAACGCCGATCCGAAGTTCGTGGACAGAACGTACTGGCTGCCGCCGTAGATCATTTTTGCATTGGCGACGATCTTTCCCCATGTCTCCCACACCTTCTTTACCTGCGGTGATGTCCAGGCAAGTTTGCCCTCGTACCACTGCTGGTACAGCTGCGGTCCGTACATCTTCAGGAAGATCTCTTCGAGCCAGTCGGTCCCTGGCCAGCCGCTTGCAGCTCCACTCTCGAGTCCAACCGCCCAGGGCGTTACGCCTTTGTCGGCCAGTTGTTGTGACTCCTGCATGAGCTGGTCCCAGGTTGTCGGAATTGACATCCCGGTTGCTGAAAACGACTTCGGATCGTACCAGACAAGGCCCTTCAGTGACGCCTTCATGAATATGCCGACGAGCTTGTTGTTCACCGTGCCGAGGTTCAGCCAGCCGGGGGCATAATCATTCTTCATCGTCGCCATGTCGAGGACGCTCGAGAGATCGACAAGCTTGCCCTGATTCGCAAACTCAGCCATTTTTCCGGGACCCGGCATTGATGCCAGATCAGGCGGATTTCCTGCCTGGACTCGCGTTGTCAGAACCGCATCGAGGTCGCGTGTGCCCTCGTACTGCACTTTGATGCCGGTCTTTTCCTCGAACGGCTTGATCATGCTGTTGAAGATGTCAAGCTCATTGCCGCCCCACACTGCCAGCATTGATACCGTACCGCCGGTCTTGCCGCCTGCTGCTGTTGCGGGAGCGGTGCTGCTCTTCTCCGAGCTTCCGCCTGCGAAAGCAAATCCGGCGGTGAGCAGAATGAGCCCCGTCAGGAATAGCACTCGTTTCATACCTTCCTCCTGTGATTCTTGACGCGTAGTTGCGCGTAGTGCGCAATTCGCGTTACTAACGAATAGTACACCGGGTTTCTCAGGACCGCAAGAGAAATCGATCAAGCGGATATTGGCTCGTTCCCAACGTCCGGCAGCTCTCGGTGAGCTGGGGAAGCCGCGGCACAGACGAGGCGTAAGGTGTGAAATCTACTGAGAGACGGAGGCTGGAATCACCTCTGAAGGGTTGCCGTGTGCAGCCGTTCAGCCGCCTCGATTCCGACGAGATAGCGTACTATGGCTTCGGCAAACTCGGCGGCGGTGCCCGGACCGCGGCTGGTAATCACGTTTCCGGCAACCACAACGCGGTCCTCCAGGAATTTTCCGCGGGGGACCCGTTCCTGGAAGCCGGGGTAGCAGGTGAACTGCCTGCCGTCGAGGATTTCCGTTCGGCCCAGCACAACTCCGGGCGCAGCGCAAATTGCCGCAACCAGCCTCCCCGAGTCGAAGTACCGCTTGATGAGCGATAGTACCAATGGGCTCTCCGAAAGGTTCTGTGCGCCCGGCATGCCTCCCGGAAGCACGATGGCATCGGTGCCCGGATCCGCCGGAAGATCGTCCACAACCACGTCCGTGTGCACGAGCACTCCGTGGTTGCCTGCAACATCTCGCTCCTCAACCCCGACCATCGTAACTTCAATTCCGGCACGGCGAAGAAAATCGACCTGGGTTATACCCTCGACCTCCTCGAAACCAGTTGCAAAAAGCACAATCGCTGTCTTCGATGCTTCGCTCATTGGTCTGCCTCCGCTTTACAGAATGCGCATCCGTGTGGCAAGAATCAAGGGTTTCCGGAATTTTCGCGGAACGCGCAATGCCCTTTTCGGTCCATTGAGAAACTGTTACTATTCCCATCACGAATAGACTGAGATACCCGGAAATCGCACCGGCCTCATGACAAGAACGAACAAGCATACATCATGACGACACCTACAGAATCCAAGGGGCCGAACAAGGACATCCCGCAACCGCAAGTACGATCCCCTGCAGTCCAGCTTCAGCGTATCTTCACCCCGCGCGACGAGCTCAGACCGCAACGGTGGAACTGGCACCTGCTGACGCGGCGAATGGATTACTCAATTCGCCGTTCATCCCGAACGCCGCTCGCTCCGCACCAGGTGCGGGGGCTGCGCTACTTCCTTTTCGATGGACTTTTCAGCTCATTCAGCGAGAATCTTGCCGTCACCTTCATTCCGCTCTTTGCGCTCGCCTTCGGCGCCACCAACTCGGAAATCGGAATTCTCACCGCGGCGGGAAACCTCCTGGGTACCATTTCGCTGTTTCCTGGTGCGCGATCCGCGGAGCTTGCGAAAAGCAGAAAGGCTGTCGTGCTCTGGACGGGCGGCGGGGTCAGCCGCCTCATGTTTGTGGTACTGACCGTGCTGCCGCTCTTTGTCCTTCCACGCGGCGCTGCAGTCTGGATCATCATCATCGTGACCGCTGTGCGTGCGTTCATGAACAACTTCGCAAACCCGCCCTGGACTGAGATGGTAGCGGGCCTCGTTCCCTCCGCGATGAGGGGCAAGTACTTCACATCTCGCGGACAGATGATGGGAATAGCAGCGCTGATCGCTGCGCCGCTCGGAGGCTGGGTGATTCGAGCACTGAATACGGGAACCGGCAATACCCACATTGGCTACCAGGCAGTGTTTCTCGGTTCGCTCGTGTTCGGAGCGGCGTCAACTCTGGCCTTTTCCCGAATACCTGAGCCGGTCGACAAGGCACGACGCCCGCCCCACCAGCGAGGCGATCTGCGAAAGGCGTTGCGCAGCTCACCACAGTTTACCGCGTTCATTGCGGGCGCGTTCTTCTGGAACCTTTCGATACAGGTCGCCGGTCCATTCTTCAATGTCTACATGGTATCGGAACTGAAGACCGGGATCGAAATTGTCGGCTATGCGACCGGACTGACGAGTCTCGCGACGCTGGTTGGCCAGTATCTGTTCGGCAAACTTCTTGACACCAAGGGATCATTCTGGGTCCAGCGACTAAACGGTCTGATTATTCCCGTACTGCCTGCGCTCTGGATGATTGCGCGTGAGCCATACCAGGTGTACATCATCTCGTTGTTGAGCGGAATCTTCTGGGGCGGCTACAACCTCTCCAACTTCAACCTGCTGCTCGAGTACAGCCCGAATGAGCAGCGCCCCCGCGCGGTTGCACTCTATCAGACAGTCGTCTTTTCGAGCGCCGTGATCGGACCGGTGCTCGGCGGCTACCTGATCGACACGTTTTCATTCCGCCTCTGCTTCGGAGTCAGTTCGGTCGGCAGATACATCGGAATTGGACTGTTCCTGCTGCTTTTCAAGGTGCTTGTAGGACGCGCAAAAGGAAACCGGCCGCCGCGGCATGAGTAGAAGATTCGTATATCGGGGAGGGTTATCTCCGGCCGTTGCAACTACCGGGCGCGACTCTGTGTCCGCCCGCTGTTGCCGCTTCCGGCGTCAGCCTTCACCCTTGAGTTTTTCCGGAGTGGTTTCGCCGAGCATCAGTTTCACAATGTTCTTGTACCCGACATTCCGGAATTTCTTGAAGAATGCTGAAAACAGGCCGTACGCTTCAGGATGCAGTTCGTTGAGGCGCTTGAGCTCCTCTTCGACGGCCTTCAGGTCATCGAGCGGTGCAACTGCAGGCATGGGTTACGCCGCAGTTTCCTTTTTCTTCGCCGCCCGGGTAACTGTGGCCCGGCACTGCTTGCAAATGGTCACTTTCTGCTCGCCAATCTGATGCTCGTACATTACTTTGATGCCGGTTCGCTTGCAGATCGGGCAGCTTCCCCGACCCTTGCTCGGCACGGTGCGGATACCCGCTCCACGGTGCGCTTTTGACATTTCTACTCCTTGAAAATATGAAGGGTGCGGCAAATGATCGCCGCACCCCGTTGGTGCTGGTTCGCAGGAACTATAGCCGTGGCGAGGCCACGAGTCAAGGGCCTGCGCGAACCGCGCCCCTCGGCGGAGTGGTTCGCGCGGAAATCTACGGCTTCGGCGCCGGTTTGGGCGGCGTGGTGAGCAGGAACTCGACGCGCCGGTCCTTCCACCGGTTCTGCAGATCGCTGAACGGCACGATCGGGTTCGAATCACCAAGCCCTTCTATGCTCATCCGCGACCGATCCACGCCAAGAATTGCGAGGGCCTTCATGACCTCGTACGCCCGAGCCCGTGAGAGCGGAATCAGCGTCTCCTTCTGTTCCTGAGCTGATGCAACCGGATCGGCGTAGAGTACGCTGACTGCATTTCCCTGGATCAGGATATTATACCCCGCGTACTTGTTCAGAATCTTTGCGAGCCTGCGCAGAGTCTCCAGATTCTTCACCAGGAGATTGTCGGCTACGAGGAACATGTCGGATGTATTCGGTCCGAAGTAGATGCTCGGAACGCGAATGCGATACTGGTTGCCCTGCTTGATTACCAGAATATCAACTGAAATTACTCCGCCGACGTTCTTCGTTACTCCGTAATCATCGGTCACCGTGAGAATTGCCGGATAATCCAGACCGGACTGGACGAGCTCACCCGAAGTGGCCGTGCCGTCCCAGATTATGGATGCGGGAGGCGCTCCCGAACCACCGTAGGTGCGGAAGGTATTTCCCATCGGATCGACGATATCCAGCGACCAGGATTTGATGCCGGCGTAGGAATCTGCAGCGTTCATGCCGATGGTGACGGTGTCGTTGATCCCGTCGCCGTCCGGTGAGAATGGCACCGGATTGATGCTGACAGTCGGCTTCGGCCCCGTGGTATCCAGTACGAAACTCTTCTTCGAATCAGACTGGATCATGCCGCCGTTGTCGTAGTAGACAACCATCTGTGCATGATAGGTTCCGTCGATGATGAATCCGAGATCGCTCTTTCCATCCCACGAGAGCGTCGCGGGTATGTCCGGTCCTCCGCTGACCTTCCGTACCACACCTTTCTCGGTGTTAACGTAGCTCACCGTCCACGACTTGATTCCGGTCTTCCGACCTACCGATACCGAGAAGTTCTCGGTATCCATAACTCCGTCGCCGTTCGGCGAGAATCCTGGAGTGAGCGGCTCAATGACCACATCACCGGTAAGTGTCTTCACCGTTATCGGCGCGGAGGTCGCCTTCATATCGTTGCCGTTCTGATAGATGACTTCGAGGTCCGCCGTGTACTGACCGTCGGGCACCGGTGTGCCGGCGTCGGTTCGTCCGTCCCACACAAAGGTGTCAAACGCCGATGAGGCGCGCTGAGTTCTGACAACCTCGCCCATCGCGTTCTTGATCGAGAGGACGTAACTGTCGATGTAATCCTTCACCTTCGCGTCGGTCTTGATGGTGACTGATGCGTTTTCGGTTCCCGCATTACGAGTGAGGGTATCGTTCGCAAGCGATATGCTGATCGGAGTAGGTCCTGTCAGCTTTACCACCTTCACGTGGCTGGTTTCACCGCGATTCCCTGCAGCGTCGACCGCATAGGCATAGATTGTGTAGGTTCCGTCCGGAACCTCGTTGCCCGAAAGGTCCCTACCGTTCCAGGCAAACGGGAAATCCTTCGCGGTAATTCCGTAATCAGACGCCTTTGCCTCCAACTTTCCGCCGTTGTATTCGACAACGCCGGTCCAATCGACGCTCCAGTCCGCTTTCAGATCGATCGAAGTAGTCGGCTTTCCGGTTCCCCCGAACACCGCCGGCGTGGCCGTTAGCGTTGCGACAGGAGCCTTTGTATCGATGGTCAGATCCAGAGGTTCGGATTGTGCCGAGTTTCCATTATCGAAGTCGCCGGAGAACTCAGCAATGTACTTCCCATCCGGAAGCGGGAGTCCACCGTTGTCCTTTCCGTCGAACGTAATACTGCTCGGCGGCACTCCGGTACCGGTAAAGGTGCGCAGCGCCTTCCCGGGATCGGCGGTTGCAGAAATTGTGACAGCCCATTTCGCCAGACCGGTGGACACCGATACCGCCGGCACAAGCTCGGTCGTGTCTTTCACACCGTCACCATTTGGCGAGAAAGCGGGATTCGAGGCGGTAATGCTGAGCTTCCCTGCCTTGGTGGATACCGAAATGGTGAGTGGCTGAGACTGAGCGATATTTCCTGCCCGGTCTTTTCCGATCAGGGTATAGGTGTAGGTTCCGTCCGGTACGACGTTTCCTGTGGTGTCTTTTCCGTCCCAGCTGAAGTCCGGCGGCGCCTGATCGTTCGCAGGATCCTGCGCAGTTGGCTTTGCCGGATCATATTGAATCGGGTTGTCCCAGGTATACTCACGAACTACGTTTCCGGCGCTGTCTTTGAACTCGCCGTGCCAGGACACTTCGCGCGATCCTGACTGTTTGATGGGGACTGTGTCGCGGACACCATCGCCATTTGGAGAAAACAGCGTGTAATCCGCGGCGACCGAGGTGATCGTAGGCGCCGTGTTGTCCACGGTGACATTGAGTGGTGGTGTCTTCGCAACCGCGCCGGAGTTGTCGGTCACGCTCAGCTGATAGACATAGTCGCCATCCGCGACCGGTTTTCCGGCTTTGTCGACACCGGGCCACTGGAGGCTTTCAATTGTGGCTGTCGGAATTTGCGGGACGGTACCAATGTTGAACAGGTCGCCGAAGAATCCGCGGGTCTTTGTCTCAGTCTCTGATTTTGACCAGACCAGAACGCCGCTTGTGTCATAAACGTCAAGCTCGTAGCTGCGAATGACCTTTCCTGTTCCCGGCACTACGTTCGACTGAAGCTTCAGCGACGTGTTACCGGAAGCCGCATCAAGCGGCGCGATATAGACGCGCGGAGTCTTCGAGACTTCAAGCGCTGTCTGACGTTGTTCCTGACTACCCCCGGCAAACGCCTGAGTAGCAACGAAAGCAACCAACAACAGCGTGACAGCCGAAAACAAAAGTCCCTTGCGTTTCATAGTCTCCTCCAACACGTCCCGGCAAAACTGCGAATTGCACACTGCACCATAGTTAGCATAACACACCGCAGACTCAATGGACAACGGGCAGAAAAAAAAGTGATAAAAGCCGTCTGCGGTCACCAGCTGATCGCCGGTTCAGGATGAATCGCCGGGGATTGTAGCAGGTGGTATAGATCGGAGGGCAGTGAAGTGGTGAAGACTATCCGAAAGATGGACGAGGTGCCGGTCTCCGAGCGTCCGAGAGAGAAGCTTCAGGCTCACGGTGCCGAGCGCCTCTCGGACCAGGAGCTTCTGTCGGTGTTGCTCGGATCCGGCACCCGAACGAAGGGAGTGGATGAACTTGCGGCGGAGGTGCTTCCGCTCTTCGATCGGCGAAACGGCCGGGTCGGTGTGGAAGACCTCATCGCGATCTCCGGACTCGGTTCGGCAAAAGCATCGATGCTCGCGGCGGCACTCGAGTTTGGTCGCCGCGTGCTCTGCCCGAAAACCCGCAAGATCAGTTTTCCGGCGGATGTGCTGCCGCTCGTCCGCCACTATGCGGACCGCAGGCAGGAATACTTCCTCTGCCTTTCGCTCAACGGAGCGCACGAGGTGACGGCGGTGCGTGTGGTATCCATCGGTCTGGTGAATCGCACCATCGTACACCCGAGGGAGGTATTCGCCGATCCGGTCACCGATCGCGCGGCGGCAGTAATCGTCTGCCACAACCACCCTTCAGGTAACGTCGAGCCGAGCGCCGAGGACCGCGAAGTGACCAACCGTCTCGCATCGGCGGGAGAAACACTGGGAATTGCCCTGCTTGATCATGTCATATTCGGCGAGGAGGGCTACTTCAGCTTCCTCGAACACGGTGAAATAGATCACTGAGGCTGCCGCGATCATCACGCGCGCGCAAGCCTCTCACTCTGCGGATCTCAGTAGGCAAGAGTTGACGCGAGCCATCGCTCGGCGGTCGCAACGTCTATCCCCTTGCGTGAGGCGTAATCGGCTACCTGATCCCGGCCGATTCTGCCAACCGAGAAGTACTTGCTCTGCTCGAGCGCAAACATGTATCCGGACACGCTTGCGGCCGGCACCATCATAAAACTCTCGGTCAGCGTTATGCCCGTCTGAGCCGAAGCGTCCAGCAGCTCGAATATCACCTTCTTGTCGGTATGGTCCGGACAGGGCGGATAGCCGGGCGCAGGGCGGATGCCTGCATATTTCACCTTCAGCAGATCCTCACGGGAAAGGTTCTCGTGCGGTGCGTATCCCCACAGCTCTTTTCGCGTCTTCTCGTGCAGGCACTCCGCAAACGCCTCGGCGAGCCTGTCTGCAATTATCTTGACCAGAATTGCTGAGTAATCGTCGTTCCGTGCCTCGTACTCGGCGACGACCCTGTTCAATCCGACACCCGCGGTGACCGCGAAAGCTCCGACGTAGTCCGCGATTGCTGTCGATTTCGGTGCGACAAAATCCGAGAGTGACAGGTAGTGCGGTATGGTCTCCTTGCGTCTCTGCTGACGCAGCGTGTTGATGACGGCACGCACTTCCTTGCGCGAATCGTCGGTGTAGACTTCGATGTCGTCGTTCGGCAGTGAGTTCGCCGGCCAGATTCCGACGACGCCGTGCGCCTTAAGCAGCTTGCGGGAGACCACGCGATCGAGCATCCGCTGCGCATCGGCAAACAGCTTGCGTGCCTCCTGCCCGATGGTCGGATCGTCGAAGATCGCGGGATACTTGCCGTTCATCTCCCATGCGACGAAGAAATAGGTCCAGTCGATGTAGGTGGCGATCTCTTCTAGCGAATAGTCGGCGAACAGGGTTGTCCCCGGATGCACCGGGGTTACCGGATGAATCGAGTTCCAACCCGGATCAAACCGATGGGCACGAACCTCGGCCACCGGAAGCAGCTCTGCCTGTTCGAGGCTTTCATTCCGTTTGTCGCGCTCGCGCTGATGATCCTCGCCTACCTGCTTTATGTAGTCCGTGCGCAATTCGGGGTTCAGGAGCTTGCCCACAACGCCGACGGCGATCGACGCATCCTTCACGTGGACGACCGGTCCGGAATACTGCGGCGCGATCTTTACTGCAGTGTGTATCTTCGAAGTGGTTGCACCGCCGATGAGCAGAGGCAGTTCGATGTGCTGCTTCTCCATTTCGGTGGCAACAAGCGCCATCTCCTCGAGCGACGGCGTGATAAGGCCGGAGAGTCCGATGATATCGGCATTCTCCCGCCTGGCCGCCTCGAGAATGTCGTGAACCGGCACCATGACGCCAAGGTCCACGATGTCGTAGTTGTTGCATTGCAGCACGACGCCGACTATGTTCTTCCCGATATCATGCACATCGCCTTTGACGGTCGCGAGGAGCACTTTGCCTTTTGACCCCGCCTGCGGCATTCGCCGGTGCACGGTTTCCGGCGCAACACCGTCGTTGGCGAGGTTCACGCTTTCACGTGCCGCTTCCTCCGCGGCAGCCGCGCCCTTTTCGGCCTCTATATAGGGAAGAAGGTACGCCACGGCCTGTTTCATGACACGGGCACTCTTGACGACCTGGGGCAGGAACATCTTTCCTGAGCCGAAAAGGTCACCGACGATGTTCATGCCGTCCATGAGCGGGCCTTCGATTACACCGAGTGCCCGGGGCGACTCGCGGCGCGCCTCCTCAACATCGGTTTCGATGTGGCTCGTTATGCCTTTTACCAGTGCATGTGCAAGCCGCTCGTTGACCGGGTTGTCGCGCCACGCGAGGTCTTCCACCCGCGACGTACCCTTGCTGTCCACCTGTTCGGCAAATTCGAGCAACCGTTCGGTCGCGTCCTCCCGGCGGTCGAGAATCACATCTTCAACCCGTTCGAGGAGCGCAGGGTCGATATCGTCATACACGGCGAGCTGTCCCGCATTGACGATGCCCATGTCCATGCCGGCGGCAACTGCGTGATACAGAAAGGCTGAATGCATCGCTTCGCGGACCGCGTCGTTGCCGCGGAACGAAAAGGAGATATTGCTTACGCCGCCTGATATCCGTGCGAACGGAAGGGATTCCTTGATCTTTTCGGTTGCCCTGATATAGTCCACCGCATAGTGGCGATGTTCCTCAATTCCGGTGCCGATCGCGAAGATGTTCGGGTCGAAGATGATGTCTTCCGGCGGAAATCCGGCCTGTTCAGTCAGAAGCTGATAGGAACGGCTGCAGATATTCACTTTGCGCTCGAAGGTGTCCGCCTGTCCCTGCTCATCAAATGCCATGATGACTGCAGCGGCTCCGTACTTGCGCACCTGCCTCGCGCGGGCAATGAACGGCTTCTCGCCCTCTTTCATACTGATCGAATTGACTATGCCCTTGCCTTGAATACACTTCAGGCCCGCCTCTATGACCTCCCATTTCGACGAGTCGATCATGATGGGAACGCGGGAGATGTCCGGTTCGGTCGCCAGCAGATTGAGGAAAGTGACCATCTCGGCCTGCGAATCGAGCATCGCCTCGTCCATGTTTATGTCGATGATTTGCGCTCCGTTCTCCACCTGCTCTCGGGCAACTTCGAGCGCCTCCTCATACTTTTTCGAGGTGATGAGTCTCCTGAACTTTGCCGAACCGGTTATGTTCGTCCGCTCACCAATGTTAAGGAACCGCATATCCTCGCGTAGCGTCAGCGGCTCGAGTCCGCTGTACGACGAAATGTGCCTGTTCTCCGGTACCTGCCGTGGCACAAGGCCTTCGACCGACTGCGCAATCACGCGGATGTGTTCCGGCGTGGTTCCGCAGCAACCACCGACGATGTTCACCGATCCTTCGAGCGCCAGCTCTTTCAGAACCCCGGCCATGAACTCCGGCGTGTGGTCATATTCGCCGAACGCGTTCGGAAGGCCTGCGTTCGGATGTGTGCTGACCGGCACAGTTGCCACCCGGGCGAGCTCCTCGACGTACTGCCGAAGCAGGTCAGCGCCGAACGCGCAGTTCAGCCCTACCGAGAGCGGCTGGGCATGCTGAACCGAATACCAGAACGCTTCAGTGGTCTGCCCGGACAGGGTTCGACCGCTTCTGTCGGTGATGGTTCCCGAGATCATGATGGGGAGCCGGAACCCGCGCTCTTCGAACATGGTCAGGACTGCAAAGATGGCGGCCTTTGCGTTGAGCGTGTCAAAAATGGTTTCAATGAGCAGAATGTCGGCACCGCCGTCGACAAGCCCCTCGGCTGCCTCGCGGTACGCCTCCACCATTTGATCGAAGGTAACATTACGGAAGCCGGGATTTTCAACATCGGGGCTGAGCGACAGAGTCTTGTTCGTAGGACCGAGAATGCCCGCCACGAATCGCGGTTTCTCCGGCGTGCGTTGCGTATACTCATCAGCTGCCTGACGGGCAAGCAGTGCCGCCGCGTAGTCAATTTCGTAGGTAAACGGCTGGGTGTGGTAATCCGCCTGACTTATCCTGGTTGCATTGAACGAGTTCGTCTCTATGATGTCGGCCCCCGCCTCAAGGTACTGCCGATGAATCTCGCCAATGACGTCCGGCCTCGTGAGGCAGAGGATATCGTTATTTCCCTTCAGCGGGCTCGGGTGTGAGGCAAAGCGTTCGGAACGGAAATCCTCCTCCGTAAGGCGATAGCGCTGGATCATCGTCCCCATCGCTCCATCAAGCACCAGGATGCGCTTGCGCATCATCTCCAGAAGGCGTCTGCGTGCGTCGGGTCGGGGTTCGGGTCGGTCGGCCTGTTCGGTTGCCGACGGGTCGGGCATTCTTCGCAGTGGTTCTGCCTGCAGAGGGGCGGTTGTTCCGGCGGACACGATTCTCTCGGTGCCGTCGCTCGGATTGAGACGGTCGTTCACGGTAACTCCTTGTCGACCGAAATGATAGCACATTCGCAGAAACTGATGCACTGGATAAAAGGCCGGAAATGTGGTTAATTGTACCGGAGGCTGAGGACTCCCGAGGATGCCGCTTACGAACGATATCGAAACACAGCTGGGCCTGATCGCAAACTGGACTCACGTGTCCTTCAAGAAGAACCTCGTCTCATCGCTCAGTCGCATACTGGATGACGAAGAGGGTGTTGAGGACGTGCTCGAAGGGTTCTACCGCGGTACGGCGATTACCGGTTCGGGAACCGGCGCACCCGGCCTGCTCTGCCTCACCGACCGCAGACTGCTCTTCGTTTCAAACGGGAGTACATCAGCGACTCCAGAAAACATCGCGTTCGAATCGCTGAATGCTGTCGAGACCAAGAAGGGCTTTTCAGCAGTACAGGTGGTGCTCCAGCAGCGCGGCGGCACCACGATGCTCACCGCCACGGGAAACGGCATCCAGGTGCAGTCGTTTGTCGACAGGTTGCAGCGGAAGCTCAACGACGTTCCGAGCGCACACCCGGAAGGAAACGGGGATGATTCGGACAGTGTCCTTCCGCGACCGATTCAGACCGGTGAAGACCGGCTCGCGAATCTGAAGTTCCTCTATTCTGAAGCAAAGAAAACATACCTTACCATTAACGACTACAAGCAGTTCAACGGTGAGCCGCTGTTCCTGCAGCAGTTGACCGATGACCTGATGTACATAACGTATCGCGCAATTGGTAGCGACGGCGAAGTTCCCGAGGAATCCCGGCTCTTTGTGTCGATGGTGTTGATGCCGCTGAAGCAGAATATCATCAAAGACCGCGAGCTCATTATCGATCTGTTCAGGTACGATAGTCCGCCGCTGCGCCACCGCAAGGCAATCCTCAAGAACTGGGATCTCTTCTCGAACGAGATACGGAAAGCGGGAACCGGGCAGAACAGCAAACTGCTTCGCAGTCTGCAGTACCTGCACCTGTACGACAGCCGCCACAGCACCTCGCACTTCGACAAGATGGCGAGCACGTTCTACAACTACGCGCAGGTAGTCATCAAGGCAGACGGAACTGTCAACGATCAGGAGACCGCGCGGATCAGGCAGCTTCGGGAGCTCATCTACGGCGAGAACGGCACTCATGCCGCCGGTTCGAACGAAGGCGATGAAAAGAGTGAAGGCGCTCAACAACGTGTCCAGTTCGCCCCTGCGGAAGAAGAGGAAGAGACGCTCGAGCAGGTAATGGAAAAGATCAACAGCCTGATCGGAATGGAGAAGGTCAAGGCACAGATCGCAACATTCGTGAACCTGCTGAAGGTGCACAAGGAACGGGAGAAACGCGGGCTTCCGGTGACACCTTTCTCGAAACACGCAGTTTTTTACGGACCGCCGGGTACCGGCAAGACGACCATTGCACGGTACATCGGCAAGGTATACAAGTGTCTCGGGATGCTTGAAAAGGGGCACTGCATCGAAACCGACCGCGCCGGCCTCGTTGCAGGCTACGTTGGCCAGACAGCAATGAAGGTGGATCAGGTCGTCCAGGAAGCGATGGACGGAGTGCTCTTCATCGACGAGGCGTACACCTTGAGTCCGCGCGATGCGGGAAAGGACTTCGGCCAGGAGGCGATCGATACGCTGCTGAAACGCATGGAGGACTTCCGCGACCGACTCGTCGTGATTGTCGCCGGTTACCCTGACGAAATGCAGGACTTCATCGATTCGAATCCGGGACTGAAATCGCGCTTTTCCCGGTTCTTCTACTTCGACCACTACACACCCAAGGATCTTCTCCGTATCCTGAATGTGTTCATACACAATTCATCATTCACGATAACGCCTCAGGCACGCCGCGAACTTCTGAACATCTTCACCTATTTCTATGAGCGCCGGGACCGTTCATTCGGAAATGGTCGCTTCGTCCGCAACCTGTTCGAGATGACGGTTGAGAAACAGGCTAACCGCATTTCAGGCATTTCACCGCTCACCGACGAGATCCTCTGCTCAATTACAAAGGCCGATGTACCGACCGCGCAGGACTTCCAGCACTGAGCGGTCCGGTCACCTGAACTTGAGAACCGCCTGAAGCACCTCATCGCCATAGGCGCGGACTCTGTCGCTGTAGCGGCTCACGGCCAGAAGCCGATCGAAGCGGGCAGTGTGAGTCGGTAGGTCGAGCTTCCCGCGGTAAAGCAGCAGGTGCAGCATCATCAGCGCGTTGAAGAACGGTACGCCTTCCCGGTCCAGACGCAGCATCATCTTTCGATCCTCGGTAATGACCGGTAATCGAAGGGTGACAGCCTGCTCTACGAGAAGCTCGTCGACGGTGGGTGATTTCTCCGCTGCG
>Ga0307376_10002405_pt1 | contig 18437 bp, 17 predicted proteins | sample TR2MG_FD_202536 | JGI IMG/M metagenome (GOLD analysis project Ga0307376, IMG submission 202536) | Soil microbial communities from Risofladan, Vaasa, Finland - TR-2 | ecosystem: Environmental > Terrestrial > Soil > Coastal area > Acid sulfate soil | place: Finland: Risofladan, Vaasa | collected...
TCCAAGCGGACTGCTGCGAAGACTTCGCAGTTCTCCTCTTGGATGCAAAGGCTGAGGGAAAGGCTTTGGGGCGGTGGTTCCAACAGTTCCCACTCCGATAATTCCGGGGACTCCGACAGTTCCCGCAGTTCCACCATGTCCGGCGGCCCGGAAAATTACCCAGAGAATCAGGGCCAGCCCGCAGGCCAAAAGATGGCTCCGTCCGGTGCGGGTACGGGGAGCCAGACCATGCCTTGAGAAACGGGGTGGCGACGAAACGTATGGTGGGGAGGGGAGCGCAGGCGCTCCCCTTTTTCGTCGGGTACCCGTCAAAAAGGTCGGATCGGGCAGGATAATCACGTCCACCGGCAGAATATCTTGGACACTTGAATCAAGAAAGAGGTATGTTGAGTATTATGGGACAAACGTCCAATCTGTCCGCCCTTTTCAGCCCACGCAGCGTCGCGGTGCTGGGGGCCACCGCCGAAGTGGGGCGGGTGGGCTACAACATCCTGGCCAGCCTTATTTACGGAGGCTTTACCGGGGAGATCTACCCGGTGCATCCCCGCCTGACCGAGTTGCAGGGGCTCAAGGTCTACCCCTCGCTGCGGGAGGTTCCGGCCGCACCGGATCTTGCGGTGATAGCCTTGAACGAGCGGGCGACGGTAGCCGCCCTGGAGGAGTGCGGTCGCTGCGGCGTGCGAGCGGCCGTTTGCCTTGCCGGGGGTTTCAAGGAGACCGGTCCGGCCGGTGCGCAACTGGAGGCTGAACTGGTAGCGGTGGCCCGGCGTTTCGGCATCGCCCTGGTAGGCCCCAATACCCTGGGGATGATCAACACCTGCGCAAACCTCTACGCTACTTTTTACCCGCTGCGTCTGGCCGGCGGCGGTGTCTCCCTGATCAGCCAGAGCGGCGGCATGGGTCTGACCATGCTTTACAAGGCCGTGGACCAAGGGCTGGGGATCAACAAGTTCGTGGTGGTCGGCAACCGGAGCGTGCTGGACGTGGCCGACTATCTGGCCTACCTGGGGGACGACCCCGGCACCCGGGCCATCGGCCTTTTCCTGGAGGGGGTGGATGAGGCCCGTCAACTGGTACAACTGGCTGGACGGATCAACCGGGTCAAACCGGTGGTCGTCTACAAGGCCGGTGAGGGTGAGGCCGCCGCGTACGCCGCTCTCACCCACACCGGGAGCATGGTCGGCAGTCACCGGCTTTACCTGGATGCCTGCCGCCAGTACGGGTTATATACCGTTAACAACGCGGACCAGGTGATCACGGCCTTGAAGGCGGTGACGACCGCCCCGCTGGCGCACGGTACCCGGGTGGCCGTGGTTACCCATACCGCCGGTCCCGGCATCGTGCTGGTGGATCGTTTGACGGCTGGCGGAGCCGTGTTTCCCCCTTTCTCTCCGGAGACGGAGACCGCTGTCAAGAAGGTCATGGGGGAGAACCCTCCGGTGGTGATCAAAAACCCGCTGGATGCCGCCGGAACTGGTCTCAGCCCGGACGTGATCGGCGAGTTGACCGCCGTCGTGCAGGCGGATCCGGCCTTTGACCTGGTGCTGGTGGTGTTTTGCCTGCATCCCAACTGGCCTTTTCCCAGCCGGCAACTGGCCGCCCTGGCCGGTGTCAAACCCCTGGTCGCCTGCTACATTTCGACCTTGGCCGGTATCCGGGAGGAGCAGGACGTGCTGGCGGCCGCCGGGGTGCCCGTGTACAACTCGTTGGAGGAAGCGGCCTGCGCGGCCGATGCCTTGATGTGGTTCGGGAAGGGGGGGAACTGAGTTGGCAGGCAGGAAGATTCTTTTGGAGGACGAAGCCAAGGACTGGCTGGGCCGGGCCGGCATACCGGTCAACCCTACCCGGCTTTGCCGGGACAGTGAGGAAGCGGTGGCCTGCGCCAGCGCCTTCGGCTACCCGGTGGTGCTCAAGGTCCGCTCGGAACTGGCCCTGCACAAGTCGGAGGCCGGAGGGGTGCACCTCAACATCACCGGGGACGAGGCGGTGCGCCGCTCCTTCACAACCTTAAGAGACTTAGTCCGGGATGATCCGCAGGGGGGCGTCACGGTCCAGCCCATGGCCCCGCCGGGGGCGGAACTGATCATCGGAGTTTTTCGGGACGCTCAGTTCGGTCCGGTACTGGCCTTCGGGCCCGGCGGTTTTTTTGCCGAACTGTACCGCGACGTGGCCTTCCGGCTGCTGCCCCTGGAGGAGGCGGCGGCCCGTAGCTTGTTTTCCTCCATCAGGGGCCAGAAACTGTTAACCGGCTTTCGCAACCTGCCCCCGGTCGACACCGGAGCCCTGGTGCGGCTCATCCTGGCCGTTTCCGCCCTGGTGGAGCAAACGCCCAACCTGGTGGAAATGGATCTAAACCCCGTAACGGCCTACCGGGAAGGGGTCCTGGTGCTAGATGCCCGGGCCGTGTTGGAGGAAGGCAGCGTAGAAGGATCGTGATGAAGCCTGGTCCGGCTGAGGAACCCGCAGGCTCACCGGTGCCCGGTTGGCGGGAGGTGGCCCGCGTATACCTGAAAATAGGTACGGTGGGGTTCGGCGGCGGCTACGCAGTGATGACGCTTATTCACGACGAACTGGTGACCAGGCGCGGCTGGCTGAATGAGCAGCGCTATGACAACATGCTGTCCCTGGCCGAACTGGCGCCCGGTGCCCTGACTGTGAACCTGCTGGCGGTTATAGCCTACCGGCTGGGGGGGGTGCGCACCATGCTTCTGGCCACCGGAGCCCTGATCATGCCTTCCTTTCTCCTTATCCTGCTCCTGGCCGGGGCCCTTTTGGCCTGGGAGGGGGTGCCCGTGGTCCGGGGTGCCCTGGAGGGACTTACCGCCGGCGTGGTGGGGCTGATGTTGGCCGTGGCCTGGGAGCTGACCGAGAAATTTCCTCACCGCTGGTATTATTATGCCATGGGGGCCGCTGCCCTGGCAGCCTCCTTTTTCCTTCACCTCGACCCGATATGGCTCATTCTGGCCGGCGCCCTGGCCGGGGGGGGCAAGGCCTTCTTTACCTCCCGCCGGGAGACGTCCGGTAAAAAGCCCGAAGGCGGGGTGTAATCATGCCACTTGTAACGCTGGCCGAACTGGCCTGGTCTTTTTTCCGGGTGGGCCTGTTCGGCTTCGGCGGCGGTTTTGCCATGATCCCCCTCATGCAGAAATATGCCGTCAACGAATACCACTGGCTGACCTTGAAACAGTTCTCCGCCGCCATTGCCCTGGGTCAGATCACTCCCGGGCCGGTGGCCATCAGCGCCACGTTCATCGGCTACCGGGCGGCCGGTGTGGCGGGTGCGGTAGTGGCCACCGTGGCTGTTTTTGCCCCTTCCTTTTTGGCCATGTATCTTCTGGCCCGCTTCTACCTGCAGGTGCGGGCCAACCCGGTAACCCAGGGTATTATGCACGGGGTGCTGCCGGTCATCGTGGCTCTCATCCTCAGTGTGGCGATTTCCTTGAACCAGGAAGCCGTAACTTACGTCTGGCAGGGTCTGGTCCTGGCCCTGACGGCGGTGCTGGCCGTCAAGAACCGGATCCCTTACGGCTTTCTTATCCTGGGGTCGATGGTAACAGGAATCATCATTACTCTGGCCGGCCGGCATTTTTAAGGCCGGCGATGAGCCCTGGGCTGCAGCAGGACGGCACCGCGGATCCTGCCGGTGAGCTGCATTCATCGCTAGAACCCGTGGACAAGGTTGCAAACTTGCGGTAGGAAAGCCTTGTAGGGAGGGTTGAAAGAAAGGCTTGCTATGGCAGCACGACAATGATAAGTTATTGATAGAGATTGTATTTACATAATTGGTTCAAAAAGGAACACGCGTTCGGTCAGTTCTGGCGGGGTGATGTGGTCTTTCCGTCGGCGCAGGGAATGCCGGATCGGGAAGGGGCGGCTAAAACAACGGCAGTTATTGGTAAGTCTCCAACTTTGTCGCAGAAAACGGGCAACTGTTGACGCTACCGGATATTCATTAATCCGGCAAAAAGAGGGGGTGTAAAGGAAATGACGAATCTGCGCGAAGCGCTCACCGAATACACGGCCTCCCGGCCCCTGCCGCCAGGCAAGCTGAGTTTTGAAGAGTTTTTAAACTGGTGCGACGAGGACACCTGGGCGGAGTGGGTGAACGGGGAGGTAATTATTTTGACGCCGGCATCGTTTTCGCACCAAATTATCTTTTGTTTTTTGGACAGGGTGATGGGTATATTTGCCCGCCACAACCAGTTGGGTGTGGTTTTGACTGCCCCCTTCATGGTTCGCCTGCCCGAGCATTTACGTCGGGGCCGGGAACCGGATATTATTTTCGTCCGGCAGGAACAATTACCCCGGTTCAAACAAACTTATTTCGACGGTTCTCCGGACGTAATCGTAGAAATTGTGTCGCCCGAAAGCTGTATTCGGGACAGGGAGATTAAGTACGGCGAATACGAAGCCGCAGGGGTAAGGGAATACTGGCTGATTGACCCGGACCACCGCCAGGCCGACTTTTTCCACCTCGGCGCCGACGGCCGGTACCACCCGGAAACTCCGGATAAGGAGGGTGTCTTTCACTCCGCGGCTTTCTCCGGCTTTCGGTTAAAGCCCGATTGGCTCTGGCAGGATCCCCTTCCCTCCGAAATTGCCGTCTTGAGGGAAATGGGTGTTCTTTAACCAAGAATACTTCCGGGCGAAAGCTCTGGTTTTGGGTTGGGTACCCGGGGCTACCCACCAGAGGCGGGTCGGCGGGAAAAGGACCATGGGGATAGAAATATCCGGTCAAACGGACGGATGCGACTATGGACGAAAGAGGAGGTGTAAAGGAAATGACGGATGTGCGGAAAGCGCTTGTTGAGTACGTAGCCTCCCGGCCCCAGCCGCCAGGCAAGCTGAGTTTTGAAGAGTTTTTAAACTGGTGCGACAAGGACACCTGGGCGGAGTGGGTGGACGGGGAGGTGATTGTTTTGACCCCGGCTTCCTTACGGCATCAAACAATCAAAATGTTTTTGGTCGCGTTGATGGGTGGATTTGCTGGCTACCACCAGTGCGGCACGGTTTTGGATCCGCCTTTCCTGGTCCGCCTGCCTGAGCACTTACGTTGCGGCCGAGAACCGGATATAATCTTTGTGAGCCAGGAACAAGTGCCCCGGTTCAAAGATACTTATTTTGACGGTGTCCCGGACGTAGTCGTGGAAATCATTTCGACCGAAAGTTATACCAGGGACCGGAAGACAAGTACAGCGAATACGAAGCCGCCGGGGTAAGGGAATACTGGCTGATTGACCCGGACCGCCGTCAGGCCGAATTCTTTCGCCTTGGCCGGGACGGCCGGTATCAGTCAGAAGAGGAGGACAACCAGGGCGTGTTCCGGTCCCAAGCTTTCCCCGGTCTCTGGTTGAAAACCGGCTGGCTCTGGCAGGATCCCCTTCCATATTTCATTTTTTCGTTGAGGGAACTGGGCGTGCTTTAAGAGACTCGCCATATTCTCCGTGGCCGCCGGGCAACTTGCTGAGCGGCATCCGGTGAGCGAGGGGGGAATTGACCATGGCGGGTTTGCTGATTATGGTAATGGCAAAAAATGATGCTAGGCTATCTTGACAATGGGAGTTGTAGTGCCGGGGGAGTGGCAGACGAAGGGAAAGGCAACTCCGCCTGTATCGCGCCGGGCCCTGACGCAAAATTGGGCTGCCGGCCGAGGGGGTTGGCGCAGGCTGCAGGGAACCGGCGGAATGCCGGTAGGTGTTGTCAATGTCTGGTGTCCCGACTGGAGACCCCGGACCCCGTTGGGAGAAACATGCAACCGAAAAACGGGGAAAAGCGCTTGGCCGGTCTATACCGCCGGGCAGGGGCGCTGTCCGGCGGGTGATGTCAGTCGTCCACCCGGAAGGCCGCGTCATAAGTTTGTCCGTTGGTGTCCCTGTCGTCCGTCGCAGGGTCGTTTTGACGGTAATAGGCGTGCACCTTGCGGCCGATGCCCCGGGCGAGGAAGTAGTTCAGGCCGCCGGCCGCGACCAGTCCGAGCAGGGGAATCAGCCGGGCCAGGGTATTTTCTTCCGCCGCCCGTACTCCGAAAGAGAAGACGGCCTTGCGGGCCATAGTCCAAATGACGTCCATGGATAACTGGCCCACGGCGCGCCCGATGCCCCTGGTGACGGCGCTGGCGCCGGTGGCTACGGCCAAGGCCAGGAGGGTTTCCTTGTAGTAGTCGGTGACGGCCGGGTCGCGTCCGTAGACCAACCCTATCTCCACCACCAGGCGGGCCAGCAGGTAGCCCAGGAAGCCAATGTCCAGGGCGCCGCCGCCCAGCACGGACACCGCGGTACCCAGCCCGGGGATGATGGCCGGCAACGCGGAAAGGGCGCCGATGAGCGCGCAGTACCGGCTGGTAGTGGTGATGAGAAGATTGGTGAGCTGGTCCTGGTCCAGGGCCGGGTTTTCCCGCCGCAGGCGGTCTACCCGCAGGTGGCTTTTGGCCAGATTGGCCGGATCGAAAGGGTTGAAACGCACGGGGGAACCTCCCCTCTAGCCGTTAATATCTCGGCAACTTTGTTTGTTCCAGGTAGAACTCCACAACCCCGGTTTCTTTCATCCGGTCGTTCATCCTCTTCCAGTTGGCAGGCCGCGTCGACGTCTGCCAGCGTTCGGGGAACGGCGCGACCGCCTGGGTACCGCCCTCGTCACACGGATACTCTGGGCACTGGCAGCAAAAATCGATGCCCTTTTCCTTGGGGCAGGTTGCTATCTTGCAGTTGAACGGGCAGCGGTTGTTTTCAGCCCGGCAGCCGCCGCAGGATGCTTGGGAAAAGTGAGCCAGGAGTTCTTCAAACTGGCTGTAGCCGCCGAACCGGGCGTTCAGGCCGGCTTTGAGCCTGGCCAGCCGCCCGTAGTTCCCCAAACATCCCAGGAGTTTTGCGGTCAGTTCTTTGATCTCTCCGCCTTCATAATCGGCGCAGCGGCTGCAGTCCAAACCGCATGGGGCGAGGCGACCCAAAACCTCCTGATAATCCACGCAAAACTCCTCCTGCTTCCAAGCTCGACCTATCCGGACAGGGGACGGCCGCAGAAACGGCCTGGCCGGTTTCCCCGGTCAGTTCCATTATACCGGCAAGCCGGGTAATTGACTATACTTGCTTTTCGGCAGGGAAGCCGGTCATCAAACCCCCGTTTCGGGGCCGGTACAAGCAAGGTGGTGGTGTACAGTTGAAGACCCGGCCGCCCCGGGCCAGCCGTCGGGCGTGGCGATCTTCCCGGAAAAGGGAAACTGCGGGCGATGCTTCGCATTGACAAGCCCCGGTGCCTGGGGTAAGATTAGCACGTAAACCATAATAATAGCCCTTGGGGTCAAAAACGGGTAGAAAGTGTACCTAGGGTTTCGCATGTCCGGGATGGCCGGCATGGCTTGGACCGAGCGGTACAGGCCGTTAGGATCCGGTTTCCCGGCAGCGGGGGCCGGGCTGGTCGGCTACACCGGAGGGGGAAAAGCCCTGGCGGAGAGGTTTCGGTCCGGAAGCCTTCACGCGCCCGGGCTTTATTATGTCGATTATTTGTTAGGGGGAAAGGTTTTGGGTGATCCTGTGGTCGGCATTGTGGTGGGGAGCGACTCCGACCTGCCGGTAGTCAAAGGCGCGGTGGAGATGCTGGAGGGGCTGGGGATAGCCTGGGAACTGGTGATAGCGTCGGCTCACCGTACCCCGGACCTGGCGGCAGCCTATGCCGGGAACGCAGCGGGGCGGGGAATCCAGGTGCTCATCGCGGCCGCCGGCGGGGCGGCTCACTTGGCCGGAGCCCTGGCGGCCCGGACGTTATTGCCGGTTATCGGCCTGCCGGTGGCCAGCGGGGCCTTGAACGGCATGGACGCTCTTTACGCTACGGTACAGATGCCGCCGGGCATACCGGTAGCCACCGTGGCGATCAACGGGGCGGTTAACGCTGCCCTTTTGGCGGCCCAGATCGTGTCTCTGGGGGACGAGGGCTGTGCGGCCCGACTGGCCGAGTACAGGCGTACCCTTACCGCTTCAGTGGAGGAAAAATCCCGCCGCCTGGCCGCCGAGGGCCTTGAGGCGTACGTTGGCCGCCGGTTCAAGGAGCACTAGACGTGAAATCGAAGTGGGGCATGCTGGCCGGCCTGCTGGTTACCGTGGTCTTTCTGACCCTGGCCTTTTACAACGTCAATTTGCGGGATTTTTGGGCCTATTTCAGTTCCTACGACCCCTGGTGGGCCGTGGGAAGTGTCGCTCTTTTCGGCGGGAGTGTCTTTTTCCGGGCGGTGATGTGGCGGGTCACCACCGGACGCATGGGTGAGACCGGCCTGGGGGCGTTGTTCGGCGGTGTGGTGGTGGGTTATATGGCCAACAACCTCCTGCCGTTGCGGGCCGGCGAACTGGTTCGCACCTACTACCTGGCCCGCAAACGGGGCTTCCCCTACGCGGGGGTGCTGTCTACCGTGGTCATTGAGCGGGTCACCGACGTAGTGGTTCTGGGCCTCCTGCTTGCGGGAGGCCTGGTGGTGGGGATGGGCGGCCTGAATCCGGCCCGGGGCCGGGAAGCCCTTGGGGTCATGCTGGCCCTGCTCCTGATACTGGTGGTGGGGGTTTTCCTCCTGCGGATTTTCGGCGGACGCCTTTGCGGCAGCGGGATTCTGGGCCGGGTGGGCCCGCACCTGGAACATTTCCTGGCTCCGCTGCGGGCTGTGGGGTCCGGTTCCACCGCTCTATCGGTTTTCGGCCTGGGCCTGCTGGCCTGGCTGGCCAACTGGGCCTCCATGTTGATCCTTTTGAGGGGCGTTACCTACCAGGGCAACCCCTGGACCACGTCGCTGCTGCTCTTGCTCTTCATCAACCTAGGCGCTCTCATTCCCTCGTCACCCGGGGCTTTCGGGGTGATGCAGGTGGCCTTTTTTGCCGCCCTGTATCCCTTCGGGGTGCCCAAGGTGGCGGCACTTGCCCTTTCGTTAATCTACCAGGTCAGCATCTACGTGTTTACTCTGGGGGTAGGCCTGCCGTATTTTATGCAGGCCCATCTCAGGCTGGGTGCCTTCAGCGGCGGACGGCGGCCCTCCGGGGCCTGAGCCGCTTTGGCCGGTATATTACGGGGAGAGGAGTCGGACCTTTGATCGAACGGTATACCCTGGCGGAAATGAAACATATCTGGTCGACCCAAAACAAGTTTCAAAAGTGGCTCGACATTGAGCTGGCGGCCGTGGACGCCATGGTGGAACTGGGTCAGGTACCCGGGGAAGCGGCGCGGACCATCCGGGAGAAGGCATGCTTCGACGTGGGCAGGATCCAGGAAATCGAGGCGGTGGTGGACCACGACGTCATTGCCTTTTTGACCTGCGTGGGAGAGAATGTGGGACCCGAATCCCGCTTTATTCACCTGGGGCTCACTTCCTCCGACATCGTCGATACCGCGTTGTCGCTTCTAATGAAGGAGGCCGGGGAGCAACTCTTAAAGAGGCTGGCGTGTTTACGCGAGGCGCTGCTGGACCGGGCCCGGGAGCACCGCAACACCCTCATGATCGGCCGCACCCACGGGGTGCACGCCGAGCCTGTGACCTTCGGCCTGAAGATGCTGTTCTGGGTGGCCGAGGTGGACAGGGACGTGGAACGGGTCCGGCGGGCGGTGGAAAACATCAGCGTGGGCAAACTGTCCGGTCCGGTGGGTACCTATTCCAGCGTCGACCCGCGGGTGGAGGAGTATGTGACCGCCCGGCTCGGTCTGAAGGCGGCGCCGGTGTCCACCCAGGTCCTGAGCCGGGACCGGCACGCCGAATACATGGCGGCGCTGGCCCTGGTGGCCGGTTCGTGCGAAAAGTTCGCCACTGAAATCCGTTCTCTGCAACGGACCGAGCTCTTGGAGGCCGAGGAATGCTTCAAGGCCGGCCAGAAGGGCTCCTCGGCCATGCCGCATAAACGCAATCCCATCACCGCCGAGCGCGTGGCCGGTCTGGCCCGCATCGTGCGGGGCAACGCCATGGCGGCCATGGAAAACATGGCGCTCTGGCACGAGCGGGATATCACCCACTCTTCGGTGGAGAGGGTGATCATTCCGGACAGCACCACCCTGGTGGACTATATGCTGGACCGGTTGACCGGCATCGTGGCTAATTTGCTGGTCTATCCGGAACGAATGAGGAAAAACCTGGAGCTTACCCACGGCCTAGTCTTTTCGCCACGGGTACTCCTGGCTTTGGTGGATAAGGGTCTTACCCGGGAAGATGCCTATGAGCTGGTGCAGCGAAACGCGATGACCTGCTGGCGCAACGGCCGGGAGTTTAAGGACCTCTTGCGGGAGGATCCCGGGGTGGCCGGGGTGCTGAGCGATGCGGACCTGGACGGGCTGTTCGATTACAACTACCCGGTGCGGCGGGTCGATGAGATCTTTCGCCGGTTTGGACTATAAATAAAAGAGACAAGGGGTGCGAAAAGACATTATGCAGCGGCGTGAGCTTCTTTACGAGGGAAAGGCCAAGAGGGTTTATGCTACCGGGGAGGCCGGACGGTACCTGGTGGAATTCAAGGATGACGCCACCGCCTTTAACGGGGCCAAGCGGGGTACCATCGTCCAAAAGGGCGAGGTCAACTGCCAGGTTTCGGCGGCCCTGTTTGAACTTTTGACGGCGCAAGGAGTGGCCAACCATTTCGTGTCCCTGGCCGGGCCGCGGGAAATGGTGGTAAAGGCACTGAAGATCGTGCCCGTGGAAGTGGTGATACGGAACGTGGTGGCCGGCAGCATGGCCAAGCGTTTCGGCCTGGAGGAAGGCCGGAAATTAAGCGAACCGCTCCTGGAATGGTACTACAAAGACGATGCCCTGGGCGATCCCCTGGTGTGCTCCTCCCACCTGTACCTCCTGGGGGCGGCCACCGAGGACCAATTAGCGGCCATGCGCTCGTCGGCCTTGGACGTCAACGCTATCCTCACCGGCTATTTCGCCGGCCGGGGCATTGAGTTGGTCGATTTCAAGCTGGAATACGGTACGGACGCCGACGGCCGCCTGCTGCTGGGCGACGAGATTTCGCCCGACACCTGCCGTTTCTGGGATCTGGCGACCCGTGACAAGTTGGACAAGGATCGCTTCCGGCGGGACTTGGGGGATGTGGAAGAGGCCTACCGGGAGGTTTACCGCCGCGTCACCGGCCACGAACTGTAAAGGATTTTGTGGTATAAACACGTCGGGAGGCGATTGCGTGAGTGAGTGTACCGATCCCGACCAGAACGAAAAACCGCGGGAGGCCTGCGGCGTCTTCGGTATCTGGGGGCCCGGACAGGACGTGGCGCGCCTGACCTATTACGGGCTTTACGCCCTGCAGCACCGCGGCCAGGAGAGCGCAGGCATCGCCGTCGGGGATGGACGGTCCATCTCCGTTCACAAGGCCATGGGGCTGGTTTCGGAAGTTTTCAACCAGGAGAGGCTGAGTTCCTTCAAAGGGCATGTCGCCACCGGCCATGTCCGCTATTCCACCACCGGCACCAGTACGGTCATCAACGCCCAGCCGCTGGTCTTTCACTGCGGGGAGGGCATGCTGGCCCTGGCCCACAACGGCAACCTGACCAACGCCTCCGCCCTCCGGCGGTCGCTTTACGCTGCCGGTTCGGTCTTTCAGAGCACCACCGACAGCGAGGTGGTGGTCAACCTGCTGGCCCGCCACGCCGGGCAGGGTTGGCCGGGAGCCATGGCGGCCTGCATGCGGGAGTTGGAAGGGGCCTATTCCCTGGTGGTGATGACGGCCTCGCAGCTGGTGGCGGTGCGGGACCCGTTCGGCTTCCATCCGCTGGTCCTGGGACGGCGGGGTGATGCCTGGGTGGTGGCGTCCGAGTCCTGCGCCCTGGATACGGTGGGCGCGACTTTTGTCCGGGATGTCGCCCCGGGGGAAATCCTGGTCATTGACGAAAACGGTGTTTCGTCCCAACAAGGGGTACCTGACGGCCACCGGGCCCACTGCATTTTCGAGTACATTTACTTTGCCCGCGGCGATTCCACCATGGACGGCTTCAACGTCAGCCTGGTGCGGCGGGAAATGGGGCGGCAACTGGCCCGGGAATATCCGGTGGCGGCCGATCTGGTCATACCGGTGCCGGATTCCGGCCTGGCGGCGGCGCGGGGTTTTGCCGAGCAATCCGGCCTGCCCTACGAGGAGGGCCTGATGAAAAACCGTTACATCGGCCGGACCTTTATCCAGCCGGATCAGGGTACGCGCGACCTGGGGGTGCGGTTGAAGTTGAACCCCATTCGCGAGGTGCTGGCCGGCAGGCGGGTGATCCTGGTGGACGATTCCCTGGTGCGCGGCACCACCAGCGGCAAACTGGTGTCCATGCTGCGGGACTGTGGGGCCACAGAGGTGCACCTGTGCCTTTCCTCGCCGCCGGTTAAGCGTTCCTGTTTTTACGGCATAGATACCTCCAACGAGGACGAGTTGATCGCCTCCAAAAAGGAAGTCGAGGAGATCAGGCGCTTTATTGGGGCGGATGGTCTGCACTACCTCTCCATGGAGGGGCTGATGCGGGTGTTCGGCAGCCGGCAGTCCTTCTGCCACGCCTGCTTCTCCGGCGAGTACCCGGTGGCGGTTTCACCCGGCGAGAACGCCGGCAAGTTTAGTTTAGAGTGCGGGTGCTGAAAAATTGGCTATTGATACGGGTTTGACCTACCGGTCGGCCGGGGTGGACATAGACGCCGGCGACCGGGCGGTGGAACTGATGAAGGAAAAGGTGCGGGTCACTCACGGCCCGGAGGTCCTGGAGGGTTTGGGCGGCTTCGGCGGTCTCTTTGCTCTTGATACACAGACCTATCCCGATCCGGTTTTGGTATCCGGCACGGACGGGGTGGGCACCAAGCTGAGGATAGCTTTTCTCCTGGACCGGCACGACACGGTGGGCATCGACGCGGTGGCCATGTGCGTGAACGACGTGCTGGTGCAGGGGGCGCGTCCCCTGTTTTTCCTGGACTACCTGGCTGTGGGGAGCCTGGTGCCCGAAAAAGTGGCGGCAATCGTTGCCGGGGTGGCCGAAGGCTGCCGTCAGGCGGGCTGCGCGCTTATCGGCGGCGAGACGGCCGAGATGCCGGGGTTTTACCGGGAGGGAGAATACGATCTGGCGGGCTTTACGGTGGGCGTGGTGAGCCGGCAAGGCCTGCTGAACGGTTCCGGCCTGCTGCCGGGAGACGTCCTTATCGGCCTTCCTTCCAGCGGCCTGCATTCCAACGGGTACTCGCTGGTCAGGAAAATCTGCTTTGAGCGGGCCGGCTGGGACGTGCACACGGAACTGCCGGCCCTGGGCCGCCCCCTGGGCGAGGAGTTGCTCACGCCGACACGTATCTATGTGCGGTCGGTAGCGCCGCTTCTGGCGAAGGGTTTGGTCAAGGGCATGGCCCACATCACCGGCGGGGGGCTTACCGGTAACATTCCCCGGATGCTGCCCCCCGGGTGCGGGGCGTACCTGGAGCCCGGCGCCTGGCGGGAGCCCCCGGTGTTCGGCCTGCTGCGGGAAGCGGGCGGTGTGGCCGAGGAGGAGATGCGGCGTACCTTCAACCTGGGCATTGGCATGGTACTGGGTACCGGGGAGCAGCAGGCCGGGGAGGCATTGGCCCTGCTGCGGCGCAGTGGGGAGGACGCCGGAGTGATCGGCCGGGTGGTGGCCGGCTCCGGCGTGCGCTACGCCAAGTAAAAGTTGCTCAGGCGGGGGGTGGGATTTTGGCGGAACTGAAGGTGGGTGTCCTCGCCTCGGGGCGGGGCTCCAATCTTGAGGCCCTGATCACGCGGGCCCGGGGCTACCGGGTGGTGGCGGCGGTGTCGGACCGGGCCGGTGCCTACGCTCTTACGAGGGCGGCCAACCACGGTCTGACGGCGGTACATATCGACCCGGCGGCGTTTAGTGGACGGCCCGCCTACGAGACGGCGGCGGCCGATGTCCTGGACGGCTGCGGAGTCGATTTGGTCTGTCTGGCCGGCTATATGCGGCTGGTGGGGGAAACCCTGTTGGCACGCTTTCCCAACCGGGTGATGAACATTCATCCCGCCCTGTTGCCGGCCTTTCCGGGCCTGCATGGTCAACGGCAGGCCCTGGAGTATGGGGTCAGGTACGCCGGCTGCACCGTTCACTTTGTCGACGGGGGCATGGATACGGGGCCGGTCATCCTCCAGGCGGTGGTACCGGTGCTGGACGACGATACCGAAGATACCCTGTCCAGCCGCATCCTGGTGGAGGAGCACCGTATCTACCCGGAGGCGGTGGCCCTTTTTGCCCGGCAGCGACTGCTTATGGAGGGACGCCGGGTCAGGATCTGCTAGCTTGCGGGGGCGGAGTTGTGCTCGTTTTACACGGCGGCTGTTATTTACCCGACCGTAAGAAAGAAGACGGGACCGGGTTTTTCGTTTGGGGCGAGGAGATGCCGGACGAGTTTGTGGGGACGCGGCGGCGTGGCCGCCGGCCCAAACCGGACCTGCATCCCTTTGCCGCGGAGCCCGGGTTGCTGGGGGACGGCCTCCTGCGCCTGACCGCTCCGGCCGGGGAGGAGGAGACCGTTTCCCCGCCGGAGAGGGCCGGTCACGGTGTCCGGGAATGGGGGGTCGACCCGGATGACGTGGGCTATCCCGTCCGGGTGCTTTACCTGGAGTTGCCCTCGGCGGGCGGCTGGCCGTTGCCGTCGCCGCTCCTGCCGGTGGCAGCCGAAGAGGAAGGCCGGGAAGTCACCGAAGTAAAACTGGTCCCCTGGCTGGTCAAAGGTCTGGTACTGGCGCCGGCTGAGGCAGCCGGCCTTCTCTTGACCCTTGGCCGGCCGGGCCGGAGCTTTCCGGCCGATCTGCTACCCGGTTCCGACCTGCTTTATTGGGCCAAGGTCGCCGGTTTCACCCAGGAAATGCTGGTCCGTCAGCGCTTTTTACCTGTTGTGGGCGAGGATTTACGAGCCGGCTGGCGGATTGTGCCCGGGCCGGAGGAAGCCGGCCGGCTGAACCTTTTGGCTGCGGCTATGCCGACGGCCTGCCGAGCGCTCAAAACCCAGGTCCGGGATGAGGCGGCAGAGGCGCTGCAGTTGGTGGAAAGCTTTATCCAGTCGGCGGGCAGCGGCCGGATCAGGAGCTATCTGGCGGCTGCCCACCGGGAAAGACCCACCTCCGGTGGATACCCGCGTCGACGGGAACTGGCCGGCTTAATCGGCGGCTTGGCCCACGAACGCTGGCTGGCCGCCGTCGTGGCCGGCCAGAGCGAGATCAACGTACCTACCGAGCAGTTGAAATCCCTCGCGGCCAGACTGGAGGAATGGGCCCGGCCCCTGGTATCCCCGGTGGCCGGGGCTGGTCTCAAGACCTGTTTTCGCCTTTCGCCGCCCGCGGAGGATGGACCACCGGACCAGTGGCGTCTCTCCTTTTTTCTGCAGGCCGTGGACGATCCCAGTATTTTGGTGCCGGCAGAAGCGGTCTGGCGGGAAAAGAAGAGTACTCTTACGGTACTGGAGCGGCGTTTTGAGGATCCGCAGGAGCGCCTCCTGACCGATCTGGGGGTGGCCTGCCGGTTGTTTCCCCCGCTGGAGGCGGGGCTCAGCACTTCTCGTCCGGCTTGGTGTGCGCTTTCGGTGGGGGAAGCCTACCAATTTCTCAAACACGCGGCCGGCCTGTTCGAAGAGAGTGGACTGGGCGTGCAGGTCCCGGCTTTCTGGCGGGAGAGAGGGCGGGCGGAAAACGCGGTAGGCGCCCGCCTGAAGATTAAGGTCCACGAGGACAGGCAGGACTGGAGTGCGGGGGTCGGGCGGGGACTTTTGGGCTTGGACACCCTGGTCGATTTTTACTGGGAACTGGCTCTCGGCGGCGAGACCCTCAGTGTCGAAGAGTATCGCCAGTTGTCGCGCCTGAAGGCTCCCCTGGTGAATGTACGCGGGCAATGGGTGGAGCTGGACCCGGCGGAAATCGAACAGACCCTGCGCCTGCTTGGGAGACGCAAACAGGGCACCCATACCTTGCGCGACGCCCTAAAGGCGGCCGGCGGGTACGGGGATAGGCTGAGAACCGGCCTGCCGGTGCAGGTTGTGGAGGCCGGCGGCGAGCTGGGCAGCCTCCTTGAGCAGTTGCGGGACACGGGGAAAATAGCGTTACTGCCGCCGCCGGAGGGCTTTGTCGGGCAGCTTAGGCCTTATCAGGTCCGCGGTTTTTCCTGGCTTAAGTTCCTGGAGGAGTGGCGGCTGGGGGCCTGTTTGGCCGATGACATGGGTCTGGGCAAGACGGTCCAGGCCCTTGCGCTGCTGCTCCACCGGGTGGAACGGGAATGCAAGGGCGGGCCGGTACTTTTGGTCTGCCCCACCTCGGTGGTGGGGAACTGGGAGCGGGAGGCGGCCCGCTTTGCCCCGGGTCTCTCGGTGCTGGTGCACCACGGGCCGGGACGCAGCGCGGAGGACGAATTCGCCGCCCTGACCGCGGACCGGCACCTGGTAATTACCTCTTACGCCATCGTGCACCGGGATATTGATAAGATGCTGGCCGTGGACTGGGCCGGCATCATCCTGGACGAAGCCCAGAACATCAAGAACCCCGGTGCGGCGCGGACCCGCAGCATCAAGCGCCTGGCCGCCGGCTTCCGGTTGGCCCTCACCGGTACCCCGGTGGAGAACCGGTTGTCCGAACTGTGGTCGATTCTGGATTTCGCCAATCCCGGCCTGTTGGGCAGTGCCAATGAGTTCAGGGAAAAATTCGCCTTGCCCATTGAGCGCTACGGCGATCAACACAAGGCCCAAAAGCTGAAGGAAATCGTCCAACCGTTCATTCTCCGCCGTTTGAAGACTGATCCTCACATCATAGCCGACTTGCCCGAGAAACAGGAGAGCAAGGTGTACTGCAGCCTGACCCGCGAACAGGTCACCCTCTACGCGGCGGTGGTTCAGGACATGATGGACCGCATCGCGGAGGCCGAAGGCATTGAGCGGCGCGGCCTGGTGCTGGCCGCCATGACCAAGTTGAAGCAGGTGTGCAACCATCCCGCTCAGTTTCAAAGAGATGGCAATTATGCGGCGGGGCGCTCGGGTAAACTGGCCCGCCTGACCGAAATGACGGAGGAACTCCTGGCCTCCGGCCAGGCCGCCCTGATCTTTACCCAATTCGCCCAGATGGGCGAAATCCTGCGTCGCCACCTCCAATCACATTTCGGACAGGAAATCCCGTTCCTGCACGGCGCCTTGCCCCAGAGAGCACGGGATCGGCTGGTGGACCGCTTCCAGGCCCAAGGCGGCCCGCCTGTACTCATTCTGTCCCTCAGGGCCGGCGGTGTGGGCCTAAATCTGACCCGGGCCAACCACGTCTTCCACTTCGACCGCTGGTGGAACCCGGCCGTGGAGGATCAGGCCACTGACCGCGCTTATCGCATCGGTCAAAAGCAAAACGTATTTGTCTATAAGTTTATCTGCAGCGGCACCCTGGAGGAGCGGATCGACGAGTTGATGGAGGAAAAACGGCAGTTGACCAACAGCGTCATCGGTGCCGGGGAGGATTGGCTGACCGGTCTTTCCACCACCGAATTGAGGAAGCTTTTTGCTCTGGGCGCGGGCGTATCCGTAGAGGATTAGGAAAGAAGGCGATTCGGGGTGGGGCCTAACTCAGACATGAGCGAGACCTGGTGGGGACAGCGCTGGAACCGGGTGCTGGAATCGTTCGGCTGGGGCAACCGGCCGGCCCGCGGCCGTTCCGACGCCCGGGCCGGCCACGTGCTGGGCTGGCGGACGGCTCCGGGCCTGGTTACCGCGCACGTGCAGGGTTCCCAGCGGATACCGTACAAGGTGACCATAAAAATTAAGACGCTGTCCGGCGGGGAGTGGGACCGGGTCATCACCGCCTTGGCCGGCCGGGCCATCTTGGTAGCCCGGCTCTTGGCCGGCGAGATGCCGCAGGATATCGAAGAGGTCTTTGCCGAGGCCAAGCTGTCTCTTTTTCCGGCCGCGAGCCGCGATATCGAGACCACTTGTTCCTGCCCCGACCGGGCCAATCCCTGCAAGCATATTGCCGCCGTCTACTATGTCCTGGGCCGGCGGTTCGACGCCGATCCCTTCCTGCTCTTCCAGTTGCGGGGTAAAGAGCGGGAGGAACTCCTGCAGGACCTGCAGGGCCGGCGCGCGGGCGGTTTGCCGGAGGACCGGCCGGACGGGGCTGCCGGGGGCTTCGTTTGCGATGCCCTTACCGCCGATCCGGAGCTTTTCTGGTCCACCGGCCCCTTACTTTCCCGGTTGGAACTGCATTTTGCCCCGCCCGGAACGGCGGCGGCCCTGCTCAAGAGGCTGGGACCCCTGCCCTGGTGGTGGAACCGGGTCGAGCCTCAGGAATGGCTGGCGGAATGCTACCAAACGGTTACGGAACGGGCCCTGGCCGATTTGGATAAGCTTTGAGGATAAGGCCGCCGCATCCTCCCCATTTTAATAGGGAGTCAAGGCGGCCCAAATATTTGCCAAAGAGGTTGTCGTGGAACCTTTTGCCATGGTAAAATAATCCCATGGTAGGTGAAGGAAATGGCTA
>Ga0307376_10002407_pt1 | contig 18426 bp, 19 predicted proteins | sample TR2MG_FD_202536 | JGI IMG/M metagenome (GOLD analysis project Ga0307376, IMG submission 202536) | Soil microbial communities from Risofladan, Vaasa, Finland - TR-2 | ecosystem: Environmental > Terrestrial > Soil > Coastal area > Acid sulfate soil | place: Finland: Risofladan, Vaasa | collected...
GGGGAACACCAACGGCACAATACACCCACGGGCCGAACCAGGACGAGCCGATCGAGCGCATCACCCAAACCGGCGCGCAGTACTTCCATCATGACGGGCTGGGCAGCGTGGTGGGGGTGACCAACAACCTAGGCGGGACGGATGCGACACAGCGCTTCGATGCGTGGGGGAATCAGATTGCGAGCACGGGCACGCAAACCCGGTATGGGTATACGGGGAGAGAGCCGGACGAGACGGGGTTGATCTTCTATCGCGCCAGGTTCTACGACCCGAGCATTGGACGATTTATCAGCCGTGACCCCATCGGACTACAAGGCGGGATCAACCAGTATGCGTATGTGAATGGCAACCCGGTCAACTTCACTGATCCGAGCGGAAAGTGCGGGTTTTTAACGCCACTTTGCGTTATCGCGCTCGATGCATTGGGTGAAACCGCCGCAGGGGTTGCAATTCGCACCGGCGTATCGGCGGCGGCGAACTGGGTGGGGGGTAGTATCGTTCGGTCAGCGGTGACCGCCGGCACGCTGGGCGGCGTTGGCGGTGTGGCAGGCACGCTGGCTACTGGAGGGAGCCCTAATGAAGCGGCGATCAATGGTGGTGTAGGGGCTGCTGCAGGTGTATTTGCGGTTATTCTTCCCGGTGCAGGAACCTTTGCACAGGGAGCGCTCCTTGGTGGAGTGGCAGATACTGTTTCACAAGGGATTGGGATTGGTTTAGATCCAAAGAAATCCTTCAATCCTTTGGAAGTCGCCGGTGCCACGCTTGGCGGCGGAGCCGCCTCGAAGCTGACGTCCGCCTTCGGCCCGAGTTTCGCGGAACAATCCTCCGCGCTCACGGTCGGATGGCCGGTGGCGACCGCCGCTGCGGCGGTCGGACAAAAGCTGGGGGAGTCTTCCGCGGGAGCGTCAACTAACAGGCAGACTCTGACTGGAATTTCACCACGATAGCGTAATATGTATATTCGAGTGCCAGCGACATTATGCGAAAGAAAGTGACGTGAAGGGAGATACAAAAAACAGCGCAGACCGGGCCGAGCAAAGTTGGAGCGATCCGAAGTTCGTGATCGCGCTGATTGCGCCCTTTGGCGCGTCGGTATGGCTGGGAGCAACGATTTACTTACCGATATTTGCTTTTTGGTATGTTCTGAATAATAGAGCCAGCGAGTCTAACAAAATAGCCACAGCGATAATTTGCATATTGGCTTTCCTGGCTGGCCTCTACTACTGCGTGGGCGCCTTCCTGTTGTTTTTTGTCGAACTGCGCAAAAAATTCATCGTGCGCAAGATGGTGTACCGCGACGGCGAGTTCCTCTTGCAAGGCTATTACTTCAAGCAAACCAGTTTCAAAGAGACCGAGTTGGCGAAGGTGGAGCCACACGTCTTGAGCGAACGTTGGTTCAGCAAAGACATGGGGGGTACGTTCCTGAGCCGCAGCACCCCGCCGAATGTTCGCAGCGGGCAGAATATCAACTGGAAGGTCACCCTGCACGACGGGCGCGTGTTTTATCTGCCGGGAGAGATGGGCCGGTCAGGCGTGTGGGATCCGAAAGACGGGGAGAAGCTGAAAACCTTCCTGGAAGAGCGCATCCGTGCGAGCAGTGGCGCGTAAGTTGGCTCCGGCCATAGGCATCCGCTGGGGGCGAGTCACTTAAAACCGCACGCGACGACGACGCAAGCCGTGGCCACGTACCCTACCAACTTCCTCTATGGCGGGCCGGACATCGTGGCGGAATACCCCAGCAATTGGGGAACACCAACGGCACAATACACCCACGGGCCGAACCAGGACGAGCCGATCGAGCGCATCACCCAAACCGGCGCGCAGTACTTCCATCATGACGGGCTGGGCAGCGTGGTGGGGGTGACCAACAATCTGGGTGGGACGGATGCGACGCAGCGCTTCGATGCATGGGGCAACCAAATCGCCTCAACCGGCACACAAACCCGGTATGGCTATACGGGCAGGGAGCCGGACGAAACTGGGTTGATCTATTACAGAGCTCGGTACTATGATCCGGCGGTAGGCAGGTTCGTGAGTCGTGATCCGATTGGGCTGGGTGGCGGGATTAACCAGTATGCCTATGTGAATGGCAATCCGGTCAACTACACTGATCCGCTTGGGTTGATGGCGGCCAATCCGCAGAGCATCATGCTGGCGGACGGGGGTAAGAACTATTTCAGCAATACCATGACGGATATCAGTAATGGCCTGACAAGCGCGGTGCAGAGTTTGTCCAAGGTGGTACCGGGCGCCGAAGCGATGAACAATGCGACGGCCAACTTTAATACTGGTAACTATGGAACGGCTGCGTTGTGGGGCGTGGGGGCGCTGGCCGATGCGGCATTTGCGGTTGGGACGGGCGGAGAGAGTACCGCTGCTAAGACAGTTGTTAAAGAAGGTAGTTTTAGTATTGTCGATTGGGCGCGCTATCCAGCCAGTGTGCCTAAGCCACCAGGGTCGGTTAATCTGTTAGGTGGAGCAGAATATAATGCTAGTCGGGCGGCTGCAAATGCGGAAAATAGGGCGATTCACAATGCAGATTCTTCGTTAGCTGGTCAGCACATTCACGAAATTCAGCCAGTCAAATTTGGTGGAAGCCCGACTGATTCCGCGAATAAAGTTGTTCTTGACCCGGCTACGCATTACCAACTCAACACTTGGTGGAAAGACCTCCAGCGTTACATTGAGAATATTAACAAGTAGGGTGAGCTAACATCGTGACCATGGAATACGCAAATAAGCTGAATCTGAAACAACCTGCATCGGAAGCTACGCTAATGCAGTTGCGTAGCGCTGACCGTCTACCAAAGGATTACGTCGATTTCTTACGAAAGTCTAATGGCGCGGAAGGATTTGTTGGGAACTCATATTTGATTCTGTTTGCTGCCGAAGCAATCGAACCGATCAACCAAGCAGCTGCCGTAGATAGGTTTGCTCCGGGTTTGATCATCTTTGGTTCGGACGGTGGAGGTAAGTCATATGCATTTGATACACGACAAGAGGAAGTAACTATCGTTGAGTTTTTTGATATGGACATCGGTGATGAAGAGCCAGTGTTCTGCGCCAAATCCCTCACGGAGTTTCTGAAGTATCTGTCAGATCAACTTGCGTAATGAACCTTGCCGTGTTGAAGAAGACCCGCAAATCACCGGAAGTGGGTGACGTTTTTGTGATGCAACCGCCGGATGGTTTGTTTCTCTATGGCCGCGTGATCGCCACTGACGCGAGGATCGGACCGATGCACAACTGCATCCTGATTTATGTGTATCGACCGCGCTCGGAACAAAAAGAAGCCGTACCCGACTTGCTTCGAGGTCAATTTCTGGTACCGCCGATGATGACCAATAAGCGGCCTTGGACGATGGGTTATTTCGAGACTTTGCAGAATCGTGAACTTGGCCCGATGGATCGGTTACCCCAGCACTGTTTCCTTGACACTTTTGGTCGATATTTTGACGAGTACAGTAACCGCCTGTCCGGCCCGGTTGAGCCAGTTGCTCAGAAGGGTTTACATAGCTTCCGCACCATAGACGATGAAATCTCAGGGGCGCTTGGTATCCCCCTCGCTCCAGACGTGGTTTCAAAGCAAGCGTAACTCTCCCGTGTCAACGCGCGTAAGGCGCTGTCCCGTCCGAGGAGGTTAGCAAATATGACTATACGGGCGGGAGCCGGACGAGACCGGGTTGATCTATTACCGGGCCAGGTATTACGATTCCACCACCGGCAGGTTCGTGAGTCGGGATCCGATTGGACTGGGTGGCGGGATTAACCAGTATGCCTATGTAAATGGCAATCCGGTCAACTACACCGATCCGAGTGGGAAGTGCGGGTTTTTAACGCCACTTTGCGTTGTCGCGCTCGATGCATTGGGTGAAACCGCCGCAGGGGTTGCAATTCGCACCGGCGTATCGGCGGCGGCGAACTGGGCGCGCGCCAGTGTCGTCCGTACAGCAGTAACCGCCGGTACGTTGGGTGGTGTTGGTGGTGTGGCGGGCACTCTGGCCACCGGCGGGAGTTCTAAGGAAGCGGCGATCAATGGAGGTATAGGCGCTGCGGCGGGTGTACTTACAGTTCTTGCTCCTGGCACCGGAACATTTCTTCAGGGAGCCGCTATTGGCGGCGGTGCGGATGTAGTGTCGCAAGTGGTTGGCATTGGATTGGATCCAAATAAATCATTCAATCCTTGGGAAGTTGGGGGTGCCGTGCTTGGCGGCGGAGTCGCCTCGAAGCTGTTGTCCGCCGTCGGTCCGAGTTTCGCGGAACAATCCTCCGCGCTCACGGTTGGATGGCCGGTTACGACTTCACTAGGATGGAGCCTCCGCATCAGTCAACGCTTGTTCCAGGCAGAAGCGCCACCGTTTGATAATTTCCATTCCCTTCTGCTTGGGCACTTTTTCACCCGGGATGCCGACATAAATACGCGGATTCGCCTTGAACCGATCCCGGCATTGCAGGGAACAGAAAGCGTAATGTATGCCTAGATGCTCCATGGCAAAAGAATCCCGACTGACTTGCATACCGCACACTGGATTTTTTGTGCTGTCATTCATCACTTTCTACCCTCGCGTTCTGTCGTATTTCGTTACAACCGACCATCCAAAATATGGAGTTGCGGGTAGGGACGGGATCAGCCACCCTAACCACTCTGGCGGACGAGCGCGATACACCTGTGCAGACAAACACGCCGCCACCACAAAGCCGACCAGCGCGGCTACCCACTTCACTCACAGGCTAACGCGCCGCAGCCGCAATGCATTGGTGATCACCGACACCGAACTGAAACTCATCGCTGCAGCGGCGATCATGGGTGAGAGCAACAGGCCGAAGAAGGGATACAACACCCCGGCGGCCACCGGTATCCCCAGCGAGTTATAGATAAAAGCGAAGAACAGATTCTGACGGATGTTGCGCATGGTGGCCCGAGAGAGTTTTCTGGCGCGCACAATGCCGCGCAGGTCACCCTTGACCAGAGTCACCCCGGCGCTTTCCATTGCCACATCAGTGCCGGTTCCCATGGCAATACCTACCTGGGCCTGAGCCAGAGCTGGGGCGTCATTGATACCGTCGCCGGCCATGGCAACGATACGGCCTTCGGCCTGGAGCTGTTTGACCACCGCCGCTTTCTGATCCGGTAGTACCTCGGCATGAACTTGATCAATGTTTAATTTTGCTGCTACCGCCTCGGCTGTCTTGCGGTTGTCGCCAGTGAGCATGACGATCTGGATACCTTCTTCGTGTAGCAAGCGAATTGCTTCTGCCGTAGTCGATTTGATCGGGTCAGCCACGCCGATGAGACCAGCGATGTGGCCATCAACACCGAGGAACATCACCGTTTGTCCGTCGGCGCGCAGGGCGTCAGCCTGTGCTGGCAGGCTACCTGCGTCGATGCCGAGATCTTGCAATAATTTGATATTGCCCAAGGCGATCTTGCGCCCCTCCGCTACACCAGTGACGCCCTTGCCGGTGACCGATTGAAAATCCTCCGCTGAGCCCAGTTCCAAACCTCGTGTTTCCGCCCCGCGCACGATGGCAGCGGCCAACGGATGCTCACTTGCGCGCTCGACACCGGCTGCCAGGCGCACGATTTCTGTTTCATCGAAACCTGCCGCCGGGGTGACACTCACCAATTCAGGATGGCCTTCCGTAAGGGTACCGGTCTTATCCACCACCAGGGTATCCACCTTGCGCATCACCTCCAGCGCCTCGGCGTTCTTGAACAACACCCCCATCATGGCGCCCCGCCCCGTGCCCACCATGATGGAGACCGGGGTAGCCAGCCCCAGGGCGCAGGGACAGGCGATGATGAGCACGGCAACGGCGTTGATCAGCGCATGGGCCAAACGTGGTTCCGGGCCCAGGACCCACCACACTACAAACGTAATCGCAGCAGCAATGACCACCGCCGGGACGAAATAGCCGGAGACCACATCAGCCAGCTTCTGAATCGGGGCGCGAGAACGTTGCGCCTCCGCCACCATGTGGACGATCTGTGCCAACAGGGTTTCACTGCCGACCTTTTCCGCCATCATCAACAAACTGCCGGTGCCGTTCACCGTGGCGCCTATGACTTTGGCACCGGCATGCTTTTCAACTGGAACCGGTTCACCAGTGACCATGGATTCATCCACATGGCTTGCGCCGTCTACTACCGTGCCGTCTACCGGGACCTTCTCGCCGGGGCGGATGCGCAAACGGTCGCCAGTCTGGACCTGTTCCAGCGGGATGTCCTCTTCGCGGCCATCGACACGAACGATACGCGCCGTTTTCGGCGCCAAACCCAAGAGCAATTTGATGGCGGCATTAGTCTGACTTCGGGCGCGCAACTCCAGTACCTGCCCCAGCAGCACCAGGGCGGTAATCACCGCAGCGGCCTCGAAATAGACCGGCACCACGCCCATGGCATTGAACACCGAGCGCGGAAAAATACCCGGCACCAGGGCAGCGGCCATGCTATAACCCCAGGCCACCGCTATGCCCAGACTGATGAGAGTGAACATGTTGAGATTGCGCGTGACCAGCGAGCGCCAGCCGCGCACGAAGAAGGGCCAGCCGCCCCACAGCACCACCGGCGTGGCCAGCAGCAGTTCCAGCCACTGGCGGGTGCGCGGATGGATGAACTGCACAAAGACATCAGGCCAGAACTCCGCGCCCATGGCGCTGAACAAGACCGGAATGGCCAATACGGTGCTGACCCAGAAGCGGCGGGTCATGTCGCGCAGCTCGGCATCGTCCTCTTCCGTCGCTATAGTGCGTGGCTCCAGGACCATGCCGCACTTGGGACAGTTGCCGGGGTGATCCTGCACCACCTCCGGGTGCATGGGGCAGGTATATTCGGTTTTTGTGGCGGGTGCAGGCACGTCCATGGGTTCCAGGGCCATACCGCACTTGGGGCAGGCGCCCGGCCCCTGCTGTCGCACTTCGGGGTGCATGGGGCAAGTATAAGTACTCGTACAGTTGCCACCAGATGTCGTTATGTTACAAACGGGATCGGTGGTCATATGGCTCTCCTTCATCTCGGCAAAACAATCGGCGGCTATTCCGCTGAGGGCAAAATTTTGGCCAGCGGCGGCACGTCGGCGCATTTGAGTTCCACCATCTTGCGCAGCGTCGGCTCTTCCCCCAGAAATGCCTCTACCGCGATTGGATCGAACTGGGTCCCGGACATGCTCCGAATTTCCGCTTTGGCGTTATCGAAGGATAGCCCATTGCGATAAGGACGATCGGAAGTCATGGCATCCAGAGTGTCGATGACGGCGAACAGGCTCGCCCACAACGGAATGACATCACCGCCCAAACCTCGCGGATAACCGGAACCATCAAAGCGTTCTTCGTGACACAGCACAATCTCCGCCGCCAGAGCAAGATACGGTACGCCCGCGAGTATGTGCCGACCGATTTCAGGGTGCTGCTGCATGGTTTTCCATTCCTCTGGCGTTAGCGGACCCTGCTTGAGCAGGATGGCATCCGGGATGCCGATCTTGCCGATATCATGCAGCAGTGCTCCCCAATAAACCTGGCGCAGCGTCATCGCATCGTTGCTAAAGCGTTTGGCCAGCACCATGGTATGGCAGGCGACACGTTTGGAGTGCAGGCCCGTCTCGTGTTCACGCGCATCCAGTGCAGCCGCCAGCGCTTCAGCCAGGGACACATAAGGCATTTCGTTCGCCGCCCATGCGGGTGCGTGTCCGGCCGTGCCGAGAAAACAGTTCTCGCACAGTGCGCCGTCTTTTTCTTGCAGGCACAACCCCGTGGCAACAGACCTCCCGCATCTTTTGCAGATGCATGTGCGAGATGCATTTGCGTCGGCCATGAGAGTCTCCCTAGCGCACTTTTCTTGTATCACTACTTCCGCCTGGCATCGAAGGCGGACGGTTGCAGCACGCGCCACCCCCTGAACGTGCATTGGATTTGGCGTTTTCGTCCAGAAAGCGATACCAGGCTGATTTCAGTCGCCACCAGAAACCCGATGTACGCGCGATGCCCGCCTTGTCGAGCAACGCCTCGATATCTCGAATACCGACGCTGGAGGCGTCATAGGAAATACGCAGCTGGCCATGCCGGTCGACGTGGGCATCAATGATTGTTTCGATGGCAGTGAGCTGCTGGATTGCATTCTGAAGTTTCTCCGCAGCGGCTGGCGCCAGCGGGATTTTTCGGGTGACAGCGAATGATCCCTTGCTGGGTTTATCTTTTTTCCGTGTCTCTCTCATGTAATTTTCTCCGCATGCTCACGCCTTGATGAGGAAATTTCGCATCATGCCCATGTCTTCATGCTTGAGGTTATGGCAATGGTAGACAAACAGGCTAGGGTAGTGATCGAAGCACATCAATAACCGGACGCGTTCGCTTGGCATCACCGGCACGGTATCCTTCCAACCTTCATCCACATAACCATCGCTCAGGTTGCCCCACGCCGCCATTGCACCGGGATGAACGCGCTGATCCACACATGGCTTCCGGAACGATCAAGCCATGCCAGTGCACCACGCTGGGCTGAGAAAGCTCGTTGATAAAGTTCACCCGCACGCGCGTGCCTCGGTGCACCCTGACAATGGGACCGAGGTAGCTGCCCGGCAGCGTCGTCACGGCACCTGCCTCTCCTTTCAGCATCTTTGCACGATAGCGCCAGACGCTGGTCGGCGCCCCTGGCCAGATTGATATCAGGTCCGGCACAGCACGCATTTTCAATTCCAGATCAGGCATAAAATGGCCTGACACTTCTACGGCATTTTGGCTGGCTTGAGCCATGCCCGGTACGGTTCCAAGCAGCGCTGCCCCACCTAATACTCCGAGAAAGTGTCTGCGTCCCGACCTCTTCACAAGGTCATATTATTGCGCTCCCATCCATCCATAGTCTCGCCACGCACGCGCCATTTCCTGGTGCTGGGTATCGGTCAACAGGCCATCGGTTTTCTGCTGCACGTCGATGGCCGCATCCAGTTGCTGGCGCTGCAGATCGAACAAGGCACGGGCGGCAGCGCGAATCGCATTCCAATCCCGTTTGTCTGCTGTGTAGAGACTATTGAGGCGAGCCTGCGCCTCCCAGCGCTGTTGCATGAGGCCGCGATTGCGCTGCTCCAAGCCGCTCTGCAATTGGCCGATTTTCTGCGCCTGGTCCGATGTCAGATCAGGCAGCCTCCATGGCATCATGGCGTAACCTGCACCCATCATGCCGCCAAATCCCATCCCTGGAATCACCTCGCCATATGAGCCTATCATCCCATAGGGCCTGCCCATGCCCCATCCATAGCCGGACTCCGTTCCGCCCATCATGCCCGACCGCATGCCATACCAGCCTGGCGCGCCGTCTGCACGATAGCCGTCACCCCACCCTCCCATCCGGCCCCAGCCTTGCCACGGCCCGTAACCCATACTGCCTGGACCATGGCCAAATGCGAGGAACCCCATAATTACGACGAGAATCACCCACAAGGCAATCCAGAACCCACCCTTCCGATTCATGCTTTCCCTTTCTCCCGGAGCAAGGTACGCCGCTTTCGCGGCGCTCATGTCATACAAGCTGCCTAGCTAATGTGTCAACTCCTGCTTTCTCTGCTGAAATTCCTGTTCGTCGATCTCTCCGCGCGCGTAGCGTTCTTTCAGGATGTCCAGCGCTTTGCTGTCACTGCCACTCCGGCCACCCGCACCGAAGGATGTGACCATCCATTTCACCAGCGCAATAATGCCGACGATGATGAGGACCCACCACAGAATCATGAAGATCCCGCCAAATCCGAAACCGCTGCCGAAGCCACCCATACCATAACCACCCATCATTTATGTTCTCCTGGTTCGTTCGAAGACTGGCCGGCTGCAGTGTGCAGGGGCCAATCCGGTTTTTATCGAATCCGATGGATCAGTAACCCATCATGCTGCCTCTCCAAGCCCGCTGTTCCTTGGTTAACACGTCGTCCATCCGCTTCTGGGCATTAATGCTCATATCGAACATCCTCTTCTGCAATTCGGACATTTTCGCGTATGATTTCTTAATCTCTACAGGATCCGCATTACCACCAAAGTAGGCCTCTTGCATCTTGTTGCGCGCCTGGAACATCTGTTGGGCAAGCGGTTCGTTCGCCTTGGACAAATCGTCCCGAATTTTCTCGATTTTCGAGACCTGATCCGGTGTCAGATTAAGCCCCACAGAACCTCGGCCGTAACCCCCACCCATCATGCCGGGCCCGTAACATGGCATCACACTGGGCGTACCTTGCCCCTGTGCCTGACCCTGCGTCATCATTTGTTGGTTAGGCATCGCAGGCTCAGCCGCCACGGCAGGCACTGCTATTCCCGCCAATGCAACGGCAACTATGGAAGATGCGAATATCAGAATTTATGGACTTGTTCATTTGAAACTCCTTTTCTTCTTGCCGTTGATAAAAAACGACGCCAATTTCCTGCGCGTCATTGAAAAATAATGCGCCCTATTTTCTGACGTATATCCGTGCGACCTGATTACACATCATTTGATGACCGCAATCTGGTGTCCCTCGCCCCCTGGCAGCTGGATCGTGTCGGTGACGGTGAGCGTCTTCTGATCCACTACCCAGATCTTTGGCGCCTTGCTGCTGGAGACGTATACTTTTCCGGTTCCCGGAATCTTGTCGAGGTGGTAAGGCTCCGGTGAAAGTGTCAGTACACGCTGCTCTCCGGTAATGGTGTCCAGCGCGACCAGCTTGTCATCTGAGCGACTGCTGACAAACAGGGTCTTGCCGTCATCGCCGATATCCAGACCGTGCAAGCGCTTTCCGATCTTGTAAGTACGTTCCACTTTGCCGCTTTGCACCGAAACCTCGGAGACAGTACCGGCACGATCATTGGCCACGTAAATGGTTTTTTCGTCAGGGGAAAAAACCAGATGCTCCGGTGACGGCCCGCCCTCCAACGATCGTGTCATTTCCCATTTGGTGAGATCTATCTCGCTGATGGTCCCGTTGCCACTGTTGCTTACATAGGCGCGCTTGCCGTCTTTCGTCACCAGCGTGTAATTCGGTGCCGGTCCGGTTTTGATTGTCTTGAATACCTTGTTGTTGATCAGGTCGACGACGCTGATTCCGCCGCGTGTCGGATGGGTGGAAATCACATACTTGCCGTCGGGTGTAATTGCTTCATGATGGGTCCATCCGGACACCGGAATCTCTGCCATGACATGGCCGTGTTCGGGATGGATCACATACAGTTTGCTGTTTGGCGTATCTGCTGGCGCACCGGCAGGAATGGGGGTTTCCTTCAGGCTCCCGGCCACCAGATATTCACCATCGGGAGCCGCTACCAATCCATGCGGATTTTCCACGCCAGGATAACGCCGGACGATCTTGTTGCTTGCCACATCGACGGCAATCACTTCATTCGCCGAACCCAATGGAATGTACGCAGTCGGTGCAGCAAATGCGAACGTCCCACTGCCAAGACAGACCAGCCCCAGGATGTACTGATTTAGACGGTTCATTTGATTCTGCTCCTTTTTCAAGTTGTCGAATTTACTCGATTGGTTGAAATTTTTTGCGCATGTACTTCAGAACCGCTTTGAGGTCCGCGTCAGACAACGCGGGATTCCCTCCACGAGGCGGCATTCCCATAGGTGAGCCAGTCGACTGGAAGCCATCTGCCATGCGCTTGAGCAAAACAGCGTCATCCTGCGACAGCGGCCCCGCCTTTCCGGTCAGGTCCGGGACGCCAGGCAGGTTTCCGGCGCCATCGCCGCCATGACAGGCAATACAGGTTCCGTTATAGACCACCTCACCGCGGCTAAGCTCGTCTGCGGCAGCTGAAAGCATGACGGACGCCGCACAAATCACAGCCAGAACGATCAAGCGTGCACCGGGCATCTCAGTTACTCACCTGCAGGAATATGTCCACCGTAAGATGTCGGATCCTATTTGTGCTAGATCGCATCTCCTTACTTCCTTTTTGACCACCAGATCAATTTTTACCAAAAAATTGCCGTAACTCATGCGACGTCGGCTGCCCCCGAAAAACGATTTCATCGTTCACGAGGAGGTTCGGGGAATGTCGAATGGCGTGAGCTACGACCACATCCGGGTACTCCTCGACAAACAACACCTCGAATGGGATGCCTATATCCCTGAGTTCTTGCTGCAAGCTCAAACAGTGACTGCAAGTCTTGGTCGCAACGATCTTGACGTTCATGAAAATTCCTTGCAGTGTGGAGATTTGATCTGGATAGCCCATCCTCATGTTTACCATCCTGCGCCACTGCCATTAACAGAAAGATGACGCGAACATTACAAATTCGTAATCTAGCGACGGTAATGATTACAAACGGAAAATGATGTTCATATGCAAACATGGGAGATAATTTCCATGAAAATTCTGATCATCAAGGATTGAGCCAAAACCGGAAATCATCTTAAGTAGCATTTGACCGCAGCGAGCTTTGTCGTGGACTTCGCCCGCGACGGTCTGGGAGGCATGTATATAGCACTCAATGAAGCTTGGACTTGGTGGTTCTGGACGTGATGCTTCCTACCCGTGATGGCTGTAAGGTTTTGTAATGCATCCACCATGTCAGTTAAGAAATGCCGGTTCTGATACTGACTGCCCGAGACGGTTTGATAGAGGTGCGAATCTTTTTCAAGCAAGCGTATCAGTGCCAAGGACATGGGTAGCGAGGCGGTATTGGTCGCCTTGATCAATGTGGCAACCATCTGGTTAATTGTATTGGCTTAAGAAGCGCTTGCCGGAAACGTCAATGCAAATAGCGTCTCCCCATTCTTCCTGTTTTCCACGCGCACCGTGCCACCATGCAACACCATCACAGCTTTGACAATAGCCAGCCCCAGCCCGGAGGCTGCCTCGGAACCCGCACGCGCGCTGTCCACCCGATAGAAGCGGTCAAATAACCGATTCAGATGCTCGGGTGCAATTCCAGTGCCGGGATTGGCGACCTCAATACCGTATCCTCCACCTGGAGGGGATTGAGCCGTGACCCGGATCGTCGCACCACGCGGGGTGTAACGTATGGCATTGGCAATCAGATTGCTCAAGGCCCGGTTGAGCAGCACCGGATCGGCGTTGAGCGTGCCAACAGCGTTCACCGCCAGCGTCACCCCGGCCTCTTCCGCCACGCCTTCGAAATATTCCGCAATACGGCTCAGTTCGCGCTCCATGTCCAGGTTTTCCCGGCGCAGCGCGATTTGCGCGTTGTCGGCCCGCGCCAGGAACAGCATGCTCTCTGCCATCCGCGCCAGCCGTTCGTATTCCTCGATGTTGGAGGCCAGCAGCGCCTGGTATTCCTCCACGGAACGGGGGCGCGCCAGAACCACCTGGCTCTCCACCATTAAATTACTGATCGGTGTACGCAGGTCGTGCGCGAGATCGGCGGAAAATTGGCTGAGCCGATCATAGCCTTCCTGCAGGCGATCCAGCATGTGATTGAAGGCGCGGGCCAGATCGGCGATTTCTGCCGGCGCCTTTGCGAGGTCGAGACGCTGATCCAGTTGGCTCGGGCTGATGCTGCCTGCCGCAGCGGTGACCCGGTCCAGCGGCGCCAGGCCGCGTCGCGCCACGACGAAGCCGAGCAGGGCCATGACGGTCACGCCGCCGCCTAGCGCGATCAGCAGTCTGGTTCGGTAGTTCCGCAGCAAAGCCATGCGCTCCGGGCTTTCCCGCGCCAGCACCACCAGCACGCGGGGGCCGTGAGCACTTGCCCCGAGGTGCGCCCACGCCGCCAACACGCGCCCATGACCGCCATCGTTCATGCGCCAGTCGCGTATCGCGTCTGCCGCGGGCATATCCGCCGCCGTGGCAGCCGCAGGCAAGGGCAGGCTCGGCACATCACCCACACCTGCCACCATCCGGCCATCTTCATCCAGGATACGCAGGCGCAGCCCCTCAGTGCCAATGGTCACATCGTGGAATCGGTGGGGATCGGCACGAATAGCGGCCGTATCGGACACTTCAGATAACAGGTGGCGCAGCTGCTGCAGTTTGCCGACCAGCTCAACGTCGTTGCGGATTTCCAGTTGCCGGGCCAGCGCCTGATACAGGTAGAAACCGGTGGCTGCAAATACCAGGGCGGTCACCCCGGCGAACAGCAGGGTCAGCCGCTGGGTCAGGGAAAAGCCGCGCCACAACGTCATGGCCGGGTTTCCAGCACGTAGCCCATGCCGCGCAGGGTGTGGATCAGCTTGTGCGTGTAGGGGTCGTCCACCTTGGCGCGCAGCCGCCGTATCGCCACATCGACCACGTTGGTGTCGCTGTCGAAATTCATGTCCCACACCTGGGAAGCGATCAGGGAACGCGACAGCACTTCACCCTGCCGCTCCATCAGCAGTTGCAGCAGCAGGAACTCCTTGGCGGTGAGATCGATACGCTGGCCGCCCCGGTTCACGCGACGCTTGATGCGATCCAGTTCCAGGTCGGCCACGCGCAGCGTCTCCGGCAGCTGCCGTACGCCGCGTCGCAACAGGCTGCGGACACGCGCCAGCAGTTCGGCGAAGGCGAACGGCTTGGGCAGGTAATCGTCGGCGCCCAGCTCCAGCCCGCGTACCCGGTCTTCCACCGTATCGCGCGCGCTCAGGAACAGCACCGGCACCGGTTTCGTGTTGCGGATGCTTTGCAGCACCTGCCAGCCGTCCATGCCCGGCAGCATCACGTCCAGCACAATGAGGTCATACTCATTGGACAGCGCAAGCAATTCACCCTCTGTTCCGGTGCGTGCCAGATCCACGGCAAAACCGGACTCGGTAAGACCTTTGCGCAGGTAATCGCCGGTTTTTGGTTCGTCCTCGACCACCAGAATCTTCATTGCACCCCCAAAATTGTCCTGTTGATTATGCCTTCTGGCGTTTGAGCGCGACATTACAAAAATGTAATCCAGTCGTCAGGCTGGCGTTATAGCCAGCGGGCTATTCTGGTTCCGTATAAACATTAACCCTGAAACGTGCTATTGCTGAGTCGGCGAACACCCGCCAGATCAAGTTGAATCGGCTGCCCGGAAGAAAGCGGGGCAGCATTCTACGCTGCACTCCTATCTCCGATAGGAATCGCACATTGACGCTAATGGACTCATTGATTGTTTGAGGATTTTTTTCATGAAGAACCGGATTATTAAAACCCCGCCAGCCAACCTGTCACGTCGCCGCTTTGTAGAAGGCCTTATAGCTGGTGGTGCTTTGGCTGGGACGGGTCTATGGACCACTCCGGCCTGGGCAACGACCAGTCCGAGCCAACCCGCGGTTCTCAGTGGCACCGAGTTTGCGCTGGATCTGATTGAATCCCCGGTGAACTTCACCGGCACCCCACGCATGGCGACCACCGTGAACGGCCAAGTGCCCGCGCCGCTGCTGCGCTGGCGCGAAGGCGATCGCATTACGCTGCGGGTAACCAATCGCATGCCGGTAGCGGGTTCCATTCATTGGCACGGCATCCTGCTGCCTTCCCCAATGGATGGTGTGCCCGGCCTCAGTTTTAAGGGTATCGCGCCGGGGGAGACCTATGTGTACCAATTCGATGTGCGTCAGTCCGGCACTTACTGGTATCACAGCCACTCCGGCTTTCAGGAGCAGACCGGGCTGTATGGCCCCATCGTCATCGAACCCCGCGAACCGGCGCCCTTCACTTATGACCGCGATTATGTCGTGATGCTGTCCGACTGGACCGATGAAGATCCCAATCAGGTGTTCAGGCATCTCAAGCAGATGAACGATTACTATAATTATGTTCGGCCCACGGTCGGTGATCTGGTCGAGGATGCGAAAAAGGACGGCTGGGCCAGCGCACTGTCCACACGCGCAGCCTGGGACAAGATGCGCATGAGCCCGCGTGATCTGTCGGATGTAAGCGGCGCCACCTATACCTTTCTCACCAATGGCGTCACCCCGGCGGGAAACTGGACCGGCCTATTCAAACCCGGCGAGAAAATCCGTCTGCGCTTTATCAACGGCTCGTCGATGACCTATTTCGATGTGCGCATCCCCGGCTTGAAGATGACCGTGGTCGCGGCCGACGGCCAATATGTGCATCCGGTCAGCATCGATGAATTCCGTATAGGCGTAGCCGAGACTTACGACGTGCTCGTTGAGCCCACTGAAGACCGTGCTTACAGCGTATTCTCCCAGGCACTGGATCGTTCCGGCTACGCGCTGGCCACCCTGGCGCCGCGTATCGGGATGCGCGCGGAGGTTCCCAAACTCGACCCTGTGCCCATCCTGGGCATGTCGGATATGGGCATGGCCATGGGCGATATGCCGGGCATGGATGCCAAAGGCGGTATGCAGGACATGCCGGGAATGAAGATGGGGGGATCAAACGACATGAAGGGCATGGATATGCCGGGGATGGATATGTCGGGTTCAGCCAAACCCGACGCCGACATGGCGCCTGCCGCTCAATCCGCGGGCGGAGATGTGCCGGTAAAACACCATGCTTCCACCGAATATGGCCCATCTAATTCCACACGTGCGGATCAGGTATCGACACGGCTGGATGATCCGGGCGTGGGTCTGCGCAACAACGGACGGCGGGTGCTGACTTACGCCGATCTGCATACGGTGGGTGGCGCGCTGGATCCGCGCAATCCCACGCGCGAAATAGAGCTGCATCTGACCGGCAATATGGACCGTTATATGTGGTCTTTCAACGGCGTACCCTTCTCTGAAGCTGAGCCGATATTGTTTCACTATGGCGAACGTTTACGCATCGTACTGATAAACGACACCATGATGCATCACCCGATACACCTGCACGGCATGTGGAGCGAGCTGGAATCTCCCGATGGTAATTTTCAGGTGCGCAAGCACACCATCAGCGTCGCTCCCGGGCACCGCGTTAGCTATCGGGTCAGTGCCGATGCGCGCGGCAACTGGGCTTATCACTGCCACATGCTGTACCACATGGAAGGCGGCATGTTCCGCGCCGTGGTAGTCGCTTAATCTGTGGGTGAAATAACGGAGATCACTGCAATGAAAAACCTCAAGCCGTTAGCGCAGATAATGCTCTGCGCGCTGTTCCCGCTGAGCGGGGCTGTCTTTGCCCAGGATCCGATGTCTATGTCCGGGCATGACATGTCGACTTCCGGATCCGATTCGAGCATGAAAAACATGGGCGCCATGCCCGGGATGGACAAAACCGTCAGCAGGCCAGCCCCGGCTGCGCAACCCGCACCTCCGGTAGGCAGCCTGCCGAGCAGCGATGGCTCGGCAGGCAAGTCCTACGCTGCTTATGGCATAGACATGGATACCATGCATATGGAAGATGATCCGCTGATCGCCAAACTCCTGCTCGACAAGCTGGAATATGTCCATGGCAAGCGTGACAGCATGGTATGGGATGGGCGCTTTCGCTTCGGCCGCGATCTGAACCAGCTGTGGATTCGCAGTGAAGGTCAGCGGGCTAAAGGGAAAATTCAGGACGCTGAAGCGGAATTGCTGTGGGGCCACACCTTCTCGCCCTTCTGGACGGTAATGACGGGGGTGCGTCATGATTTTGGTACTGGGCCGTCGCGAGACTGGGCGGCGCTGGGAATTCAGGGCCTTGCACCTTACAAGTTTGATGTCGAAGCAACCGCTTATCTGGGGGATTCCGGCCGCACTGCGCTGAAGCTGAAAACTTCGTATGACCTGCTATTGACGCAACGACTGATCCTCACGCCTGAATTGGATGCCAATCTCTACAGCAAGGATGACCGCGATCGTGGCGTTGGTGCAGGGCTATCCGATGCATCCCTGGGCCTACGCTTGCGTTACGAAATCCGACGGGAATTCGCTCCCTACATAGGATTCAACGTACTCCAGAAATATGGGAAAACAGCGGATTTTTCGCGTAGCGAAGGAACACCGGTACATGACTTTCAGTTAGTGACGGGCGTGCGCATCTGGTTCTGAACAGCCAATCCCGCCATACCTAGCTGGTGAAGCAAGAGAGGTGATACGCATTCGTTACTCAATTGTTCAAACGATTTTCGTCGGTTTTTTAAATTTCAAAGGAAAAAATGAATACCTTGCACTACACATTGATTCGTCCGGGCGTCTCCTTCAACCGCCTTTTTCCAAAAATGTCTGGTTCTGAGAAGAGACGTTCATGAAAACCGTAAAAATCGTACTGGCGACGCTGCTACTTATTGTGCTGGGTATTGGCCTGTTTGTATGGTCCGGCATATACAACCCCGGCGCCGACAGCCCGCACTGGAAAATTACCTACGCGCTGATGCAAGCCACGCGTGAACGCTCTGTCGAACAACGCTCTTCTGCAATCCAGCTGCCTGCCAATCTCGACGACCCGCAACTGATCCTGAAAGGCGCCGGCCAGTACGCCGCAATGTGCACCAGCTGTCATCTGGCACCCGGGATGAAGGATTCCGAGTTGCGTCCTGGCCTGTACCCCCAGCCGCCCAATCTGAGCGAGGTGAGCGTGGATCCGCGCGAAGCATTCTGGGTAATCAAGCACGGCATGAAGATGAGCGCG
>Ga0307376_10002409_pt1 | contig 18423 bp, 14 predicted proteins | sample TR2MG_FD_202536 | JGI IMG/M metagenome (GOLD analysis project Ga0307376, IMG submission 202536) | Soil microbial communities from Risofladan, Vaasa, Finland - TR-2 | ecosystem: Environmental > Terrestrial > Soil > Coastal area > Acid sulfate soil | place: Finland: Risofladan, Vaasa | collected...
TAGTATAATCTATTTCTCTAATGCCACTCAGTATTAATGGTTCTTCTTTTATTTTTCCAGCTCTTACATCTTCTATATATTTTATTCTTTCTTTAGAAAGATCTCGAATGTCATTATAATATGATTTGTTTTCTTTTAACCCCGCTCCATCTAAAATATCTTGACAATCATTAATTAATGTTTTAATTGCTGTTATCTCGTTCTTCTCAGACTTATTTTTCTGAAATTCCTGTATGGCCTTGATAGTAGATGCTCTCACATTCTGCTCAACAATCATATTGATCATAATAGGCAAATCATCAAGACTTGATTTGGACGCATAGCAAGAATTAAAGGCTAATTCTTGTGATATTCTTTCTTTAGGAACTTTATATGATTTTAACTTCTCTTTAAACGTTTTTCTTGTCAATAAAACATTATGAAGATCATATGTCTCTAGAATAAGAGAAACAATTGACTGATGCTCTTGAGAAAAATTCTTAGCTGTCAGACCAAAATCATAAAATTTATCAATTGCGTCTTTATCATGAAGTAATAAGTATATTAATTCTTTTTCATTCTGTAACTTTTTTTTATCAATCATCAACCATGCTCAATATATATTCGTTCAATGGAATTTTTAGTGTTCTTTTGGAATCAAGTATTCTGCTGATGCCTATTCCAAATGATTTCTCAATATCAAAGGTCTTATCTCTGATATCAAATTTGAACACTAGAATAGTTGGCTGTTTATTGCTATATCTATTAATAAAGAAAGGGTCTATTTTATCTACTAAAAATGTAGTATGTGTAGAAGTCCTTGCCCTTCTTAAAATATTATCAACAACTAGCCAGTCACAACTTTTATAATCAACCAAATCATCTGTTTCTTTTTCAATAGCACTACACAATTTCGAGAAATCTATCCAATCATAAGTTTGCCCACGATCTCCATGTATAGCCCTTAACCGAATGGCCTCTTTCATAACAATAGATGCTAACATCGTTCTACCTACTGGTTTATTCGAAGCCCCAAAAATGACGATATTAGCACCTGCTTTAAATCTTTTCATCATAACACTTCTTTTGCGAAGAAAAGTATTAATATTCTCATCTTTTAAACTTTGAGAATTAATTTCTTCCCACCCGATATCCCAGCAAAATTTACATATTTTATTTCTTACATCTTGAACAATGTCATCGGGAAGCTTGCTTTCCATTTTTTGTCCCAATTTCCCTGTAACATATCCATCAAAATTGAAAATTGTAAATTTCCCATGCCCTTCTGGAACGACTTTATAAATATATGCCCACACCTCTGATAAGGATGAGCATACTTCCATTTCTGATTCAGTTAACTCTGCCGGGATTTTCTGATAATATTTTTCTGAAAAGAAATTAATAAACTGTTTTTTAGCATATTCTATATTTTTCATATTTTACAAATCTAGATTCTTGACATCTTCCGAATGACCAAGATTAACTTTTTTCTTAACCTCTTCATTAGCTTTACGACATCTCTTATCTGCCCATTCTCTTAATTCTTCAAAATCAGATTCTCTCATTTGAAAAAGAGATTTAAACTCACCAAGAGCAACTGCGATATCTTTAGTAACAATAGGCCTAGATCCATCGGTGAATCCTGCCAGCATAGCATTATCAATTGCTTTCTCTATCTCAGCACCACTATAGTTTTCACTCTTATTGGCAAGAGAGGCTACATTGATTTCCTTATTTGATATACCTCTTAATCTAAGAAGAACATTAAATATTTCTTCTCTTTCATTAACATTGGGCAAATCTACAAAAAAGATTTCATCAAAACGACCTGCTCTTAAAAACTCAGGAGGAATTGCCTGATGGTCATTAGCCGTTGCCACAACAAAAACTGGAGAAATCTTTTCCTGCATCCATGTAAGGAATGTGCTCAAAACACGACTTGTCGTTCCCCCATCGCTTCTCCCGCTTGAAGCATTCCCGGAAATAGCTTTTTCAATTTCATCAATCCACAAAATGGCAGGAGCAATGGCCTCAGCTTGTTTAATTGCTTCTCTTGCATTCTTTTCAGAGTCACCAACCAAAGAACCAAACAACTTCCCAAAATCCAATCTGAGAAGAGGCATATTCCAAGTACTGCTAATTGCCTTACACATTAAAGATTTTCCGCACCCCGGCATCCCGATCGCCAATAATCCTCTCGGTTTCTTCAAACCATAATCTTCCGCTTCTTGCGAGAAACATCTCTTTCTATTTTTGATCCATCCTGTTAAATTCTTAAGACCTCCTATATCATCCATAGAAACAGGGTTGTCATAATAATCAAGCATCCCGCTTTTGCTAATGATTTGTTTTTTTTCATCCAAAATTATATGCAAATCCCAATCATGTTTTGAAACCAACGATTTAGAAAAAGCAGTTTGTGCTTCCATCAAAGTTAGTCCGCTAACAGCATTAACCAGTTCTTCTTCCATCTCTTTTGTCTTCTTGTTAATATCAACAATCCTTTTTTCAGCACCACGAACAACATCAAACAAGGCATGTTTGATCTCATTCTTATTCGGCAATGGAAAGTCAATTACAGGCATAAGATTTGTAAGAACATCTGTTGACTTATAATATGGCCCTGTTGGAACTGTGCAAACAATTGAATTTAAATTAGAGATAGATTTAAAACGTCTCTCAATATCAGGATTATCTTCAAGAAATCTAAAGTAATCTAACAAAACATAAATAATCCCATTTTTACCTTTTTCTTTTTTGGCTTCAACATTCGTTTTTACTTTTTCAAAAGTTTTTGCCTCATTCAAGATATAATCCAGAACGGCAACAGGATTATTCTTAAGGTCTTCGGTAGTCCCCGCGACCTCTTCTCCTGTGTCCAAACTCAAAAGCCCATCATAGCAATTCCAAAGATAGCACTCATACCCATTAACACGACAAAAATGGTCTAAAAATTGAACTAATCGTCTTTCCTCATTCGTAGTTATGTAGAATAGAGGATAACGAGAACGTAAAATATTAGTAAAATTATCCTTAAATTCTACTGAACACATCTCATCAAGTGACACTCTGCTTATTTCTTTGCTGACTTTCTTCATCTTTAATTCCTTTTAAATTTCTACAAACTTTTTTATACTATTTCTACTATTATAACAAAATACTTTCACTTTTGAAACTAAATCTGGTGCAAAACTGTAGAAATTGATATTTTACTCCCATTTTTTGAAATTTGAGGGTCTTTCCATTGAGAAACATCTCTAAAATTGTCCAAATTCTTGGTCATTTTTCTGACTGCTTCATCTAAAGAAAATTTTTCTCGTCCTTTTAATTCCATCACATATCTAACAGAATACTTTTTAGCCAAAAATTTAAATATCTTATCATGTTTTATTTTTAAATCATGTTCGTCGATATTGATCCCATATTTCATTTCTTTCAAATGACTATGTTTTTTTTGATTCTTCTTGTTTTTCTTCCCTCTATCATACATTAATTTTCCATAATCCATTAATTTGCAAATTGAGATACCCTCATCTTTACATGATACCTCCACAACATCCAATCCTTCTTCTTCTGCTATACTTAATGCTTCTTTTAACGAAATCCCTTCACTCATTGTCCCATCAGATAATACTAAATTAATCTTACTTGACCGAATCTGATCGTTAACATTATACTCGTTTTTCATTCATAACCTCTCTTTTAAGTTCCTTTCTGTAAAAAATTCATCTTTTCATTATCTGTAAATTCAACATTTATAATTATATTTTTATTTATTTTATCAAATATTAGCTGAGGACTTTTAAAAAGAATATTAGATGGATATGGAGAATAAGCTTCCGTTGATTTTTTAACCACATCAATCATCCCTCTTTCTGCCATCGCCCGGCATGCATCTACAACCAATTTAACTGCATCTTTCTTTGGCATACGCTTTATTTTAAGCAACCAATTTAAAGAAATAACAACCCCATAATTCCCGATCAAAGTAGTATCTCCAACAGAAAACGATTTATTAATTCCATCTTTTGTTAATTCAATTTTATTATTCTTATTACTTTTATCAGAAAAATAATTTGCAAAACTTTCTCTAAAATTATAATTCTTTATAAAATCTTTAATAGGCCAATCTTTTCTCATATCGGCAAAATAAAATTGTCCATTTCTATTTATACAATCATCTATGTGATTTTCAAAAAAATAAACAATATAATCTTTCATTATTAAATTGCAACAAAAACCAAAACAATCATAGAATTTATCTCTAATCCTATTTATTTCAAGACTATTTCCACCGATATTTAATTCCCAGTCTCTTTCATATTTTTTAAGATATAATTTACGAGCAAATCTAAAAAAATCAAATGCTCCCCATTCATCGAGATTATTCTTTTCAACCAGCTTCTTTTTCTTTCCAATATCTCTATAATCACAAAAAGTCGTTTCTACTCCAGAAATAGAAAAACCCTCTTTATTCGTTATTATATCTGATTCGCTTTCACTTTCACTACTTTTTTTAACTTTTTTATATTTTTTCTTTGTATTCTTCCGCAAGTCCTTAAAAGATATATCTTTAGGGTCTACTCCATTCATCTCTGCTTTTATCTGTTTTAACAGTTCTTTTGGGTCTTTTTTCGTCATTTCCAATGTCTATTCTCCTATAATCTCAAATCTTTCTTCTGTTTTATAAATATTTAATCTTCGTTTGCTATGAGATTTCATATATTTACATTCATCCATAAAATCAACTGCAATAGCATCTATCTTGCCCTCATGCGGTCTTAATATCCTTCCTATCCTTTGCAACGCTCTAGTGGGAGACTTTCCTCCACCCGCTAAAATCAAAGTATCTAAAGGGCGAACATCGATCCCCTCGTCAAAGATAACACTTGCAATAGTTACTTGTGGATCTCCCTTTCTCATCTTATCAAGATGCTTCTGCCTTTTCTTTTTACCTGTCCCTCCATGTAAAAATGTGCTATCTGGAATCAATTCTTCCAATATCTTGCCATGATTTATTTGCTTTACTAATATAAGTATCTTTCTTTCATTATTAAGAAATCTATCTGTCATTTCTACAATTTGACTATTCCTAAAACTATTTTCTACAATGGCCTGTTTATAAACATTTGCATAACTAGTCCTTCCTAATCCCCTCATATTATTTATTTTATTAAAATAAATAGTTGGTTGAATAAGATATCCCTTATCTATTAAAAATGAAGCACTGATATCAGCAATAGTTCTTCCGAAACATCCTTCTATTAAAATATCATCTCCCTGATCCCGGTACGGGGTCGCTGAGAGACCAAATTTATATTGACAAGAAAGAGACGCATCAGATATGATTTGACATGTTTCGGCTGCCCAGTGCTGAACTTCATCACATAACATTAATTTAGAACTATAAATAAGATCCTGTATCTCTGACCTAATATCATCAATATTAGTTGTGTCATTAAAATTGTCTTCTTCATCAAATTTTTTCCAAACCCCTCCCAAAGCTCTTACAGCAGTCTGGATTGTCATAACATTAATATCTTTAATATCTTTACTTCCACCACCAATCATCCCCACTTCTACTGGAATATTATGATATTTAACAAATTTTTCAAATTCATCTTTTGCCTGTTTCAATAAGTCAATACTAGGAACATAAAAAATAGTAGGAGATACTCCCATACCTGCTATAATCCCCGCTGATACTGCCGTTTTTCCAGAACCTGTTGCGAGCTTCAAAATTCCCCTATCAACACCTTTCGTTTGCTGTGTTCCAACAACCTTATTAATAACCTCCTGTTGATAATCTCTAAACTCAAATTCATTGGACATAGAATATATATCAGTTTTTTCTGTTTTTTGACGACAATCTATTCTTTGAAATGAAATATTATGTTCTTTAAAAAAATCAACTGCTCTTGATAAAAGACCTGTATGAAAATGAAGACCTTGTTTTTTTAAATGACAGTGACAAAAATTCTTATTCCAACAAACAGCAGAAATATATCCATCCCAATCTTTTTTCCACTTCTCATGTTCTCCTGCTTTATCTTGATTGTTCCTTACCATCCAAAAAGAATTTTCAGGAAGATACCCTAATTTCTTTTTAAATTTATCATATGTGTCACTGCTCATTTTTCCACTAATAAAAGTGGAATTATTCTCAACACGTAAAACAAGTTTATTATCGTTCAAATTAAAAACCCCTATTCAATATCATCGATGTCAACATCTTCAACTTCTATCCCAAGCTGATATATTTTTTTCTTCTTTTTATCTCTTTTTGTCCCCAAATCTTCTTCTCCATCTACCGGAGGATGCTCTATTAAATCGGCATTAATCTTTTTGAATTTCGATGTCTGTATCTCTTTCATTTTTAAGTCCCATATAAATTTTAACTAAATCTTTTTTTAACTTAATAATATTCAAATAAGCCTCTTCATACCTCCCATTTAAGAAATAATTAAGAGTCCTTCGAACGCATATCAACTGAGAAAATAGGTTATTTCTATACTCCATTGGTAATTCTGACATCTTTTGCTGAACACCAAGCATTTTTCTATAAGATGGAATATGCTTAGGAGCAGGCTGATTCAATAAATTAATAGCATTCTCTATTTTCACTAATAAACTTTTTAAAAATTCCATATATTCTTCTTTATTCATATTTTTACCTCTTTTCTATAAGCTATTACATCATAATCTATATGCTTTCACTTCTCAACAACATTTTACCACACTCTGTTAGAAGATAATAATGACTGAATTGTTCTAGTTGGATCAGTTTTATGATCTGATGTTTGCCTTTGTTTAATTCTCAATAATACATCAAAAGGAACTCCGCTATCATGCCCATTTTTAATTCTTTTCTGCCTTACCTCTTCTACTTTGTTCCAAAATTCTTTTACATAAGGCTCTAAGCTCTTATAAACTGCCCAATCAGATCCTCTTGCAGGTTCCATCATCTTTTCCAATACTCCAAGTTGCCAGAACTGATTGGGAAGACCTCCTACTGAATTTTGTGCAGTTTTAATATCTCTTTTGTTAAGAAAAGATAATTTATGTGAAATCATAGAATAAAAATTAATTCCGATATTCTCCATAATAGAACATTCAAAATCCCTAACATCTTCTTCATCTCCTAAAGATATATCAAGCAATCCACGATATTTTTCATATATATCTGTTTCATATATCTCTTTAAGAACTTCTACCGGAGACAAATCAAGAGACCTTAAAGATTCTATAAAGATAAATGCGCTTTGCAAAACTCTGTTATTAATGATGTTAACAAAAATTATTGGCTCTTCATAATTGCTTTCTGTAGGCAATTCTTCTTTTTTATAATATCTAGCTATATCTATTTGAGGATTTCCTCCATTCACAACTTTTAAATTAATTATTTCCTTTTTATGAATCGGGCAAATAATATCTTTTAATAAAATCCAAACCATCGGATATTGATATAATCTTAAAACATGCGGCTCATCAACAAAAGTATGCTCATCATCCCCATACATAAAATTTCTCAGATTAGAAGCTAAAACAATTAAAAAATCGTCCCTCTTAGATTCATCTGACATAAGCTGAATACCTACAATATTCATTGAATTATTAATATATTCAGCAACAATTTTAAAAATAGTATGTGAAACATTCATTGTTTCTCCGACATATAAACTTCCTTCTATCTTTTCTTCAAAAGAAATAGGAACATCTATAAAAGTAACATCATGACTTCTGCACAATTTCCTTATAATAGACTCTGCAACTTTAAAATTACTTACTTTATTTATCATTTTTACCACCTGCTTTAAAATTATATTTTTCTATCTCATCAGGAGACATGCCCATTGCAATTAGAAAATCATTATGTGTCAAATCTTTTGGTTTCAGAAATTTTTTAATCTCATTTATTTCTTTCATCGTAATCCTGCTTTTTTTACGCCTCTTCTTATTAATCTTCTTTTTTGAATTATTTATAATAACAGAAGAATCATCTTCTTCATCTTTCTTTTTAATATTATTAGAAGTCTCTTGATCTACAATATCAAAAGCAAAATCAACTAAAGACATTTCTTTTAACTCAAAAATCATTAATTCACGACAATCCTTACAAAATAGCCCTATACATAAAAAATCTTTATGAGGAGGCTGACTACTCTCTTGTATACTGATGGACATTAAATTTTTAACAGTAAAAAGTATATTACACTCTCTGCACTTTAACTTTTCCATTTCAATTACTTTAAAAATCCAATTCGGAACCTCTTGCATTGTTCTCTCCTGTGTTGAATATCTATCTCTTTATATTCTATAATCAATTAAAAAAACCTTTATTAAACTACCTCTTTGCACATGCAATAATGCTCTTTTATGGCTTCTGCTTTATATTTTGTTGTAACACTATCGGGATGTTTGCGATATTTAACTAATTGTTCTCCTATATTCCCAAATTTATATCCGTTTATGATAGCTCTTCTCCATAAATTAAAATCTGGGACTAACTCCCACTTTTTATCATATCCTCCTAATTTATTAAAAATATCTCTTTTAAACATAGAAGCAGGATCTATCATAGGATTATTATTTTTTCTTAAAATTTCTACTTTTATATCATTATGATTAAGAGGAGGATAAACAAAACAATCTATCATATCTCCTTTTTCATCTATTACATCTGCCCAAGAACTTACACAAAAAACATCTTTATTATTTTCAAGAAAATCTACCTCTTTTTGCAAGCGATCTGGAAAGCTAATGTCGTCTGCATCTTGAATCGCAATGTATTTACCTGTAGCCTCCTGTATGGCCTTATTTCTTCCTTGTCCACAACCTACTTGTTCTCCAACAAATGGAGTTTTAATTGCATATCCTACTCCAGAACCCTTCAACATCTCTTCTACGATCTTAAGAGTCCCATCCGTAGACTTATCATCATAAACAACAATCTCAAAATCTTTAAATGTTTGATTTATAATCGAATACAGAGATTCTTCTACAAACTTAGAACAGTTATGAACTGACATAATAACACTAACTAATGGTTTTTTCATATTCTTACCTTATATCTAATAATTCAAATCTGCTTTTCTTTATATTATCATAAACTTCCATAGTATCTGGCAAATAAGACCAACAAATTGCTTTAAAGGTATACCCCATTTCATCAGGATTAGCTTCTCCTCTACCTAAGTAATACCAAGATTCACGCCCATCAGGATCTCTTTGCCAGAATCCTATACGAAATAATCCACTACCCCTTAAATCATTCTCATAATACGATTCTATTCTTACTAAAACCTGCTTATCTATCTTCGGTTTTACATTTTTAGCATCATTCCAAATTAATTTTGTGCTTATTATCTCCTTCACTTACTAAACACCTCATGATACAATGAGACCATATTCTTCCAATCTATTTTATCTATTTCTTTTTGACCTTCTGTAATTAGCTTGTTCTTTAAATTGTTGTCCTCTAATATGTTCGTAATATTAATTATATATCTATTAATTATAATATCATTTATTACCTTATATCCCTTATAGTCCTCTTCACTATTCTCAATAACTATTCCTCCTGCATTTTCCCCTGTATTGCCTACATTCATAGAAATATAAGGTAATTTAGCAGCTTTACATTCTAAAATAACAAGAGGAGCTACTTCTTTTTTAGATGTCATTAAAAATAAATCAGCACATTTAAATGCAGAAACTATATCTTCTCTGGGCAGATCTCTTAAAAATTTTATATTTAATCCCGCACTTTGTCTTTTTGTGCGATTGAGAAATGTTTTGTCATAAGGATATTGAACAGCATTTGAGCATTGCAAAATTATAAAATCTTTCAAATTGCTATTTAATTTTTTGCATATTTTAGGAATGGCTTCTTGTCCTTTGCCAAAAAACCAATTAGAGATATTTAAAATTATATATTTCTCTTTAATATTATACTTTTGTCGAAAATTGATGATATTATCATTAAATTCCGACAAATTCACTCCATTTGGTATGACAGTAACAGGTAAGTCATTATCTACACACCACTTGTAGTCTTCAGTTATAACAGAATGAGTAATTAGATTAAATCTATCTATATTCTCTTTTAAAAGCTTTAAAAGATGAACGTCATTCCTCATATTATAAGCCCCTACGAGTGAGCATGAGACCGTACAGTTGATTCTATCTATGTGCCTGAGGATTGTATCAAATCCCCAAAAACTATCGCTGTATATGAGTATATGGTCGTTTTCGTTGATTTGAGAGATAAGCCCATAACCCTTATTGCAAGAATTGTTATTATAACTATAAATATTAACCTTATAGTCATAATCTATAGCCAATCTCTCTGATATATGCTTTATTACATTTTCAGAACCACCTACTGAAGGTGGCCCAAAATTACAAAAAATACCTAATCTTAAAGAACTCATTAATCCTATAGCTCCTGCTTTTTTAATACTTCTATTTAATATCTACAATAAATACTTTCACTTTGCAATAGGATTTTCAAAAATAGGTATTTTATAATCTTTCCACTTCTCTCTAAATATACTTAAACTCCTGCGAAAATATTTTGGACGCTCTCCAGTATGACCTAATAACTTGTGAGGTTTGTGATATATTTTTTCTTTATCGTTCCAACAAATTTTATATCCTACATTATACGCAGTGAAACAAAAAGTCGGATCCTCAAAATACATAGGGTTATAATCTATATCAAATAAGCCTATATCTTCTATCACTTTTCTTCTAATAACCATCCCTCCGCAACCAACATAATTATAACTTTCATATTTATTAACCTTTTTAAGAGGAAATAAATCTGATCTTAATTTCCACCCTTCAGTTCCAACAATATCATACCCTTCATCCATATATGCGAGATAGCTTCTAAGCCACCCAGTTTGAACAAATTGGTCATTATCTAAGAAGCAAATATATTCCGTATCTTTTGAAAGAGTGTAAGCATAATTTCTACCATTAACACATCCCAAATTAGATGGAGAAAGATATAGCGTAATATTATCATTTTCATCTGCTATTTTTTTTAAATAATCGACTGTTCCATCTTCAGAATTATTATCTAATATAATAAGTCCAAAATTTTCAGTATATCTATAGAGATGATTAATACAAAAACGAGTGTTTTCTATATTGTTATAAGTTAGTAAGATTATATCTATAATATCATTCTTATTATCTTTTTCTTTATATAGCATATTATTATATCGGAAAAAAATGAATACTAATTAGTAGATGAAGTGATGGTAATCGTTTCAGAGGCAACTGGGTATCCATTGTCGATCGTGTCAAATGGAGTCAAAATACAATACCATTGTTGACCAGCAAAAATAATATCCTTACCAACAGTCGAAGTATTAAACCCTATATTACTTGAAATAAATCCTCTGTATTCTTCAACATAAAATACTTCCTGTAAACCACTATCCTGGTCATTAAAACTATAGACTAATGTAAAATTAGAATCTCCTGGATTCTTGCGATACCACTGGATCATATCTTGTTGTTCCTGACTTGTCTCATCAATGTCCCCGATAGCATTCACTTCGAAGTCAAACCACTGGTATGTTAAAACAATATCATTATCCTCTCCAAATCCAGTCGTAACATATTCTACATCATAAATTTTTGGCAAAGCATTTTGAACAACAACTGAAGGACTTATAACTATCTCTCCCGTTGAATTGACTGTTCTCGGAATAATACTTACAAAAATAGAATTAGAAATCCTTAAACCATAATCAACAGAGTTCCCTGTTCCTACCTCATTGACCCAAATTTCATGAATAGGAGGCTGTCCTACTAAGACAGGCTGACCATAAATACCTCTTTTAAATAGGTCTCCATTCACATACCATGTAATCTCTGATTGATTAACAGCACTGCCATCAGAGAAAAACGATTTTTCAAGAGAAGGATAAATAACAGCCTTTGTATCAGTTGCTAATCGAGGCCCAATATTTCCATCTGTGTCATATGCCATAACAGTTGCCGAAGTTATAATTGGAGGGGACTCTATTACCCGAACCACAGGAGAACTATTCTTATCGCTCATCAAAACGCCATCGCTAACCTGAACTTCAAAATAAATATCATCTCCAGCTTTTATAAAAGATACCTCTTGCTGCTTTGCCCAATCTTCTATACTTTGATCATTCAGTTCATCATCGTTGGGATAAGAAAGGCTTGTTTTAGAATAAATAGGATCTGCAGGATCTGTTATATCATTCCATTTTGTTAAATTATCTAAATATGAGATACGCTCTCCATTTATAAACCATTTAATAGTCCTCTGAGAAGCGTCTTCTACATCAAAATTAGAATCAAAATAAACATAGGTTGCTTCTATAACATCAAATCTATAAGGAACCTCATTAATAATAGATACTTCTCTAACTTCAGGACTAGCTTTAGAAACGGGCGGTAACAAATCCTTACCCGTTGTATACATGTGACCTATTCCATAAATATCTAATGTATCTGATTCAGTTTTATTAGTTAATTTAAGTCCTATTTTATATTCTCTCGAATTTATAATCCCTATCTTATAGTCTCCATCTTGATAATCAGACGAAAGAGCTTTATTAAAAATAACCTTTCCTTCTCTCGGCTGTAACTTATAATAATCAGACGGAATAATTCTATTGGACTTATCATAAATTAAAACAGTGGCAGAGGCATCAAATGCTCCATACTCTGTCTTTGTTATAAAATTATCTACTCTTGATAATGGCTCTTGTGGAAAACTAATTATGTCCTGAGAGAACCTTATCGGAATAACAACTTTTCCATTTTGGTCAACAGAGGGTTGAGATTCTGTAGAATAATCTTCCCAAGTGGCAGAATTAGATTTAGAAACTCCAACTTTAATTTGGTCAGTGTTTATCTCATTTGCATCAACGGCTAAATCTATTTGATAAGGTTGTATATCAACTTCATTTTTATTAAGATATAAATAAGCAACTTTGTATGCATTGTATATTATCTCTATGGATGTTAGAGAAGGGGTTTCTGGATATCCTCCTGATGCATCCATCACAGAACTAATTCCAGTAATTAAAATTATTTTAAATCTAATATATCTTACAAATAAATCTTCAAAACTAACGCTCTCATCATGATCATACGTGTTATTTAGAGAAGTGTAATTATATCCGTCTATGCTTGTCTCAACGCTCCATGTTGCCGTTGAGTCAGATGATGGTAGGCTAAATGCCGTTGAAATACTATTAATTAATACCTCTTCTCCAAAATCTTTTACAAATTCATAAGTTCCATATCCCAATGCTCCTACTGCCGATCTATAAAATATTCCAACAATATCATCTATATATGCTTCATCAACAATAGTAATTGCTTGACCACCAGTTGTGTAAGATAATTCATTTATATTCTTAGTGTCTGACCTATTCGCTTTTATAGACAAAGTGGCATTATCTGAAATCGCCATATTTCCTACTAAAATTGGAACTTGTTTATCTCCATCAATATTATTAACTTCATCTACCGCGTTCTCTAACGATGCCAAAGAAGTATTCGCTTCATTATCAGTAAAAACATAAATGATTTTTCCGTCATTGTTTACGTTTGTATTTGATAAAATTCTGGCCGAAGCAACAATAACATCATACATCGTAGAAGTTCCCAATGGTGTATTGTTTTTTAAATCAGATATTTCTTCAAGAATCTCATCTTTTGATGAATCATTTTCTCCAAGAATAGCTTTAACAGAGGGGATCCATTCTAAATTGCTATAAACAGACACTGGCAAATTGCTAGGGATTCTTTTTGTATCTTTCTGGAATAAAGAATAAACAGAACTCTTAATTTCTATCTTGGGGTTTGTGCCCCTATCTTCTGTCTTTATGTAGATACTTCCATCATCTGAGATAACAGTCACTTCTATTGATAATTTATATGGTTCTCTTATGACATCTTTTTTTATTCTAATAATAATAGGTTCTTTTAAATTTTCATCAGTTTGAACATTATCATCTTTACCAATATCATCATCGGGAACGTTATCATTTATATCAGTCTGCAGCTGAGTCGTTGATTCAAATAAATCTTCTGAACGAGGAAGCAAAACGAATACACACCTTCCATCTGTAACCCTTATTCTTTCCGAAGAAAAAATAACTGGATAAACAACTGTTTTATCTTCGCCCTCTTTAGTAGGAGCAGTTGAAGTGTCTTCAAATTTTAAAAATCCTCTTAAAATGACATCAACTGGCTCCTCTACATATCTCCCATTCTTTTTTATATCAATAGGAACAGTAATAGATTGCTTACCATCTAATTTCAATAATAATTTTTTATATTCGTTAATTGTTGTCATTTTCAATCTTTAAATATCAAAAGTAACATCCACAAAATCGTCATCTCTATTTATCGTATATCCTCCCATCAAATAAATATACGGTTCTCCATCCGCACTAGAAAAAATTGCACTTGCTCCATGTTTCGCCTTAGGAAGAGAAGCAAGGATTACGCTTGGTTCTAAACTTAAATAACTAGAATCATAAAGAAAAGTAACTCCTTGTGCCGAAATTTTTTCTATTAAGTCTAGAGAAGGAGCATAATCATTCCACCCTCCCAAAATATAATAATCAGACTCATCGCTAGAAGGATCTATATCATATTTAACCATTGATGATTGAAACTTGGGGACAGGAAAATCATTCATATAACTACTCCCCAAATTAATCCACTCTCCCCCAGAAGGTGTCTCAAAATTCTTAAATACATTTATATAAAAATCTTCTGGAGAATAAATAAAATCATTTCCTGATTCTATCGCCCCATCAAAAACGATAATTTTATCATCATAAAATAAAGACTGAGGAGCAATTCTCTTATAATTAACTAATTCATTACTTCTTAATATATCAGAATATTCCCAATTATCATCTTCAACACAATACCTCAAAACCCTTTGATTGTATTCTGAAATAACAAATTGAGACTCACTAGCAATTACTTTTTTAACTCCACTCATTACATATATATAATTTTTACCATCAATGACAACATGCTGAGAAGTTCCAAACGCAACTCCCAAAGGATCCTCAAATGCCCCTCCTTCGTTTACCGTTGGCAAACTAGACAATGATTCCCATTCATCCGTATCTGTATGATAAACATTAACGGATATTTCAACAACAAGTTCATTTTGCCTAGTTATGTCGGGAGAAATCCCTCCAATAATATATATATCATTTCCTATTGTTTCTGCCATCCCCGCAAATCTGGGTTTTATCATATTTTTTGCATAACTCCATCTATCCCCTAGAATATCATATTGCTCAGTTTTATTCGAAACATTAAGATTATTATTTTTTAATCCACCCATATAATATATTTTATCACCAACTATTCCAACAAAAGCATTTCCCCTTGGCTCGGACATGCTGGACACCACGCTCCACGAATTATCATTAATACTATATCTGTCCACAGTTCCTGAATAAGGTGTTAAATCTTCAAGTTGAGGAATATCTTCGACACTAGGATCTGTTGGGTCTGGAGGGATAATAATCTCATCTTCTTTTTTGTCTAATGTGATATAAAATCTTTTTCCTATTTCTCTGTCTGTTTTGTTGTTCTCATCATAATTAGAGTAAATAAATACTTCTTCTGTTGTGGTCTCTTCAACAGGGCCTCTTGGATTTAAAGTAACATCAACATAAGTATATCCTTCATCTTCATGCGTCTCGGTAGAATAAACATTTCTACTTGGAATAAATAATGTTCTATTATTGTTGTCCCCGACAGAAACATAAATCGGCGTTCCATCTGGAATGTCATCTCCTCTCCAATAAAATTTTATTCTTATATTAATATCGGATGTGGGGGTAACAAGATTAGGAGTTCCATCATCTACTCCTCCAAAATGAGAGTATTTATTTGGATCTATATCTGTAGTTATAGAATATATGTTTCCCCCCGTACTATCTTGATAATAATTAACAACTTTAACCCACTCTATAACGCAACTCAAAGGCTCATTTAAAGCAACCGGACAAGGCGGTATGCCAGTTGCCATATCTCCTCCTCCCGTTAGAACCAATGGCCTATTATTTAACAATACAGTTGTTTTGCCACTGATATACCTCATCTCTGACCACTCAGGCAGATCACATTCAGTTATCCCATTGGGAGGGGCAAGACAGGTACATTCATTAATAAGACGAACTTTCGGAAAATCACACTCTGAATCATAAACTCTTTTAGCATTTGGAACAAATGAATTCACCCTGATATAAAAATAGGTTATATCTGTATCTTCCTCGTCATTCAACTCAATAAAAGCTGATTCGTTATCAATAAAACCAGTGTCTTCAACTGCTTCAAGATAATGAACTCCCGTATAAGGATCTTCTAATTCATTAATCTCTCCGTGCAATATTTCAAAGCCTTCTCCAGCTATAATTTCAACTATTTGACCTGAACTTAATTCTAATAACTCATTATCATCTTGAGAAGCACAATCCCGAAAACAACTTGCAGCAAAAAAATCGGAAGACAAAGCAACCCTTGGATCTCTACTGATTTTTATTTTTTTATAATTAATTCCATCTGCCCATAATTGATTCACATCCGATGTCATCCATCCTCCACCCCCATAGGTTTGATTTGGCAAAGTTCCTCTCCATCCTCCATCAATTTCCATTAAAAATCGAGCTGAAATTTTATCAAACTGTGCCGGGTCATAAGAGAAGCTAATAAATTGTCTTGCCTTATCAATTAAACCCTTATAGCTAATTGTCGCATTAACTTCCCATTTTTCATCTATTTTCTTATCTCCCCTAGGTATTGGCCCTAAGAAAACATTTCTAGCAACACCATTTCTTGTATAAGAATAAACTCCATTTGTTAAAGGAACGCTATCGGTAGAATATAAATTTTTATCTCCCGAATATTCGGCGTCATCAAGAGTTTGAACAAAAGAGAATCCCCATTCAACGATTGTTAAATCATCAGGATATGTTATCAAAGATTTATCATACTCATTTGTCTCATAATTTGGATAGTCTGGATTAATAATAAATACATTAGATCTCTGCTCCCCAATATCCTTTCCATCAACTCTTGGAGCATCTGCCTGTATATCAATCTTTAATATACTTTTAAATAATATATATAAATCTTTTATTGAAGAATAGCCCGATTTCTCCCCCTTAACAAATAACCTAACTGCTTGCGGAACATCGGTTGCGTATAAAGGGATATCAACGTAAGAAATATCAACGTATTCCCCACTTCCACTGTACGTCTCTTCTGTTCCCTGAATAAGTGACATCGTAGAAGATGGAGGAAAAACAGTCACACTTGGAATCAGTGCTGGTCCCTCATAAGGAGGAGGAGAGTTATTCCCCTCAACGCAAGCATTCCTACAAGGCTCTGATGAATCCGCGTCCCATACTGCCAACTGTATATTGCCAGACTCCACAGGTTCCCCTTTATATTTTACTTTTGCTCTAGCAACAAAAGGAGCAGATGCCTTAATATATACTCCATTAAAATATTCTGAGGTAGCAGTTAATCTTTTTTCTCCTGAAACTTTGTCTGTTTTTTCACAATAACATCTTTGAGTAACTTTTTGATTATCTCTGCTAATTAATTCTACTTCCCATGGATTTGTAAAAGATATAGTAATTATATCTGAATAATACTCAAAAAAATTATCGCTGGTTTCTGGTGTATCCGTCTCGTCATTATCAATTAATGACTTCAGAACTTCAATATATTCTTCCACTGCATTTCCAGGTTCACCGTTATCTTCATTCGGAGAAGTGTACCCCCCCTCTTTCGGAAGCAACGCTTTTAACTGAACCTGGAATGTTGCATCTTTAATTTGAGAAATAATACTACCATCTGTTGACATCCTTAAAATAGCTTTTATAAATGTCCCATCTTTAGATCTCGTAACGAAAAAATCATAAGCATCAATGTCCTCAAAAAACGTTGTCCCTTTGCTGTTAAAAACATCATCTGCTTGAGATTCCCTACTAATACTCGCTGCTATTCTCATTTTAATAGGAGTATCTTCAGAAATAGCGCCTCCAAACTCATCAGAAATAGAAGCATAAATGTAAACTGTTTGATCAAAAAACGCATCAATATCTTCAACGCTTTTCTTCGGAGTTTTCCATCCGATTGTTATAGAATCTTCATCTATAAGTTCATGATTTATATTTTCAACTTCTACAAGAGGAAAAGTATTTTCACTAGCGTCAATATTCGGTATAATAGTGGCATGTAAAAAGTTTTCCACTTGATCTCCATCGGGATTATAATTAGATGCCCATCCATATTTATCAACATTAACTATAGTATAAAAAGCATTAACACCATTTGGTATTTCTCTATGAACAAATTTTTCATCTGTAGATAATCCTGTAAAAACTAATTGTCCAT
>Ga0307376_10002411_pt1 | contig 18411 bp, 15 predicted proteins | sample TR2MG_FD_202536 | JGI IMG/M metagenome (GOLD analysis project Ga0307376, IMG submission 202536) | Soil microbial communities from Risofladan, Vaasa, Finland - TR-2 | ecosystem: Environmental > Terrestrial > Soil > Coastal area > Acid sulfate soil | place: Finland: Risofladan, Vaasa | collected...
CGACGGCGACCAGCACGGCCACGCCGTCTGTTACTCCAACGCCGACCGAGACACCCATGCCGACGGAGACGCCGACAGAGACGCCGACGGCGACCAGCACGCCCACGCCGTCTGTTACTCCAACGCCGACCGAGACACCCATGCCGACGGAGACGCCGACGGAGACGCCGACGGCGACCAACACGCCCACGCCGTCTGTTACTCCAACGCCGACCGAGACACCCATGCCGACGGAGACGCTGACGGAGACGCCGACGGCGACCAACACGCCCACGCCGTCTGTTACTCCAACGCCGACCGAGACACCCATGCCGACGGAGACGCCGACAGAGACGCCGACGGCGACCAGCACGCCCACGCTATCCCCTACTCCGACACCGACAGAGACCGAGACCCCCATCCCAACGGCGACCGATACGCCCACACCGACTGAAACGCCCACCAGCACACCAACCGCAACTCCGATCCCGCCCAGGCTGTTGGTTTACCCATATCTCGGTGAGACCACGACCACTGCGGTGGTCATCTCCTGGGCTACTGACGGTGCCGGGGCCAGCGAGGTCCGCTACAGCCTGGATCAAAGCTACAGCAGCGTGGCGGGTGCCATCGGCAGCATCTATGACGGCAAGTACTGGCATTCCGCCACCATCACTGGTCTGGCGGCGGATACCACCTACTATTACAGAGTATATACCAACGGCAGCGACGTGACGCCCTGGCCGGAGATCACCTTCACGACTGCGCCCGGAGCCACAGCGTCTCAGTTTACTTTCATCGCGTTGGGTGACAGCCGGCCTAGCACCAACAGTTCGCCGCCAAGCCAGGGAGCGCTGGACGTAGCGGCCGAGATGGGGCGGCACAGTTCTGGCCTGGTTCTGCATACGGGCGACATCGTCAACGCTGGCGGCATTTGCTCTGGCAGTGACAGCTCGTGGAACCAGTACATCCGGGGCTATTTCGACCTCTATAGGGAGAGCATGGGCGATGTTCCTTTCTACCCCAGCGTGGGAAACCACGAGCTGAGCGGGGGTAGTTGTGGATACCAGGGCTACACCGATGTCTACTACCTGCCGGAGAACGCATCTGCTGGCGATGAAGAGGAGTACTATTCCTTCGACTGGGGGAACGCTCATGTTGTGGCACTGGATACAAACCAGAGCTACAGTACCGGCAGCGCCCAGTACAACTGGCTGGTGAATGACTTGCAGGCCAGCACGCGGCCCTGGAAGCTTGTTTCCTTCCATCATCCTGCCTACAGCTCTGGCTCTCACGGCAGCACGAGTGCGGTGCAAACCTACCTGGTGCCCATCTTTGAAACCTATGGAGTGGACGTCGTCTTTAGTGGGCACGATCATCACTACGAGCGGACCTGTGCTATCCTCAATGATGCCTGCACGACGCCCCAGAATGGAGGCGTGGTCTATTACGTCACGGGTGGTGGTGGTGCCCCTCTGTATTCTGCAGCCGGTGCCTGGTTCACTGCCTACAGCGGCAGTCTTTATCACTTCCTGGAAGTGGAGATCAATGACTGCTGGCTGCGTATGGATGCGATAGATGCCAATGGCGACGTCTTCGATAGCTACGAGATTGACCACTGCGGGAGTTCCATGCGGACAGTGCCGGTAAAGTCTGCAATGGCGATGCGATTGACGGCTGCGGTAGTCCCAATCCCACGCAGACGCTAGCAGACACGACGACGTCGCCACCAGGCCGGTAGATGAGCCCGTATCTGAAAGAGGGCCAGGACTTGCACCTGGCCCTCTTTTGCTGCAGTAAGTTACTCTGTGCGGTGTCGTGGCGCGCCGTCTTGACGAATCTTTGTAATTTGTTATAATTGTATTGTCTCAAGTGATACAATGATGAAAGAACAGGAGAGCTTTCTTTACCTGGAGATCGCAGAATCTATCCGCCGCCTGATCGCCTCGGGCGAGCTCCGGCCTGGCGACAGGCTGCCCCCCGTGCGCGAGATGGCGCGGCGGTGGGACTGCACGCCGGGCACCGTCAGCCGCGCCTACGCCCAACTGGCGCGTGAGGGGCTGGTAGGGGCACATCGCGGCGGCGGGACGCGCGTCCAGCCCAGTGTGCTCCGGCCCGAACATCCAACGCAGCAATGGGCGGGGCTGGTAAACCGGGCCGAGCAGTTCTTGTTGGAGGCACTCGGCAGTGGGCACACGCCCGCTCAGGCCGAGTCGGCCCTTTCGGTCGCCATCTCCCGCTGGCAGGAACTGCAACGAGCGGGAACTTCTCGCTCGTCGTCAGAGCATCCTCGGCCCGTAGCACGGTTTCGTTTTGCTGGCAGCCACGACCTGGCGGTCGAACTCATGGCCCGCACGTTGGCCGAGGAGACAGGCCGGGTTCATCTCTCCGTCGAGTACGTGGGCAGCCTGGGCGGGTTGATGGCGCTGGCCCAGGGTGAGGCCGAGATCGCTGGCGTCCATCTGTGGGACGAGGTGACCGACTCCTACAATGCCCCCTTCATCCGGCGGCTGTTACCCGGCCGCCGGGTGGCCCTGCTGACGCTGGCCCACCGAAGCTTGGGCCTGATCGTCCCGGCCGGGAACCCCCAGGGAGTGCAGACGTTGGCTGACTTGGCCCATTCTGGCGTGCGCCTGGTCAACCGGCAGTCCGGTTCCGGCACCCGCGTCTGGCTGGACGCCCAGCTCAAGGCCCTCGGCCTCCAACCCGCCTCGGTGCCGGGTTACGAGCGGGAGGAAACCACCCACCTGGCCGTGGCGAGCGCCGTGGACCAGGGCGAGGCAACCGTGGGCCTGGGGATCCACGCCGCTGCCTCGGCCTACGGCCTCGATTTTGTCCCTTTGACCCAAGAGCGGTACGACCTGGTGCTCCCGGAAGTGGCGTGGGGGCTGCCGGCGGCCCAGGCCCTGATCATGGTCGTTCGTTCGCCCCAGTTCCGGGAAGCCATCGCCGCCTTCGGTGGTTACGATACGTCGGAAACCGGCCGGGAAACCTGGATCTCCTAGGGGGCAGGCGAGCACATCGTAGGGGGTCATCGCGGTTCGAGTACATTAGACAAATCCAAGTCCAGCGTCTCCGAGTGTCGCTGCCTAAGGGCCTATGCGGGCCTATGGAGTGACGCCGGTAGGGTATAGCGGGAAACGGCTATGCCTCCCGTGTTTGGAAAGGGGATGCGCCGATCACCTCTGTGTGTGGCCTCCTAGCGGATGCGCCTTCTCGTGGGGGTGCCTGTCTTCGTGAGTGAGGTGTGATCTGCGGCGGCGTTCCTTTCTGGGACGCCGCTTTTCATTCTGCTTGAGATGTAATGAGGAGGTGAACCATCAACGATATCCTGCGCGGCCTGCTTGAGGCCATTCGCCTGATCGCCACGCGCGACCCGGCGCTGTTCGAAATCGTCGCGCTGTCGTTGCGCGTGTCGGGCATCGCGCTCCTGTTCAGTACGGTGATCGGCATCCCGCTGGGTGCCGTGCTGGGGCTGAGCCGTTTCGTCGGGCGGCGGCTGATCATCGCGCTATTGTACACCGGCATGGGCTTCCCGCCGGTCGTCGTCGGCTTGTTCGTCTACCTGATGCTCTCCCGCAGCGGCCCCTTGGGGCAACTGCACTGGCCGCTCATCCCCGCCCTCTTCACTCCGGGCTCCATGATCGTCGCGCAATGCATCATCTCGTTCCCGCTGGTGGCAGGCTTCACCATGGCCGCCGTCATGGGCGTGGACCCCCAACTGCGCCAGCAGGTGCAGGCGCTGGGCGCTACCCACTGGCAGACGACCTTGACCGTGCTGGCCGAAGCGCGGGTAGGCGTGATCGTCTCCGTGATCGCGGGCTTTGGCAGCATTATCTCTGAAGTCGGCGCGGTGATGCTGGTGGGGGGCAACATCGAGCACAAGACCAGAGTATTGACCACCGCCATCGTGCTGGAGACGCGCAAGGGCACGTTCGACCTGGCCATCGCCCTGGGCGTGGTCCTGTTGGGCTTGTCGTTTATCACCAACGTGGCCATGCTCTACCTGCAAGGAAAGGCGTTCGACGAATGAGCGAGCCCATCTACCAGTTGCAGGGTGTCACCAAGGTGTACAACGGCCGGCGGGTGCTGGACGTCGAGCGCCTGGACATCCGCCGGGGCGAGATCTTTGCCCTGGTCGGCCCCAGCGGCGCCGGCAAGAGCACCTTGTTGCGCTTGCTGAATTTCCTGGAACACCCCACCGGAGGCACCATCCGCTTCCTGGACGTCGAATTCAGTGCCACCCGGCCGGTGCCGCTGGAACTCAAGCGCCGCGTGACGACTGTGTTTCAACGCCCAATCCTGCTCAACCGCAGCGTGTGGGCCAACGCTAACTTTGGCCTGCAACTGCGCGGCCAGCGCGACGCCGCCCGCCGGATCGAGCAAGCGCTGGAGCAGGTGGGGCTGGGCCGGCTGGCCCGCCAGCCGGCGCGCACCCTTTCCGGGGGAGAAGCCCAGCGCGTGGCGCTGGCCCGGGCCATGGTTCTGGAGCCGGACGTGCTGTTGTTGGACGAGCCCACCGCCAACCTGGATCCGTACAACGTGGGACTGATCGAAGACATCGCGCGCACGCTGAACCGCGACCGTGGGATCAGCATCGTGCTGGTGACCCACAACGTCTTTCAGGCCAAACGGCTGGCTGAGCGGGTCGCGCTGCTCCTGGAGGGTCGCATCGTCGAGATCGCCGACGTAGGCCCCTTTTTCCAGTCCCCCGCCGATCCGCGCACCGCCGCCTTCGTGCGAGGGGAGATGGTGTACTGAGGTTGGTGGTTGGAAGTTGGAAGTTGGATGGTAGACGTGAAGCGTGTTGTGTGTTGCGTGACGGAACACGCAACACGCAACACGGAACACGAAACACGTAAGAGTATGCAACCCATCATCTCATTTTAGGAGGAGACCCATGTGGAAGAAAGCATTGGCTTTACTGAGCGTTTTGGTCGTGCTGGGCGGTGTCCTGGCCGGCTGCGGGGGTACGCCCCCGGTGACCCAGGCCCCGCCTGAGCCGACGGCAGTGCCCGTCGAGCCGACCCAGGTGCCGCAGCCCACTGCCGTGCCGGCGGAGCCGACGGCGGTACCCGCTGAGCCAGGGACGTTGATCCTGGCCACCACTACCAGTACCCAGGATTCGGGCCTGCTGGACGTCATCCTGCCGGACTTCCAGCAGCAGTACAACGTCCAGGTGGACGTCGTCGCCGTCGGCACTGGCCAGGCCATCAAGTTGGGCGAAGATGGCAACGCCGACGTGCTCCTGGTGCACACCCGCGCCCAAGAGGACGCCTTCATGGAGGCCGGTCACGGCGTGCGCCGCGAGGACGTGATGTACAACGACTTTATCATCGTCGGTCCGGCCAGCGACCCGGCCGGCATCAAGGGGGGCACCAGCGCGGTTGAGGCGTTCCAGAAGATTGCCCAGACTCAGTCCCCCTTCATCTCGCGTGGTGACGACTCGGGCACACACAGCAAGGAAAAGTCCATCTGGAAAGCGGCCGAGATCGAGCCAGCCGGCGATTGGTACATCTCGGCCGGGCAAGGCATGGGGGCGGTGCTGACGATGGCGGACGAGCAGCAGGCCTACACCCTCAGCGACCGCGCCACCTACCTGGCCCGCACGCTGGAGGGGCTTCAACTGGAGATCCTGGCCGAGGGTGACCCGCTCCTGTTCAACCCCTACGGCGTGCTCGCCGTCAACCCGGACAAGGGTCCGCACATCAAGGCCGACCTGGCGAACGCCTTCATAGAATGGATCATCTCGGTGCCTACCCAGGAAAAGATCGGCCAGTTCGGCGTGGACAAGTTTGGCCAGTCGCTCTTCGTCCCCAATGCGGCTCCCTGGCGAGCGGCACATCCCAGCGGTGCGGACTGAGTATGGCGCTTTTCGAACAGCATCTCTTGACCTGTCGGCTGAGGTCTTGTATACTATGCCCGTCCGTTCGACAGTGATGCTGACTCTCACCCCCAGCCCCTCTCCCTACCACGGAGAGGGGAGTGTGCTCCCTCTCCCCCTCGGGGAGAGGGCAGGGGTGAGGGGCGCTCGTTCGTGCAAGTAATCTTTGTGGCAAGGAGTACGATGAGCCTGCTACGCGACACAACCGGCCGCTTACACATCCAGACCCCGCTCATGGCCGAGTCTCTGATGGACAAGGCGCTTCTGGACAGCACCGAGACGGAGACCGTCTTCCGTGCCCTGCCCGACCTCAACGTCGTCAAGTTGGGCGGACAGAGCATCATAGATCGAGGACGCCCGGTGGTGCTGCCTTTGGTGGAAGAGATCGTCGCCGCCCGCGCTGAGTATCAACTGCTGGTCATGACTGGCGGCGGCACCCGCAGTCGCCACGTCTACTCCATCGCCCTGGACCTGGGGATGCCCACCGGGGTGCTCGCCAAACTGGGTGCCAGCATCAGCGAGCAGAATGCCCTCATGATCTCGATCCTGCTGGCCCCCCACGGCGGCATCAAGATCAGCCACGAAGACGTGGTCAAGTTGCCCGCCTACATGGCGCTCGGCTCGATCCCGGTGATGCACGCCATGCCCCCCTACGGCCTGTGGGAGGAACCGGCGGCGCGGGGGCGCATCCCCCCGCACCGCACCGACAGTGGCGTCTTTCTCACCGCCGAGGTGGTCGGCGCCCGGCGCTGCATCCTGGTCAAAGACGAGCGAGGGCTGTACATGGCCGATCCCAAGAAGGATCCCACCGCCGACTTTATCCCGGAGATCGAAGTGAACGACCTGCTGGCACTGGACCTTTCGGACCTGGCGGTGGAGCGGGCCATGCTGAGCGCATTGGCGCACGCCCGCAACGTGCGCGAGGTCTTTATCATCAACGGGCGGGAGCCGGGCAACCTGACCCGCGCGCTGGCGGGGGAGAACCCAGGGACGCGCATCTACCGCCGCGCATAAAGAAACCCGGTTCTTGGGGTTTGTAGTGGCGACTTCAGTCGCTTTTCCCCCTCTGGCAACGACTGAAGTCGCCGCTACGAACCTTCTATCCGTCACTGCCAACTCTTCAGCACCAGCGGGAGGTACAAGCGGCATCCTGCCGCTGCCCCGGGCCAGAAGCCGCCGATCAGCACGTAGCCACCACCCTGCAGCGCTGCGCCCGGCTCCGGCTGGCCGGCCGTGCCAGTCAACGTGTAGCCCTCGCTGCTGGCCGTACCCCCACCACCGTCTATCGTGAACCACGATAGGTCATAACCCGCACCGGGCAACGTCACCGCGCCACCTGCCTGCGCGCGGACCACGGCCGCCGAAACGACCAGGAACAAGGCGAGCGCTGCCAGCCTCCCGAGTCCGCCTGTTACTGCCGCCTGTTTCATGTCTGCATCCCCCCTACGGGCACGTGCTGGCGCGAAACGCATAGTTCTCGTCGTAGACCCCGGCGCAGGTCACGGTGCCGCCGCCGGTGACTACGGCCCTGCCAGCCAACTGGGAAGCGCCCACGCGCGTGGTGAATTCCGCGTCATTTACAATGGTGTTGAGGCTGCTCGTGATCTCTGAATGGTCTATCTTCACCGTGTATGAGCCGCTATCGGCTTCGTTGTAGATGCCGTAGCCGGTCTGGGTCCCGCCACTGGCATTGATGGTGCTATACTGGATCGTCGGTGAGGATGCATTGTTGTATATTCCGTAGCAGCTCTCTGTTCCAGAGGCAACCACGGTCACGTGTGTCATCGTTGGCGAGGAGGAGTTGTTGGACACCCCGGTGCTAAAGTATGCTGCTGAGGCGATGGCGGTCACGCGTGTCATTTCCGGCGAGGAAGAGTCGTTGAGGACGCCGACGTTGGAGACCGACCCAGAAGCTGTGGCGGTTACATCTGTCATCGTTGGTGAGGACTGGTCATTGTAGACACCGCGACTGCTTTCTCCGAACGAGGCAGTAGCCGTCACGTGGGTCATTACAGGTGAAGAGCCATGCTCGTTGGCCACGCCGGTGCCACCCTCGGCTCCTGAGGCAGTAATGGTCACGTGGGCCATCGTCGGTGAGGAGGAGTAATTGTGCACGCCGTCGCCGAAGAATCCCCCCGAGACCGTGATGGTCACATGAGTCAACGTCGGTGAGGAGTCATTGTTATGCATGCCGGTGATCACGCTGTAATTGTTCCCCTGGTCTGTGGCGATGACAGTGACGTGTGTGAGTCGGGGTGAGGCATTGTTATTGTAGATGGCGACCATCTGGATGTCCACGGCGTCCGTTTCCTGAACACTGTTCTCAACCGTCAGAAGACGCATTTCCGCATGGTCTGCTCCCACCACGGTACCGGTCAGCGCAGATGTGCCCAAGGGTGCCCAGATGCTGGCCGTGATCCTGGTGGTCAGTTCGCCGGAGCCTTCGATGTCCACGTAGGGCTTCATCGTCACCGTCTCGGTGTAGGTGCCCGGCGCTACCCACACCAGGTAGCGATTGGCCTCGCTATTATCGGCGATGCTGTTCAACGCCGCCTGGATGGAGGTGAAGTCGCCACCGCTCTTGGCCACGACGATCACGTTCTGGTAATCTCCGCCGTTGTCTACACCGTCGGCGAAGCCAGCCGGCACCCCTGCCAGCCCGCTCCAGGGGGCACTCCTGGCGTGCAGTGCATAGGGCGCAGCAGAGAGCGCTGCCCGCCCGCCCAGCAGGACGAAGGTGCTGTCGCCGCTGCATTTCACGGCGATCTGCAAATAACGCTCGTCGCCGGTGAAGGCGCCGCTGCCGAACTCGTCGGCGTCGTTGAGGAGCACGCTAAAATAGCCGTCGCTCACGCTCACGCTACTGACGGTCTGGGTGTTGCCGATTTGGTGCCCGCCGCTGCCGGCGTCCCATAGGCTGAACTGGAACGCGCACGTCCCGGTGACGGCATGGCCGTCTTTAACCAGCCGCCCCTGGTAGGTGAAGGCACCTCCCAGTACGGCCTGCGGCTGCACCCCCTGGGCGCCGGCCGCTCCCGGCAGGCCGGTCATCAACAGGCCCAGCGCCAGGACCAGGCCCAGGGCAGGTACCAGGTTGAACAAAGCCTTGCCTTTCATCTCATTTCCTCCTTCCCCGTGTATCCAGAAACCGGGTTTCTGTGTCAGAACGAAAAGCCCACCGCACCTTGACGGTGGGCGGGCTCATCATACCACGAAACTGTGTGAGAGGCAATTGCCTGCTTAGGTCTTGTGCCGCTCGCGCCGGGCCAGGTGGGCCGGCTCCAGCGCGTCCACCTCGCCGCCAAAGATGCGCTCCAGCCCCACCTTGGGCTGGTCTAGGCCGCGCGCCTGCCGCTCCTGGCAGATCTGGCACTCCCCCGGGCAGCCGCCGAAGCGGGTGTCCTCCGGCTCCACGTACTTGGCGATCACCCCTTCATAGTTCCGAAAGATCACCGTGCGCTCGTTGCGGCTCAGCAGGTAGCACGGGCTGGCCGGCGTCTTTCCGCCACCGCCCGGCACGTCCACGATGAACTGGGGCACGGCGAACCCCGAGGTGTGCCCCCGCAGGTGCTCGATGATCTCGATCCCCTTGCTCACCGACGTGCGGAAATGGGCGATGCCCTGCGATAGGTCACACTGGTAGAGATAGTAGGGGCGCACGCGGTTCTGCACCAGCCGCTGCACCAACTCCTTCACCACGTAAGGGCAATCGTTGACCCCCTTCAGCAGCACGCTCTGGTTCCCCAGCACGATGCCCGCGTCGGCCAGTTTCGCCAGCGCCTGCCGCGCTTCCGGCGTGATCTCCTTCGGATGGTTAAAGTGCGTGTTGAGCCACACCGGCTGGTATTTCTTCATCATGGCCAGCAGTTCGTCTGTGATCCGCTGCGGAAACGTCACCGGCGCGGCCGTGCCATAGCGCACGATCTCCACGTGCGGGATCTCGCGCAGTTTGGCCACGATGTACTCTAGCCGCTCGGTCGAGAGCGTCAACGGGTCGCCGCCGCTCAGCAGGACGTCGCGCACACTCGGGTTGCCCCGCACGTAGGCGATCGCCGCGTCAATCTGCGCCTGCGGCGCGGACCGGTCCGTCTCGCCGGCCTTGCGCCGCCGCGTGCAGTGCCGGCAGTACATGGCACACTGGTCGGTCACCAGGAACAGCACCCGGTCCGGATAGCGATGCGTGATCCCAGGCGCTGGCGAGTCCACGTCCTCGTGCAGCGGGTCCGCCATGTCCTCCGGGCTGATCTCCGTCTCGAGCATGGTCGGCACTGCCCGCATGCGGATTGGGCAGGCCGCATCGTCGGGGTCCATCAGGCTGGCATAGTAGGGGGTGATGGCCATGCGCAGTTGGTTCAGCGACTTTTCGATGACCGCCTGCTCGTCGCCGGTCAGGTGGATCACCTGGCTCAATGCCTCGACCGTCGTCACCCGGTTGGCGATCTGCCAATGCCAGTCGTTCCACTGTGCTTCGCTCACGTCCTTCCACAGCGGGATGTCTTGATAGTGCCTTCTTTCCGTCATTGGGTCATTTCCTCAGCGTTTCCCACTTCTCGGCGAAGTGAATACCCAGGCGCTCCAATTCCGCCAGCACCGGGACGTAGATCTCCGGCACCACGGGCGTGTGGACGCCGGTCAGGTTGATCTTCCCTTGCAGGACCATCCTGACCCCGATCGCCGCCGGCAGCCCCACGGTGCGCGACATGGAGGTATCCCCGTGCGGGATGCCAAAGTCAATCATCGTGGACGTGATCTTCTGCTGGCGGCCGGGGTATTGGGCGATGAACTCGTGTTGCAGAATGAGCATGTCTCGCTCGCCTTCTTCGTACTGCATCTTCTCCAGCATGCGGGCGGTCAGGACGTCTATCGGGGCACCCTTCTGCAACGGCAGCGGATCGTCGCTCAACAGCCCCAGCCATTCCAGGTTGCGCATGACCGGCGAACCCTCTTCGACCTTCAGGTAGGCTGCCAGGTTCTGCTTGAGGTTGCCGGTGCTGCCACCGATCAGTTTAGCAGTGAATTGGGCGAACGTCAATCCGCCGACGTCGGTGCGCTCATGCTCGTCCAACAGCCCCAGATCCACGATCTTCCTGAGTGTCGCGCACCAGCCCACGTTGCGCAGCGTGCCGCGGAACATGGTCCTGGTCGTGGTGATCCCGTAGGTCTCCATGTAGGGCATGCTGTCCCGGTTGGGGTAGCCCTCGAAATCGGTCACCTTCCCCTCGACCTCCACCGGCACGCTCCAATAATGGTCGAACAACTGCTCGCCGGGGACGACCACGTCCCGGCCGTCCTTCAGATAGTGGGCCGAGTTCTTGCCGGCCAGGAGCACTCCCCGGGGGCTCCAGGAGAACTTGTAGCCGAACGGGTTGGTGTTGGCCTCTGGAGCCGGCAGCCCGCCGCACCAGGAAGTGAAACCGGTGATCTCACCCCCGTCGTGCTGGACGCGGTGGATGACCTTCATCGCCGTCATGTGGTCAATGCCGGGGTCCACGCCGATCTCGTTCAGCAGGATTACGCCTGCTTCTTTCGCCGCCTGGTCCAGTTGAGCCATCGGCTCTTTGACGTAGGACGTGGTGACCATGTGCTTGCGGTGCTTGACGCACAGCCTGGCGACCGTGGGGTGATGCACGTAGGGCAGCATGCTGACCGCCAGGTCGGACTGGCGGACCAGTTCCTCCATGGTTGCTTCGTCGGTCACGTCCAGTTGGCGCGCCTCCCCTCTGGGATGGCCCCGGATGATGTCCTGGGCCTTGCTGAGCGTGCGGCTGGCGACGGTCACGTGAAAATCTGGCTGGTCCAGCAAGTACCGCACGTGGGCCCCTGCGACCAGGCCAGCGCCGAGAACGAGAACCTTCTTCATGTCGTATCCTCCTCAGGTCTGTGTGAGATGGTGGCGGATGAGTACATCCGTAAGGGCTACAGGAATTGTTCGATGTAGCGGTAACTCGGGGTCAGTTCTCCGTGATGGGTGATCACGGCCCGCTTGATCTCCGGCGGCAGGGCCAGTTGCTCGAAAGGGGCCGCGTAGTCGGCCCCGGCGATGGCGGGGATGAACTGGCTGAGTACCCGGCTAAAGTCCACCGAGGCGTCCCGCGGCAACTCGCTGGGCAGGATGTCTACCGCCATCACGACCGGCCCCTCCCCGGCGTAGCCATCGGCCGACTCGCCGGTGAAGGGGTCGTACACGAAGACCGGGTTGTCCGCTTCCGTGGAGCGTACGGTGCACTCGATGGCCCCCTCGATGTCGCAACTGATGTCGCCGATGACCCGCAGGCGGGGCTGGCCTGCACCATATAGGCTCTTTAGATATTCGTTTGTGATGAGCCGGGGGTATTTCTCCTCCCAGTAGACGCAGTTGACGACCATCGTGAGGTAGGGCACGTAACTCTCGAACCGGCCGCGATACTTTTCTGGGTGCTGGTAGTAATCCTGCAACTCGAAGCGGTCCGCCGGGGAGATCGGGTGCACGGTGTGCTCTTCCTTGAACACGACCTTATAGATCGCGTGCCCATCGTGGTCTGACCCTTCAGCCAGCGAGGCCACCTCCTGGGGTTCGACTTCCTCGACGGGTAGCAGGTCGAGGATCTCCCAAACCCCGCGGGCCACGTTCCCATATCCCGTGATCGCGCAGACGATGGGCGCCACGGACTTGGGGAGACCCTCGGCCTTGAGTCGCTCGCCCACGTTGGCAATCGCCTCTTTACACTCGGCCAGGTCTTTGTACTCGTACGTGTGGCGCAGGCCGCTAAAGGGATTGGGCACCCCTTCCCAATCCAGTCGCCGCCCCAATGCCCACAGCGTCTCGACCATGCCGGCCAGTCCCGCGTGTCGCCCGAAAAAGATCAACCGCCGCCCCTGATCGTCGGCGATCTTTTCATAGTCAATCAGCGTGCATCCCAGGTCCAGGATTTTCCTGAGCATGGGCATGTTGTACGGCTGCCCCTTGACCACGTGGGCGAAGAAGACGTAGGCCTTGCCTGGCTCGAACAAGTCCTCCGGTATCTCTTTGACCGCCAAGACGACCGGGCAGGGGGACAGGTTCTCCCGCACCGTGGCGCCCGCCTGGATGAACTCTTCTTCCGCAAAGACGCGGATGGGCGAAGGTTGCACCCACACCTCGATGCCATGCTCCTCCTTGAGCCTCCTGGCATCCTCTGGGGTCACCGGCACACGCCGCTCCCACCGGCTCTTGTCCTCCCGCCGAATTCCGATACGCATAGCCATCTCTAACCTCCTTTGCATCACGCATTACGCATTACGCATTACGCATTACGAATTACGAATTACTCCTCCGCCTCCCACGTCGGCGACCACCGATAACTCAACTTGTAACTGCGGGCGATCATCAGTGTCTCCACCGCACGGATGCCCTGAATCGTCTGGATCTGCTGGGTCAGCAACCGGGTCAGGTGGTGCAGGTCCCGGCAAAAGACCTCGACCATCAGGTCAAAGCGGCCCAGCGTCATGACCAGGTAACTGACCTCGGGCAGGTCCGTGATCGCCCGGGCGACCTGGTCTACTATGCCGGGTTCAACCGTCACGCCGATCAGGGCCGGGGCCTGAAAGCCCAGCGCATAAGGGTCCACGATCCCCACGTTGCGGATGATGCCTTCCTCCACCAGGTTCCGGTAGCGGGCGCGGATCGTCGTCTCGGACACCCCAGCCTGCTTGGCGATCTGCGTGAAAGCAGCCCGTCCGTCTGCCTGCAGCGTCTGCAGGATGAGTTTGTCCAGGTCGTCCATGGCCCCTTTGGAGGGCTGGCTTTGCTCCCTATTCATACTTGCCCCTGTCAGGTTTGAAAATCAACGCTCGAACTCTATTCTAGCACAGAATTCGACGTCCGTCAACCGTTTTGCTTCGCCTTTCACGCAAAATCACGGTTCTGGCGTTGGCACGCAAGAACTTGACGGGCACCCGTTAACGCAGGCTGCAGTGGCACGTTCGGCAAAACGGGTTATACTTACCGTCCCGAGGCCAGTGCTATGGGAACCGTGACCCTTGACCGCCAGGCTTTGCCGATCCTCCATATCTCCGACGCCGTCGTGATCGGCGGCTCCCTGGCCGGCGTGGCCGCCGCCCTGACCCTGGCCAGGGCCGGCCGCCGGGTCGCCCTGGTCGAATCCCGCACCTACCTGGGGCGCGAAATCACCGCCACCCTGCGCCCCTGGATTCCCCTCCCCGCCGGGGCTGACCCATCGGCCTTGCCGGAGGTCGTCTCCGCATGCATTGAGGCCAGCCGCACCGCCCCGCTGGCCGGCGAATTCCCACTCCACCCGGACGCCGTCAAGATCCGCCTGGAGGACCTCCTCCTGGACGCCGGGGCCAAACTCCTCTACGCCAGCACCCCCGTCGGCCTGTGCGCCGAAGGCGACAGCCTGCAAGGCGTAGTCATCGGCAACAAGTCCGGGCGCCAGGTACTGGTGTGCCGTCTCCTCGTGGACGGTTCCGGGACCGCCCTGCTGGCCAGGCTCGCGGGTGCCGGGTTCGAGCCGGAGCCTCCCGGCCTGGCCCCCGTCTCTTGGACCCTGGAGTTCGACGGCGTCGTCCCCCTCACCGAGTCCGCCCTGCCCGTGCCACCCTCCCTGGGCCTCGCCGGCCATCGCGTCCTCCTGCACCGCGGGTACCGCGGCCAGGGCCACGTGCTGGTCGAATTGGAGTTGGCCCTGCCCAACCCGGCGGCGACGGCTATGGCGCTCACACAGCGCGAGGTCGCTGCCCGGCAGAAAGCGGTGGACGTGGCGGCCTACCTGCTATCTCACGTCCCCGCCTTTCGCGGCGCTCACCTGGCCACCCTCTCCTACGAGTCGCACGGCCCCTACACCTCTCGCCTGGCCGGCCCGAATCCTGAGTGGGCAACCCCGCTGGATATCCTCGCCGTCCAAGTACATCGGCAGGTGACTGCTTTCCCTCCCTTCCCCCCCTTCCCCCTCCTCTCCTCCTTCGCCGCACCCCTCCCCGGCCTGTGGTGCTTGAATGAGGCCGCGCGCGTGGAGCCGGCCCTGCAAGCGTGCATCCGTGACCCCCTCCTGTCCCCCTCCCTCGGCGCCTCCCTGGCCCGGCTCCTGGACGCACACTGGGAACTCGCCGCCGCCCCGGCACGAGCCTTGCCGCCATCCGTGGCCCAGGAGGCCTGGCCCCCTGCGTCCCCCTCGCAAGGCCTGCGCGTTGCCGAGCCGGCAAGCCCGCAACGCGGCCGCCCCTACCCGCTGCACCCCGTGCGCCCCTCCCAGGTCCCCGTCCTGTGCGACGTGGACGTGCTGGTCATCGGCGGCGGGACCAGCGGCGCGGTCGCCGCGGTCGTGGCCGCCCGTCAGGGGATGCGTACCTGCATCGTCGAGATGAACCCCGGCCTGGGCGGCACTGGCACCTACGGCGGCGTGGACAGTTACTGGTGTGGCAACCGTCGCGGATTCGTCGCCGGCGTCGTGCACTGGGTCAACCAGGCCCACGACTACCTGAGCCAGCCCAGGCCCGACGACCTGGACTGGCCCCGCTGGAACGTCGAGGCCAAGACCCACGCCTGGTTGCACGAGGCTCAGGACGCGGGCGTCGAGATGCTACTCAACGCCCCGGCCATCGGCGCCGTCGTGCAGGGGAACGCGGTGCGTGGGGTCGTCGTCGCCACGCGCGCCGGCCCGGCGGCGCTCCTGGGCCGGGTCGTCGTGGACGCCACCGGCGATGGCGATGTGGCCGCCTGTGCTGGGGCCGCGACCACCTACGGCTCGACGCGCGACCACGCCGTCATGTGGTACTCCCTGCCCCAGGTCGCCACCCCCGGGCGCACCTGGAACAACTTTACCAGCATGGTGGACGTCTCCAACGTCGAGGACTATACCCGCGCGATCCTGGCCGCCCGCCGCCGCGGCGCCTGCCACGACCACGGCCTCTACGTCGCGCCCAGGGAAAGCCGCCACGTGTGGGGGGATGCCGTCCTTACCCTCACGGATCAACTCCTGCAGCGCTGCTGGCCCGACGTCGTCACCGTTGCCTTCAGCAACAACGATATCAAGGGCCAGATCTCGTCCGACTGGATGCGCTGCGGGCTGATTCCCCCGCACCTGGAGATCGAGATCCCGTACCGGGCACTGCTTCCCGGTGGACTAGAGAACATCCTGGTGGCCGGCAAGGCCCTGTCTGCCCTCCGCGATGCCCTGTCGGCGATCCGCATGCAACCGGACCTGGAGAATCTCGGCGGCGTGGCCGGCCTGGCCGCCGCCCAGGCGGTCCGCCAGGGCCAGACCCCGCGCACGATTGACGTCCAGGCCCTGCAAACCCGGCTCGCCCGCCTCGGCGTCCTGCCCGCGCATGTGCTCCATCGCCCGTTGGAACCCTTGCACTACACCGATGCCGAACTCGAGGCCCTCATTGGCGCGCTCACCGCCGATCGTCCCCTCCGTGACTACTCGGACATGGAACTGCACGAAGTGTACCGGGGCCGCATCCCGCTGGTGGACGTCTGTTGTGCCGGCCCCCGCGCCGTCCCGCTCCTCGAGCGGGCGCTGGGCCAGGCCGCAGGCGCTCGCCAGGTGCTCCTGGCCCAGGCCCTGGCCATGGTGGGTTCGACCGCGGGGGTCCCGGTGCTGGTCTTTGCGATCCAGCAACAACTCTCCGGGGACCGTCTGCCCGAGCGCGTGGCGGCCGTCCGCCTGGCCGACAAATACGCGCCCGACCAGGCCGCCATGCCGGACGTGGTCCACCTGCTCTATTCCCTGGGGCTGGCGCGCGACCCCCGTGCCCTCCCCGTCTGGCAGCGCGTGGTGGACCTGCTGGAGACGGCCACCGAGGAGGACATCTGGAGCCAGGCCAGGTGTGTGTTCCACTACGTGGACGCCGTGTGCCTCGGCGCGGAGCAACTGGGCGACCCGGCCGCCGCCCCGATTCTGCAGCAGTTGCACAGTTACCCCCCGTTCCGCCACAAGGAACTGCGCAGCGGCTTCCAGGCGGACTATCTCCAGGAACGCGCGGCGTACCTGGAGGTCGTCATCGGCCGGGCGCTGGCCCGCTGCGGCAGCCCCGCCGGGGTGGTCATCCTGATCAACTACCTCGACGACGTGCGCACACTCTTGTCCGAGCACGCCCACGACCACCTGGTCGCCGTCGCCGGCCGGGATTTCGGCAAAGATGTGGCCGCCTGGACCCACTGGCTGGAGATGGAAGGGGATACCTTGCAGCCCGTGCCGTGGCTGGAGCCCCCCGACCCCATGAAAGCCTGGGGCGAGCCCATCCTCATCACCCATCGCGACGAGCCGGCCGTGCAGCGGGTGTACACCTACAGGTACAAGCAGTGATGCCAGGCGGGCACACCTCTTTTCCACCGCGCAGGCCCAGGCTTTCTGGGGCAACGGTGATTGCACTGCCGACGAGTGGTCCGCCTGGTTCGCAAGGGCCGCCTGCAACGGTGGCAATCTGGGGGTCCTGCCAACTGGACAAGCATCCCTGGTTGTTGTATAATCTGTAGCGAGACGAGCATCACTAGTGTGGGGAGGTTGGCTATGGAGGAAAGAGCGGAGACTGTAGACGCCACGACAGCCCGGGCGCGCCTGGGTGATCTCCTGGCGCGCGCTCGCTACGGCGGACGTCGCTTTGTCATCCAACAACGTGGGGATCCGGCAGCCGTGGTAATGGGGTACGAGGATTATCAGGCCTTGATGGCTCTCCTGGAGGACCTCGAAGACGTCCGAGACATGCTGGAGTCCGCAGATGAACCGGCTCGCCCGCTGAACGAATACCTGGCCGAGCGAGGGGAGCACCGTGCCGGCGTATGAGGTCCTGCTGCGGCAGAGGGCAGAAAAGCAACTCGACCGTGTTCCCTACGTTGACCACCCGCGCGTCATACAAGCCTTGCTGGCCCTGCGGGATGATCCTCGTCCGCCGGGCTGCCGCAAGTTGTTCGGTGACGTATATCGCATTCGCGCCGGGGTCTACCGCGTCATCTATGAAGTCAACGACGAGAGCAAGCAAGTGGTGGTTGGCAAGATTGCTCGTCGCCGTGAGGAACCATACAAAGCCATAGGCGAACTCTTCTAACGGTCGTCCCCCATATTTTGGGGACCCTTGTTAGCCTTTCCGCCCACTTGTGATACAATACTAACCCCTACCAGTGGAACACCTGATGGAACCTGGCGAAGGCCCTGCGCCTTCGAACCTGTACGCGATCGCATATCACATTCAAGGGGGATAGCACCATGAAAGTCTTGTCCTTCGATCCTGAACTCTGTGTCGGCTGCCACATCTGCGAAGAGACCTGCTCCGACACCTGGTTCAAGGTCACCGACCCGGCCAAGTCCAGCATCCGCATCCACGACGATGGCGAGGGCAGTTTCCCCTCTCCCAGCCTCGGGAGAGGGGCTGGGGGTGAGGGCAGTCTCCCCTCTCCCAGCCTTGGGAGAGGGGCCGGGAGTGAGGGCTTCCTCCGCGCCGTCTTCTGCAACCAATGTGGCGCTTGCATCGCCGTCTGCCCCACCGAAGCCCTCTACCGGGACAAGAACGGCATCGTCCGCATCCGCAAGAAGCAATGCGTGGGCTGCCTCTCGTGCGTCGGCTTCTGCCCC
>Ga0307376_10002412_pt1 | contig 18404 bp, 29 predicted proteins | sample TR2MG_FD_202536 | JGI IMG/M metagenome (GOLD analysis project Ga0307376, IMG submission 202536) | Soil microbial communities from Risofladan, Vaasa, Finland - TR-2 | ecosystem: Environmental > Terrestrial > Soil > Coastal area > Acid sulfate soil | place: Finland: Risofladan, Vaasa | collected...
CTCGAGTTCCTCTTCGTTCGTCCTCACGACGACGAAGGAGAACTGGGAGAATGTGAAGGGGGAGCTCGAGGCGTTCCAGGTCACAGTAGCTGAGGCTATTATGAAAGAGGACAACTTCCTGGGCCACGACATCGTCACTTTTTCCACCTGGAGCAGTCACAGTAGTGGCTGGGAAGACCGATTAGCTTACCAGCTACACGACCAGGGGCTGCTGGAAGACGAGGACAACGTCGACAAGGTGGGTATGGCGTGGAACGCTGCGTACCGCAGGCTGATGGAGAACAAAGATCTAGTGACTACCAAGGGAGACGACTGGTAGTAGAAGGAGAAGCGGTCATGAAAATTCGATTGGGGTTTGTGAGCAATAGCTCGAGTTCTAGCTTCGTGTGTGATGTGTGTGGGGAAGAGTGCGGCGGGATGGACATTTCTCTTTCAGAGTGTGAAATGTTCGAGTGCATGAGAGGGCACACCATTTGTGATTCACACCAGCTTGAAGTGGATACGGCTGTGCTCTTGGCCGAGATTTTCGAGGGCGCTGAGGAAGACAGTTGGGTGATGAAGAAGAAGGGGGAGATCGAGGAGTGCGCGGCAAAAAGCGAGGCTGTCTACGAGATTCTCGAAGTGGCTGGTGAGGGCAGGTACGAAACTCCTACTTGCTTGTGCCCTGTCTGCCAGTTGCACAAGGTGCTTCCGGTCGACGCGTACAACTACCTGCTCTTGCTAGCTGACCGTACGCGGGAGGACGTGGCAAAGGAAATCCAGGAGAAGTTCAGCACACTGAGTGAGATGTACGCCTTCATCAAGGAGCAGAAAGAGTCATGAAAATCCGGACGGGTTTCGTGAGCAATAGCTCAACGTCCTCATTTGTGATCAGGAAAGATTGCTTGACTGCGATACAGGTCGCAGCGATCAAGGAGCACGTGCTGTTGGGTGACCGCTTGGGTATTGCCGATGCGGACGACAGCAACGCGTGGTCGATTTCCGAGGACGACGCTCACATCAAAGGCTTCGCCGTCATGGACAACTTCGACATGGGCAGCTACCTGACGCTAATTGCAGTGGACGAAAAAGACGTCCGCTGGGGCAGTTACTAAAATGAAAATCCGTACAGGCTTTGTGAGCAACAGTTCGAGTGCATCCTTCGTCATCGACAAGGAATATTTGAGCCCTGCGCAAATCAAACTCATCAAGGGGCACTTCCACAAAGTTCAGAAGAACCCAACGAAGTACGGCCAGGATTACCCTCCTAGAAGCGATGGTGATGAATGGCAGATTCACGAGACAGCAGAAACGTTGGAGGGTAGCACTCTAATGGACAACATTGACATGTGCGCTTTCCTGCGGGTGATTGGTGTGGACATGGATAGGGTCAGCTACAATGAGGACTCGTACGCCAATTGGCACGAGTGGGAGGAAGATGTATGAAAATTCGCACAGGTTTTGTAAGTAATTCGAGCTCCTCGAGTTTTGTAGTTGTCCTACCTTCTCGTCCAGAGTCGGTGGAGGATGTGGAGAAGCTGTTTTTTCCTAACGGCTACGAATCCGACTACTGCGATGACGAGGAAGCGGATCCAGTCACGGCTCGCCTGCTAGCGGAGAAGCTGTGGGAAGACATTCAAGAGCAGCGTCAAATAGATGACGTTCATGGACGCATTGCGTTCATGTGTCGAGAGCGCGACTACATCCGCGATGCGGAAGACGCGTTACAGACGATGGGTATCCCCAAAGCGGAGCGGGAACAGCTGTTTGCTTTGGAGGAGCAAGACGCAGCAGCTTTTGGTGAAGCAGTCATCAATCTGATGATCGAGAAAGCCAGGAGCTACGGTGCTTCTATGCGGCGCTTCCCTGCACATGGCACGAAAGAGGTCTACCTGCTGGGCTACGGATCGGGCTGCGGTGCCGTGGAGGAGGAAATGTTCAACAACTTCGATTTCCTCGAGCATCTACCCTTTGTAGCAGTGATGGAGTCGTAAATGAAAATCCGCACAGGTTTCGTGAGCAACAGTTCCACCAGTAGCTTCGTCATCATGGGGTTCACGGTGCCCCGGAAGAAATTCAGCAGGCAGTACTACCTCCAGCATCTCGTTGGCGTAGAAAATTGGGATGACGAAGATGTAGCGAACAATTTCTACAGCTACATGGACAAAAGCGGTATGTTTATAGCCATGCACGAAGAAGACGGAGCTCCCAAAGGAAAAGACCTCATAGGTACTGAGGTGGCCGACTGGAGCGATGACGATCCTCCTCATGGTATTGAGGCTGACGTACCCTCTCTTCTAGGCAAAGCTGCGGAGGCCCGCAAAAAATTAGGCTTGTCTGAAGAAGAAGCACCTATTAAACTGTACGTCGGCACCAGGATGTCGTAGGAGGTACTGATGCTCGACGGATTTCTAGGTGGGCTGTTCAACCAAGGCTTCAAGCTGTGCGGGCGCTGTCTCGCTAACGAAGAAGCACCAACAGTAGCTGAAGCTAGTGCCGCCTCCGCTATGGGTGAAGAAATTGCAGCAGCTGCAAAAGATGCAGGTAAGTATACCGCTTGCCTAAAGTGCGGCCAACCTTTAGAGGAGCATGAAATCATAGAACGCGATGACGCTGTCCAGATTGCGTTGCTAGCACTCGAACCTGCGGTGCTTCGGAAAGCAGCGAATCGCTACATGGAGTTCAAAAAAGAGCTCTGGGAAAAAGCTAGAGCGGACGCTGAAAAAGCTTCCAAAGAACGAGCGGAGAAGCGCGCACAAGAAGAAGCTGATGGTGTTGAATACGAGACTCACGGTATATTCAAGCGGCGCGTGAAGAAGGAGAAAACTGATGAAACTACGTAACGGATTCGTGAGCAATAGCTCGAGCTCCTCCTTCATCGTGGCGTTCGACGGTCTCCCTAACTACAGGCGGGATCTCCAGGAGCTACTGTTCGGAGACGAGAAAACGTGGTCGATGTACGATTACACCTTCGACACCAAGACGATCTCTGAGGTCGTGTGGCGTGACATCCAAGCGCAGCTGGACAAGCTCCCTTACTCGTTTGAAGAAATCGCTGACGACATGTGTAACGTCGCCTACGAAGAGATGTACTACAGACGTGTGCCGGTCCATATACCTGGGCTTCCTCCTGAGTTGGCGGGGGCGATGCACACAAGTGAGCCCATTCGCGAGCACTGGACCAAGTTTGAAAAGGGAGAGAAGCAGGACGCGGAGCGGAGGCTGCAAGAGAAAGAGCTTCGGGATCGCCAGGAGCGCATGGCCAAGGAGTTCCTTGACAAGAACGATAGTAAAGTGATCCTGCGCTTCTCGTACAGTGACAACGATGGCGAACTGTTCTCCGTGATGGAGCACGGAGACATTTTTCAGAAACTGGCGCACGTACGCATCAGCAACCACTAACGGCCCGGTGGGGCGGAGTAGGCTGTGGTTAGGCAAGTTTGTGTTCGGTAACGTTTGGCAAGGATTTATTGCACCAGGCATCGCCCGGAGTGGTGGGGCTGCGTGGGGCAAAGCTCGGTGGTGCTACGCAAGGAGATTTAAATGGAGTGGAGATACACGTATGAGGAAAAGGTGGCTCGCAAAACGCGTTTCCCTTCGACAGAAGGATTGCACTGCTCTCAATGTGAACGGGCTTTCGAGGCTGTCGAGTTTGGTGGCTCTTACTTAGACGTCCCTGTCTGCGTAGATTGTGGAGAGTGCCTGAATGTGATCAATAAAGTGCTGGGATCTTTTGAAGATGACGACTGCCAATTCAAAAAAATAAAGCCTGCGTTCACTAGGAAAGAAGCGAGGGCGGTATTCGACCAGGCACATGAACGGGCCACCAAATGGGCAGAAGAAAACCCCGAATATATAAAGGCTGCTACTCTTCTGAAGCCTTACTTCTGGGCGAAAAGAACGTACGACCTGCCAGATCAACCTGAAAAGAAATAGCTTTCATGGCTGGGAGATGCAGAGCGTGGTGAGGCTGAGTAGTGTAGCGCACGGTAACGCACGGGTATCTTGTAAAATACAAGAGTAGACAACAGACCTGGCGTGGAGGACAACGCCAGGAGCAAAGGAAGACAGATGGTAACGTCAGAGAGAAAAACAATCGACGCCAGAGATCTGGACATCGTCAAGAACCGACAAGAAGACATGCGTGTTCTTTGCAAACGCTTGCTGGACGCATGGGGGTACAACCTCGACAAACGGAAACCCGGCGTAGCCTACGTGGACGCGGACGGCGTTCCTGTAACCGACCTAGACCTAGCCGCTTTTCTCACGCCGCTGGTGGAAAATCGTGTGGTGGTCAACCTACCCAAGTACAAAGCCCGTCGTGCATCTACAAAGCGTGAGGGCGAGTGGGTCACCTCGAAGGACAACCGGCACGGTCGTCTGAGTGGACTCACCTCCAAGCAGGACTCCTTCTCATTCGGTATTCGTATCGAGGATATGAACGTCATCCAGACAAAGACTGGTGCGGATGGGACCACGGAAGCAGACGTAGGCGCGTACCGTGCGATGCTTCTACAGGACGTGACAGGGGAGTGGTACGAAGGCTGGGAGTCTGTGGACATCATGCCCACTGGCCTTCCCAACGACGTGTTCCAGAAGCTGAGCGGCGCAGCGCAGGAGCTTCGGTTCCAGTACCTGGTGCATCCGATGCGCTGGCCTTCGATGTACGGTATTTACTACCTGGTGGCCAAGGGTGCCATCATGCGTCTCGAGGACGAGCTTCGGTTCCTGCGGAAAGAAATCAAGCGTCTCCAGGAGGAACTCGACATCGCTCCGCCAGAGTGGCCGAAAAGCCAGAAGGTGGGCGAGGACGAGCCGATCACCGTCTGGGCGTTCGAGGCAAAGGTGGACGGTGTAGAGCTCGAGGGCGACTACACCCCGTACGAGTCTACGCATGAGGCGTACAAAGCAGCCAAATCGCTCAAGAGCCGTCTCAATGGGTTTATTGAGCAGCTTCGTTTCCTGACGCGCTGCACTGAGTACTCCTTCTGGATGAGTGCTGTGCAGAAGCACATCCCCGCTGATCAGTGTCTGGTGTGGCTCAAGGGGGAGACGGGTCCGATGTCTCCGACGCTGCCGACGTGGATCAAGAAAGCTGAGAAGCAATGGGAGACGGGCTGGAAGGAAGGCCCCAAGAAGCGTGTGCACTGGGCCCGGATGGAAATGGCGGACGGAGTACATCTCCGTTGGCGTGTGTGGGAAAAAACAGAGCGCGTAGCAAAACGGTAAGGAGTGTACAGCATGGCACATGAAGTAGGGTACGGAGAAGAGGGACGTCAATTAACCTGGCAAGCAGAGTTTCCAGAGGAAGTGGAGTGTCACGCTTGTGGCAAAATAGCGCGGCACGCAATCACGGTAAAGGAAAAAGGGGCAGGTAGCGACAACGCCTGTAGCGCACACAAGAACGACCCCTCTGGCGAAGGCTTCTGGCTGCACGACTGCGCAGCTTTCGCAACCTACCTGTGCACGGACATTAAATGTGCCGAAGCCACCACCATGTGGAACCAGGGCTAGCATTATTTTCTTGACAACGTAAACCACGTTTGATACCACTGAGTAGCAATTACTTCGCTGCGCAGCGAGAATTACTTGGAGGTATTACCATGCGATTCGATTATCTCTGCATCAGTTTTCTCACCTTTGCTCTCGGTACCTTCACGGGACTTCTCGTAGCCACCAACATTTTCTAGGAGGGACGAAACATGGCCCGTAAAAAGAAGTCGCAAGAAGAGCCTGTGGCAATCGTGCACACAAGAGCGATCTTCATCAAGCAGTCGGAAGAACTGCAAAAGCTGATCGCCGAGAAACGACTGCTAGTAGAGCAAGCAAATGCTGACCTCGCTAACGCGGAAGAGGCAAACAACGTGGTGGTGTCCGCTCTCGAGCGTCTCTGCAAAAAAGAGGGTGACGCGACACGAGGAAAGCCCCGCAAAGCAACGGAGAAGACAGCAAAGAGCTTCAAGCACAAACGCGCTTCTCGTATCAAACTCAAAGACGCTCTTGAGCTTGAGCTCAAAAAAGGGGGCAAGCGCACCGCTGCGGAGCTCCACGCCACGATGAAAAAAAGCGGTCCCGCTCTTCCGAGCGAGCACGTGCAGGCGTACGTGACCGTGTGGGAATGCGTCAACAAGCTGGTTAGAGAGGGGAAAGTTTCACGGGTAGGGAGGGGAACCTACCAGTGGAACACGGGTGGGAGAAAAGTGGTCATCAAAAAGAAAGTGGCCAAGAAAAAAGCTACCAAGGGCACGCCGAAACGGGGTAAACGTAGGGCTGCTTGGATGGACCCAGCCGACAGGTTCTTCAAGCTGTATGAAGAGATGACCACGATGCAGCTGCAAAACATGGTGAAGGACAAGCACAACATTCCCTCCCTGAACGCCGTTTCCAAGTACCTGAATCGTCAGGTGACGAAGGGCAATCTGAAAAAGGTCAGGCGCGGTACGTACACTATGGTGGAGTAAAGATGAGCACTGATTTGGAAAAGCGTGCGCGGGAAGTAGCGCGGCTGTCAAATATATCAGGAGCTCCAGAGGACTGTTTCGTTTCCATGCCTACTGCTGGTGCGGGGACGCTGGTGTACCTGCAGTTTGGGAACGTCGATAGGATAGCTAGGACGCCCAGACAAATGTATCTGTTGACGGTTAAGTGCGGCAAATGCGCCGACACTACAACGCTCAAAGCACCTATTCTTTGGGTTGACATACTGGCGTACGGCAAAGAAGACGCAGTCACGACAGCGATGCACAGAGCAGTCGAGGATGCTAAATGTATGGAATGTGGAGCGTCGCTGTTGCCCATTTACGCCCCCAAGGACGTTCCCTTTAAGAACATCGACATCCCTGGGTACATGTGGCCAGATGAAAGAAGACACAAAACTAATATTGATTAGCAGAAGTATTCAATAGTCGTGCAATAAGGCACGGCGCACCCGTCCGCACTGTTGTGCCTCTTGGGACGGGGTATTGTTTTGCAAGGAATTGATCACAGCACCGAAAAGGAGACAGAACACTATGGCCATTATCAAAGTGCAGATTGAAGGACGGACACCCCTACTCATGAACCGCTTCAGCGGTGAGGCCGAGCTCGAGCTCAGCGCCGGGCATCGTCCCACCAACAAAAAGAAGCTGGCGCCCAGGGAGGCTGCGGAGCAGAGCGCCTACATGGACAACAAGACCAAACAGCTGTACTTCCCGGGCACCAACATCCTGGCGTGTCTCATCGAGGCTGGGAAGTTCTTCAAGCTCGGGAAGAACAAGGTCACGACGACCAGCGGCACCCTGCTCACGGGCGGTGTGCACATCGAAGAGCTCGTGTGTAGCTTCGGCACCAAGAAGTTCGAGGTGGACAGCCGTCGCGTGGTGAATCCCTCCACCCGAGGCGCGGTGCTCCGTCACCGGGCTCGCCTGGACAAGTGGAAGCTCACGTTCACGCTTGAGGTGGACGAGGAGGTCTTCGCGGTCGAGCTCATCCGCGACATCGTGGACGCGGCGGGCAAGCGGGTAGGCTTGGGTGACTACCGTCCCACCAAGAAGGGAACCTTCGGCAAGTTCAAGGTCGTGGGGTGGGATGTGACCGAAGACGACGCAGAGAACGTAGCGTAGTAAGGTACTGCAAGGGTAGTCTATACCCATAGGCTGCCTAATTTCTCTTGACTTTTAACATGACGTCGTAAATAATGGGGACATTACTTCTTGAGGAGGATTACCATGAAACGATTTCCTGTGATTCTGACGGTGCTGATGCTCGCTGCCTGTGGAGGCACTGACATCAGTGGAAACGAAAATGAAAACAATACCAATGCCAATGACAACGTCAACGAAAATGTCAACGACAACACCAACAACACAGCAGAGTGTGGGAATGGTGAAGTCGAGGAAGGGGAAAGCTGTGACGGCACAGACCTCCGAGGCGAAACTTGTATTTCTCTCGGACACCCCTCAGGTCCTCTCGCTTGTAGTCTGACCTGCAGCTGGGACACCAGCGGATGTACTGGAGTTCCCCCTATCTGTGGCAACAGTACCATCGAAGCAACCGAGCTCTGCGATGATGGCAATCTGACGGCATGCGACGGGTGCTCCCCCACCTGCCTCATCGAAGCCTGCGGTAACGGGGTAGTCGAGTGTGGCGAGCAGTGCGACGACAACAACACCAGCGCCGGGGATGGCTGCTCACCCACCTGTATTCTTGAAGGTCCATCTGTTTGTGGCAATGGATTCGTCCAGGCCGGTGAGCAGTGCGATGATGGCAACCTGGCAGCCTGTGACGGGTGCTCCCCCACCTGCCTCATCGAAGTCTGTGGCAACGGTGTCCAGGACTGCGGTGAAACCTGCGACGACGGCAACACCTCCCCTGGAGACGGATGCGGCCCCACATGCCTCATCGAAATGTGCGGCAACGACTACCTCGACCCCGGAGAAAACTGTGAGCCTGCTCTAGACCCGTACTGCCACGGAGATTGCGTCAGCTTCTGTGGTGATGGTGTTGAGCAGGGCAACTACAATGAGTATTGCGACGACGGAAACAACGTCGATGGGGACAATTGCTACAGCGATTGTACCGGAAACTGTGGCGACGGACTGGTGCATGACGGAGTGACCTATAACGCGGCGTATGGTGGCGTTCCACCAGATCACGGTGAAGAGTGCGAACCACAAGGGGTGTATTTTGATGAAGATGCAACTTGTGACTCTGATTGCACGTTCGTTGTTTGTGGCGACGGTCACTGCAATTCTTGGGTCGAAGATGTCAACAACTGCCCTCAGGATTGCGTTCCTGCTACCTGCGGAAACGGTGTGTGCGACTATGTTGAGAATATGACCAACTGTACGCAAGATTGTCCGTGCGGAAACGGTATCTGTGAACCCGGCTGGGGTGATGATAACTCGAACTGCCCAAGTGATTGTCTTCCTACCTGTGGAAACGGTGTTTGCGATGATGGTGAGTGGGGGGTGACGTATTGTTTTGTCGACTGTTATGTGCCCTGTGGCGACGGCATCTGTGACAGTAACGAGAATCACGGACTGTGCCCCCAGGACTGCCCTTAACCCGTGGACACCTTCCTCCGGTTGCTCTGCGGGGGAATCACAGCGTTCACCTCTGGGATTTTCCTCGCTTTTCTGTTGCTCCTCGGCGTGTGCACGAAGCTGACGCCGAAGGATCCCTGGTTCATCTCTAAAGCGTGGTTCTTCCTGGTGTTTGGGATCGTGGTGGTAGGGATAGCGCTCGAGCTCTATTTGTGGAAGCGAAACTGTAAAATAGAAGAAGGAGTAGACGATGCATAAAGCGAGAGTAGAACGACTGATGAAAGACCTGGAAAACTGCACCACTCAGGATCTGCTGGGCGTTGCCGCCCTCCTTCTTCGGACGGACGCAAAGTACGCAAAGATGCTGATGGCCTCGTTGTCCGATGCAGTGGACATCGTGGGAAATGTGAACACCGTCACCTACAAAAATGTAATGGCGATGTTGTTCGGCCACAAGGTGGTGTGGCTGGAGTCTACGGGCGACAAGAAAATCTACGTGATAAAAGCGGTGCGTGAGATCTGCGCGCTCAGTCTCAAAGAAGCAAAGGAGTTAGTGGACAGGGCCCCCAGCGTACTTCCTTCTACAACCATCTCCCCTGAGGAGGCTGTCCGCATGCTCGGGGAGGCAGGTGCTGTCGCTGTGCTCAAGAAAGCGTAAGGAAACTGGTTAGTTTCTGGGAGAGTAGGAATAGCAGTATGCCCACAAGAAAGTGCACAGAGTGCTCCTCTACCGACACGGTAGCAGGCACTAAAGAGCAGATGGACAAAGCTGGGCGTTTGTTTTACCTTCCCTGCTGGTTCTGTGAAGACTGTTATCACGAAGAGCCCGTTGACGTGGATGTCGCGGAAGAGTGGTGCAGAAAATACTACGACGATCTTCCTACAGACATCCGGCCAAGAACACAACCAACGCGTAGCCCTACCCATCGAGAGACCACAGGGCTTGGAGCAGCTGATGAGTAGCAAAGATTCGGGGAAGTTTCTACTTCCTTCGGAGTTCTACGTAGTCTCGCGTGAAGACCATATGCGAAATCTTGTAGACAGAAACATTCGTACCATCCGTGATGTTTTCGAGGAAGACCCGAACAAGATTCTGGTGTCGGTACAAATTGAGGAAGATCAGATAGACCACTTAGAAAAGGGGCTCACTGGGCGCTCCCGTCGTCTTATCCCACTCCCCCTCCTCGCTGAGCTCGTTAAAAAAATCAATTCATGAACGGCCAGAAGTCAGAACGGTGGCTACGCTGTGCGTTTATTGCTGCAGTAGCGGTCGTTGCTGTGGTTAGTGTAAACGCGCTGCATCGAATGCGTAGCCGGGAACGTGCGTGTGTGTGGAGCTCTCAAGGGGTACTAGCGGCAACAGATGTAGTGGACGCCTTACCTCCTCAAGATGACAAAAAGCGAATGGGGCTTCTTACGTACGCTAGGTACTTGCTGCGGAAGTTCAAAAAAGACCCCATAAAATTTATGCGGTTCAAACAGAAAATAAAGAAGCTCCTGTCATTGCAACCGCGTAAGAAGGGCCATAGCCAATGATTGATAAAGAAACAGAGCCTCTCTCAGCAACAGCTGAAGTGGACGGCACCCCTCCTGAGATTGAGCTCAAACCTTTGGGGGTAGCTCACGTTAGGAACATAGCGGAGCACTGGCCTAAAACAGCACAGGCAAGAGCCATCATGCCAAGCCTTCCAAAGGGGCTACAGGAGATGCTCGCGGAGCAGTCGGACGAGTTCATCCTTGGTTTTGTTAACGGGGTGCAGTGCTGCCACGATTTAGGTATCAAGGCTCCTTTGGAGGATGTTCGCAATCGTTTAATCGTGTTGCGAGAATCACAGCGGTTGAACCCCACCGGGCCGATTGCAATAGATTCGCTGGTCACTCCTGTAGACAGACTTGTGATTACTGCGGCGAGTGTGATCGAAGGTGTAGGCTACTTAGCGTCCGTTGCCTTGCTGGGCAAAAAGGGGGCTGACGAATGACAAAAAGAAGCTTGGACTTATTAACTATTCCGGGATTTGCCATCGCCCTTACGTTGTCACTTGCAGGGGCGTTACCTGTAAAAGAGTACGTAAAAACCAGCGCAGAAATGCTGGGACCGTTGGCCCCTAGTGCAGGAATGCTTGCCAGCTTCATAGTTTTTCTGCTAATCTTCCTAGCGTGTGCAGGACCAGCTACGCTGCTGTGGTCCCGACAACAGAAAAAAGAAACCACTGTGACAGAGTCAAAGCAGGTACCTTATGGATATCACACCCCCGTCCCAAGATGACGTGCCACCGCTCGACCTCGAGTACGCACAAGAAATTGTAAAATCCGCGATGGAGCTCGAGCGCGTGCAGCGCATGCTGCCGCTTGTACCAGACGCCCTCAAAAAGCTCATGCGTAAACAGTCTGAGCCCTTCCTGTACGGAATGGTCACTATGGGGCAAGCCCTGCATGACCTGCTGGGTAAAGGTATCCTGAATGAGGTTGCGTTCCTCATTGAAGAGCACAGCGACAACGAGCAGGCCATGGACATTGGGGCGGAGGTCGTTCGCTTGATCGCTATGATGGAAACGTTGGGCTATCTTACTTGCAAAGAGATTACCGACCGTGCCAAACGATAGTAAAAAGAAAAGCGTCGACCTCGAGGCCCGTTTCGTCAAAAAATTCTCACCGACGATCCTCGTTACCATGCTCAACACCTCCGCCCCGCTTGGAAAAATTGTAAGGCAGGAGTTAAGTGATGCTATCTTTGACCTTACCCAAGAGGCTAACAGCTTGGAACGTAGCAAGCTCACTGCTGTTGTAAGCCTTGCTTCGGATGAGCTCGACGTTACGCTGTATGGAGCTCCAGCTGACCGTAGGCTGCATCGGTCCCTCTACAGACAATCACGATTTTTCAACGAGGTTAAGTGTATCTCCATGAGCTACGACCAAGCAAATGGAACTGCTCAGGTGAGACTACATGTAGAAGAGGCACCTCCTATTAGCACAGCAGTAACAATCAACCCACATGAGCTTGACATCTTCAATAAATATGTTTTACTCCACCTGCTACCATTTTTCAGAAAGCAGTGGAGGCTGCAAGTAGCAGACGACAATTACCAACGCGTGCATTCTATTCTAGAAGAAGTGGTCATGGACAAAATAGGTGGCCTACGCGAATTACGACAGGAGGTGGATGATTGACCTGCATCGCAACATTACGACACAATGATACGATCTACATGGCTTGTGACTCAGCGTGGACCTTCCACCAGGAAGGGGCGATAAGCGTTGCTAGAGAGCCCAAGAAAATTATTGCAACTCCTGTGCTCAGCAGTGATGAACAGGTGCTGGTTGGCGTCGCGGGGGCTGCTGATTACCTGTGCCTTCTGCACCAAAGCTTCCCGGCGCACTACTTAGAACTGCCTACCTTTGAGAACATACAGGCACGTATTGACAAGGCATTCAAAGAGGACGATGAGCTCTGGCGTACGTTCGCTAGAGGAAGCGACCCCGGCAGTATTCTAGTTGCTGTCGGAAGCAAGCTGTACCGCATTATAAGTAGGTACGCCTGGATTGAGATAGAGGACGACATCTACGCTGTAGGCTCCGGGGCAGACCTGGCTTTGGGTGCGCTCAGTGCATTACGTGGAGGCAAAAGTTTAACCGCTGCTATTGTCGACAAGGATATTGTCGCTCATTGGTTGACTATAGCTATAGAAACAGCGGAAGCCTACGACGCGGGTGTGAAAAGACCTTTCCACCTCATTAGTACTGTGAGGCTGCGTGACGAAGAGAAGTGACAAGGACTCGCAGAGCGAACGGTGGGCCAACCGGCTCGCTTTTCTAGACGGCATCACCGCTACTGAGAGCGAGTCCATCCTCAAGGAAGACGATGATGAGGATGACGAGCTCGTCCCCGCGCCTAGAACAGTCCCACAACGTCCCCAACGAAGACGTCCCTCTGTAGCCTCCGCTCGACTTAACGCACGGCGTCAAGCAGCGAAAGCGAAGATTAAGAAAAAACGCCCAAAAGAGGAAAGCCCTTCAGCCAAGGCGCGGGCCGAGGTAAAAAGTGTGGTGAACCGCCTTCGAGATGACGTTCTACGCAAGGCGATGCCCGGCATTGCGCTGAACCTCTACCGTGATGGACGGCAGCTTATTAGTACGCTCACCAACGATTCGTCTGAGTACGAGCAGCAAAAAGCAAGGTGGGCGCTCCAGGCAGCTATTGATGCCTTCACACTCGCCGAACGGTATAGCGACGCAGCCGAGGTGCTCATCTTCCTAGCTCGTTGGGCGTTACGTGTAGGACCTGGGTACGACGAATCAATTGCGGGACTCATAGACCAGGCGCGGGGTTACCTAGACCCCGATACCGACCGGAAACTACTAGCAGATTGCGACGAGCTCGAGCTCCTGTATGGAGCTACTCGTACGCGTAAGTAGCTCTTTTCCTTCCCCATCTTGTAAAATGTACGGTAGAGGTGTAAACATGACAGACAAGACAGATGTACCCGATGGAAGTGCTGACAGCCCGTTTGGTCCCACTCCCGAGCAAGCTGCATCGAAATGGCAAAAGCTGCTCGAGGTGAACGCACCAGAATCAAAGGAGTTCATCGTAGAGGCGTCCGAGCAGATGCTACCTGCGTTGGCGCTAGCAGAGAAGCTTGGGGCGCAGGCAAACTCTCTCATGATAACCATGAGGATGCTACAGAAGGATGGGGAAAAAGGAGTCAAGGATACGGGTAATAGAGAAAAAGTAATGGCGCTCCTTGCACGCGTACATCCGCTGCTTACGTTAAAAGAGACGTTGGACGTGTATGTGAGTAACACGTGTGAGCATCTTTTGGACGAGTTGGAGAAGATGTGATTCAGTTTCTCAAAAAGTTGTTGGGACTTCCTGCAGTAGCCCCTAAAGAAAAAGTTCAGTCCCCCCTGGAGAACGCGAGCGTACCCGGCTGGCGTACGGAAGTACTCGTCCATCCTAACTACTGGATAGAGTTAAATTTTACGCTTGTAGAAAAGCTGCCCCCTTTCTTAAAAAACTCCGTTGACTACGGGCTGCACAATGGGCGTATAAAAGACATTAATCGGGAGGTAGCGAAAGATGCTATCGCCCTCCTGTGTGAAACGCTGGTAATTCAGCTTCGTACACACGTAGGAGAAAAAGAAGGCGCGTGGAAGGTCCAACACCAAGACGACGTACTCTCAGCCAACATTAGGGTGCAGGAGGATAAAGCGTGGGCTCGAGTGGTAACCGCTTGGGAGATCACGCAGAAGATAGTGCTCGACTACGGAATGCAGCTAAAGGACAGCGAAGAGGAGTGGGACAGAAGCTCCTTGACAGGGAGTATTAAAGTACCCACTGGACAGTTCCGTTTAAACGTTGACAGCCCCCTTATGTGGACAGTTCTCCACCGCAGCCGTAAGTTCCCTATCCTGTGGAAGGATAAGCTATGGGTACCGAAGTAGCCGTTGCGTTGACTTTGTAGCTATATTTTGGTATAAGCGTAATTCATTGATGGTGATGTAAAAGCGCTGTTAGGACGGTACTGTTGAACGACACGATAGTAAAAAACATTCTAGTAGATTTGAAGAAGCGACCTGAAGCAGTCAGTGCTGAGGAGGCTCAGTACACATCTGTAGCGTTGGCCACACTGCAGGAGTTCACCGACATCTGTAAAAACATGACGAGCTTCAACGAGGATGTGGAGCTTGTGCTCGTGTTCAACAACGCGCCTCCTGTAGGTCTACAAGAAGGCGAGGAAGAGGCTTACGCGGAATACGTACACAAACTGTTCTGCGAAGGCAGCTGCTATGGGATGGCGGAGCAAGACCCGCTAAGCACATTGGTGCTACTCGGTGGAGTGTTCCGGATTGTCCGTACCATCTCGGAGGCAGATCCCGACAACTACAAGCTCGTAAGCATTGGACTAGACCTGCTACTTTTCCAGGCTATCGCGCTGAGAAACATGAAGGAAGCAGCGTTGGCCAAACGCAACCTCCTCACCATTCTGGAGGTAGCTTCAGATATGGAAAACCTGCAGGCAAAGTACACTGTGCGAGATCCCCGTGACATGCTGGTGGACGTCGCTAGTAGAGCGGCACCCAGTGCATGGCTACTATCTTGTATCCTCCACGAAGATGATGACGACAAGGCGGCACACGAGTACTTGGTTCTCGCATCGAGTATGTACGCGCAAATAGTCAACAGCCGTGCGGTTAAGCATAGCAGCAACGTAGCTGCGCTGATCGGCTTTGCAGAAACCCTAGCGATGCAGGACAAGATGGTAAGCTGCGTTCGAGTACTGGACAAGGCAATTAAAAACAGCAAGAAGTTACTGAAAAAAGAGGTAACCCCTTACAACGCTTTCCTGGCATCCGTCGCCTACCATCGTAGAGGAGAGCTCTACGCAATAATAGACGAGTGGAACATGGCGTTCGAGAATTTCACAGAAGCCATCAAGTGGATCGTTAAAGCAACAGAGATTGCTCCGATCAATACACACTACGAGGAACGATACACGCAGTACCTTAATGAGCTAGGGATCCTGCACGGTGTTCGAGGCGACCTGGTTAACGCGCAAAAAGTTTTCCTCAAGGCCATTAACCACAACCGCGCACTTATCGTCCATTCGGAAAAATATAAGAGTAGCCTGGTGTCTACGCTCAACAACATGTCCATTCTCATGCACCGCTACGGTAGGCACCACGTGGCTAAATATTACTTGCAAGAGTCTATTGAGGTAATAGATGGCATGGCGGACGCGTACACCGAAATGAATCGCGAAGAAATGCGCGACTCCCTCACCGAAACCATGAAGTCCCTGGACGCCCTCATGCGGGAGCGTAAGAGTGCTGCTTGGAGACCCGTCTGGAACCCCGAGCAGTCCTCCTACTCCCCATCTTTGCCTAATTAAAACTTGACAACATCAAGTATAGTTGATATGTTTGGGGGAGTGAAACGGAGGTGTCTATGTGTGGACAAGTCAAAGAAGTTGTCAAGAGTAAATGTACTATCTGCCACCGCGTCAAGGACGTGAGCTTTTACAGCGTCTCCATTTGCAACGACTGCCACGAGTGCCCTGAGTGCCATACTCCTTCCAAGGAGTGCCTCCGCACTGAGAACTACATTTGCTTGGCTACGTTGGAACGACGCACCGGAGTTCGATGCGCTAAGTGTGGTGCCTCCTGGAGAACACGCTTTGAGCTCGACCGGGCGGTAGTCCACTACGCATACACCGAAGCTGCAACCATCTGCCGTGTGTGTGGTAAGGACGTCTACCACTCGTACAAAACCGCGTGGGGTAAAAACGGTGCCGACCAGCCCTGCGTCTGCCAAAACTGCCTAGACTGCCCCACGTGCCATTCAGGTGCTATCTTCGAGAAGTCTTCGACGGGGGTGCACTGCCCAGTGTGTAAAAGCGACTGGGCGAGCGCCCACCAGTTCGAGCAGGACTGCGGACTCTAACACGCAGCTTTGCGCCAAGGTCCTACTGTAGCTGTGTTGTCGTCCTTGAAATGGATACGGCGCACAGCCCCACAGAACGAACAGATTTGGCGAGCTCGCTTGGGGGTGTATCGAAAGATGGAGTGTGGGCAGGTGGGTGTAGCTTCAGGACCAGCCTTCTTTTTATTCGGCTTGCCACTCGATGCACCATCAGCCTGCGTGTTGGGCTTGGGATTAGTCGCGCTGTCGGCTTTCATAAGTAATCACTTCATGGTTAGGGATGACCTGCACGGAAGTAGTTGCGCACGTCAGAGTCTTCTAGGTACTTCGCAGCCATCTCGTTGCGTTCAAAATATTTACGCATGGTATCTCGAGCGATGCTGCGGTAGCTGTCGATAGTCAACCTGCCCTTCGACAGTAGGAGCCGGAAGTATATGGCAGCGATGATTGCCACGTCCACCTCGAGCCTGGCGATGATAGTGTCCACCTCTCCCGCGTTGAAACACTTCTCTACGTCGATGTAAGGCCGCTTGGCGAGCTCTATCATCTGAGCGTACTCGTGCAGCTTGGCAGCCTTGTACATCGCTCCGTAGCCTGATAGGAGCTCTGCTAGGTCGGTGTGCTGATCTGAAAACTGAGCGGTGAACACCTCCTGGTCACGGAGGTACTGAGAAGCGTCCACTCCATGACGCATTGCGTTATAAACCATCACCGGGAGCGCGAAAGACCGACCACCGAACGACACCAGGTACGAGGTCTCACCGGGTACCTTCTGGAAGAATGCCGCCACGAGAGCTCGCCCTTCCTTCTCAATGTCGTGGATGCCCTTGGAGGTGATCACCACCTCAGGCTCGTCATTGCTGTCCTTGTTGCTAGCCTTCTTCAAGCGTAGCAAACTGACCGCTATTGGCTGGTGGTGGACAGGGTGGGGAAAGGATTTCTTGTCGTCTTTATCGTAGGGCTCCCACTTGGGAGTTACCGTCGCGATGTGGAAAAACGTGTGATTGAACGGCACCTGGTCCATGAGTCTGTCTCCTTTGGCAAAACCGAAAGGGGCGCAGAAAAAGGCGCCCCCTCCTGCCGCAGGCGCACCTCGTACCAGCAGCGCCACTGTAAAATCTGTTGCACCATTCGCAGAAGTGCCGGTGCGTCTTGGACTTGCTAGTTCTCATCTGTTTTACTGGAAACGCCCTCAGAAATCAACTCAATTTGTGGAGAGCTCCACATGGACGCAGGTGTCTTGGCTAAGTCGCTCCGAAGCTGCCCCTTGCTGACACCGAAGTAACGACAAGCCATCCGACCCATCTTCGCCAGGTCGAACGTGGCAGCGTTGTACCCATGCTCCTCGCACCAGGCATCAAACAGGTCGTCTACCGCCGAATCAAGTATGAGCTCTACGAATGGGCGACTACGCGGACCTACTGTGTCCAGAATAGCCTCTTCGTGTAAGCTGTCTTCCATCGAAGACGGGTGTTCCTCTGATGGACATACCTCCGAAAACGGGCGTACACCAGTTCGTGCGTCCATCACATCGATGGAGAGCACGTTCAGCTGGAAGTCGTCTATCTCCTCAGGAGCCGGGTTGATGTAGCGCTCTCTTTTACTACGTTCCCCCTTAGCGTAAAGAGCCAGCGCGTCCTGAGCTTCTTGCTCTGTCTCGTACAGCCGCTTGTGGTGTACTATTACCCACATCTTTGTGTCGGCATTCCGCACAGCCATCAACACGTTGCCATCTCGGTACTGCCGAAAACGCCTGTCGGCAAATGCTAGAACTAGTGTTACGGTACTTGTGGAGATGTCCAAATGGTACACTTTTCGATGTGGAGATCTCTCCCGAACGCGCCCCACCATCTGCCGCTTCTCACGTCCATGTTTTTCCGCAAGGTTCACAGCCTGATTCTTCAAAGATTTTGCAACTCGAGCCGTCATGTGCTCAATAGTTGTGCAGTGAACTTCGTATTCTCTGATTACGCGAAGGACCGCCA
>Ga0307376_10002413_pt1 | contig 18401 bp, 18 predicted proteins | sample TR2MG_FD_202536 | JGI IMG/M metagenome (GOLD analysis project Ga0307376, IMG submission 202536) | Soil microbial communities from Risofladan, Vaasa, Finland - TR-2 | ecosystem: Environmental > Terrestrial > Soil > Coastal area > Acid sulfate soil | place: Finland: Risofladan, Vaasa | collected...
AAACATACTTGCTTCCGAATGTAAACTTATGTTCTCGTATGCATGTCACGATTACAATGACTGCAGCAAACAGCACTAAAGCGAAACCCAGAGCCCAAAATGCATTGCCACCTCTGCGTATAGGAATTAAAACTAACCCTAAGCCCATCAAAATTACTGGTAACTTGGTCACTGACTCCACCTCATGTTCATTCCTACTAAAGTTAACGTCACTAAGAGTATTGATACGAGGATTATCATTACAATACCACTCGCTGTCGCCTTTTTGAATCTTCGAAGAAACGGAAGTCGTACAGCAATCCACGGACTAACTGCCCCTACTAATACAAACAATAATAAATAGTTGAGTGTAAAGCCCGACGTGCTTACAAATCCCTCCGGACCTTGCTTAATCATTATAGCACGTCCGAACGGATATGCAACTCCACAAGCAAGTGCTGTTAGTATGTAGATTATTGCGTGTTTCATTTTATTTTAGAGTCAAAGGGTCGAACTTTCAATATCGTCGCTTTATTTCGGACGCGTTTGTCTATCATATCCTCATCAGGTACGATGAGTATAACGTCATTCTTGGCTTCTAGAATACCCCTAGTAGTCAGCCCATTGAGTTTGGACATGCTATTCCGAGAGTCGAGGTAGAAGTATGCGTCAGGTATGACTGTGCACGTACTCATCGGACAGCCATCTTCTATCCACTTTTCTCGTTCCTCGTGTGTTTGATGTAGAGTGTCGGTAATTGAACCTGTTGCCAGTATTAGTATCATTTGTTCCCTCCTATGTTTATTATTGGATATATCATCCCTTCGCTATCATCTAACCCGAGTGTCGCTGGACACTTATCGCGTGGTCCGGCGAAGTAGTCTCCTACCTCAGCCTCCTCGGCTTCTATTAGGCATAGCTCCTTGCCCTCTGATACCACGTAGAGCAGCCCAAATGAATAACTTCCCGGAGCGGCGACGATCGCACTTCCATCAGGCAGAGATTTCAGTTCTTCGTAGTAGGTAGTTGCAAGCGGTTCTTCTTGCGTTAGTACATTAGCATTCAAGAAGACACTATTAACTATTATAAGAACTAAAGCACAAGCGGCTATAGTGTATGAATGCTTGAGACTTAGTTTACCAAGTCCAAGTCCGCATAGAATCGTTATTGCAGGTATGCCAAAACATAAGAATGTCCAAGATATGGGGTCCAGACAGGTTAGATGATACCATAGTGATACTAAGACAATCATTACTAGGACGACCTTCTTTGTGTCGTAAGGTTTCTTCAGTCCGTACCATAAAGGTATGACAGCAAGACCTAAAGACATCAGCAATATCTGTGCTATACTTAGCAGTCTTTGAGGCGCATCAAAGATACTTAATGTACCTACAATCGCGCCAGATGTACCTGCCCAATACTGCCATAGACCACTAAAAGTCAAACCATCACCGAAGTACATTAAGAGGGGAATTAGTAGATATGTTAGAGCTCCACTTAAGAAGTAGACAGCTAGGAATTTTAGTCGCAGTTGCTTGTACTCGAGTACGAACCAAAAAACGGTAATCGGAAGAATGAATATGTGGACTGCGGTTCCCAAACCGAGACACAAAGCTGTAAGCTTTCTTCTGCCAGATATATAAAAGAAGTAGGCAAGTATTAGGAACATTATTACAAGTGCGTATTCCTCCAATACCGTTGACTGTGTCAAAAATACTCCCGCACCTAGCAATACCAACGAGCTAGTAATCGCTGGCCATAACTTACTGGTTAACTTCCTCACTATCATGTATACCAATCCTACCGTGATGGCTGATGGTAGACATGAAAGTAGGATGGTTAGCGTAACAGGCTGATTAGGCATTAAGCCTAAAAGCCTACATAACGAAATATACAGCGGCGAGCCATATGGCTGCGGTACCATCCATGTGTTCGCGCAAGCAAGCCAGTCCCCGGAGTCTCCACTTACGAACATCCAGGTAAACGACCGAGCAGACAGCAACGTGTAGTAGCCGAACGAACATAGTCCAATTATCAGTGCTGTGTGTCTTTTTAGGCTTTGCATCCCAACCCCTCCATGACCTCAGGATGTTCTTTAATATATGCAGCAACCAGTTTGTGCTCTGTCCAGTATTTCTTGTTATACTCGCGTGTCTCTACTCTGCGTTCCTTGCGTCTGGCACTCAGTTGCTCGCTATGCTTTTCACGGTAGCGACGCACAGCTTCTTGGTGAGCTTCTTTATGTAGCTGTTGGTAGGTAGGACCAGTGAAGTAGCTGAGTACACGCTTTCCCTTTATTGGATTGTGACTTCTTTTCACTATTTCGTGTGCTAATTCACGGGCCTCATTACCACTCAGAAACCATCTATATGATGTGCCTTGATGATAGAGATAAACGCTACCTCCGAATGATATAACGATTTTGTCTAGTACGCCGCGTTCTTTCTGTTCTATCGCAAGACTTGGCTGTCTGCCTGGCCAACCTTCCGCGTCAAAAAAGCCTATTAGCCATTCAATCGTCGGTGTATGAGAGATTAGGGCTTCGAGCGCCCCAGAGAGTTTGGCTAGGCGTTCAATGCTGTGCTTACTTACAACATGCCGTGCGAATATTGCAAGTAACGGAATACATTTTAAGCCATAGAATTGTAACATCGAGATATTGTGTGCACCTGCATTAAAGCGTCCACCTTCTGTTAGAGAGTCGACGTACTCTAAGATAGTACGCTCCATTTGACTAAAGTTGACTGTGAGTTGTCCTTGGGCGCTAATGAATGCAGAGCCATCTCCCTCCCAGAAGCCTGTTAACCATTGCTCTTCTTGTGTGTTCATCTCTGTCCCTTCCAGATGAATTTCTTTGATATAGTATATCTAATTATGAACGTGATAAGTATTGTTATAGCAGCAGATAGGATGTAGTAGAGACCTGCATATTCAGTAAATATATATACCAGAGATATGTCTATAGGTAGCGTTGTGCATGCCATCAATAAATATTTCCAGAAGCCAGCCTTACCTGCTATACGCTCTCTAAACGTCCATAGGTTGTTTAAGAGGTAGTTACTTACGACGGAGAGTAGAAACGCGGGAATAAACGCTGCGAGATAACTCCTATCAGCCACGGCAGTGGTCCAATTAGCCGTGAATGCTTTATGTATGACGAACGTATTTAGTAAGTATAATGAGGCTAAATTGATTACAGTTCCGGTAGCACCTATTATCATAAATCGGAGTATTCTGTACTTATACAAGTACAACGATACTAACTGGAGTAGGTAGCCAGTAATTTGTTTCCATCCCAGTTTAGAGTGGCCTCGCTTTCTTGTTTCAAAAGTGTAGGGAACTTCGACGACGCTGTTCCAGTTACCTGTTACCAGCAGCTCAAGCATTATCTTAAATCCTCTACTATTTAACCCGTTTAGGTCCGGTAGCATACTTCTTCTGAGACCAAAGAATCCGGAGACGGCGTCTCTGATATTAGTGAGTGGACGTGCTGCTAGATTAGCAACCTTGCTTATGACTTTGCGGTCTAAGTCCCAGTCTTGACAACCGCCACCATCGACGTACCTAGATGCAACAACAAGGTCATGCGTATCTAGCTGCTTTAACAGTTCGGGTATAAGTTCTGGAGGATGCTGAAGGTCGGCGTCCATTATTATCACTTTCTCCGAGTCACAGATTCGGAGTCCATCTATAACTGCAGACGACAGTCCTTTCTTGCCGTTTCTATGTAAGACCTGAAATCCTGCACTGCGAGCTGCATCGGCAGTAAGTTCGTTTGGACTGTCGTCCACAATAAGAACGTTCACATCCTTTGGTAGGCGTCGCTTTAGTTCTGCGATGTTTTCTTGTTCGCTGTAAGTTGGTATGATTACTGTATTCACTTATCCTATTCTCCCCTCTTCTCAAACGTTACCGAGCTTTTCGTCTTATGCCGTCTTTACCTTTGGGACCTTTTGTGATATCCAACACTTGCTTGGCATGAGCTCTTTGTTCGTCGTCAGCAGTCATCTTTCTCGGCCTCTTCGACATAACAATGCCCAACACCGAAACGACACTTATGATAGCCATAGCGCCACCAAACAACAGAAGTCCAGTATTGATGGCAGTATTAGTGAATGTGTACTCAAACATTAGGAACGCGAAGATAATCCAGCTTATAGACGCAGCTATAAGAAGTAATATATTCCTAAGTACAAGGCCAGAAATCATAAGAACTAGCGATATAAATGCGGTTACTGCTGTTACCATATTGCCTCCTTCTTACTCTGCGGTATCGTTCCCGAGTTTATCGCACAGAAATATTACGCCTGCGTGGTTAAAAACAACATTATTGTCTATCTCTACACCCACTCCAACAGCAATCCTTCTTAATCTAAAGGCCAGAATATCATCACCTAGCATATCTCCCGCTGGAACATCAAAGTGGACATGGAAAGATTGGAACGCTGCCGAAGCTCCCGTAGGAGTCTCTACTGGTAGAAGAGTAGAAGTAGCAGGAACAACATCGGTGCCTGCATCATAATGCTCATAGGCTATTTGTAAATTAAAAGCATCACCAGCATCTTGTGCGTCAATCAAGAAGCAATCTAAATGAACATGGGTAGTGCTTATTCCATCCCATCTATCAGGCACACATATCTCAAAGAACAACTCTTGGTCATCTGCTGCGTATATAGGTAGCTCAAAACCAGTGAATATCCCCCTCTCATAGGATACAGGAACAGCATTCTTTCTAACTATATCAAAGTCAAGTTCAGGCCTGAACTCAATCCAAACCTTTCCATCTCCTACTAGACCAATCTGGTCATTAAAAGCACTAGTACCAGTTACTGAAAAAGTCTCCCCAACATCCAAGATTCCCCCAATACTAGCGTCATCGGTAACATCAAGGTCATTAGTTACATTAACATCATTACCGGCATTTATATCAGCAGCAGTTAGATCACCACCAAGAAAAAGATTAGCAAAGTCGTCCAGAAGAGTACCTGCCGAGTCTTCTATTAGTCTTCCCGTCACGCCGTCATACCTAACTAAACCATGATCGGTAGCAACCGCTGGACCAACCACATCGCCACCACCAGTAGTAAATGGAACCCAAGCAGCACCATCCCACTGATAAAAGTCTGCATCTATGTACATATCTTCTTGGATGGGGTCGTTAGGAGAGCACCCTACTAATGAAGATAGCAATATGAGCAACACTACGACCGGAAGTAACCACTTAGTTCTCATTTATTTTCTCCTCTCTCAATCTTCCTTATACTTCTTTCACTTGTTCCTTGCCGATAAGCTTGTTAACAATCATTGATGCCTTCTCCTCGTCTGTATGCAGTCTATCGACGACCTCTTCGAAGTCAACTGGACCGTCCGCCTCATACAAAAAGCTTATGACAGCAAATTCCGGCCCTCTTCCTGTTGTATCTTTAGCTACCTGCTCGCCTAGCGGTGTTAACTTAAGCATGCTCATTTAAGCCTCCTTTATTGTGCCAGCCCTGACAAGCTCTTGTATCAGTTTGGCAGCAGCTTGCTCATCAATGTCAAGTGAATTCTGAAGGACTACTGCTGCTTCAATGTAAGTAAATTCCAACGAACCGAATGTCCCCTCCAATGCATCAAATGCATTACGGTTACCACGCTTATCCCCAACAACATACATCGTTACGCCTCCCTTATTGTATCCGACTCAATAAGTCTCTTCACGAGTCTAGACGCTTCTAGTTCACTAAGCTCGAGCGAGTTTTGAAGAACCGCTGCCGCCTCGCTGGCTTCAAACTCTTGTGCACCGAATGCACCTTCTAAAGCGTCAATCGCTTCTCGATTACCAGTATCTGCATCACCAATGACATACATTCGCTCATACCTCCTCTACAGAGCCTATCCTTATGAGGCTTCTTAGTGAGCTTCTTGCCTCGCTAGAATCCATCTCTAATACTTCTTCGAGCACTTCTTGCGCCTCGCTTGCGCTGAACTCCTCCGCACCAAAGACATTGTCTAGCGTACTGAATGCCTCATTTGGTGTTCTTGGTGGATTTCCCAATACGTACATAACTGTCCTCCTTTTAGATTTTGGATTTCCCCACGTAAACTCCGGTTTCTTTGGTTTTGGACTTCCCCACGAAAGTCCATGTGGCTCTCCAGCCTCCTTCTCTTTCTTCGCCCTCTTTTTTCGTTCCTCCCCAGCTAAGTGCTGGCCGGCTATAACACCTGTTAACAAAACACTCATATCATATCTCCAAATGCTTTCTTCTAAAGCCAACAAGTGTGTAAGTATCGTACATCTCGTAATAAGGTATGTGGTACGTATCATCATCACCGCTTAGCGTGAAGGTCATAGTCTCTAGGCCTCCAACCAATCTGACTGTACATTTATGTGTCCACTTGTTATGAAAACATCTACCTTGCCAATCCAACTGTTGGCGAACTCTTTTATCTAACATATCCCTGTTAGGTGTTAACAAAAGGGTGGTGCAGTGATAGTGTCTCTGCTGTGCCATGAAATACCCAAACAACCTAGCCGTCTTGTCTGAGGGTGTTCTACAATCAAACAGCTTATATGACTCATCGAATGCGAGAGTGGCATACATTAAGTCTACACCCCTAGACCGAAGTGCTTGTACCACAGCCTCAGCGCCAGCTTCTTCGTCTACAACATCTTGTATCTTCTCTAGCGCACTTCTAAACTGCACCTCTGTTAAGTTCTCAAATTCACCGAATTCGGACTTCAGACCCATTTTGGAACCTACAGCTATTACATGACGGTTAAAACGCTCCCTCAACTGATAACAGACAGCCACGGCAGATAACGTCTTACCACGCCCTTTCTTCCCCTCCAGGAGTACGGAAGCTTCCAATAATCTCGCTAACGCATCTTCCTCTTTTGAGTCAGCAAGTGCTATCTTAAGTTCAATAAGGCGCTCTAAGTCTCTTTTACTCAGTTCCTCTAACTTCACTACCATCTCTCACCTCTCTTGCGCACTACCTCATCGGTATTTCTTCACCACCCTCTGATTCGGCTAAAGCCTGTAGGGCCCCCAAAAGTTCAAGTCGGCCCTTCCTATTCAAACTTATCATTCGTCGGTCATATTCCTCTATGAATATCTGGACCAGGGATTTCGTTCTACCCACATCAGCCGCAGCTTCTAGAATCTTCATTCTAACTAAAGGCAGAACCATCCTTGGGGGAGTTTCAGTCTTAAGTGTTAAATCATCATCGACGTTGAACAGCTCCCTCACAGCAGCCGGCTTAACACTTTCCTCTTCGCTTCCGCGTATTAACTTTAGAAGTTCTTCCTTAGTTAGACCCTTCGATCTGCTTGCCTTGGCCGGCTTCATTGTCATCATTAACCTCCTAATATCTCTATAATCTTATTTATCATATCCATGTTGGTAAAACCTATAAATGCTGCTACTCCGGCTATCAATCCAACCACGGCTATGAGGACGAGCATAAGCATGTTACCACCAAGCTTGCCTTTTATTCCCAAAGTCTCTCTAACATCCTTCCAAGTCTGCTTAAGCATTGCCTCGTCGGATATTTTTCTGAGTGACTCAGGCGAAATAAGCGCAGTCGTGTCATAGGGGTCTAGCGGCTCTGCGTTGCCCGCAACATAGATATATGAAGGGACAGGTTCCTGCACAAATCTAGGAAGTCCTGGTGGCCAATATGACCAGAACTGCTTCTTAGGATGAATTAAGTACTTCGGTGCATTATCATCACTACCTACGATGATTGTATTGTTTTCCGGTTTATGCAGTCCGCCCGTTAGCTGCTTACTTTCGTTCAGAAAGAAACAGTAGACTCTGCTTCTTACCGCCGTTCTTACCCAGAACATCATAACCACTAAGAATACGACCAACACGACAGCACATATTCCTAACGACGTTCCGAGTGACTTTAAGATTACAAGAAAAATGTCCATTTGTTAACCCCCCCTCTTACCCTGACGACCTTTGATAGAATAATGCATACGCAAGAGCTATTATACAAAAGAGTGCGAAGACAAGTGTGAATGTAAGTGATAACATGCCTATGTAGGTACCACATGGAATCATTACTAACACAGAGAATAATGCGACACTCAAGTTCTTTGCTGCTATCCCAATGAAATACCCTATAATGCCTATAACAATAAGCCACAAAACACCTTTAACTACGACTGGAGGTATGGTTAGCCAAGTAGCTAAACCCGCAAGAGCTAACCCTGGTGGTGTGCCATCTAGCCGGGCTATTAACCTATCCCTACCAGACTGCTCATATGTTTCTGGTACATATACAAACGCTTCGACTGCACCTGAAAAAATATCAGGGCACATAGTATGTAGGTTAGGTATTGCGTTGGTAAAGTACTGTTCACCATAAGAGCTTAGTATTGACCCACCAGCGACTGAATCTGTCAGTGCCATACCCCAATAATCAGACAGCTGATTAGCTATGCCAATAATAGTGTTACTCAAGAGTATTTCCGTTGCTCGTGCTGTTGTTGTTGCATGCCAATTGAGTACAGCTGTGGTTGTACTTGGAGGATCACCAGGCCACGCTAACGTAGGATTACCACTAAGCTCCACATCGAGAGGGTCTTCCCAAAGACCGGCAGCCTCTGTGGCAGTTAAATACATTGAGTATATTCCGTGTTGATAACCTTTCAGATAATATGAGTAGGGTGCTACATTAGTAATCTCACCTCCATTTAGGAGCCTACCTAGAAATGATTGGGTTATAGTTTCATCCGGGAGGGCTGCAACGACGTCGGTGTACCACACGTAATACTGCACTACTACTAGCATGTCGTCGTCCTCTAAGCAATGACGGTATATGTCTACTTGCTCAATCGTCGGCCCGCTAACTGGATTAGCGATTGCTAATACAGCTACGCTTGGCATTAGTAGTAGTGTGATTATCAACACAGCTACTAGTTTTATTGCCTGTTTTTTCATCTTACAAACAAACTCTGTATCGTACTTACTGTAGCCATAACTATTCCAAACAGAAAGCCTCCCGAGAATACTACCATCAACAAAATTCTGAGTGGTGTCAACATTCCACCAAGGTATGCATAATCCCACATAAGCATCTGCCAAAGTGCATTCCAAAAAGTAGAAGAAAAGACAAGATTTATAATTGTTCCCACCAACGAAGATGAACTTGTTTTGAAGACGCCCATGAGGCTATTTATAGCACTAGCTGACGTACCCATCACCATATCATTTTCACTGTGAATAGCTGCATCGCTTGGTTCTAAAGTTCTTGGATGGACAACACCCCTAGTACATCCAGTAAATGTGTCGGGGCCTTCAGTTGTTGTGGTATACCTTATTACTTCCTTACCCACAATAAAGTGTCTTTGTGAGACAGGATGTGTGGCATCTGGAAATCCCTCTGTTGAATCAATGGGTATTATATCAACAACGGCATTAACGTCTGCAGATAGTGCCGTTATACTTATACCTGCTGTGTCTTCGGATATTCCACCAAGTATACCACCACCTAGTATAAATACAAATGCGAAGAAGGAAAAGATTTTCATACCCGGCATTATACAATAACTCCTTCAATCATGCGACTGAATGTACCCTTTGATACACGACAAATGCGAGTGCCATAATAAGGTAGATGTATAAAACATTCCACGATATTACGCCACCATCTATAGTACATGCTAGAGCTAGTACGGCACTTACCGCAAGTGCGGATACCAACATTGAGTGTAGGTATATTAGTACTAATGCACCAAGGATTGCGGCAAGTGATATTGAACCGACATACCAGAAAATAAAAATTGGCCATCCAGTTAAAGTGACTGCAAGTTCAAATATTGGTGCAATCAATGGAATATTAGAACCTGCAGATTCAGTAATTAGGTCTACATCGGGGGTCGAAGGTAGTATGCTTGGAATTTCAGGCTCTTCAGCAGCTGCGGGTGCTACTATACCTGCAGACTCTAGTCCTCCAACTGTGACAGATATTCCTGTTGGATTAACTCCCCAAGTAATCCTACCATCGCTCCTTAGCTCAAAGGTATCACCAGCTCCAACTACTGCTGTCAAAGCAGCAAACTGAAGCTCATCATCGGCAGCGATGAAGTCTGTTACTACCGCACTCTCACCTTGCGGAGCTAGGCCGTCAGTAGTCGTAAGTATCTCCATTATTATTCCATTCCAAAAGTCATTAGCCTCAGTTAGCACAGCAGACCTAAGCATGATGGCAGAACCAGCGCTAGCCGTTCCACTATTAACTTGTCTGTCGACCAAAGTACCAAAGTCAATAGTATAGGTATCATCAACTTCGACGGCAGCACTAAACACAGGTGCAACTGTTATTTCGGTAGTAGCAAGGGCATAAGCAGTACAGACTCTTGTTTCTCCTTCTGGTGCGGCAGCACCTGCGCCGGTTATAGTTACCAATGCTCCAATCCAGTAATCATTAGCTTGCGTTAATGTATCATCTATTATTGTATTATTATCACTTCCAGCATCTGCAACACCATCATGGTTAGTAGATACTACAATTGTAATAGGCTGATACCATAATTTCAATGTCAACCCAGGAGTGGCAAATGCAAAGTCATAGTTATCTGAGAATTGTTCTTTACCTCCCTCAGTACACCAACTCCAAGCCTTATAATAATAGGTATGTCCGCCAGTTAATCCAACATCGGAGTAAAGCTCAAGAGTATCATTATAGATATTAACTCCGTCTGCTCTATCAGCAGGATAACTTCCATCCTTCCTCACAATATAGGTCTTGTCTGCGCTAGCTGGTTTTGACCAAGTCAAATCAATCTGCGTGCTATCAGAAGTTGCTACTAAAGTATTTGGAGGGTCTGGTTTAGTTAGAAAAGTTACTTCAGCTCCATACCTTGTTCCGTAAGTATTTATAGCATAAGCCCTATAGTAGTATAGTTCACCTTTCGTGAGTGAACTTATTGCGCGAGTGAAAGCCTCAACACCATAAGTTCCATCTTGATGCCAGTCATTAGCATAGGGAGCACCAGCATCAATATCCCATTCAAAACCTCTTGTAGTAGCATTAGCACCATTTACATCTGTTATTTCACCATTTAGTGTTGCTGTAGTTTCCTCAACTAAGCTAGCAGCATTAGTTGTTACTAGAGGAGGACCATTCGTATTAAATGATATTTCACTGCCGTAATTATATCCGGCAGAATTATGAGCATAGGCTCTAGCATAGTAAGTCTCATCTGGAGTAAGTCCTGTCAAAGCTCTAGTAAATGGTCCAGTTCCAAAGGGTCCAGGACTCTCTTCCTCAAAGTCATCGTAACCACCTGGAGGAGCAGCCGCACCTGGATCACCTTGAGTAGCTGTTCCATAAACTATTCCTCTTTTATCACAACTCTCAGCACCAATAGCAGTAATATTACCATTGCCTGTAGCAGTAGTCTCTGCTATATCAGAGGCGTCTTGAGTAGTAACAGTAGGAGGAACTACTGTATAATTGACCTCAGCGTAAGTCTGAGAACAAAAAGTTTGGTAATAACCTGGATCAGCATGAACCTTTCCTTGACGTAATCTTATCCCTATCTGAAGAGCATCTATGTCAGCCCAGTCCCAATCTTCAGCGTCAGCAGGGTTATCAACCCAAGTGTCGGAATAATTAGTATATCCAGCAGTAGTCTCCCTCCGAAGAGTACCCTCATATACAGTTCCTCCTGACTGCAAGATTATCTGAAAATTATCACGGTCTGATGCTTGGTGTCCATTTATCCGTGTCCAAATCTTAACAGAATTGATTATACCCTCACCTACACTAGAGTCAGGAATACTATACAAATCCTGCTGCCAAGCAGAAACCACATAGCAGCCTACCCAATCAGCATCATTAGCAACCGCCTCATCAACACAAGTCCAATGTGCTGCAGCCGCAGGAGCTTCTGCACCTAAACCTGTCTCACTCCCAGCAGCACTCGGTCTTAATGTCTCAGTAGGGTCAAGGATAATAGAACCTTCAGGCATCGAGTTGAGCTCAAGGACTAAAGCACCTGTAAGTAACCAACGCTTATCATTCTTTAAGACAAGCTTCTTCTTCATTACACATTCAGCATATTCCCACTCCTTTTCAGGGTCTTCAGGGTTGATGGGATTAACTGAAGTAGCCATATACACAGGCAAAAAGCTAACTAGCTTGGTATTCCAGTAAGGGTCAGGAGTATCAGCCTCAAAGTAGATTGCATTGTTAGTTTCTAACTCGTTAGGACTTACTGTAGGGCCAGTGGTACTCAGCTTCATCGGTAGCCCCTGAGACCAATCACACTCGAAGATAGGTACTAGGTAAGTATCCGAAGTAGCATAGCCATAATCAGAGGGTCTATGTCCAGCAGAGGATAGCAAGTCTCTGGCCTCTTGGTGAATTACTATCTCTTCTTTCAGACTATCATTAGTATAGTGAAGAACATAGTCAACGCCGTATAGGATGTTATACCAGGTGATTGAGTTACTACTGACTACCGGGGTAACAGTGTTAGTAGTTTGGAGTATAGTGTAATCCTTTATTGAAGCGTCATAATAAGCAATTCCGTGTAGCCTAGTGCCAATCCAGTTGTTGCCCTTTTTAACTCCTACAGTAGTATCGTTATTGACAAACAGCTTCCAGTGTCCGGTTGTAACTTCCCAATCCCAATTAGGTTTGGAGCTAGGGACTATAGTAGTGTTAATAGGTTGAAAATCACCACTATCATCTTCATAGTTAATAGAACCTAGGAATATTCTCTGAGAGTAGTTTCCATTACCTCCATAAAAGGTTTCCGAGTATTGGTCGCGAAGTCCTGCTACTTCATCTCCAGGTAGATAACTAATTCCATCCACAATAGTATAGTCATCTACAGTAAGAGTAGCTAACGAAGGAACAGCTACTAATCCTACTAAGAGAACTGCTAGAAGTAAACCAGTTAATAGTTTCTTAAGCACATTCATCCTACCTTAATCTTGACATACTCTACGTAAGGCATAACATTGTTTTGAAACAGTAACCAGTTGGTTGCTTCGTTAGGGACTGCTACACCTATAGGCTGACTATGTACCGGTGTTACCATGTCATCAACATATATCTCTAAGTTAATTCCATCAGCCTTCACCATCACTGTATAGTTGTCAGAGTCCAGATCGGCAGCAGTCACAGTAGCACCACCAGTTATTTCAGCCTGCAGAGTGTCCTCAGCGCTGATATAGAACTTGAAAGCAGTGTCTTTGTTGACTAAGTTCTTATTAGCCGCGAAGTCGGTATTGATATACCCTTTTATTACTATTTCAAAGCCGTCGCCTAACTCCAGGTCATCACAATCAGTTACAGTGACATAACCACCATAGCCACTGATTATATCAAAATCGTCTTCGTCATCATTGCCAAGGGTATAAGTAAAGTTCGTCTGGGTGTTCCGAGTAATATCTGAGCTAAACAGGGTTTTGTTGGTAACTACCATCCATGGCATTGGCGTTGATGCCTTTAGTATTCTAGTGTCCAAAGCGTTAGGCTTAATGTAACCATTATCAGCAAGGTACTCATTATTGATAACAGCAATTATTGACAGTTCATCGTAACTAGCAACGTCAGCTTCAATTACTTGTATCGACGCAGAATAAGAGTATGCTAAAACTGGTATGGTAATTAACAGAACTGCTATGAGTACCAATAGCAGTGATTTAGCGACTTGCTTCGCGCTCATAACCCTTCTTATGGAGTACCCGCCTCAAAGCCTCGTCAGGATCCTCACCCCGACTTAGTAGCTCTGCCTTAATCTCCCTTGTAGCTTTTGCCTGATCACGTGTAGCCTTCTCGAAAATCTCACCATCTTCCAGTGTGGCTAGCAGAGCGTCCGCATCTTGCATATCTGTGAATGGACCATCAATAAGTTTCCTGCCACCTTTAGTCCAACCAAATACATAGTAGTACTTCTGTCCGGGGTAGTGGTAGATTGGTTGATGAGTTAAAGACTTTTCTATTCTATCGATTCGTGCTTGAGCTTTGTCAATAAGTGAGCTCATTAAAACACCTCCAAAACCTCGGGAAGTGACTCTCTAGGTATGACTCTACCATTCCTTCCGATCTTCTTCTTCATTTCCTTCTCGCTCAGGGCTTCCTCTTCCATAGCTCTCTGCCTTCTTTCGGAGGGTGCCGCCTTGATAGGAAGCATAGCGTACTTCCTCTTTAACAACCCCCTAACGCTTGTTCCCACTCTACTCGGTAGGTGAGACAGGATTTCTTCTACCCTGGATTCAGGTAGTACGACGTCTCTAATCTCCTCAGCTATTTCCTCTGGAGTCATTTTACTCAAATGCAGAGACAAAGCCCTCTCTCCAAAGCTTTTCAGAGCTTCAGTCCCGTACTCTCCTATCAAGAGTTGCTCAAGTGAAGTTCCAAGTTTAAGTCCTCTCAAACCTAACGGAGCTTCTGCTCTATCAATACTTATACCTTTAGTGGGCGATGGTATTCTTGTACCAGCTACTGTCTTGAGACCTCCCCCTTTGAAATGAATTTCTCCCTCCTCAGCACCCCAATAAACGTCAGCAATTCCTATATCAGCAGAACCTGCATATCCCGGTCCTTTGCCTAACCACTGCATTGTCTTCTTCGCACTGCCCTCTCCAGTTGCATACTTTCTTGGTGTTACTGGAAGTTTCTCAGTACCTACGACTGTTAGCAAATTCACTTGAGTAGCAGGTGCTATGACAGCCTTCCAAACGTCCTTGCCTCCAAGCTCTCCTAATCTGAATAGCAAAACAGGCAGACCTTTTCGGTACGCCTCTTTTACTTGCTCTTCAGGTGAAGGTAGTATGGGTGGTGGTTTTTTTGTTGGTGGAGGTGGAGGTGGAGGCTCACTAATAGGAGGCTCTTCTATGGGGGGCTTACTGATAGGAGGTTCTTCTATAGGAGGCATACTGATAGGAGGCTCACTTATGGGGGGCTCACTGACTTCTGGCACACTGACTTCTGGCACACTGACAGGAGGCTCACTGACTTCTGGCACACTGACTTCTGGCTCACTAACAGGAGGCACACTTATGGGAGGCTCACTAATTGGGGCTACTGGTTCAGTGATCGTAGTTGGCGAGGGGAGGAGCTCTATAGGACTTATCTCCTTACTAGGCACTGGCAAAGAAACTTCTAGTGGAGTTACACCGGTAGGTACTGAGGGCACTACTCCAGAGTCATAAGGTGCGGAAACAATAGATCCCTCTGAAGTCATTCCTACTGGTATACTATGATATGCAGATAACCAAGCAGGGCTAACAATACTAACTATAGGAGTAACGCTTTCAGTAGTCTTAGGAGAAGGTCTTAGAGAGGGCTTAAATTCCCAAGATAAATCGGAGCCCTTAGGTTGATACTTTCCTAACACATTGTCTATAGCACTGTATGCATTATTGAGCTTAGTTTGAATAGCAAAACTTCCCTCTCCCTGCTCCATAGATTTGTCTAACTCTTTAATAACGTTGTCAAGCTCTTTCTGTATCGAACTTCCCACTTCTGGGTCCTTAATCTTATAGATAGTACTCTGGGCATCGAGAAGTCCACTCTTAATATCAGACAAACTAGCAGTATCTGGAATGTTCCTCAATCCAGCCTGGGCCTTAGACAGTACAGCTGCATCACTTACCATAGCTGCCTGCTTGGATAGTATCTCTTGAATTCCTAGTTCAGTAGCCCACCTATCAGCAGCCTCTGCACCTGCATATGTCTTTATAGTTTCGTATAAGTCAGGGTAATCCTTTGCCCTGTGGGCAGCTGGACGAAGTACTATACTACCTGTCTCGGGGTCCACCCTCCATCCTAAAACCTGTTCTGTCTTTCCAACACCAAACTCAGACAACCGTGCAATATCTATCTTACCAATACCCTCTATATCCACCTTAACTACAGGAGCAGTTTTCTTTAGTCCATATACCATCTCAGCAAATCTGGGGGGACTAACCACCGCCTCTGTAGAAAGCTCACCAGGAAAATGGATATCAATGGCGTGGCGCTTTGCACCAGTACTGCGAGAATAATTCATAACTAGATGAGGTTTGTCAGGATTGACCCAGGGTTTGTCCCCACTATTCTCCCCTATATACTTAACTAGGTCCTTGACTGCCTCTTTAGCTTGCTCAGTTGTAATACCCTCCTTAAACACTATGTCAATATCACCAGGGGCTCTGCCAAACACCTCTACCCACTCTGCATAGGCCTCAGGACTCAACTGAGGTCTTGCAGCGAAACTGCCAAAAAACCTCTCATATTCCACTACATCTTTGTTCTCTACGGCCCACTTCATTATAGCCCTAACACCCTCAGAGCTAAATGTGTCTATGGACTCTGTCAACAGCTCAGGAGCCATATGAGGAGATTTCTTACCGTAGAAACTCTTGACCTCTGATAAAGTCTTCTCAACATCACTAACAAGCTTTGTAGCCTCTGGGCCAGTCATTCCTGCTTTTTCTAGAGCAGTCTGATTAACTAGCACCTGAGTTTCTAATCCAGTTCTTGGTTCAAAAGTAACATTGCCCTTCTGATTGAGTGTAGGAATGTTCCAGTCACTCAAAGGGGGAAGCTCGATACCCTTAACACCAGCTACTAATTTACCACCTGAGACCCCAACTAGTGGATGAGTACCCAGCTTAAGACCCTTCCAAACAGTCTGCCCTACTACCACTGCTGAAACTCCTGTTCCCGCTGTCGCTGTTTGGATAGCATGTTCTAATAGTAGATCCGTCTTCATGGGGATTGTAACTTTACCTATGGGAACAAGAGCAGAGGTAGTACCAGTCTTGACCCACTCTAACTTAAATTGTGCCCCCAGGATATCGAAACTAGTACTCTTTGCTCCAGTGGCTTTTAGATCGGCAATACCAGCTTCAACAGTAGAAGTTACTGTTGCCTTCTGTGTAGCAGTTAGTCCACCTTTAGAGGGTAGACTACCTTTCACAAGTTCTAAATTCAGTATCTCTCCTGACCTTGGATGGACACTAACAAATCCCTTATATATAGAAGCTAGTAGGGGAAGTGAATAAGCAACAACACCAGCAACACCAATAACCTTTGCTACAGGTCCCAACTCTGCCCAGTTCCCCGCTAATCTTACACCATAAAATGCCGCACCAGTAGTACTTACAGCTGTAATAGCTGGTACACCAACTACACTTCCAACAATAGCTACAGGTGCAATTAGTGAGGCCATCAATACTGCATTAACACCAGTGAGTGCATAATCTGTAAGGGATAGGTCTCCTACAGTGTATTCCGGTAAGGCTGCTTTTATAACAGGAAACGGACCACTTGCTAGGGTTACTGCAACTCTCTGGGCAGATTTTCCAGACAATACAAAACTGGTATTTGGGTCCCTACCGAGCTCATCAAAAATCTCCTGGGAGGAGCCTTTACCTTCTGCAATAAGTAGTTCCTTCCCAGCATCATACTCCTCAATCAACTTCTGCCGTTCAGCTTCCGTAACCTCCTCATGTTCTGGGGAAAACGCATTCACATAAGTTATCTCCTGGACTTTCTCTAAACCAACAAGCCCAGACTTCCCAACAATCTGCTGTACTCCCTCCGGAAGCTCCTTTAGAGTTTCTCTCTCTATAGGCTGACCATATGGTAGCAATACTATCTCACCACTAGCGACCTTATCCCGAAACTCTTGAGTAGAGGTTGCTAAGACAAATTCATTGATAAGACCAATGGGAGCTCTTGCTTCATACGCACTGGCAGAGTCAAAACCTCCCGGTAATATGAAGGATCTTATCTCTGCATATACCGCATCGGACATACTTGCGGGTTGTACCATAGCAGCATATTTATCTGCAAACTCGTCACTATGAGCTTCAACAGCTATCTCTTCAGATACCCAATAAGATTCACCCTCTGAGGGAAACATAGCTTTAGTTATGCTCATTACCTCATTGTAGTCTTCTAATGCTATATTAAAGCCTTCTGTACCACCTTCTGCATAGGCATCCTGCAATACTTTAGATAAATTCGGCAAAACATCAGCCTCAAACTCTTTTATACTTGCTTGAACAACTACATCAGCAGCGGCAAACCCGCCAGTCTTAGGTTCCATCAATGCTGCATAAATAACAGGAGACTTAATCTCCAGTTCAGCTAACTTGGAGTTCTCAATCCACTTTCCATCAGCCAGTTGTGTATTATTGGCTTCAAAGAAGGCTGTATATCCCTCAATATCTCCCTCTGTATACGCTTCCTGGTATCCAATAGGCATACCCTTTAGAATCTCTTCAAATTCACTCTTTGTACTTGCTGCCCTAATAGCACCGAACTGTGCTGCTGTTACCCTCCCTGAAGTAAATAGCCCTAAAGCCATAGCTGCATAGACATCAGCGCCTTTACCTGCATCAAATGCTGCCACTAAGTCGTACCCTTCGTCGGTTTCGAACTCTGCTAACTTGGCTAGTACAGCCTGTACGTCAGCAAC
>Ga0307376_10002415_pt1 | contig 18393 bp, 12 predicted proteins | sample TR2MG_FD_202536 | JGI IMG/M metagenome (GOLD analysis project Ga0307376, IMG submission 202536) | Soil microbial communities from Risofladan, Vaasa, Finland - TR-2 | ecosystem: Environmental > Terrestrial > Soil > Coastal area > Acid sulfate soil | place: Finland: Risofladan, Vaasa | collected...
GGCCCGCCCAGGTCCAGCTCGCGGTGCTGGTGGACAGGGGCCATCGCGAGCTGCCGATCCGCGCCGACTACGTGGGGAAGAACATTCCGACCTCCCGCCGGGAACGCGTCACAGTCCATCTCTCCGACACCGACGGCGAGGAGGGGGTCTATATCGAACGCCCCTCGGAGGAGAGATAGCCGGTGGCACTGGAAGGACGCGATCTGGTCTCTATCTTCGACTTCAGCGACCGCGAGATCGAAGCCATCTTCGACCTCGCCGACGAGATGGACGCCCACAAGCACGGCTGCCTCAAGCTGGCCGACGGCGCCCTCCTGTCCACGCTCTTCTACGAGCCGAGCACCCGCACCCGGCTCTCCTTCGAGGCCGCGATGCAGCGGCTGGGCGGCGGAGTCATCAGCGTCGCCGACGCCGGCATGACGTCCGTGGCGAAGGGCGAGACGATCGCCGATACGGTGCGGATCATCGAGTCCTATGCCGATGTCATCGTGATCCGGCATCCGCTCGAAGGCAGCGCCCGCGTCGCCGCCGACTTCGCCTCCGTCCCGGTGATCAACGCCGGCGACGGCGCCCACGAGCACCCTACCCAGACCCTCCTCGACCTCTACACGATTCGTCGCGAGAAGGGGACGATGCGCGACCTCAACGTCGCCCTCGTCGGCGACCTCCGCTATGGGCGCACGGTCCACTCGCTCGCCTTCGGCCTCGCCCGTTTCGGCGCCAAGGTCACGTTCGTGTCGCCGCCGGGCCTGGAGATGCCGGGCTATCTGCTGGACCGCCTGGCGAAGGAGTTCGGCTGCACGCCGGCCGAGTGCCACAGCCTGGGCGATGTCGTGACCGATCCGGAGTCCCTGAAGCGAGAGGGCGGGCGGCAGAAGGCGCTGGCGACCGAGGTGCTGTCGACCTTCGACGCCGTCTACGTGACGCGGGTGCAGAAGGAGCGATTCGAGTCGGAGGGCGCTTACCAAGCGGCAAAGCGCGGCTATGCCATTACCGAAGAGCTTCTCTCGCGGGCGCGGCCCGATGCCTTGGTGATGCATCCTCTTCCCCGGGTGGACGAGCTGGACTACGGGCTCGACCGCGACCCGCGGGCCGTCTACTTCCGCCAGGCCGCCTACGGCCTGCCGATCAGGATGGCGCTGCTGGCGGCCTTGCTGGGCAGGCGCTCGGTGACGGTGAAGCGCTCGCGAAAGAGCGACTATCGGCCGGAGCCTCGGAGGGAGGTCGACTTTCGCAAGCTGGCGGAGGTCCCGTGCCCGAACGAGCGCTGTGTGACGAACCAGGAGAGCTACCTCCGGCCCCAGTTCACCTTCGTCAAGCACGACCCCGACCTCGTGGCCTGCGCCTACTGCGAGCACGAGATCCCGTCACCAGTGGCGCACGGAGAGGCCGAGTGAGCGACCTCCTGATACGAGGCGGACGGCTCTTCGATCCGGCGTCGGAGCTGGACGGCCCCGGCGATCTGCTCGTTCGCGGCGGCGTCATCGCGGGGGTAGGGGAGGTCGAAGCCGCCGCCGCGGAGGTGATCGAGGCCGAGGGGCTCTGGGTGCTGCCCGGGCTGATCGACCTCCATGTCCATCTTCGCCAGCCGGGGCAGGAGTACAAGGAAACCATCGCGACCGGGACCCGCGCCGCCGCCGCCGGTGGATTCGCCGCTGTCGCCTGCGAGCCGAATACCTCGCCGCCGACGGATTCCCCCGAGCGGCTCGCCCGCCTCCGAGAGATTGCAGCGCGCGATGCGCTGGTTCGAGTGCTGCCCAAGTGCGCCATTACGTTGGGCCAGGAGGGCCGCGAGGTGGCCGACTTCGAGGCGCTTCGCCGAGCGGGCGCGGTCGCCGCCAGCGACGACGGGTTCTCCGTCCGGAGCGACGATATCATGCGCCAGGCCTTCGCCGCGGCGAAGCGCGCCGGCCTGGCGCTCACCGTCCACGTGGACGGCGCCGAGATGGTAAGCCGCGACATCGGGCTGTGCGAGGAGGCGGACTGGCCCATCCACTTCTCCCACGTCAGCCTGGCGGAAGAGGTGGAGCTTGTCGCCCGCGCCAGGAGCAAGTGGCTGCGCGTCAGCGGAGAGGCGACGCCCCACCACCTGGTGCTCTCCAGGGACGACTCGCCGGCCGATGATGCGAACTTCAAGATGAATCCCCCGCTCGCCTCGCCCGCCGATCGGGCGGCTTTGCGGAGCGCCCTGGCGGCCGGCGTTCTCACCGTCATCGCCTCCGACCACGCGCCTCACTCATCGGAAGAGAAGGTGCGGCCATACAACCAGGCGCCGCCCGGCGTGATCGGATTGGAGACGACGCTCGGCGTCATCTGGACGGCGCTCGTTCACGCGGGCCGAGTCGAGGCTGCGACTGTGGTCAGCGCGCTGACGGCCGGGCCGGCCTCCGTCCTGGGCATCGAGCCGCCGGCGCTGCGGGAAGGCGCACCGGCGAACATCACTCTTCTCGATCCGGAGCGAGTGTGGTTCGTCGACCCGGATCGATTCCAGTCCAAGGGGAGAAACTGCCCCTTCGCCGGACGCAAGCTGCGGGGCGGACCGGTCGCAACCATCGTCGGCGGCCGGGTCGTGATGAGAGAAGGAAGCATGCTAAACGCAGGAGTGACTGAGTGAAAGCCATTCTCATGTTAGAGGACGGGACCGCCTTCGAGGGGGAGAGCATCGGCGCGACCGGCCGCACGCTCGGGGAGGTCGTGTTCGACACCGCCATGGTCGGCTATCAGCAGTGCCTTACCGATCCCTCTCTCCGGGGACAGATACTGACGTTCACCTACCCCCTGATTGGGAACTACGGTACGAACAGCGAGGACTTCGAGTCCGACCGCTGCCAGACCGCCGGCCTCGTCGTGAGAGAGCTGTGCGAAGTGCCCAGCAACTTCCGCCTCGATAGTTCGCTCGGCGACTTCCTCCAGGAGCACGCGCTCGTCGGCATCGCCGGCGTGGACACCCGCGCCCTGACGCGCCGGCTCCGCACGGTCGGGGTCATGATGGGCGGAATCTCCACCGAAGACACGCCCGAGGAGCTTCTTCGCAGGATCAAGGAGAGCCCGAGCTACGGCGAGATCGACCTCGTCGAGCAGGTCAGCACGCCGACCCCCTACGAATGGCAGCCGGACCGCGAGGCAGGGAAGACGCAGCCGCGCATCGACTTCGACGACCGCCTGAAGATCGTCTGTCTCGACTACGGCATGCGGGCGAGCATCCTGCGCAACCTCTACGACCTCGGGTGCCGTCCCATCGTCATGCCCTGCAGGACGACCGCCGATCAGGTGCTGGAGGAGAGGCCGGACGGGGTGGTGCTCTCCCCCGGCCCCGGCGATCCGGCGCGGCTGGGGTACGCTATGGACACCGTCCGCGGCCTCCTGGGAAAGGTGCCGATCTTCGGCATCTGCCTCGGCAATCACATGCTCACCCACGCCCTCGGCGGGAAGACCTTCAAGCTGAAGTTCGGCCACCGCGGGGGCAACCATCCCGTGAAAGATCTCGTGACCGGCCGCGTCAAGATCACCGCTCAGAACCACGGCTACGCGGCCGATCCGGCGACGCTCGAAGGCAGCGGTGTGAAGGTGACGCAGATCAACCTGAACGATCAGACGGTCGAGGGGCTCGACCACGAGGAGCTGCGGGCGTTCTCCATCCAGTACCACGCCGAAGCCAGCCCCGGCCCCCTCGACAGCCGCGGCATCTTCAAGCAGTTCGTGGACCGGATTCGGGAGCCGAAGCGTTGGGCGGAGATCGTGCCGGATGTCTATTGATAATCCTGGGTCGGAGATGGGGTCTCGTCCAGGAGCGGATTCAGTAAGGAGGCTCAATGCCGAGAAGAGATGATTTGAAGAAGGTGATGGTCATCGGCTCCGGCCCGATCGTGATCGGGCAGGCGGCGGAGTTCGACTACGCGGGGACGCAGGCCTGCAAGGCCGTCCGCGAGGAGGGGATGGAAGTCGTCCTCATCAACTCCAACCCCGCCACCATCATGACCGATACCAACATGGCGGAGCGGGTGTACGTGGAGCCGCTCACGCTCGAATTCGCCGCCCGCATCATCGAGCAGGAGCGCCCGCAAGGCCTTCTCGGCACCCTCGGCGGGCAGACGGGGCTGAACCTCACCACCCAGCTCGCCCGCGCCGGCGTCCTCGATACGTTCGACGTCGATCTCTTGGGCACGTCCCTCGATGCCATCGAAAAGGCAGAGGACCGCGACCGCTTCCGCCAAACGATGCGCTCCATCGGCGAGCCCATTCCCGACAGCGCCATCATCACCACCATCGACGAGGCGATGGAATTCGTGCGGACCATCGGCTACCCCGTCATCATCCGCCCCGCCTACACGCTCGGCGGCACCGGCGGCGGCATCGCCTGGAACGAGGATGAGCTCCGCGAGATCTGCGGCCGCGGCCTGAAGATGAGCATGATCCACCAGATCCTCCTCGAGCGCTGCGTCATCGGCTGGAAGGAGATCGAGTACGAGGTCATGCGGGACGCCGCCGACACCTGCATCACCGTCTGCAGCATGGAGAACCTGGACCCGATGGGGATCCACACGGGCGACTCGATGGTCGTCGCGCCGGCGCAGACGCTGGGCGACCAGGAGTACCAGATGCTGCGCACCGCCTCCCTGAAGATCATCCGCGCGCTCGGCATCGAAGGGGGCTGTAACATCCAGTTCGCGTTGAATCCGGACAGCTCCGAGTACTACGTGATCGAGGTCAACCCCCGCGTCAGCCGCTCCTCCGCCCTCGCCTCCAAGGCCACGGGCTACCCCATCGCCCGCGTCGCCGCCAAGATCGCCATCGGGCTGAGGCTCGACGAGATCCCCAACGCGGTGACCCAGAAGACCCTCGCCTGCTTCGAGCCCACCATCGACTACATCGTCGCCAAGATTCCCCGCTGGCCCTTCGACAAGTTCGCCCTCGGCGACCGCAGGGTCGGCACCCAGATGAAGGCCACCGGCGAGGTGATGGCCATCGACCGCACCTTCGAGGCGGCGCTTCTCAAGGGGATTCGGTCGCTGGAGATCGGCGCATACGGCCTGCGCTCCCGCTCCGTCGCACAGTGGAGCGAGATGCAGATCGAGGAGTGCCTCCGCCACGCCACCGACGAGCGCCTCTTCGCCGTCGCCGAGGCCTTCCGGCGCGGGCTGATGGTGGAGGAGATCCACGACCTGTCGCACATCGACCGGTGGTTCCTCCAGAAGATCAAGAACATCGTGGATCTCGAAAAGGAGATTCACGACGCCGGTCGCGACGGTCTCACCGACGAGCTGCTCCGGCGCGTGAAGCGCTTCGGCTTCTCGGACCACGAGATCGCCGACATGCTCCGCATCTCGGAGCCGGAGCTCCGGGGGCGGCGCACCGGCCTCAAGCTCATCCCCCCCTACAAGATGGTGGATACGTGCGCGGCCGAGTTCGAGGCCGTCACGCCCTACTACTACTCGACCTATGAGACGGACTGCGAGGTCGAGGTCGCCGAGAAGCCCCGCGTCATCGTCATCGGCGCCGGCCCCATCCGCATCGGCCAGGGGATCGAGTTCGACTACTGCACCGTCCACGCCGTCTGGGCGCTGCGGGAAGAGGGCTACCAGTCCATCATCATCAACAACAACCCGGAGACCGTCTCCACCGACTTCGACACCTCGGACAAGCTCTACTTCGAGCCCATCACCGAGGAGGACTGCCTCCACATCATCCGCCGCGAGAAGCCCGACGGCGTCGTCGTCCAATTCGGCGGCCAGACCGCCATCAACCTCGCCGGCGTCTTCCACGAGAACGGAGTCCCGATCCTCGGCACCCAGTTCGAGGGCATAGATATGGCGGAGGACCGCGACCGCTTCGAGCGGCTCCTTCGGGAGTCGGATATCCCCAAGCCGCCGGGCCGCGGCGTCACCTCGGTTCAAGAGGCGGCGGAGACGGCGCGGGAGATCGGCTACCCCGTCCTCATCCGCCCCTCCTACGTCCTCGGCGGCCGCGCCATGGAAATCTGCTATTCCGAGGAAGACCTTGTCTCCTACATGCACCTGGCGACCGATGTCTCGCCCCGCCATCCAATCCTCGTCGACAAGTACGTCGTGGGCACGGAGCTGGAGGTGGACCTGATCTGCGATGGCGAGGATGTTCTCATCCCGGGCATCATGGAGCACATCGAGCGCGCCGGCGTTCACTCCGGAGACTCGATGGCGGTCTGCCCGCCCATCACGCTCAGCGCCGAGGTCCAGGAGGCGGTTGTCGATTACGCCACCCGCCTGGCGCGAGCCCTTCAAGTGAAGGGGCTGATGAATATGCAGTTCGTGCTCGACTCCACGGGCACGGTGTACGTGCTGGAGGTGAACCCGCGGGCGAGCCGCACGGTGCCGTATCTGTCGAAGGTGACCGGTATCCCCATGGTCAACGTCGCCACGAAGTGCATGCTCGGCCGCAAGATTCGAGACCTCGGATACACGCCCGGGCTGTTCCCGGAGCGGCCCTACTACGCAGTCAAAGCGCCGGTCTTCTCCTTCTCCAAGCTCACCGAGGTGGACATCAACCTCGGGCCGGAGATGAAGTCCACCGGCGAGATCATGGGCGTCGATCCCGACTACTCCAAGGCGCTCTACAAGGCGATGCTCGCCTCGGGCGTCGAGGTGCCGACCCGCGGCACGCTCATCGTCACGATCGCCGACCGCGACAAGGAGGAGGCGGGGGAGCTCATCCGCGAGTTCGTCGACCTCGGCTTCCGGGTCTACGCCACCGGCGGCACCCACAAGTACCTGGAGTCGATCGGCGTTGCCGCCACGCCCCTCAAGAAGATCAGCGAGGGCACGCCGAACATCATCGACCTCATCCGCTCCGGCGACGTGGACCTCGTCGTCAACACCCTCTCCCCGGAGCGTAACCCCGAGCGCGAGGGCGCCCGCATCCGCCGCGCCTCCGTCGAGCTGAACATCCCCTGCCTCACCTCGCTCGACACCGCCCGCGCTCTGCTCCTCGCCCTCTCCAGCCGCAGGGAAGGGGAGGAGTTCAACCTCGTCACGATCAACGAATACGCAGCCATGCCTAGCTCCGCTAAGGCAGCAGGCTGAGATGACTGCAGGGTGGGCGCACCCGCGTCCGCCCTGGCTTCGCTGCGCGGCCCCTTCCTCCTACGGAGGTTCGCACATCCACGTGCAGAAACAACCCATAGCATCGTTAGCGGCAAACCACGAGCGCCATGCCCAAGCAACTCACCCTCGTCATCTTCGGCTCCGCCGCCGGCTATCCGACCAAGCGCCGGCCCCATACCACCGCCATCGGCCTCTGGCGGGGCGACGGGCTCTACCTCTTCGATGCCGGCGCGGGTATCGCCCATCAGTTCGCCGTCCATGACATCGAAGCGGACGCCACCCGCGCCATCTTCCTTACCCACACCCACGCCGATCATGTCGGCGGGCTGGCGCCGCTGCTCCAGTCCATCCAGCTTAAGAAGCGCACTCAGCCGCTCCCCCTCTATGTCCCCGACCGCTCCTGGGACGGCATCCGAGACTACCTCCACCTGGTGTATCTGCGTCCCCTCAAGGACTTCGACCTTCATCTCAACCCCATCACAGCCGGCTTCGTCTACGAGGAAGCCGATCTCACCGTGACCGCCGTTCCCAGCTATCATCTGCTGCCCTCCGAGGCGCGCCGCCGCGAGCTGGGCGCCCGCACCGAGAGCCAGGCCTTCTCCTACGTCATCGCCGCCGACGAAAAGCGCATCTATCTCTCCGGCGACATCGACACTCCCGACGAGGCCGCCAAGCACGGCGCCGGCGCCGACGTCGCCGTCGTCGAGATCGCCCACTTCGAGCCGGAGGCCCTGGGCGAGGCCCTCACCGGCTCCGGCATCTCCCGCCTCGTCGTCACCCACGTTCTCGAATCCCTTGAGCCCCACGAGGCCGACCTCCCCGGGCGCATCAACGCCGCCGGGTTCGAAGGCGACGTCATCGTCGCCACCGACGGCCTCGAGATGGAGATCTGAGCGTGCCACCCGCCTTCAAAGAGACTGCGAGGCGCGTCGCCCGCGGCCTCGTCGGCGCGGTTTCTCCCGCGCTCCTCCGGCGCATCCAGCTCTCCCGCGCCCGCGCCATGTACCTGGAGGAGCCCTCGCACGGCCCGCATCGGCTCCTGCTGGAGCCGACCACGGGCTGCAACCACAGGTGCGTCATGTGCTGGGATCACAGCCCTCGACTGGCCAAGCAGACCCCCTCCTGGCACATGCCCTTCGACCGCGTCGCCGCGCTGCTCCGCGAGATGGCCGCCATGGGCACCGAAGAGGTCTGGCTCGCCGGCCGGGGCGAACCTCTCGTCCACCCCAAGGCGAAGGACATCCTCAAGCTCATCGGCGACCTGGGGATGCGCTCCATCATCACGACCAACGCCGGCGTCCTCACCGAGGAGCTGGCCGATCAGCTCTGCGAGTGGAGCCTCCAGCAGCTCAGCATCTCCGTCGACTCCGGCACCCCCGCTACGTACGCTAAAGTCCACGGCGCCCCGCCCGAAGACAGAGCGCGCATCCTCGAGCTCATGAAGCACCTCTCCCGGCGAACGGCAGGCAAGCCCCGCCTCCTCGTCAGCATGGTGCTCTCCCAGGCCAACTTCCGCGAGATGCTCAATCTCGTCCGCGACGCCATCGACTACGGCGCCACCGGCGTTGTCATCGGCGGCATGCGCCCCGTCCCCTTCGACTCAACCGACCTCGCGCTCAGCGAGGGGGACTGGTCGCAGGTGCGCCGCGATCTCGAACAGGCTCGGGAGATGACGCAGGTCGCGGGCATCCATCTCGCCACCGAGAACATCCCCCTCGTCCACGCGCCTCGCTCCCAGGTCTGGCCGTACGCCGACATGGCCTGTTTCATCGGCCACCGGTTCACCGTCATCGACGTCGCCGGAACCGTCCACGGCTGCTGCACCTGCGTCAACGCGCTCGGCTCCCTCGACGACGCCTCCTTCCGAGACATCTGGCACTCCCGGCCCTACCGCCTCTACCGGAAGATCCTCAGCGAAATGCCCACCGCCGGCCTCACCCCGCCCCAGTGCGAATGTCGGTATGGGTGCGGCCACGTGCCCGAGAACGCGGCACTCCAGCGAGAGCTCACATTCACCTTTCCGCAGAGCCTCCCGCCCTCCGAGTTCATCACGCGCGTCGCTCTCGCCCACGCCGTCTGCGAGCACCTCGATGCGGTTCTTCCCCCGCTTGCGCGCGACTTCACCTTCGCCGACCTGGCCCCGGCCGACGCGAGTGCCGTCTCCCGCCTCCGTCAGACCGGCATCATGGGCGGCGGTTCCATGGACGGCCTCACCCTCTTCGAGCCTCGGCGGCTCGTCGCCCGCGGCGAGTTCGAGGACATCCTCGCCCGCGCGCTCGCGGCCTCGCACGTCGATACCGAGAAGGCGAAGTCGATCATCGCCCAATCCCGCGCCGGGTCCGGCCATCCGGCCGAACCTCTGAGACAGCGCGACATGGACGCCTGGCTCTCACATCTCACCTCCGGCCTGCGATCCTAGCGCTCCATGAACGCGAGCGGACAAGACCCGAACTGGAGAGACCAGCTCAACCACGCCACCCGCAGGGAACCGCCCCGGTGCCCTCGAATCTACGACCGCAGAGGCGACCTGTATGCCGGCGACCCAGAGAATTATCCTGCACGTCGATATGGACGCGTTCTTCGCCGCGGTCGAGCAGAGGGATCGCCCCGACCTCCGCGGGCGTCCGGTGATCGTCGGGGGAACGCCCGAGGGCCGGGGAGTCGTCTCGGCGGCGTCCTATGAAGCGCGGAAGTTCGGCGTCCACTCCGCCATGCCGGCGGCGCAGGCCGTCAGGCTGTGTCCCCAGGGCGTGTTTCTTCCGGTTGACTTCGAGAAGTATCGCGCGGCGTCCGGGCAGATCATGAAAGTCCTCGCCCGCCAGTCGGATCGCATCGAGCAGATCTCCATAGACGAAGCGTTTCTGGATCTCGGCGATCGCGCCGACGGCTTCCCCGCCGCGGAGCGAATCGCAAAGAGGATCAAGCGCGATATCAGATCGGAGGTCCGGCTGACCGCCTCCGTCGGAGTCGCCCCCAACAAGTTCCTCGCCAAGCTCGGCTCGGACCATCGAAAGCCGGACGGCCTGGTCGTGATACGACCCCACGAAGCCGAGGGGTTTCTCGCGCCGCTTCCCGTTGGGAGGATCTGGGGCGTCGGGCCGAAGACAGCCGCCCGCCTCGAAGCGGCCGGACTCAGGACTATCGGCGATGTTGCCGAAGCCCCCATCGATCAGCTCCGGCGGCTGCTCGGCGCCTGGGCCGACGTCGCCCGCGAGCTGGCCCGCGGTATCGACGAGAGGCCGGTGGAGCCGGTCCGGGAGGCGAAGTCGCTCAGCGCGGAGCGGACCTTCCCGACCGATATTCAAAACGTAGGGGAGATGCGCCGCGCCCTGGCGGAGATGAGCGAGGAGGTGGCCGGTCGGCTCCAGAACGAGGGTGCCAAAGCGCGGACGGTCGCCATCAAGATCCGCTTCTCGGACTTCCGCACCATCACGCGGCAGACCAAGCTGCCCGAGCCCACAGACCAACCGGCGATCTTCCGGCGCACGGCGCACGAGCTGCTCGATGGCGTGGAGAGGGGAGAAGAGGGAATCCGTCTCCTGGGGGTGCGGGCATCCGACCTGGCGCACGGGCCGGGGCAGCTCTCGCTCTTCGACGAGGCCGCCCAGCGCCGCGGGCAGCTCGAGAGGACGCTATCCTACCTTCGAACGCGCTACGGCCCCGATGCCGTGAAGTGGGCGCGGGAGATGGAAGAACCCGCCAGACCTAGCCCGAAGTCACGTCCGGCCGCGTGAGCCCCTACCGCGGGTGTCCCACCGGGATGATGTAGAGGGGCGTCTCCTCCGAGCTTAGGCCGAGCACATCGGCGACCGCTTTCTCTTGGAGCGCCCCCACCGGCACCGATCCCAGCCCCAGCGCCACCGCCTGGAGATGGATGTTCTGGGCCGCGTGCCCCGCCTCCATATACACGTACTGGCTCGACCGCTTGCCGTACTTCGCCTCAGTCCGCGCGAAGACTCCCGTCACGACGAACGCCAACGCCGCCTCGCGAACTGAGGACTGTCCGAGAGCAGCCGCCGAAAGCTCGGCCCGCTTATCCGTCGCGCTGAGCTGGACGAGCTTATGGCCCTTCGGCACGTAGTGGAAGACACCGTCCTTCGTGAACAGGTAGAGCTCCAGCGGATAGAGCGCGCCTGCAGACGGCGCCGCCCGCAGCCCTCGCTGCGGCTCCGTGATCCCCTGGGCCGCCCACGCGAGCTGCGAGACCTCTTCCATGGTCAAGGCTTCTGCCGTGAACTGGCGCACCGACCGCCTCTTCGCAATCGCCTCCGCCACTCCCATTCCGCCCGCCGTGGTGGGCGGCGGCAAGCTCACCTCGGGCCCGCCGCCCGATGCGCTCTGCCCACATCCCATAGTGCCAGGCAGGGCGAGCCCCGCGGTCACTATGACGCACAGGATAAGCAGTCTCAGCTCCATCACTGCCCCCTTTCTCGGAAGCCGAATTCGCCTGCAACCGGATACAGACTTCAAGGGCTTCCTATCGGGTCCTGCGGTGAGGTTGCGCGGGTGTGTGCGAGTTCGCGGTGGGACGCATCCGCAGAATGCGGCGCTATCTAAGAACAAACCACCGCTGGGAAGCGTCTAATGGGTAATCAGGACGCTGGCGAGCACGGCCGATGAGTGGTCGCATACCGGCCCTCGGCAGTCCGCCAAGAGGGTCACGTAGGGCAGAGCGCGTCTCCTGCCCAGGGGCGGCCACGTAAGGCAGGAGCGTTGTCTCCTGCCGAGTCACTCCCCTAAGAACCGACCCGCCCGCGCACTAACCCGACTGCGCTCCCGCCCTCGCCGGCATGATTCCCGCCCGCGCTTTCACAAGATCCGTTCGGGATACGATCCCCACGAGGCTTCCCTTTCGCAGCACCGGCACCCGGTTGATCCGCTTCATCCAAAGAAGCAGCGCGATCTCGTGCACCGATTCCTCCTCGGTCACCGCCACGACATCGGTCGTCATGATCGCCCGCACCGTTTCTTCGCCCTGCCTCCTGCTCAAGATATCGGCCTCCGACACGATCCCGAGTACCCGGCCCATATGATCCACCACAGGCACGCCGCTGATATGCCTCTCCGCCAGCAGCCGTGCCAGCTCCTGCATCGTCATGGATGGCGGAACCGTGACGACCTCAGTGGTCATCACATCCCGCGCCAGCAGATCGATCATCAGTCCCTCCCGCGCAGATTCATACCAGCATCGTTATCGGGCGATCGCTCCGCCGGCTTAACGCTCTGCTCGACCCACCGGCCGCGAATAGAGGGCGCCCCGGTCTGGCGAGACCGGGGCGCCGAGCCTGACAACCGACGGACTGGACTAGCTACTCCCCTGCGTACGACGTCACCCGCCCCACCTCCGCCACGCTCGTGATCCCCTCCGCCGCCTTGCGCAGACCGTCCGCCGCCAGCGTCCGCATCCCGCCGCGCACGGCCGCCTCCTGAATCTCCTCCGTGGTCGCGCGACGGGCGATGAGGCGCTGGATCTCTCGGTCCACCTCCATGCACTCGTAGATGCCGGTCCGCCCGTGGTAGCCGGTCTGCCGGCAGTGGTCGCATCCCGCGCCGCGCATGAACGTCGGCGTGTCCGGCAGATCGTACCCGCCGCGTCGCGCGCTCGCCACCAGCGGCGACAACACCCTCAGATCCGGTTCGTCCGGCTGCTGGCACTCAGGGCACACCTTCCTCGCCAGCCGCTGCGCCGAGGCATAGATCAGCGTCTGCGCCACCATGAACGGCTCCAGCCCCATATCGAGCAGCCGCGTCACCACCCCAGCCGCCGTTTCCGCGTGCAGCGTCGTCATGAGGAGATGGCCCGTTATGGCGATTTGGGCCGCCAGTTCCGCGCTCTCCAATGTCCGAATGTCCCCGGCCATCACCACATCGGGATCGTGCCGCAGGAACGACCGCAGCCCCGCCTCGAACGTCAGGCCGGCCTTCTTGTTGACGGCGATCTGTGTGACATGGGGGAAGCTGTACTCCACCGGATCCTCGATGCTCATGAGCTTCAGCTCGGAGTTGGCGATCTCCAGCAGCCCTGCATAGAGGATGGTGGTCTTCCCCGACCCCGTCGGACCCGACACGATGAGCATGCCGGTGGGGCTGCGGAGTGCCCGTCGGTACCTCTCCAGGTCCTCCGGATACATCCCATGCGGCCCGTCGAGGCGAATCAGCGTAGCCTTCTGGTCGAGAAGCCGCATGACTACACTCTCCCCATAGACGGCCGGTATCGTCGCCAGCCGGACGTCGAACTCGTTCTCACCAATGTGGACCGTGAAGCGCCCATCCTGCGGCAGCGATCGTTGATCCACTGCGACGCCCCCGTGCGCCTTGATGCAGGCAACGAGCGCCGCGTGCGAGGATTTCGGCACCCGCAGCATCTCGTGCAGCACGCCGTCGATGCGCTGCCGCACGACACTGTCGCTGCGTTTGGCGTCGATGTGGATGTCGCTGGCTCCAGACTCGCTGGCAGACCCCAGGATCGCCGAGAAGGCGTTCTCGACCGCCTTCTCTTCCTGCGTGGCCGGATAGCCCGGAACCGGGGGATCGAAGGTCACCTGCGCGGCGTGCCGTGCCGATAGGTCTGCAAGCGCCGTATCTAGCTCTGAAACGTTCACAGAGGCTGCTGAGGGGTGCGTCGCCTGCGAGAACATGTCCAACTCCGACCGGCGGAACCGCCACTGTCGCCCCACCTTGAATCCGCGCAGCCGCCCCTGCTGCTGCCACCGGTAGAGAGTGGACCGGCTGACTCCAAGTGCCTGAGCCGCCTCTTGCAGGCTCAGGGCCTCGTCCTGCGGTTTCTTAGACTTCGCCGTCTTCTGCCGTGCCATCGGCGTGACCCCCTTTGTGCGTTGTGTGCCAATACGTATACTGACCAATTATGCCACACTATCGTAGCATGTCAAGATGTGTTTTGCATGGCTATGACATACTAAGGTGATTTCCGCGCAAAGGAGCCTAAGAGGGGTGAGGAGGGCAAGGAGGGGGGCTGGGGGGCGTGGAAGAGTTGTGGGGCAAGCATGCGAGACCTTTCTGAGCGACCACTGGTGTGTGTGACTGTCGCGCTGGGGGCGGGAATCGCCCTGGCCGGCTCCTTGGGCGCTGGGTGGGCGTCCTGGGCGGTTGGGGTGGCGCTGGGAGTAGTGGTTGTGGGGGCTGTGAGGGGGAGGCGGGCGGTTGTGGGATGGGGGGTTCTGCTGGCGGCGGCGGGGTTTGGGGGGATGCTGTTTTGGTCGAATATACGGAACGAGCGGCACGAACGGCACGCGATAGCGCGCCTGCCGGAAGGGGGCCAGACCATCGTGGGCACGGTCGCCGGCGCCGCTCGGTATAGCCGCGGCACGAGTCGGTTCGTGCTCCGGGCGGAGTCGCATGAGGAGGGCGCGCGGTCGGAGCCGATTGGGGGGCGCGTCTATGTTCGGCTGAGGTCTGACGAGCCGGTGCGGCGCGGGCAGCGGTGGCGACTGACCGGGAAGCTTCGGCCGCTCCGCGGGGAGAGGAATCCGGGGGGGAGCGCGGAGGCCGACCGACTTGCGTCGCTAGACGTGTCGTCGGTGCTGAGTGTTGGGTCACCGGATCTAGCGGAGCTGGTGGGGGAGGGCGACCTTGGCCTCATCGCCTCCCACGCGTTCGGGGCGCAGCGCGGGGCGCTCGATCTACTGGAGCGGTACATGTCCGGCCCCTATCGCGAGCAGACGGCGGCCGTCGCCGCCAGCGTGATCTTCGGTGTTCACTCCGCGCCGCCGCCGCCGGAGATCACGGAGGTGTTCCGGCGGGCGGGGACGATCCATCTGCTCGTCGTGTCGGGGGCGATCGTGTCGATGGTGTTCGGGCTCGTGTTCCTGCCGGGCGCGCTGGGCGCGACGTGGCGGCGCGGGCTGGAGGAGCGTCAGCAGAAGTGGCCGGTCAACTACCGGGGGCGGATCCCATTCCGTCCGGGCCTGTGGGCGGCGGTTGTCGCCATGCTGGTGGTCAGCTATTACGCGGTGCTGACGGAGGGCGGCCAGGCCGTGGCCCGCGCCGCCGTCATGGGTGTAATCGCGGGCCTCGCCATCGCCCTGCGGCGCGTACCCGGAGTCGCCCGCGAGCACGGCCTCAACGTGGACCACTACACGCTGCTGGCGGCGGCCGCGCTCGCCATCCTGGTCGTCACACCGGAGGCGCTGTTCCAGGCGGGCTTCCAGCTTTCGTTCGCCGCCGTCCTCGCCATCCTCTACCTCACCCCGAAGGCGATGTGGCTTGTGCGGTGGCTGCCCAAGTGGGCGGGCTACGCCGTCGTCGGAACCTTCGCAGCCCAGCTCGCCACCTTTCCGATATTGGCGTATCACTATGGGCAAGCTCCCATCGCCGGCTTCGGGGCAAACCTGCTCGCCGTCCCTCTCGCCTCGGTCGTATTGGTGGGGGGAATGAGCACATGCGGGTTGGGGGTGTGCCTGCCGTTTCTCGCACCCGCCGCGGGGTGGGTCACCGCCGTCGCGACGCGAGGCATGATCGGGAGCAGCGCGGTGTTTGCGTCGATGCGGTATGCGTCCCTGGATGTCGGGCAGCCGGGGCCTGTCGTGATTGTCGCGTGGTTCGCGGGGATGGTGTTGTTGGGGAGGGTGTTGGCGAGGGGCGGCGGAGAACGAGCAGGGAACCACAGATGAACACAGATGGACGCGGATGGCTTCGGCAGCAGGCTGCCAGAACACGCAAGTACTGGCAAGACTTGCGGTCGGGGCAGGAGGGAGGAAGGTGGAGATATGGTCGCGGGGGTTGGCCGTTTCCCGTAGGGCAGGAACTCGCTCCTGCCCTACGGGCCTAACCTGCTAGCCCCATATGTAGGTCTATATGACCTTGAGGTATTCTCGCACCCAGCGGACCTCCTCGGGCTGCTTGACCATCACCCGACCGCCGTATCTGGCAGGGGCCCAGAACTCGTTACTCCGGAGTCCCTCGATTCGCTTGGGCAGCCTACCCGCATACGAGTAGTGGCGGTTGCTCTCGGCAGGACACCCCTCTCGGAGCCACACCTTCAGGGCGGCACGGAGGCCTGAGCGCCTGCGCGCGACCACGCCTGTGATATCGGGCGTCTCCTTGAGAGACGTTACCATTCCGGCCCAAGCGCGACGCAGGGCGTCCGACGAGCGGATGCGCGGCAGTGCGAGGGAGAAACGATGGAGTGTGTAGCTCCCCTTAGACTTCCTGGGCAGGGCGATCTCGCGCCTGATCCACGAATAGGGGGCGCTCACGCAGAACCAGCCCCAGGGCTCCTTGAGCGTCTGATCCAGGAACACGACTGACTGCGGAGAGACGTTCCCGTGGCACACCAGCAGCAGTCCATGTTGGACATCCAGGTACGCTTCCTGCAGACGTCCCATCTGGGCCCTGCTCGTACACTTGTCAATGACAAGCAACTTGAGAACCAGATTGCTGCCCTCGATCGGCAACATGATCCGGTGGCCCGTTAGGTATCGCCTTGCCCGTCCATTAGTGAAATGCGTCGGCCCATGTAGCTGGCCTCCGGCAGAGTGCACGAGATCACTGAGGTCCGAGAGGATGGCAGACTCGACTTCATCTTGCCTTAGTCGGGTATAGTCGACTGAGGTCTCAGCTGCCGGGCGCGCGATAGCGACTTTCCCCTCGAGTAACCGTTTGATCTCCTGAGGAGTCGCCAGATCGGATGTTGTACCTCGCCTCACCCACACCTCGTGCTTCCTGTGACAGCACCGGTGCGGCCAGTCTACGAGGTCCCGTGAAATGCTGAAGCACTGACGAGGCTGAGGCCCGACCTGGATCACGACGAAGGTCTTCCCCTTGTGCTTCCGGTTCGCGGCCCTCGGCCACGATTCTCGCGTCAGCTTTACAGCAGGAGTCGGGGTGACCGAGTCGCGGCACAGCCTCTGCAGGTTTTCATCTGTCAGGTTGTCGTTCGCAACGGATCTGAAGCCCTTCCTGTCGTCCGAGACACCTATGACTAGGTAGCTCGCGACGTAGCCGTTGTTGGCCATCGCTACTATGTCCTTTACGAACTCTGCATTGTCCGCGGTATTCCTCTGAAACGCGTTGCACTCAAGCTTGAAATCGGTGGTCTCGCACTCGCCCTTGCGCAATAGCTCGCGGAACTTGCGATACTCCATGTGTCCTATCCCTTGACAGAGCGCGCTCGCGCCTCTTGCCTTACCGCTCCCCCTATCCTCCCACACCAACCAATCGGCCGTCAAGGGTGCGAAGGGGTTGGCTTTCGGGGCAAGCCCGAGGCGCCAATGGCTTTGTAAGCGAGGGGTGGCGCGGGGGAGGGTGATGGTATCACCGCCGTAGCGCCTTGGGTTTCGGGAGCCCTTCGCTGGGGCTCAGGACAGGCTCGCTCCCGAAACACCGAAAACCCCACCCCCTGGCCCCCTCCCCGCGCGCGGAGAGGGGGGAAGTGAAAGGCGCTGGGTCGAGGAGGGGGTGGTCGAACGTCGTCGCGGGGACGACGGACGAAAGGCACGGGTAGCCTCGGCGGCAAGCTAGCGAAGCAGGAAAGGTCGCGACAGGAATCTCGCTCCTACGGGAGGCGGCTGCGCCGCCTTCGCAGGTTAGAAACCTGCGCTACCAGACGGCGGACGGCCGGGTGGCAGGGGCAAGCCCCTGCCCAACGGGACGGCAAAGGCAACGGCAAGACGACCGACAGGTTGGAAACCTGTCCCACCAAGAACGGCCCACGGCCGGGCGCACAGCAGTGCGCCTCTACGTCTGATGCGGATGGCCTTCGCGGGGCGAAGGCATCTTCTTCCGAACGGGTCCCTCCGCTTCGGTCGGGACGACAGATGGGGACGACGGCCGAAGGGCACGGGTAGCCTCGGCAGCAAGCTAGCGAAGCAAGAAAGGGCGCGACAGGAATCTCGCTCCTACGGGAGGCGGCTGCGCCGCCTTCGCAGGTTAGAAACCTGCGCTACCAGACGGCGGACGGCCGGGTGGCAGGGGCAAGCCCCCGCCCAACGGGACGGCAAAGGCAACGGCAAGACGACCGACAGGTTGGAAACCTGTCCCACCAAGAACGGCCCACGGCCGAGCGCACGGCAGTGCGCCCCTACGTCTGGTGCGGATGGCCTTCGCGGGGCGAAGGCATCTTCTTCCGAACGGGTCCCTCCGCTTCGGTCGGGACGACAGATGGGGACGACGGCCGAAAGGCACGGGTAGACTCGGCGGCAAGCTAGCGAAGCAGGAAAGGTCGCGACAGGAATCTCGCTCCTACGGGGAGGCGGCTGCGCCGCCTTCGCAGGTTAGAAACCTGCGCCACCAGACGGCGGACGGCCGGGTGGCAGGGGCAAGCCCCCGCCCGACGGGACGGCAAAGGCAACGGCAAGAC
>Ga0307376_10002419_pt1 | contig 18381 bp, 23 predicted proteins | sample TR2MG_FD_202536 | JGI IMG/M metagenome (GOLD analysis project Ga0307376, IMG submission 202536) | Soil microbial communities from Risofladan, Vaasa, Finland - TR-2 | ecosystem: Environmental > Terrestrial > Soil > Coastal area > Acid sulfate soil | place: Finland: Risofladan, Vaasa | collected...
TTGATATTCTCACGCATCTTATAATTCGGCATGCGCTCGCTATAAGAATACGGTTCACAGCTGCCGATCTTCTCAAATTCAATATTTATCTTTTCGATGATATCTTCTTCATTCTTCACCAGAATCCTCCGACTTGAAGTCCATTTCCATCTGATCATCAAGCATTGGCCAATGTGTTTCTAAAGCTCTTCGCACCACTTCGCTTAGCCCTATCTTGTTTTCTTCCTTAGCGCTGAGTTTATAGCTGAGTCTCTTAAGGAATGTGTAGTAGTCAGCGTCAATTGAGACTGTCATGTTCATTTTATTCGGTTTTTTATACATGTTTATCCTGTTGAAAAGCCTTGCAGCAGTATGTTCTTGCTGCAAGGCTTGAGTGTTTTAATGTACGGAAGCTGTTCTGTCAACTAGAAGTGACGCTTTCGTTGTCATCTTGAACATTGCTAATGCATTGCTTGAATCTATCTCTTCTTCCATCCACAAACGCCATATGCAAGAGCGCAGGCACTCGAAGCTTGGAAACTCTTGTTCCATATATGTAGAACTGTCAGCATTCTTTATCGTAAAAAAAGGACGATCTCCACTTGCATCTACGCAAATGCTTGCTTCCATCCTCGGATTTAAGCTAACCTTTATCATGACTCCACCGCGCTATCGATTAGCTCGACTAAGTCCATGCAATAAGCGCCTTCAAAGTGTTCCTTCAGGTTCTTACGAGTGTTGTAAATCTTAACATTATAGTGATCATGCCCCGCCAGGTACTCAATCGCTACATGTCCTTTGATTTTTGACCCCTGCACTTTGAAGGCTAGTCCGCTACTCATCGCTTTTAGCGAGTTAACGCCCCAGCACATCATCGCCATACTGCCCTTTGTTCCATCGTGTGTTGATCCGTATTGCAGCTGATGCAAGATCGTTCTTGCGGTCTCCATACTCATAGTTTTTTCCTCTGTTATCATCTTTGTTATTTTAATCTGCCTATGCGGCAGTTGGTTGTGATTCTTTTATTTCAAAACAGTATGTGAATTTGAAAAAAGATCTTTATCCAATGTCGTTATTTCCATCTGTCAAGTTAACAAGAAATTGGATCATCTCGTCTCGCGTATAGTCTTCTGACACGCCAAAGGAAATAGTCTTCTCTCTGTTCCATTTTGCTATGCGAAAGTTTTTCGCGTTAAAAGCATCGACCTCTCTATAGCCCTCTTTCTCAATCGCTTTAGATATTGCGCTGTTAGTTGTTACTTTTATTCCGTAGATTTCGCGGAATCGTGATCTAGCTTTTCTTTTTTCTGCATCGTTCAAGGTGTTTCCTTGTGTTTGAATGTGTGAATGATTGAATGTTACATGAAGCGTGAGATTAGAACAAGGGAAACTTACACTTGATTCTTTTCTTGTGATAGTGCAATTTTAAAGTATGATAATAGTAAATTAAAGGATGTATAATGCCAGCCCCTAAAGGGAATCAATATGCTAAAAATAATCCTAAAGTTACTGGAAGGCCAAGACAGTACGATCTAAAGATCGAAGCTGAAGAAATAGTCAAATGGGCAAAAAGAACCGATTCTATGCACCTTGCAGCTTTCGCCATCGGAAGGGGATATGCAGCTCCAAAGCTTTATCTTTGGCGTGATGAAGATAAAGACTTTAGAGAAGCTTTAACTATTGCAAAAGACTTACTTGCAATTAGATTAAGAGAAGCTGTTAATAATAAGACATATAATGAACGCATAGGCGCAAGAGATATTACAGCTCACGACAGTCTACTCAAGCTTGATGAGCGTGCGGATATGGAATTTTCATCAAATCTTAAAATCAAACAAGAGCATGCGGCAGCTCATACTCTCGCAGAGCTTAATAAAATGTCTCGAGATGGTGATCTTTCACAAAAATGATTCACAACAAGCTCTGGCGTTTAAATAATCTCTATCGGATCGTAGACAAGAACGGGTCGTCTGTACCTTTTAAATTGAACGACGTTCAAAAAGTTGTTGCTCTAGACAAGCACAAGCGCAAGCTAATTTTGAAAGCGCGGCAGCTCGGCATGAGTACTTATGCGGTTTTAGACCTTCTCGATGATGTACTCTTCAATGAAAATCTTGCTGGCGGCATCGTCTCTTACTCTCTAGAGCACGCACAGCACATATTTAAGCGCATCATCGGACACGCTCTAGACACTATGCTGCCTGAGCTAAAGCCGCTGGTCGGCATCGTCACGCAGTCAGCACGCGAGATAACGTTCACAAACGGATCTTTTTTGCGTGTAGATACATCTCTTCGCGGAGGCTCGTATCAGTCAATTCTTGTGTCTGAGTTCGGTAAGACGTGCGCTCGCAGCCCTCAAAAAGCTGAAGAGGTCATCACAGGAACGCTGCAGACGGTAGGTATCAACGGTAAAATTGTAATCGAGTCTACGGGTGAAGGAAATAGCGGCTACTTCGCCGAGATGGTTCAAAATGCCGTTATACGTGGTAATGATAACTTAAGTGATTTGGAGTATTGTCTTTACTTCTTTAGCTGGAATAAAGAAAAGGCTTATAGAACAAGCCAGGAAATAAGCTATGACATAGAACTAACAGATTATTTTGACAAGTTAGAAAAAGAACTTGACATAACGATAGATCAACAGCAGCGGTATTGGTACGCGCAGCAAAAGAAAGTTCTTGGCGAAAAGATAACGCAAGAATTTCCTTCAACCCCTCAAGAGGCCTTCCTCTCTAACTCCGACGCGTACTACTACGCTACGTATATCGAAGCTGCATACAACTCTAACCGATGCCTACACACAAGCCTCTACGACGCTTTGCTGCCTGTTTACGTTGCGATGGACATCGGTGTAAACGACTTGACCGTCATGATATTCTTTCAGATAGCGCACGGAGAGATTCGAATAATTGATTACTACGAAGACAATAACAAGGGTGTGGATTTCTACGCACATTTCTTGCTTCAAGACAAGAAATATCTTTACAACACTATCTATCTACCACACGACTCGAAGCAGAGAAGCAAGATAGACGCAGGAAACACATACGAGCGTGATTTTCGTAGGCTCTTCTCTGGTGTAAATACAAAATTTCACGTTCTAGAGCGCTCAGACGTCAACCTAGGCATCTCTCATGCTAAGTTAAAGTTTGAACGTTGCGTGTTCGCGATCAATAGAGTAAAACCTTTGATTGAACATCTTGGTAAGTACCGCAAGAAGTGGAGTCAGGCTCAGGGTAGATACTTGGATGAGCCAATGCCCAGTTCATGTGATCACGCCGCGGATGCGTTTCGCTATCTATGTATGGCCGTGACAAAGATAGAGACTGTATCGACTATGAACGGAGCGCTAGAGAAGCACAGACAAGCAGTAGACATGCGTCGTACTTTGATGTAGTGAAGCAAAACTTAAAGTTGCTTACATTAAAAACTTCGAGTGATATAAATAAATCAACTTATCAGGTACAGCATGCTCAACGACTTCGAAGTTAAACAGGAATTTCTTGAGAACTACCGATATGCCCACGATTTCTGGGCTCCCTTCGTAGAAGATGCCAAAGTATACAGCCTTGCACAGTCAGGATACACGTGGAGCGATAAAGAGCGAAAGCAGCTAGTAAAAGATGGGCGCGAGCCTCTTGAATTCAACATCATGCGCCGGCCTCTCCAATTCTACAGCGGCTACCTTCGTGATAATGTAAATTCTATTGTTATAGCTCCGATGGAGGGCAGCGACCAAAAGACTGCCGACCAGCTAACAAAAATTAGTTCTTACATTTGGGACAAATCAGACGGATTTCCTGTCTTTTTAGACGCTTGTGATGAGTCTTTTAAAGCAGGAATCAGTCTTTGCGGTCTACGAATGGACTACAGCAAAGACTTTATAAACGGCGATGTGGGTTTTTACAAACGAACCTTCAATAGCTTTTATTTAGATCCAACTTTTGAAAACATCAATTTAAAAGATTGCGGTTTTGCTATCATGCGAGACTTGCTCAATAAGTCTTCTGCAAAAGCTCTCCTTCCATTTATTGATGAGCGCGTGATTGATGAGATCCACAGTGGGTTTCGTGATGAAAAGTTCATGTCGTATCATCCCCAGTTTACCTCGTTTAGCCGTAATCGCAATCTCTTAGCATACGATCAGTATTATAAGCGTACGACAAGAAATCGAGAGATGCTTATAGATCTTCAAACTGGTTTCTTTAGAGATATCACTGATGAAGATAAGGAATCAAAAAGCAAGTTAGAGAACGGTATTCATCGATTTGAAAGGATGAGACGAGAAGCCGACGAGATGGGAATCAATCCCGAAGATGTTCCAAATGTAGAGATACGTACTGTAGAGCGTCCGTACATCGAGCTCAGCATCATGCTGAACGGTGAGCAGGTCTATGTAGGCGAAGACAGGACAGGGATTACCGAATCTTATCCGTTTGCCCCAATCGTCTGTTATTTCGAGCCATCAATCTGGATGCCATCTCAGAGGCTGCAAGGAATATCTTCAACGCAATGGAGCATGCAGCGCCAGTTCAACAAGCGACACATGAAAATTATAGATATGATGGACAGCACCATATCTACAGGATTCAAATACATTCTAGGTACTGTTCCTGATCCTACAGAGATGCAACAGTCAGGACAAAACAAGCTGATCGGTGTCTCTCTAGATGACAACCCTCTTGGTCTAGACGCTGTTCAACAGCTGCAGGGTGGTGGTGCTAATCCAGCTTTATTAGAGTATCAGAAAGTACTAGACGATCTCTCTCTAACTCTAGCAAACATCACCGAGAGCGTTCTTGGCATCGATGAGAAGGGCAACACACAAATTAGCGGCCGTCTGGCTCAAGTGCGAATAGCGCAGGGGCTACGAAGCAACCGCAAAGTTTTCGACAACATCGAGACATCACAACAGATAATCGGCGCTCTCGTTTTGAAAGCGATTCAAAGAAACTATCCGCCAGATAAGATAGAGCGAATTATTGCAGAAGAACCAACTTCACAGTTTTATGAAAAAGACTTTGAGCAATATGATGCCGTCATAAAAGAGGGCGTGCGCTCTAAATCGCAGAAAGACGCTTACTACTATGAGCTGATCAATCTTAAGCGTGATGGTATCGTAGATGTTCCACAATCTGAAATTGTGCGAGCTCTTCAAATGTCTGGTCTTTCCGATCTTCAAGAAGCTATTGAGAAGCAAGAAGAGCAAAGAGCACAACAGCAACAGAAGATAGACGAGCAAGAGCAGATGGTTCTAAAACTAGAAGCATCTAAAATAGAGAGTAATCTAAGCCTATCTAAAGAAAGATCCGCTCGTATTTTGGCCGATATCGGTCTTGCTGAAGAAAGACATAGTGAAGCTGCATCTAATCAGGCAGACGCTGTTCTAGCTCGCGCTAAAGCTATGGTTGAGCTTTCACAGATGAATGAAGATCGTATGATGAGAGTATACAGCCTGTTAAGTCAGCTACAAGATGAAGAAGAGGCTGCACAGGATGCGGTTTCTGATAAATCAAGAGAGTTAGCTTCAGCTATTGATCAGTCAGTTGATCAATCAATACAACCTGAGCAGGCTGAAACTTCTCAGCTTGAACTGCAACAAGCTAGCGATGTGCTAGAACAACAAGGAGATCAGCAATGATGAAATATGAGAAAAAGGCAGGGTCAATGACCAATCCAAAGGGTATGTGTTCTACAAGAAACAATCCAATGGCCCCTGCTAAAATGACAAAGCCTACTTCTGGCGCACCGCTAGCATCACCTGCTAACAGTGACCAGTCAAAGGTTCGTAGTCTTCGTGCTAAAGCATACACAGAGCGTGATTCGCTGCGTGGAGCTAACGGCATCTAGATGAAGCTATCAGAGTGTCCAACCAGCGGTTTAATGCTACCCACTTCGTTAATCGACGAGAAACAGTCGTTAAAAAAATCAATTAACGATGTGATTGAGCAAGCCGTAAATAGCGTTGCTCTCAGGGAGAATTATTTCCTTGTTATGCATGCTAAATTTGACACTCTTGAGCCGGATAAGTTTGTAATAAGCCAAATTTTGGCTTGTCTAAAGCTGCCTCCGTTTACCAGCAACTCAATGGTCTACTGGGTGAGTCCCATAAAGGGAATCGTTGAATTACTGTGGATGGTGCCAGCTAAGATGAAGGGCGAGAAGTTATCGCCACAATTCAATAAAAAAGGTGTCGCCTACCTACAAGCAAAGGGCGCAATGCCATCATAAGAGGCTATCTTATGTTTTTAAATACGGAGTAAGTATGAACGATCAGGAAACCGTAATCCCTGAACAAGAAGTTGACACTACAGCTAGTGAATCTTTTGCGGAACAACCACAAGAAGCTCAAGCAGCAGAACGTGAAGAAGAGACTATGGTCCCACTTCACGCAGTGCAGAAAGAGAGGCGTAGGCGGCAAGAAGCAGAACAAGAACTAAAGTTCTTTAGGGAACAGCAAGCAAAAGCAGCTGAGCCTGATGACGATTCCAGATACGAATCCGCAACAAAAGAAGATCTAGGAAAAGCCAAGTTGGCTCTTAAGCGTGAGATACAGGAAGAGAATTGGGCGCGTGAAAATCCTGATAAGTTTCAGAAGATTAACGACGACCTACCAGAATTTTTAAAAATGAGACCCAATCTTGCCTCGGCGATTGAAGGCTCTACGAATCGATATGCGGAAGCGTGGGTGTTAATGAATGCATTATCTCCCAAGCAACAACAACAAATGACTCAAAAGCCCAAGGCACAACAAGCCCCCGGTTCACCAGCAGGTGTTCCAAAAGCGGCAGCGATGAGCGAAAATGTTGATCTGATGAATATGTCAGATTCCGAGTTCAATACGTGGAGAAGTCAAAGACGGGGGCGAAGATAGGTCTTCTACTCAAAGGAAGTAACCTATGGCTAACGCTGTTACAACTACTTCGGGCTATGGATCAATGTCTGATAGCTGGGCACATCGTGCTTTGCTACAGCGTCCCAAACCGAACAACGTGCACAACCTATTTGGTAGCGCGTTTTCTCTCCCCCAGAAGAGCACGGACACAATGGTGTTTCGTCGTCAAGAGAACTTGAATTCTGATCCTGTAGTTCTGCCCGAAGATGCAGACCCAGCACCAGAGCAGGTTCTAAAGTTTGATATCTCCGTAACTCCTCAGGAATTCGGTAAAGTTGTTCTTCTTTCTCGCAAGGTTCTACTTGTTGTAGAAGATGACACCGCTAATGGAACCGCCGACAACCTTAGCCAGTGTATGCACACTATGCTTGATAAGGTGACTCGCGATGTTTGGGCTTCTTCTGTCGCTCAGATCTCATGCTTGAATGGCGTAAACGGAAATGCAATCACTGAGCTTACTCAGATTGACGTCAACCGTGCTATTGCTTATCTAGACGAGAACGATACAGAGAAGATGACCCCAACGGTCGATGGCTCCAGCCGCTTTGGAACCGGACCCGTGGAAGCAGCTTTTTGGGTCGCTGCTCACGTTAAACTTAAGGCAGACATTCGTGCTCTTGATTCTTTCGTACCTACCGCAGGATACGGCGCACAAGAAAGCGTTCTAAAATCTGAGTTTGGCGCAACTGATGAAGCTCGATGGGTAACGTCTACACTCGTAAACGTTTCTAGCGATTCACCTCCTCAGTACAGCAATACTTTCATCGGTGCTAATGCTTATGGCTATGTAACGATTGACCAGATGGCGACTGAAATGATCCTAAAGCCCCTCGGCTGGAACGATTATTTGAACCGCTTTCAAAGCATGGGATTCACCGCGTTCTTTAACGCAGCGATCCTAGACGATTCTCATATCGTTACTCTATTAGCAACTAAAGCACTAGCGTAAAGGAGCTATTATGTCAGATCTACATTTAGGTCAAACTATGAGCGAAGCCTACAAGTTTATTTCTGCGGGAACTGCTCATACTTTTACATTTAACTTCCAACCTGACGTTGTTATCTTTAACAACTTAACGGACTGGACAGGAACGGCTGGTGGCCTTCCAAGATCCTTTTGGTTTCGTGGACAGACTACAGACACAGATGCCTATCAACAGCAAGTAATTGATTCAGCTGCTGCTCAGTCATTTAACTTTATATTTGAAGGAACCAACGGGTTCACCGTTGCTAACACTGATGGTGGAGCACCTGCCTACAGGTCTCTCATTTCTGGCGTTTCTAAAGCTAATCCGTGCGTAGTAACGACTACTGCAGCTCACGGTTTACAGACAGATCAAATCGTACGCATAACAGACCTCGGGTCCGATATGCCAACAGCTCGCGGCATGGATGAGATTAACAACAAGCGTTATCGCATCGTTGTTCTCTCTAGCACTACATTCTCGCTAAAAGATCCAGTAAGCGACGATCCTATTAATTCTTCAGCCTTTACTACTTGGGTAGCAGGCGGTCGAGTTGATCTAGAGAGCCGCTCCCTGTCTCTTAACAATCCTCAAGTTAGCCCGTATTCAGCATCTTCACCATATGGACAGACTCCTTTTGTTTATAATGAGATCGAATACAAGCTTACTGCCGGATCAGCGATCATGGGTAGTGATTCAGATGTCTTTTTGATTGAAGTTAAGAAGTTCGGTCAAGTTATAGATCTTGGTGATTTGCTAGTCTAAAGAATGTGGTAACCCCTTATGCAAGGGGTTACCCTTTTATACTGTAAGGAGTAGAAGTGACAGGACAGGCAGCATACAGAGCGTTGATATCAGCAGTCTCCAAGGCAGTTAAATGCCAGGTTACTACTACTGATGTTCATGGGTATACGACTGGTCAGCATGTCACTCTTTCTGATCTTGGAAATGTGATGCCGTATAAGAGAGGCATGTCACAGATAAACGGAAATGAATATTTAATAGAAGTAGACTCGACTACAACTTTCCTTTTGAAAGACCCGATTACGCAAGATTATATCGATTCAACAAACTATGAGACATATGTGTCTGATGGTAGAACTAATTTAGAACCTTCAATTTTTAAATGGAGTACATAGAATGTCAAAATTAAAGACAGAAACTATGGAAAAGATGATCTCCGAAGCCCCTAAAACAGGCGCTATCGATGAGATGCCTCTAACAACTTATGAAGAGCACAAAGCCTATAATGCTGCAGCTCGCAAGGAGAACAAACGCTTACGTGTATGCCGATATCCATGCAAACCGTGCCCTGTTGAGCTCCATCCAAGCGAGCGAATCGTGTTTGGTCGCGTTGACCAGCCTCTTAATGCTATTCCAGTCTTCCTTAGCAACCATTTAATTCATTTTGAGAAGGTACTTTATCCAGGAAAGACTTACGATCTACCTAGGGTTGTGATCAACTATCTAGCAGAAAAAGGTGTCCCACACTGGAAGTGGTACGAAAATGCAGATGGCTCACAAGAGACCAGAATTTCTCACAAAGAACCAAGATTTACACTTAGAACAACATATGCGGAGTAACGATGGCTAGGTTTGTCAGTGATGCCCTTAGAATTATGCGACTGGCAATCTCACGTCGTAACGCAAATGATCCCGATTCTAGTGACGCAACGCTCCTATCGTATTTAAACGACTTCGTTTCCTTAACCATGGGAAGCGAGGTCCGTTTATTTGAGCAATGGGACACACTTGTTTTTCAAATTGACGAGACCAACACGACTGGTGTTTATACTTTTAATGATGTTGGTGCGTCATTTGAATTTGAAAGTATCAACGGTGACGGATTCATAAGTTTAACAAATCCTCCTGCAGGATCACTTTCGTGGACTCCACTGCAGATTTATCTAAATCCAGGTGAATTCTTCGGGTATTGGGGAGTAGAGAACGAGGATGTTCTAACACTTGGTCAGCCAACGGCTATGTTGTTCTACGGAAACGAGTTCACGTTCAGAACGATTCCAGATACGGACTACACGATCACTCTTTATGGCTATAAGAAGCATTCCGACTTCTCCGCCGTAGGAGATCCAGCATTAGACTATGACTACTGGCTTAGATTCTTAGCGTACGGAGCAGCTGTTAACTACGCCATGGACTACAGGTATGCGGATAACATCTTAGCGTCTCTTAAGAGAGACTATGCAAGGGAGAGAAAGCTTATGCTTACACGAACGCATAATCAAATAAAGATTTGCAGAGGGCTTCCAAGCTTCTAGGAGTAGTGCAATGCCGTTAGTGAAAGGTGCGAAAGCGAAAACTAAAGCAGGTATCGCGACTAACATAAAAAAAGAGATAAAAGCAGGCAAGAATCCCAAGCAAGCCGTAGCTATAGCTTATTCGGTTGCTGGAAAATCACGCAAAAAGAAGCGAGGTAAATAACTATGGCATGGAATTCCGTCTGGCCAAATGGCTCACAGTCTGTAAAAGACAACCAGCCAACTGGTGCAGCTAACACGACATATACTGAAACCACGATGAATGTGGATCATTACTGGAACATTTCAGGAACCAATGATGGCCATCACAAATTTGTGCAGATGATTTCCGCAGTCAATGATGCGGCAGCCGCTCTAGCAACTGGAATGAACGGAAATGTGTACTGTCGCTCTAAAACGTCTGGTGAGTCTCCAAGTCATCAGAATGTGGAGTTTTATGGTGCAAACGTTGAGCAACCCCTGCAGCTGCTTGGTATAAAATCTTGCGGTTTGATGGATGTGTCCGGAGGTGTTGGTACTCAGAATTATTTTCACGTTTCAACAATGACCAGAACAGGAACAGGATCGTTTACTGTTACTTTCAATGGTTTAAATTTAGGAACTAACAAGTATCTTGTATTTGGTGGTTGTGTAGGTGGCGGTGTATATTGGAAACTGCTAGATAGCAATGATCTGACATTGAAAACAGCAACAGGATTTAGCTTTGAAACACGAAAATATAGTGACGATCTCGTCAAAGACCCCGTTCAGGTCTGGTATGTAGTGTTTGGCGGTTAAATGGAAATCTATGAGATTACAGGTTTTCAGACAGGTGTAGCAAGAGATGGTGTAAACTTTCTTGAACCTGCCGACTCATTCCAGAATGTAAAAAACGGCTACATATACCGACAAGTTCTACAATCTAGAAAGGGCTTTAAGAAGTTCTCTTTTGGTTATGATGAAGGAGCAGGTCTCACGGGCCATCTTCCCACTCGTGTAATGGGAATATTTCAGAACACCCTAACTCTAACAAGCACAATCGAAACACTCGCATTCGATAAGAATTTTGCTTATAGATATGTTGAAGGAACCAACTCTTTTGTTAGGATTCCTTTTGGTGGAAGTTTAGCAGCTTACGGCGGCTTTGGTCTTACAAATAACGAAGATTACATATCCGGAACGACCTATCCAGACAAAAACGGTCTAAATCGTTTTGTTTTTACTGGTAAAGGGATGGATCATGTTTTTTTCTATGATCAAGCAAATGATTTAATAAAAGATTACACTAACGTTGCGGATAATGCGGACTATGTAGTATTTGCAGGTGGTGCTCTTACTAACGCAACTCATGTCATTTGGTTCGGCGAACGTTTAAACTTTATCGTTCCAACGATTGGAGCACGATTAAGGCCTCAAGGTATTTTATACTCAGGAATTCGTGATAGTTCAGGTAGTGGAGATAGCTTTAACGCTGCAGGCTCTGGCCTACTGGAAATAGACACATATCAGCTCATCAAAGGAGCTGTCATCCTTGGTGATAAGATCTCTCTGAATGTAAACCAGTCGAACTGGATACTTGAAAAGACACGAGACGCATTTAATCCCTATTTTGCTCGTAAAGTACCATCTGTACTGGGTACTGATGCTTCTTTTTCCCCTACTGTATGGAATGATGAGGTGAGATCTGTTGGCAAGACTGGGATTATCTCTACAGACGGCAGGCAGTCTCTCCGCATAGACAACAAAATTCCCTATTTTTCATCAGATGAAATAGACCCGATCGAGTTCGAACAGACTTATGGTGGATTTGATAGAACAACTTCACAATTTATGTGGTCATATGTCGACTCCGGTAGTCAAGCAACTACAGCTGACAAAGTATTAATCAACAACTACGAAGAAAAAAGTTGGTCTGTCTATGACCAGCGTTTTAGTGTCTTTAGCGAGTCTACCTCTGGTCCGAATCTTACTTGGAATGACATAGACGAAAATCAGAATCCAGCCTGGGAAACATGGGACACAACAGAGGAAACGTGGAATAAAATTGGTCGTGGAAAAGAAATCTATAAAGCTTTAGCTGGAGATGACCTTGGGTTTATCTACGAGCTCAACCAGGACTTTGATGACTACTTTGTAGAGATAACAGGAATCTCACAAGCAGCAGAAGCTGTCATTTCCACAGAAGATCAAGCGCTGCAAGTTGGTGATAAGGTCTTTATTTCAAACGTGTCAGGGATGACTCAAATAAATGATCAGACAGCAATAGTAACGGCTGTCACTATTAGCACTGTCACGGTCAATGTGGATTCAACTAATTTTGATGCATGGACAAGCGGTGGATCAGTTTCTAAAGTCATCGACTTCTATGCAGAGACCATTCCTTTCAACCCTTACCGCTCTGGTGGTATGCAGTGTAGAATCTCTCATATTGAATTTTTGATAGATACCAACGGTGGAAATCTACTGCTTGATATTTTCATGGATGGAGAAACCACACCTTTCAAGTCTGATGTTCTGCTACAGCCGACAAGTACAAGAAAGGATAGAGAGTGGATATCTGTATCAGTGAACAACACAGCAGATTTCATGGTAATGGCGATGAAGCAAGAATCGGCTAGCAACCAAGTAAAGCTAACAAGTATTAGAATTCACTGCGAACCAGCAGGCTACACAACGGACTAAGATGACGCGCATATCAGAGACATTCAATACCGGAAGTAGGGACAATCTAACACCTGAGAAGCTGTTGGAGCTGATAGAAATAATGTACAAAGACCTAGCAGTAGCGATTAACAGGAAGCCTGATATCTACGAAAGAGCGGCAGACGGTCAGACCACTGATACTTTTCTTTCGAACGGTGATATAAATATTAATACGAGTACACTAAAGGTAGAGATTCTTACCTCACACACGAGTCCTACCGCGGTCACTTGGCAAACAATTTAAGGAGGGTATCATGGACCCAATAACAGGTGCATTATTAGCAGCAGGAGCTAGCGCAGCTGGTTCTGTCTTCGGTGGTGCTCTCTCAAACCGAAAGCCAAAAGAGACTAAGCTACAGAAGCAAAAGCGCAGTGTAATTGATCAAATACTCGCATCGATTCAGGGAAATGGGGCTTATAGCGATCTTTTTTCAATGGATGAAGCTGGGTTTCAGAGATCTTTTGTTGATCCTGCCAAAGCACGATTCAAGAACCAGATTGCTCCACAGATTCAGCAGAGCTTTATAGCAGGCGGTCAGCAGAGAGGAACAGGTCTAGACGATACGCTGACTAGAGCTGGTGTAGACATGGATCAGCTTTTAAACGAACAGTATATGAACTACCAGCAAGGAGCTTTAAATAGACAGTCTAGCGCTCTTTCTGGGATTTTAGGCGGCGGTGATGGTGTTCAGCCTGGAATAAGTTCAAGCCAAGCAGCTAGAGAAGGTGGAGCTGGATTTTTGGCTGGTGATAGTTTTAGTAGTCTTATTGACGAAATCCTTAAGAGAGGAACTGGAAGCAGCAACCAGAACCAAAACCAACCATTGCAAGCAAGAGAGGGTTACGCGTTATGACTTCACCATCACCTTTTGAAGTAGGAAGATCAGTAAGTAATCAGTTTGGTTCTGTCATAAGAGGCCCTGGTGACCGCTCAGCTATTGATGAAATACTCTCACAAGCTTCGCGATCTAATAACCCTGCTGATCTTGATAGCGCCATGGCTCAGATTCTTTCCAGAGTATCGGCCGACAAACAAGTCCCTGCAATGAGGATTCTTGAATCAAAGAGAAATCAGATTTTACAAGAGAGAAACCAGTTTGCCCAACAGAGACAATCACAAGAAAAACTTAGTGAACAACAGGCTCTCAATCAAAGCAAATTGGACGAGAAAAGACAGTTTGAAGAGTCAAAAACCAACCAAGAAAAATCCGGCGCTCTTCAACGACTAGCCAGGATGAAAGAATTGAGAGCTACTGGTCATTTAGGTTTTAGCCCTCTCTCTGCAGTAGGACTGTCTCGTCTTTCTCCAGATAATGTAAGGAGAAGTAGAGGGGAATATGAGCAGTTAGGTAAATCTTTGATATCTTTTGCCACAAACATACCGATCAGAAATCGAATTGAATTCGAAACACTAGCAGAAAAGCTATACGATTCATCTATAAGTGATGCCGAGGCGGAAGGAATTATTTCTGCCATGGAAAGCATTCTATCCACAGGTTTGAATGCAAAAGATACAGCACAATCACCTAACCAAGAAACCAAGCAGCCTGCAGCGTCATTATCCGACATTTGGAACACATAATGAATATCCAAGAAAAATACCAACGGTCAGTAGATGCTGGGTTTTCAGATGATCAGATTATTGATTACCTGTCAAAGAGCCCTGAGTTCTCAAAGAAATTTGAATCTTCAAGAGAGGCTGGATACTCTGATCAAGATGTCCTTTCTTTTATTAAAGGATCTCAGCCGCAGCAAAAATTTGAGAAGCCAAAACAGGAAGATCAAAGGTCTATTCCTGAGAAAGCAGCTCGAGTAGTTGGTCAGTACGGACTTGGAATAGCTCAAACTGCAGCTCTTCCTTATGAAATTGCTGTTGCTCCACTAGCAAGCAAGCAAGCACAGCTTGGAGCATACAGAAGCGGCTTAAGTGATGACCTGGAAAGGCTTCTTGATCAAAAGGTAACCGGAGTATGGGATGAGCAAGATGAAGATCTTCTTCAGAACATAATCGAACAGATAAAAGACCCCAAGAAATCCGAACAATACATACAGACTGCAGACTTGAGTGTTCAAGGGTTGGCTGAAAAAGCAACAGGTCTAGACCTTGAGCCAGAAGGTTTTCTTGAGAAAGCCGCAAGATGGACAGGTTGGGTAAAAAACCCAAAAAACCTAATGAACCTTGCAAAATCTGGTGTAAGCAAAACAGAACTTGCTAAAGCAATCCTTCCTGGAAAGACAGAGGCATTTAGGGGCGCTGCAGCTGGTAGTGCTTTACAAGCGGCTGAAGATGGAGAGTTTGGTCCTGTCGGAACAATGGCGGCAGCTATAGCAGCTGATGTAGCAGCTGGCGGAGCGGCTGGACTTGTAAAGGCTGGAATCAAGGCCGTTAAGAATCCAAAACAGCAACTAGCCAAAGCGGCAGCATCATTTACAAAATCAGAGAAACAACAGCTTCAGAAAACGATCATAAAAGATTTCAGTGATGCAGGAATACAGGCAGATCTAGGAACGATTACAGACAGCAATCTAATCAGATGGGTTCAGTCTAGGTTGGCTCAGTCAGGATTAACAGGCCCTGGATTAGAGAAGTTGCGTACTCAAATAACAACAGACATAAAGAAAGAGTATGGTCAGATAGCTGAAGGTCTTGGAAATTCTCGATTTCAAGCGAAGTATGAGGCTGGACAAGCTACAAAAGACATGATCGTTAGGGTTAGAGATAAAGATTTACAATCCATTAGAGATATTTATAAATCATCTGAAAAAGAACTTAAGCAGGGCTCTAAGGTCTTCACAGACGGTGTTATCAACAAAATAACAGACATAGAAAAGTCACTAACGCCTGGATCTGTAAAGTCAGCAGAGCAAAAATCAGTCTTGAAAGCTATTAATGAGTTGAAACAGGACTTGTTGAAAGTACATCCAGAAGGTCGTGCTGGATTTGTTCAAGATCTGATCAATAACAAGCGCGGGATTCAAGATATCATAAACTATGAGACCCAAGGCGGAGCAAAACAGCTTCTTAAAGGGGTAAACGCAGAGCTAGACAGAGCTATTATTTCACACGGAAGAACAAATCCTAAATTTGCACAAGAATACGTTACGGCGCAAAAGCGTTTCTCTACCCACGCCAAGACGTTTAGAAACAAAAATATAGATCAAATAATCAAATCTCAAGACCCTTCCCGTATAATAGATAAGATGAATAGCGCTCAGGGTATTAGAGATGTAAGACAAGCTCTAAAGACTTATCCAGCTGGAGAAGCTCTATTCAACAACTTAAAGAGATTCAAGTTCGATGAAGTGATCGGCAGCAATCTTGTGGACAGTGTTACCAAGCAGGCAAAACTTGGAACATTTAGCAAGCTTCTGGAGAAAGGTAAAAATAGAGAAATCATAAAAGAGCTTCTTTCCCCAACTGAATATAGGCGTCTTCAGAAACTTCAAACAAACGCTGGAAGACTTGCTGACTCTGCTAATAAGTTCTTTAACTCAAGTCAGAGCGCCACAGTAGCAGCAGATGCTGCGGCTATCCTTACACTTCTTAAGCAGGTTGGATACGCAGTATCAGGAAATCCATGGCCAATAGCGAAAGGAATAGCAGGAGCAGCAACAACAAGGAAACTGTCTAGCTTGATAGCTGATCCTGAATTCTTGAAGCTAACAGAAGAGGCTATTCGTGCTTTTAACAGCAAGCAGCCTCAAAAAATCCAGCTAGTCATGGATAAACTAAGCCCGTATGCGCTGGAAGCCTTAGGTAAGTCTAAAGACAAGGAAGAGAGTTAAATATTCCACTTCTCAGAACATGATTGGACTGTCTCATCAAACCACCTAACGTCTCCGAAGTACATATATAAGAAAAGTGCTGCAACGGTTACTGATGTCATCATGAAAAAGCTAGAAATGAACATGATCGCAATCATTGAATAGCTGAATATCTTAATGCTTCTTGGTGGTTCCATAATCATCCTTGTTTATGGTGATCGACATCTTCATTTGATTGAATGATTTGATCTTTGATCTTATTTGCTGATAGGTATTCCGACAGAGCGTTACGTATGACCATTTGAATAGATCGGTTATGGCACAGGGCGTGTATTTTCAATCTAAGGTATTCGTTTTCCGGAACTTGAATGTATATTGGCCTTGTCTTCATGTATATCATTATATATCCATATCGTTATATATGTCAAGCACTGTCATTTACATATATTCATATGTAAATTTTAGATATCTAACAACTCTAGATATAGTTTTACTTTGTCATCATGTACTTTAAAAGAAAAATCTCATCATAGGGAGTTGCTATGAAACATCCGAATCCAATCGGCTACACAGCCAGAAAAGCTAATAAAGACCATACGGGATCAGCAAAGTTTGCTACCAATGCCCAAGTTGTAACAGGAACAGCAGCAGATCTAATTGTCAGCCCTCTATCTCTAGCTGGTGCTGTAGACGACCTAATGCCAGATGCCACTACTGTTATCGCTGGTAAAGTTCTGTTGAACACAGATGGTACGCTAGCGGGTGCTGATAACTCTACAGTTCCTACCGCACTAGCAACAAAGACGTATGCTGATGCTCTTGCCATCGCTGGTGCTCCTGTAGCCTCTGAAACAGTAGCCGGAATCGGAGAACTGGCAACAAATGCTGAAGCGGTCGCTGGTACTCCTTCTACAGGCGCTGTAGCTCTATTTGTTACTCCTTCCAATCTTGCTAGTGTTATGGCAGCTCCTGGCGCTATTGGTGGAACAACGCCTGCCGCAGGTTCATTTACAACTCTTGCTACAAGCGGTCTAGCCTCTCTAAGCGCTTCAGCAACAATCTTAACAGCTGGCGCGGCTCTTAACCTAGGATCTGACAATGATTCTGGTGCTGTGAATATCGGTGTTGGTACATCTGCTAGAGCAATAGGTATCGGTAGTTCAGCAGCGGCCCATGTGGTAACGATCGGCTCGGTTACTGGTGGAAGCCAAGTTATTCTAAACTCTGGCACTGCAGGTATACAGCTAGCTTCAACCGGAGCAGGTGATATCACCATTAACTCTGATGACACTCTTCTTCTTGATGCTGATGGAGTTCTTGAGCTCAACAGCTCGGCTGGTGTAATCGGAATTGGTAACGATGCTGATGCTAATAATATTAATATTGGTACAGGCGCCGCTGCTCGCACAATCACAGTAGGTAACTCCTCTGGTGCTACATCTGTAGTCCTTGATTCAGGTACAGGCGCTATCAATATCGGAACGAATGCTGTCGCTCATACTGTAACAATCGGTAATAGCACTGGTGCAACAGCTGTCGTGATCGATGTCGGTACAGGCAATTTTGATGTGAATGGTGTTGGTGCTAGCACATACGCAATTGGTGCATCTACAACAACAGGAACGATCGTTATTGGTGGCACTAGCGGCACAGGAACGATGACCTTTGGCGATTCTGATGGTACGCAAATCGTTCAGATTGGAAGCGGCGAAGGCGCATCTACCGTAGCAATCGCGGGTGGAGCAACATCTGCTAAAGCGGTAGATATAGCAATTGGTGCAGTTGCTAACGTGGTTCGTATAGGAACAGTGACTGG
>Ga0307376_10002420_pt1 | contig 18379 bp, 15 predicted proteins | sample TR2MG_FD_202536 | JGI IMG/M metagenome (GOLD analysis project Ga0307376, IMG submission 202536) | Soil microbial communities from Risofladan, Vaasa, Finland - TR-2 | ecosystem: Environmental > Terrestrial > Soil > Coastal area > Acid sulfate soil | place: Finland: Risofladan, Vaasa | collected...
AGCCAGCTATCTCCACCAGTACCTCGCCGGGTGCAAGCTGCGGTGTGGGCAGATCCACCCGGGTCAGTTCCCCGGGAACGGTCATCTGCCAGGCGGCGATTTTCTCCGGAACGGGCACAAATATCCCCCCTTGGTCCTTTTTACTTATTTCCCTTGCCAGACGGGCCGGCGCTTCTCCAGGTAAGCCCGCAAGCCTTCACTGGCATCGTGAGTCGGCATCAACTCGTTGAGGTAAATAGTATCGATGAGAGACAAGGTGGCCGCAAAGTCCTCACCCATGCCTGCCTTGGCCGCCTTTTTGGTCAGGGCCAGCACCACCGGGCTGAGCTGCACGAACTTTTCCAGCCACTCTGCCACCCCGGCGGCAAAGCCTTCATGGGGAATAACCCGGTTGACCAGGCCGAGAGCCAGGGCGCGCTCCGCGTCGATGGCACCGCCGCCCAGCAGAAGTTCCATGGCCTGCGGCCAGGACAAGAGGCGCGGCAGGACGTAGCAGGCCAGGGGTGGGAAAACGCCCACCACCACTTCCGGTTGTCCGAAGCGGGCTTTCTCCGAGGCCAGGACCATGTCGGCCATGAGGACCACTTCCAGGCCGCCGCCCAGGGCCGCGCCCTGTACCGCGGCCACGAGGGGCTTGGACAGACCGGCCATGGCGACGAAGAGGCGCTCGAAGACATCCATCATCTGCTCGACCTTGTCCGGGGTATGGTCGGCGACGTCAACCCCGGCCGAAAAGGCCTTGCCGGCCGCCTGCAACAGGATGAGGGTGCCGGGCTCCACATCGGCCTGCTGCAGGGCCATGATCAGTTCCTCCATCATGGCGATGGTCAGGACGTTGAGCGGCGGCCGGTCCAGGGTAACGGTATTCAGCCCGTTCTCACTCTTGTATTTCAGGTACTGGTAATCCATTTTAATACCCTACTCTTTCCGCGGTGGCATGACGCCGTCGATGAGCTCCTGGTCGAAGGGATGCGCCTCAGTCAGCAGCCGGCGGTACTCGAGGAAATCGATCCGGTCTTTGCCGGTCAGTTTTTTGGTGGAAAAGGCGTTGAAGCCCAGGTAGGCCTCGCTCATCATGTTGGCCGCCAGCCAGTGCCGGTTGGGTAGTTTGGACTGATCCCAGAAGAACTTCTTCTTGGCCCGGATGCCGTCAACGGACATCATCAGACAGTGCGGGAACAAATTGGACAGCGTCCACACAATCTTGTCCACCTCGGCGTCCAACTGGCTCAAATCCGCCGTGCATTCCTTCATAAGGACGCCGGCCCGCGCCTTTTCGTCGCCGGCAGCCATCTCACCGTAGACGATGGCCCCGTCCTCCAGGTAACGGTCGGTTACGACCTGTGGATTGCGGATGAAGCGGCCGTCCTTTTTCAGTACCGGCACCGCCTTGGAGATGAGGCCGAGGCGTTCCATCTTGTAGGCGCTCCACATTTCGCAGGAGATGCAGTTCCACATGGCCTGCTCCATGGAAAGGTACCAGAAGATGTAGTCGGTGCTACCGCCCACCGGGGCGGAGCCGTGCCGGGGACCGGCCTGCCCGTAGACGGCCATGTCGGACGAAAGACTGATGTCGCAGGCCATGCCGATCTCCTGGCCGCCGGCCACCCGCATGCCGTTGACCCGGCAGATGACCGGCTTCTTGCACATGAAGATAGCGTCCACCATGGCGTTGAAGAGGTCCATGTAGAGGGCGTATTCGGTGGGGTTGCCGCTGTAGTACTCGGCGTACTCCTTGGTGTTGCCCCCGGTGCAGAAAGCCTTGTCCCCGCTGCCCGTGAACACCACGGCCACCACCGAGCGGTCCATGGAGGCCCGGTGCATGCCGGCGATAACCCCCTTCACCATTTCCGTGGTGTAGGAGTTGTACTGGGCGGGGTTGTTCAGGGTAATCCAGGCGGTGTTGAGCGCCTCCGCCACCCCACCCCCGGGATTGACCACCGGCTTTAGCTCGTAAAGCACACCCGGGGCAGTTTTACTGAAGTGTTCGTCACCCCAGAGGTCGTGGTCCTTGATCCCGGTCTCCCGCGGCCATTTACTCAGGTCCATTTACAAAACCCCTCACTTTCAGGCCCTTCGCCTGTTATTTCGAAAGTCTCTCCACTATTATGGCCAGGCCCTGGCCCCCGCCGATGCACAGCGTGGCCAGACCGAGCCTTTTGTCCTGGTCGGCCAGGGCATTAAGGAGCTTGGTCAGGATGACGGCGCCGGTGGCCCCGACCGGATGGCCCAGAGCGATCGCTCCCCCGTATATGTTGACCCGGGCCGTATCCAGGCCCAGTTCGTCGATTACCGCCAACGACTGGGAGGCGAAGGCTTCGTTGAGTTCCACCAGGTCGATGTCGGCAATGGTCAAACCGGCTTTTTGCAGCGCGAGACGGGTGGCCGGGACCGGACCCATGCCCATGTAGACGGGTGAGAGGCCCACGACAGCCCGGGATACCACCCGCGCCAGGGGTACGAGGCCCAGTTCGGCCGCCTTGGCCCCCGAGGTCAGGAGCACTACCGAAGCGGCGTCGTTTTGGCCGCAGGAATTGCCCGCCGTAACCGTACCTCCCTTAAGGAAGGCCGGTTTGAGCGCGGCCAGTTTCTCCAGGGAGGTTTCCCGGGGGAATTCGTCCACTTCAAACATCGCGGTCTGCCCCTTGCCCTTGGGCACGGCAACCGGTGTGATCTGACTGACGAACCGGCCCTCCCGGATGGCCCGCGCGGCCCGCTCCTGGCTCTCAAGGGCAAAGGCGTCCTGCCTTTCCCGCGACACCCCGTATTTTTGCGCCACGTTTTCCGCCGTCACACCCATGGGCAGGTGCCCGTAAATTTCCGGGGGCACCGCGCCGGGTCCGGCCTCGGTCAGGGAGTCCACCAGTTCGGCGTTGCCATTGCCGTAGCCGTAGCGGGCCTTCTTCAGGTAGAAGGGGCACCGGCTCAGGTTTTCCGCCCCGCCGGCCACCACCACATTAGAATCGCCGGTTTCGATGCCCTGGCAGGCCGAAATGATCGCCTGCAGGGCCGAGGCACAGTGCAGATGCACCGTATAGGCCGGCACCTCCTCGGGCAGGCCCGCTTTCAGAAGCGCCACCCGGGCAAGGTTGGCAGCCTCGGTCGTCTGGCGCGAATTGCCCATGACAACCAAATCGACGGACTCACCCGGCACACCCGTTCGCGCCACCAGTTCCCTGATCACTTGCGCAGCCATGTCCTGCACCGGTACGTCCTTCAGAGAGCCGCCTAGGCGGCCAACGGCCGTACGCACCGCGCCGCAGAGCACAACGTCCCGATCTTGCAAAAACAACTCACCCCCGGTTAATTATAGCATCACCATGCCGCCATCGACGCAAAGCGTCTGGCCGGTAATGTAGCGGGCCCCGTCACCGGCCAGGAAGACCACGGCCGGCCCCACCTCTTCCGGCTGGCCGAAACGGCCCAGCGGAATGCGCTCCAGGTACTTCTCCTTAAAGCGCGGATCATGGGCGATGGTCTCGGTCATCCTGGTCTCGGCCATGGGCGCGATGGCGTTCACCCTGATATTGTAACGGGCCAGTTCCTTGGCGGCCGACTTGGTCAAGGCGTGGACGCCGCCCTTGGCCGCCGTGTAGTTGATCTGACCTATGGTCCCCAACAGACCGGCGGACGAGGTAACATTGATGATTGATCCGCTCTTTTGGGCCATCATGGGGCCGGCCACCGCCTTAGTGCACAGGAAGGTACCCTTGAGGTTGACTGCGATCACCCGGTCGAAGGCTTCCTCGCTCATTTTCCACAGCATGCCCGGCATGGAGAGGCCGGCGTTGTTGAAAAGCACGTCGATGCGGCCGAATTCCGCCAGGGCCGCCGCCACCATGTCCTCCACCTGGGAGCCGACCGCTACGTCCACCTGTTTCACCAATACCCGCCGGCCCAATTCCCGGGCCGAGCGCACCGGCGCGTCGTCCTCGCTCATGGTCCGACTGACTAGGACCAGGTCCGCCCCGGCTTCGGCCAGGGCCACGGCCACTCCGGCCCCGATGCCCTCCCGGGCGCCGGTCACTACGGCCACTTTACCCGCCAGTTGCATGTATTTATCCCCCTGTCAAAAAAGGTCGTCCAGTTCGTCGCCGGCACTGTGGGAACAATGGCTCCTGAACCGCCATAGTCATCCGTTGGCGTGGCTTCAACGAACTTCTTTTCAGTTTCCTTTACTCTTTCTGACTATAGTTCTTTCTCCTTCAGGAATAGGAGGCGGAACAGGCTCGCCGGAAATCTTCGTCACCGCACCGAATCGGGGGGGGCAAGATTCAAAGCAAGTTCCGCATTTTATGCATTTCTCCTGATCAATTACATGGACCTGGTTCTTGACACTTATAACCGCCTCTACAGGGCATCTCTTGGCGCAAGTCATACAGGCCTGGCACTTACCCGGATCAATGTAGTACGAGACTACGTCACTAAATAACTTGTCTACCTCGTCACTCATGAAAAGTCCGTCATATTCTTCTGGGTTCTCAAGACGTGACGCCAGCTTCTCCTGCTTCACCACCTTAATGTAGGGGACTAACTTTGTAATTTCTGCAAGCTTGGACCTTAGTTCATTTTCGTCTATTCCTTCGCCTTTGCCAAGAGGTCCTAACTCCTCCACCTTTTTGCCAAACTCGCTCATAACTTCGGCAAAAAGGATTCCATCGCCGGCAGACATAAATTCGACCCTTAACCTTTCGGGGTTCAGCCCTATGTGTTCCATTATTTTTCTACATAGAAGAGCCATGTTTAGTGCATGGTAATTTCCATGAGTAATATAATTACATTCATTCAAACGGCAACCACCAATAAACACACCATCTATTCCGTTTGAGAAGGCTCTGAGTACATGTTTTAGGTCGACTCTACCGGAACACATGACGCGAACAAGCCTGATTTCAGTTGAATATTGTAGTCTGGACACGCCAGCCAAGTCAGCAGCACCGTATGCTCACCAATGGCATACAAAACCTAATATTCTTGGTTTAAATTTAAGTCCTGTACTCATTACTTCTCACCTCCTTTGTTAGTAATACCCACCTTATTAATTCCTATGCATCACACACCCCCAACCGCCGCATCGATTTCGCTCAAGATCTCTTCATCGGTAAAGTGCTTTAGGGAAATAGCCCCTGTTGGACACTTTGTATTACATAGACCATCTCCTTTACAGAGGACAGGATTAACTACAGCCTTTTTGCCCTGTCGTGTCTCCTGAAACTCTATAGCACCATACGTACAGACTGAGCTACATGCCCCACACCCCATACACTTCCTCTCATCCACCCGGCAAACAGAGCCGGAGGCGATGACTGTATCACGTGAGAGGAGCGTTAAGACCCTGCCTGCAGCCCCATAAGCCTGGTTAATCGTTTCCGGCATATACTTAGGATAGTGAGCCATTCCACAAAGATAAACGCCGTCTGTACCAAACTCAACAGGTCTTAATTTGGCATGGGCTTCTTTGAAGAAACCGTCCGGGCTCAAAGTTACCTTGAATAATCCGGCTATTCCCTTACTGTCTGCGGAGGGAATAACGGCGGCGGCTAAAGCGAGTAAATCAGCATCTATTTCAAGCTTCTTGCCTAAAATAGGGTCGGTCACGGTAACCCTTAAGACACGCCGGCCACCCTCCTCAACAGCTTCCACCTGAGGTTTATCATGAGGCTCATAGCGGATGAACTTTATATCCTTACTTGCCGCTTCCCGATAATAGTCCTCCCTGAACCCATACGTTCTTATATCCCGAAAGAGAATGTAGATATCCATCTGCGGATTTATCTCTTTTAGTTTCAGGGCGTTCTTTATAGACTCTCCACAACATATCCGGCTGCAGTAATTTCTGTCTTCTTGTCTGCAGCCTACGCATTGGATCATCACCAGACTCTGAGAATTAATCAGCCTTTCTTCCTTTTTAGCAATCTTCTCCTCCAACTCCACGTGGGTCATTACCCCATCATTTTCTCCATAAAGGTATTCGATGGGTCTGTATACTTCAGCACCTGTAGCGATGATGGCTGCTCCATGTTTTATCTCTGTGACCCTTCCTTCAGACTTCACCTTGGTTACGAAATTCCCCACATAACCGCTAGCCTCCGTAATGGCAGCATCCGTATATACATGTATTAATGGGTGCTGATAAATCTTACGCATAACATCACCCAAATATGCTTGAACATCCAGTCCTTCCAGGGTGTAATGAATTCTTCGTGCCATGCCCCCCAGGTCTGTATCCTTTTCCACCAGGTGAACCTCATGTTCCTGCTTGGCTATGGAGAGAGCACAAGTCATGCCGGCGACACCTCCACCAACCACTAACGCCGCCTTGTTTACTGGCAGATCAAATTCCTGTAATGGCTCCAAGTGGACTGCTCGGGCTACCGACATCCGGATTATATCCTTTGCCTTCTGTGTGGCTTCTTCCTTTTCCTTAGAGTGAACCCAGGAGTTATGCTCCCTAATATTAGCCATGTCGTAGTAATACTGATTAATTCCCGCCTCCCGAAGGGTGTCCCGGAATAACGGTTCAAGGGTCCTGGGGGAGCAGGCAGCGACGACCACTCGATTGAGCCCTTTTTCCTTTGTCATGTCTGTTATTTCTTTGGCAGAATTAGTAGCACAGGAAAATAGCTGTTCCTGAGCGCAGACAACATTGGGTAAGGTTAAGGCATATTCAACTGTGGAGGGAACATTTACTATACTTCCGATATTAGCCCCACAATGACACACAAAGACTCCTATCCTTGGCTCCTCTTTGGAGACATCCCTTTCCGGCGGATATATCCTTTCTTTGGTCAGCTTCCCTCGCCTGTAGTCAAGGAGTTCACCGCATTGAGAACCGGCTCCGCTGGCGCTAAAAACCGACTCGGGAATATCTGTAGGACCCTGGAAGGATCCGCTGACAAAAATCCCAGGCCTGGTGGTCTCCATAGGATTCACAGGATTGACCTTACAAAAATCGTGGGGATTGAGTTCAATGCCAAATTTTTCGGCCATGGCCTTCACATCGGCAGAAGGATTCAATCCAACGGATAATACCACCATATCGAATTCTTCTTCTTTTACTCCAGCGTCGGTGGTAGAATATCGTACTATGACATTCTTGGTTTCCGGGTCCTCTTTTACTATTGATACATAGCTTCTGATAAACCGAACACCCGGAAGTTTATCTGTCCTTTCGTAATATCGCTCAAAATCCTTCCCATAGGAGCGAATATCATTATGGAATATCGTGCACTCTGCCTCTGTGTCATGATCTTTAGTCAGAATTACCTGTTTCTGGGCATAAGTGCAGCATACGGCCGAACAATAGCTGTTGCCGCCCGGGGTAACCTGCCTGGAACCGACGCATTGAATCCAGGCTATTTTATGAGGATGCTTTTTGTCGGAAGCACGCAGTATCTCACCTTGGTATGGCCCGGTGGCGCATAACAGCCGTTCATAGTCCATACTGGTTACCACGTTCTCATACTCTCCGTAGCGATATTCGTCCATCAGCTTAGGATCATATGGCTCAACGCCAGGAGATAGAATTATAGCCCCTACATTTACTTCTTCCTTCTCCGTTGTTTGATCAAAATCTATGGCGTTATTCTTACATACTCCTTCGCAAATGCGACATTTCTTCTCTTTAAGGTAAAGACAGCTTTCATCAATATATGTGACAAGGGGAATTGCCTGAGCGAAGTGTATATGGATAGCCTTATTCTTCGATATTTCCTGATTAAATTGATCAGGGTATCTGACCGGGCAGTATTCTACGCAGGTAGTACAACCAGTGCATTTGCTCTCTATAACATATCTGGGCTTTTTAATCAGCGTCACTTTGAAGTTTCCTGGTTCGCCTTCCACCCTGTCAACTTCAGTATAGGTTAGGACCTCTATATTTTGATGCCGGCCGACCTCGACCAGCTTAGGTGAGAGTATTCACATGGAGCAGTCATTAGTGGGAAAAGTCTTGTCAAGCTGGGCCATATGACCACCAATGGTCGGTGCTTTGTCAACCAGGTAAACTTTAAAACCTGCGGTGGCAAGATCAAGAGCGGCTTGAATACCGCTAATCCCTCCACCGACAACCATCACGTCTCCGAAATTACTGTCTCCAAGACTTTTACAAAACTGTTGAAGTTCCACTTTCTATCACCTCGTCAGGTTTATGTGCCCGCACTGTCCTGGTTCGTACTTAACTTGTTGAGCAGCCAAGTCGCTCCGGATGGGAATACACCGTCAGCCGGCCGCCGCGCGCATGGCCAACCAGAGCAATGCCCAGATCACGGGCAAGGGAAACGGCGCTCCCAGTCGGCGAGTGCTGCGAAACAATAACCGGGGCCTGTATCTTCGCCGCCTTGAGCAACATCTCCGACGAAACGCGACCGGTGGTCAGCAGCAGTCGATCCCTGGTTGCTAATCCCCTCGCTAGACATTCGCCCTGGATCTTGTCCAAGGTGTTATGTCGTCCGATGTCCTCGGCCACTACCAGCAGGTTCCTGGTATCGGACAGAGCTGAAGTGTGCACGCCACCACTAAGCCGGTACAGCTCCATCTGCTCTTGAAGCTGCTTCATCAGTGACAGCACTTCCGTGGGTGTAGTAACAAGACCCGCCTCAACCCTCTGTCCGTGAGTTTTGAAAACCGCACCGCCACCGCACCCGGAGGTGAGTGTCCGCTGCAAAGGCACTTTATACTCGAGGTTGCTCAGCCTCACATCGGCCAGCGATTCGTCCTCACAGATCCGCATCATCACCACGTCACCGATCCCTGAGATGATTCCCTCCCCGTACAGGAACCCGAGGACAAGGTAATTCAGCTTGGTCGGCGTACACAGGATGGTGAGCAGTTCCTGCTGATTTACATAGATTGTGAGCTCCATCTCGCTAGGCACGTGAACTGAGGTCCTAGCCCATCCCTCGCCCGAAAAGCGATCACAGACTATGTCCGCTGCCACACCTTTCATCTCCGAGACGCGTGTCGCTTCTGGCATGTTTAGCTCCGCCCTTTAAATCACTTCCTGGAGGATTTCCGTGATGTCCTTAACCTGTATGACGTCATCATAATTCAGGATTAACCTGCTATCCTCAAAATTGGTGATGCAATAGGGGCAGGAAGTAACCAGCACCTCAGCCCCAACCCCAATAGCTTGTTCTAATCTCAGATTGGAGAATCTTTCAGACTTTGGAGTTTCCATCCAAATCCTACCTCCTCCCATTCCGCAACAGAGACTATCTTCCCGCGATTCTGGCATCTCATTCAGTTCCAAACCAGGTATCTTCTTTAAGACCCCTCGCGGTTCGTCATATATGCCATTATGTCGCCCCAGGTAACATGGGTCATGATACGTAACTTTCTTCTCATACTCCTTGCTGATCTGAAGCCTTCCCTCATTAAGTAGCTCTAATAAATACTGGGAGATATGAACGATCTCAAAGTTGACCTTGAAGTCAGGATACTCGTTCTTGAATGTATGGTAGCAATGAGGGGAAGAAACAAGTATTTTCTTTACCCCGTTTTCGATAAAACTTTTAATGTTTTCCCTGGCTAAGCGTTTAAATAATGCCTCATTGCCAGTCTTACGGATGCTTTCTCCGCAGCAATTCTCCTTGGCACCCAGTATCCCAAAATCTACCCCTGCCTTATTGAGGATATTGGCTGTGGCAGCAGCCACCTTTTTTAATCTTGGGTCATAGCTTAGGTAGCAGCCGGGGAAATATAAAACTTCCATCCCTTCGGCGAATGTTTTTACAGAGAGACCCTTGGCCCATTCTGCCCTCTTTAATCGTTCTTCACCGAAGGGGTTACCTTCTGCCTCAAGGCCTGCGCTTACCGCGCGGACAGGCTTGACAGCGGCCGGAAAAACATCATATTTCGTGGCGATCCTGCGCAGGGCTATCATGTCTTCTATCTGCTTCACGTCCCTGGGACACTTCTGAGGGCACCTTCCGCATGTAGTACAACGCCAGATCTCTTCACGTTCTATCTCAGTCAGACCGAATGTAGCCTCTCGGATTAGCTTGCGCATACTGAAAGTTGTAACTCTATTCCAGGGACAAACAGTATCGCATTTTCCACATTGATAGCAGAACTTGACGGCGTCTCCACCGCTCTCTTTTATTTCATCTATTACCTCTTTGAAGGGGGCAACAGTCTCCACGATTTTTTAATCCTCTTCTTTCAGATTAATGGTTTAGCCCTTCTGTGACATTCGGGCAACGGTATGCATTATTTTCTGCAAGCCATGTTTGTCTACCAATGATTTCAATCCTATCTCCATCTCGCCCAGCTTCACTTCTTCTTCGACTTCCTCTTCCCTTTCTTCGTAAGTCAGGGCGTCAACTCGGCACACCTGAACACACAGGGGCTCTTTTTGCGGCGGATCGTCTTCACACATATCGCATTTTAGAGGGAGACCGGAATCGGGTTCTTTAAATAAATCCCTGGCGGGGCAGACAGTCCCGCAGAAGCTACACTCGCTGTATTCCTTTTCGTTAATCTTATAAACGTGTCTGCCATCACATTCGGCTTTACTATAGTCACCGGCACGTATCGGAACATACTCATCCTTCAGTACATCCATAACCACCCGAATCCGAGACCTGGCCGGATTAACGCTGCTATATTTCGGCTTAGCGTGAAATGCGGAGCAGGCTACCTCACATGCACGGCAACCAATGCATTTATCAAGATTAACTTTTATTGTTTTAACTATTTTCTTTTCTAATTCACCCTTCACGGTTAGCACCCCTTGGCTTTAGTTCTTCGTCTCTTTCGGCCAAATTATCTTTACAGGGAGTACCTTCGTTGCCCATCAAGATTCCTCTCTGTAGGAGGTCGTCGCTCACGTAACCCAAGCCCAGTTTGTCTAACGTCTCCTTGGTAGGAATTCCATCATTAGTCCACCCCTTGAATTCATAATATGCATCAAGAAGCTTTTGCTCCATTTCAGGCTCCCTTTTCTTCCAGTGGTCTTCGGGAGGCTTCTCATCACATCTTCTTAAGCCTCTTCTTACATTAAGGGCTCTAATCAGATTTCGGTTCCTTCTAGCTATTTCCCATAGTCCGTCTGTATCGATATCCATGCCGGTTGCAAGTGAAATGAATTTTGGCAAATTATAAATGTGATACGGAGGCCTCCCGCCAAATTGACCTCTAAATGACGACAAAAAGGCGCAGGTCCCGATGGCGTCATCAACGTAATGCATGGTCTCATTCCAATCAGCAATGTTGACAGACTCTTCGATAGATGGATGTTGACGTGGCTCCCACTCCAAATACCATTTTTTAAACCTCTCAGGAGCTGCGTCCCAATTATTTACAAACCTTTGTCTCTCTTCCTTATCAGCAATGGGTATCTGGGGGTAGGACCCTTCAATTTGGGTGATATTCATCTTCTCACCAGTGGCATACATAAGGAAATAAGGGTAATTTATTATTCCCAGCTTCAGAGGCACCTGCTCAAATTTTTTCATGGTGTTATGATCAAATTCTTCTGCGCCCTTACCAATCTGACGGGCTGCCCAATAAACACCATTGGCTAAAGCATCTCCAATCCCTTCACGCCGAACAATTTTTTCAACGAGATAGAAAAATCTCCCTGCGCCATCGGACGGAAATCCTGGCAGGTCATTGTCAGTTAAAATCCCGGCTTCGTAAAGTTCAACAGCGAAGGCTAGAACTTGCGGCGTTGAGAATCCGTCCAGTCCATACTCCTGAGTAACGCCAAGTATGTCATAACTAAAATCAAGCTCTTTATAGGCCGCCATGGCATAGGTAAGTTTGCTGTAGCATTTTTGGAAATATGTCTGCCGGCCCGGGTAGGAAATCGCTTGATGGCAATCCTTCGGACAGTTGTAGCAACCTGTCCATCGAAGCCGTACGCTTTCAGTAAGCGCCGTCCACTTCTCTTCACGTTCTTTGTTCCAATAACCTTTTTGCCGCGCACGCGCATTGCCCCAGGCGAAATTGTTGACGTGGAACTCTTCGTCATCCTCATGCGCCATAAAATCCCCACAATTGGGGTTATCATAAATTTCCTTATACATGCGGTTGCATATCTCAAAAAGTTCAGCCGGTCGGGCAATATTGATATCCTTTGTCCCACGAACAGCTATCGCCTTTAACCTTTTATCTCCCATGATCATGCCTACCCCTCGAGAGGCACTGGAGTTAGCGTGTTCGATGGTAGCCATATAGACCCTGTTTTCACCGGCCAAGCCGATAGCGGCCACCTGGGCTTTGGGTTCCTTCAACTCCTCTTTAATGAGTTCCGCTGTTTCTAGAGCGCCTTTCCCCTGGAGATGGGCGGCATCGCGTATTTCTACTTTGTCATTGTTTATCCACAAATAAACCAGACTGGGGGCCTTGCCGCGAATGACTATTTTGTCGTAACCGGCATGTTTCAGTTCCGGTCCAAAAAATCCTCCAAATAATGAGTGTGAATAACGGTCTGTCTGGGGAGAAAAGGTATCAACAGTGGTACGATTGGCACCGGGTACAGGTGTGGAATGTAAAAGACCGCTGCTGAATATTAGTAAATTTTCGGGAGAAAAGGGTTCAACTTCAGGAGGAACCCTATCCCATAGTATCTTCGCGGCAGTACCCTGCCCCCCCAGATGAAGTTCCGTTAACCTTTGGTCAGTTTCTACCCTCTCAATGTTTCCTCGGGATAGATCAATTTCTAAATTATACCCTGTCTCTGCGTACCTCATTTTTAAACCCCTCTAAGTATCTGTTTAGCCCCTTTTGGGTATCCCCGCAGCCATGGCCTTCAGGTGCGCTGCCTACAGTATTTCCTTCGAAACATAGGAGCAAAATCAGCCTATCACTTGCGGATATGTGCCAGCCGGGTGGAAAGTCTTGCTATCAATGACTTGGGCTACACCACCCCAGTATATCACAACATATCCATTTTAAGTGGTTCGACTCCTAAATAATGCCATATGTTAGGGTTTAATTCGCTAGAATCCCTAGGTAGATTGTAAAGGAGAGAAAGATTAAATAAAATCGCTTAAAGGCGTGAAAGCTGGTTAAGGAGCGGGTGAAAGGAGGATTAACCCTTTCGGGTTACTTTCGCTCACACTTATGGTGACACAATTTTTCATAGGCTCTTGACGGGTTTCAGACTGGTCGGCCTCCGAGCCAGGGGAAAGCGGGAAGGCCCTTCCGAGAACCCGTGCTAGCCGTGGATTTCTGGCAGCCGGGATATCCTGGCTTGCTGACTACAGTCCATCAGTCGCCGATGACAACTTCGTCCATGAGGATGGCCTCCCAGGCCCACCACCAAGTCGGTGTCCAGCTTGGGCCCTGCAGGATGGCCCCGACCCCGATGTGGCAGCGGGGTCCCAGGACCACGGAGCCCTGAATCGCCGCCCGATATAGAAGTTGGGACCGACCGTAAGCGCCTCGATCAGGGGGTGCACAAAGGCCGCCGGATGCACCGGCGGCCTTTTGCCCTCCAACCCATATCAACCCACTGTCAACACCTTTGGGTAGTTTATAAATCCGGGGTCAAAACCACCCGGCGTGGGTTTGCTCGAAAACATCCGGGTAGTATTCGGTCAGACAACCCCAAATGCGGGTGGCGCCGGACTCCGTCGTGCGGGCCGGCCGTGCTCCACATCGGCCTGCTGCAGGGCCATGATCAGTTCCTGCATTATCCCCCTTAAAAAAGGTCGTCCAGTTCGTCCCCGGCGCCGCCGGGCATCCGCCCGTGCTCTTCCACGAAGCGGGCGATCAGTTGGCTCTCCCGCTGGGTATACATGGGGTTCTCCTCCCAGGTGAAGTAGGTGGCCGCGCTTCCCGCAGCCAGCACCTCCTCCAGGGCGTTATGCAGGTCGTCCGTGCCGACGATTGTTTGCACGTTCTTCTCGGCGTCCCAAAGCTGGTACACGCCTGGCCCAGCCGGAACATCCCGGACCGCAGCCGCCGTCAGCGGATAGACGCCGGCCGGCGGCCGGGGGGCGGCTGGAATGAGCAGGCGCAGATCGCAATTGAGACAGCGGCCTGCCTCCTCCTCGGCCATTTCCTCAGTCAGGGGCCAGGCCACTTCGGCAAAGCGGCTCACCAGCACGTCCCCGGCCGGACAGCCCCCCGTCTCCTGCGGCTTATAAAACCGTCCCGTAAACCCGGGGCGGGCAAGAGTCCAAAAACCTTCCACCGGCGAAAGAAGTGATCCAGGCATCGGAGGCGGGTCAAACAAACGGGGCAACTCCCCGCCGCCGCCCAGGTAACGGTCGATGACCAGGGCCGCCTGGCGCCCTGAGGCGATCGCCTCCACCACCGACGACGAGCCGTTAACCAGATCCCCGCCGGCAAAGATACCCGGTACGGGTGTCCGCCCCTCCCTGTCCGCCACCCTGGTTGACAAGCCCACGGCCTGTGGATCCGGGTTTTGCCCCACCGCCACTATAGCTGTGCCCGCCGCCAGGGTAAACATACTTTCTCTTGCGGCAACCACCCGCCCCCTGCCGCCGGTCTCGCCCTCGACCAACCCGTATTTGAGACACTCTATGTTCTCCAGCTGATACTGCCCCCCGAAGGCTGTCGGGCCGGCCAACGGCCAAAAGGTGACTCCCTCGGCCGCAGCCTGGGCCCATTCTTCGGCCCCAGCCGGACTTGCCTCCAGGGTGCGGCGGTAGAGCACGGTCACCTGTGCCCCCAGCCGCACAGCGCTGCGGGCGCAGTCCACCGCGGTGTGGCCGCCGCCGATGACAACCACCGGATCCCGTAGCACCGGCGGCTGGCCGGCGGCCACCGCCGCCAGGAAATCCAGGCCGGTGATCACTCCGGCCAAATCCTCGCCGGGCAGGCCCAGTACCTGGGCCTTGACCGCCCCGGTGGCCACGAAAACCGCATCATACTCCACCAAAAGGCCGGCCGCGTCAGCCACCGCCACGCCCGTTTTTATCGTCACGCCCCGTTCTTCGAGGGCGGCAATCTCCTGATGTACCACTTCCCGGGGCAGGCGGTAGGCCGGAATGGCCCAGCGGAGCATGCCGCCCGGTTGGGAGCGGGCCTCCAGAACAGTCACCCGGTGCCCCAGGCTGACCAGGGCGTCGGCCGCGGCCAGTCCGGCCGGACCGGCTCCCACCACAGCCACCAGTTTGCCGGTAGCCGCCAGGGGCGGAGGCGGATTCGCGCCACCGTAAGCCACCGCCGCCCGTTTCAGGCGGCAGATGGCCACCGGCTGGTTGACCAGGCCCCGGCGGCAGACGTCCTCGCAGGGATGGAAGCATACCCGTGCCAGCACCCCCGGCAGGGCCAGGGACTCCCGCAGGACGCGGACCGCCTGGTCGTAGTCGCCATTAGCGACCGCCCGCACGTAGGCCGGCACGTCCACCCCGGCCGGGCAGACCCAGTGGCAGGGTACCAGGGCCGCCTCCCGCTCCCCGGTCGCCAGGGCCACATCCGTCAGGGCCCCGGTGGGGCAGACCGCCACACAGGCGCCGCACAAACGGCAACCGGAGCCAGCCAGATCCTCCCGCGCCGGCCCTGCCCGCTTGGTCCCGCCCCGGTTTACCAGGGTCAGGGCACTTACGCCGCGCAGGTCGGCGCAGCTCCTAACGCACCGCCCGCACCCCACGCACAACTCCGGCCGTCGCAAGAAAAGAGGTTCCGGCACGGGCACAAGACCGGCCGCCCGGTAGCGAGGCGTATCCGCCGGGATGCCGAGAAAATCGGCGACCTGCCCCAGTTCACAGGAGCCCAGCAGTTCGCAGCAGCGCTCTTCCACCGGTACGTTGGAGGAGCACTGGGTACGGCTGCAGCCCTCCCTCTGGGCACAGGTCAGACAGGCGTGAGGGTGGGTGGCCAAAATGGCCTTCAGGTTTTCCCGGCGCGAATCCCGCACGGCCGGGGTGTCCGTGCGAACCTCCATACCCTGGACCACGGAGGTCTGGCAGGCCTTCACCGGCCCGGCCACCCCTGTAACCTCCACGAGGCACAACCCGCACTCGCCGGCTGGCGGCAAAGCCGGATGGCTGCAAAGAGCCGGCAGATAGATGCCGGCCTCCCGGGCTGCCGCCAGGAGCGAATCGCCCTGGCGGCCCGTCACCATCCGGCCGTCAATCAAAAAGTCCATGACATTGCCCCCGCTTTACCAAGAATGACGGATGGCTCCCGCAGCGCAGGCCGTCTGGCAGGGAAGGGAAGGCGGCCCCGCCTCCGACCCACCCTCCGGGTGGATGCCCCGGTGCCCCGGCTTGCAGGAAGCACAACTGTACTTTATTTTCTTACGGTGTTCCTCGCGCACGGACGCCACCACGTCCCCGTAGTCGTCCTCCATGATCTCCAGCACCCCCGCCGGGCAGGCCGCCGCACAACCCTTGGCCTGGCACTCCCCGCACCGGTCGGTGTTGATGGTGATGAAAAAGTCACCCGAGCCGTCCTGGTACCCGTAATTGGCCAGCAAGCGGATTTCCCTCCCCGGCTACCCTATTTGCCCTTTTGCGCCAGCGCCCGGCCAAAGAGAGCCGCCCCCAGAGCCCCGGCGATCTGGCTGTCGTAACTGGTCTGGGCGGCGGTAATGCCTAGTTCCTTTTCGATGCGCCGGACCACGCCGACGTTTTTGGCGATACCGCCGGTAATGGCGAACTCGGGTTCCACGCCGATCCTTTCCAGGAGCGTGACCACCCGGTGGGCCATGGCCGAACAATAGGCGGCCAGAACCCGCTCGCGGGACCAACCCGCCCGCAGGAGCCCGGTGGCCTCGGTCTTGGCGAACACCACGCAGGTGCTCGAAACCGGTTCCGGCTCCTCGTCCACCTGCAGAGACAGCTCCCCGACGTCCTCGATGGAAACGCCCAGCAGATCGGCAAAAACCTCCATGCCCCGGCCCGTGCCCGCGGCACACTTATCGTTCATAAGAAAGGAAGTGACCTTGCCCTTTTCGTCGCAGTGAATGGCCTTGCAGTCCTGGCCGCCCATATCCAGCACGGTGCGCACCCCGGGACCGTAGATGAAATTGGCCCCCCGGGCATGGCAGGCGATCTCGGTGATGGCCTTGTGGGCAAAGGGAACGTTGACCCGCCCGTAGCCGGTACCGACGATGTAATGGATGTCGCCCAGAGTCATTCCGGTATCCTCGACGGCCCAGTTAAAGGCATTCTCAGCGCTCGAGGGGCTGTCCGAGCCGGTGCGCATGCTGGCGAAAGCGTAAAGTTCACCGTCGACCATGACTACGGCCTGGGAACTGACCGAACCCACGTCCACGCCTCCGGAAACGATCTTCCCTACGCGCCAGTCGAGATCCGGGTTGTGCCAGTTGTATTCCTTCCAGCGCCAGAACTCCTTTTTTTGCTCTGCCTCAGCCATTGTCCTTCCCCCCGTTCCCCGCTTTTTCCCGCGCCGCGCACGCCGCTCCCAGGGCGGTAACATACTCCGGCCCCTCCGGGATGACCACCTTCAGCTCCAATCCTTCTTCCAGCCCCTTGACGAAACCGACGTTGTGGGCCACGCCGCCAATCAACACCACTTCTTTTTCCACGCCCACGCGCCGGGTCATAGAAACGATGCGGCTGGCCATGGCGTCGTTGACCGCCCGCGCGATGTCCTCCTTGGAGGTGCGGGCGTGAATGAGGGAAACCACTTCCGATTCGGCAAACACGGCGCACTGGGCGTTCATGGGCACCAGCCGGGTCGACTTCAACGAAAGCGGTCCCATTTCGATCAGGTCCACTTCCAGGGCCCGGGCCATGGATTCGGTAAAGGAACCCGCGCCGGCCGCACATTTTTCGTTCATGGCGAAGTCGACCACCCGGCCGTTGCCGTCCAGGCGGATGGCGCGGCCCTCCTCGGCCCCAACGTCCACTACCGTCCGGGCGGCCGGTACCAGGAACAAAGCTCCCCGGGCGTCCGCCCCCACCTCGGTTATGTGATCGTCGGCAAAGACGACCTCGCTCTTGCCGGCCCCTGTAGCCACCACGCCGGCCACCTGCTCCCGGGAAATACCGGCCTCAGCCAGGGCTGCAACCAAGGCGCTTGACGCGGCCTCTTTCTGTTCGAAGCCAGTCGGCCTGCTTTGCCGGGCCAAGACCCGGTCCCCGTCCAAGAGAACCACCTTGGCATACTTGTTGCCTACATCTATACCCGCCGTTATCATCTGTGCGAACACCTCCCTAAACTAGCTTCCTGATGCCCAGGCTCTCCATGAAGGTGTCGATGCGGGACATGGTAGCCACCTCGTCAAACTCCCGCTCGTCCCCCATGTTGCCCTCGAAGATCATTACCGGCACGCCGGCCTCGATGAGACCCAGCCGGTTTTCGGCGATACCCACGGAAAGTCCCTCGCAACCCCGGTTGTAGTGGAGAAGCCCCCCGTCCAGGTGCCACTCCTTGAAAATGCGCTTCATCATATCGGTCTTGTAACGGGGGTGGTAGAAGTGCTGCCACTCGG
>Ga0307376_10002423_pt1 | contig 18370 bp, 19 predicted proteins | sample TR2MG_FD_202536 | JGI IMG/M metagenome (GOLD analysis project Ga0307376, IMG submission 202536) | Soil microbial communities from Risofladan, Vaasa, Finland - TR-2 | ecosystem: Environmental > Terrestrial > Soil > Coastal area > Acid sulfate soil | place: Finland: Risofladan, Vaasa | collected...
GGGCTTGGTTGGCATTACCATCGCCGCTACGAGACGATTCTCGTCGCCGAGGTGCCGGGCAAGTGCCGCTGGTACGGACACAAGTCGGTAAAGAACATCATCCGTGTCGGCGAATATGGGATCCACAAGGTTGTGCCGACTGATGACCAGCACCCGACGGAAAAGCCGCCGGAACTTTCCAAGGCGTTCATCATCTGGCACAGCCGCCGCGGCGACCTGGTGGTCGATCCGTTCATGGGCGGCGGCAGCACGGGCCTGGCCGCGATGCGGCTCGGGCGGCGGTTCATCGGCATCGAGTCCGACCGCCAATGGTTCGACAAGGCCGAGAAGAAACTCCGCAAGGAAGCCGACGAGCAAGGGCGAAAATAGGTGAAAATAATTCGCGGAATTCCCTTGTTTCGTTTGCGACACGTCGCTAATATATATGCAGATCAGTGATGATCGAGGCGACGGCCCGCCTGAGAGAGGCCGGGAACAAACGACGGGAGAGAACGATGAGCAAGATCAAGAGCAAGAAGCACACCACGCCGGGGGCCGCAAAGACCAGCCGTCCGAAGCGATACGACGCGGGCAAGGGCCGCAAGGTCACCGTGCCGGAAAACGACGAGGGCGGAATCTTCGCCGCCATCCGCGAGGAGCTTTCGCCGCAGGCCGTGGCGGCCATCGTCGCGTACCTCCAGCCGGCCGCGACGAAGGACCGGGCGGTCAACCAGGAACTGGCGTGGTTCTCGCGCGAGCTCGCCGGGATCGTCGGCGGATACGAGGAACAGGGACGGCTGGCGGAAGAGGTCGGGCTCTAAGGATGAAAGTCAAGTGCCCCGGCTGCGGGCGACAATTCGACGTGAAGGACGCCGTAGTCCTCCAGGCCGCCGGCGCGATCGTCGCCCGCCGCCGCCGGCGGGCCGGCAACGAGCTCACGCCCGAGCGGGCGAAAGAACTCCAGGCCAAGAGCGCCGCGGCCCGCCGGGCCAACGCGGCGAAGAAGGATCCAGCCCCATGAACATCATCTACGAACCACGAGGCGCGGCGGCGGAGTACGCTCCGCTGGCGGCGAACCTCTACCGCGGGTGCGGACACGGCTGCAAGTACTGCTACGCACCCGCGTGCCTGCGAATGGGCGCCGAGAAGTTCCACGGGCAGCCGGCGCCGCGGCCGGGAGTCCTGGCGGGGCTGGCCAAGGATGCCGAGAAGCTGGCGGCGGCGGGCGATCAGCGGCCGATCCTGCTGTGCTTCACATGCGACCCCTACCAGCCGATCGATGCCACCGAGCACGTCACACGCCACGCCCTGGAGATACTCGGCCGGGCCGGGCTGCGGATCCGCGTGCTGACCAAGGCGCCGGGCCTGGCGTTGCGAGACCTCGACCTGATGCGGCAATACGGAGTCGAGTTCGGCGTGTCGCTGGTCTGGCATGACGACGAGCGCCGCAAGCAGTGGGAACCCCGCGCCGAGAGCACCCACGAACGACTGGAGGCCCTCAAGGAGGCCAGGGAGGCCGGACTGCGGACCTGGGTCAGTATGGAACCCGTCATCGACCCCGCCGAGGCCCTGGCGGCCCTGCGGGAAATCGCCGGCTGGGTGGGCATCGTCAAGATCGGCAAGATCAACCACGACAAGGCCCTCGAGGCGGCGGTGGACTGGCCGGCCTTCACGCTGGAGGCGATGAATATCTGCCTTGAGGCGGGCCAGGCGTTTTATATCAAGAACGACCTGGCGCGGGCGGCGGGCGAGGCCGCGCGGCATTGAGCATTGAGCATTGAGCATTGAGCATTTCTCCCTCCATCCCCACCGGCTACCGCGTCTAAGACTTTCTGTCCAGATCTGGACAAGTCGCCTTGAATCCGCCGGCGGCGGGGCCGATACTGTAAGGGTACAGAGAGACGGGCCGGCCAGCTACCGGCACCGGATAAAGAGCAAAGGCAGGCCGTGCAGGGCTGCACCCCCGCACGGCTTGCCTTTTTCTCTGTCCGAAACCCGAAGCCCGGAGCCCGATGAAAATGGGATTGACGCCCGCAGAGATCGACGCCCTGGAAATACCCACCGCCAGCCAGATGGTCAAGCTCATCAAGTGGGCGATGACCGAGCTCGCCTCCAGCCCCGAGGTGAACGTCCAAGGCCCCAACGGCCGGGGCTACACGTTCCGGTCGATGGACGAGGCCCAGCGGGCGCTGCAATTCTGGCTGGACCAGGAAGCGAGAGAGGCCGCCGCCGCGGCCGGTGCCGGGTGCTTCGAGTACGCGGACCTGAGCAGGGGAGTGTGAAGGAAGAAGTAAGAAGTAGTTAGTAGTTAGGGAGTAGGAAGACGGGAAGAAGGAAGAAGTAAGAAGTAGTTAGTAGTCAGGGAGCAGGAAGACGGGAAGAAGGAAGACGTAAGTTTGGCGAAGAAGACCACAAGCCCCGGAACACAGCGAGCGAAACCGCCCCGCGGGGATCTTCGACGAGCGGCCGCGGCCGCGCCGGCGGACGCGCGACGGGCGGAACTGGCCGTCGTGCGGGTCAGCCGCGGGGCAACCGGCGGGATCGACGTGTCCGCGGCCTCCACCGGCTACGACGTGGCGTCCGGAGACCGCAGCTTCCGCCGGCACGCGATCCGGTTCGAGGGGGCCGACCGCAGCCTGGAGTACTCCAACCGGCGCGGACTCGTCAGCCGCGCGCGTGACCTCGACCGAAACAGCCTGCTCTCGGCCATGCTCGACCGATGGGTCGACGGCGTCGTCGGAAGCGCCATCAACTTCCGCCCGTTCACCGGCGACGACGGATGGAACAAGGCGGCCTACGACATCGTCCGCGATCAGATGAGCAACTGCGACCACCGCGGCTTCTTCGACGCGGCCGCCATGTCCCGGACGATGCTCCGGGCACTCGGCACCGACGGCGAACAACTCTGGGCGATGACCGGCGAGGACAAGATCCAGGCCGTCGAGACACACCAGATCGGCACGCCGCGAGACAAGCTGGGCGCCGGCCGGCGAATCGTCGACGGGATCGAGCTGTCCGCCGACGGCCGACCCGCCGGGTACTGGGTGAGCGACGAGGCCTACGGCGGATATATCGCCAAGAGCTCCAACGCCCAGTTCGTGCCCGCCGACCAGGCGATATTCCCCGCCTACCGCAAACGCGCGACACAAACCCACGGCGTGCCGCTGGTGGCGGCGGCACTGAAACTCCACGACCGAGTCGATGGATACATCGACAACGAGGCACTCGCCGCGGAGATCGACGCCTGCCTGGCGTTCTTCATCCGCCGGAAAAAGGACGCGACGCAGACGCCGTGGATCCCGACGACGGGCAAGAGCGTCGAGAGCTCCGCCAGCGGGACCGCCAAGGTCCTCCGCCAGATCGAGCCGGGAATGATCGCCAACATCGACGCCGACGAGGAGGTCGACCAGTTCGGCGCGAAGCGGCCGGGCAACCAGTTCACGCCGTTCGTAGAGATGGGCCTGACGCTCGTCGGCGCGACCATCGGCGTCCCGCTGCCATTGGCCCTGCTGGACTTCAAACGGCTCAACTACTCCAACGCCCGCACGATGCTGCTCCAAATGTGGCAGACGTGGCAGATATGGCACCGCAGCGTGTGCGTGCCGTGCTGGCAGTGGAGCTACCAGCGGTGGCTGGTCAAGGAGATCGCCAGGAGCCCGAGCCTGCGGAGCCGCGACGACGCGTTCAAGGTCAAGTGGCTCCCGCGCCGCTGGCCGTGGGTGGACCCGCTCAAGGAAATCCAGGCCCTCCGCGAGGAGATCGCCCTGGGCGTCGGCACGATCACCGATCAGCTCGAGCTGGCCGGATACACGCTCGAAGAATACCTGACGGAACGAAGCTGGGAACTCAGGCGGTTCGCCGATGAGGGCGTGCCGACCACCAGCGTCGGCGGCGACGCCGTCAAGCCCGTCATCGAGGACACGCCGACGGACACCCCGGGCGATTCGCAAAACCCCGACGACGAGAACGACCCGGCTTCGCCCGCGGGCCACGCCGGGGCAAGGGAGACCCTTCCATGAGCGAGCCATTCGCCCTGCGAGATAAGGCGATCCTGGCCGGGCTGCTCGACAGCTACTGGGCGATGGAGCCGCAGATCCTCAGCCGCCTCAGCCAGGTCATCCTCCGCCACGCCGAGGGCGTCAAGCTCGACGCCGCGGAGATCGCCGCCATCGTCGCGGCCCGGGCCGACGCGGGCCAGACCAAGACGGACCCGTGGCGGCGAGGCAATACCGCCATCCTGCCGATCACCGGGATCCTCGTCAAGCACAGCTACCTCGTCAACGGCGAGAGCCAGCCGCGAGGCACCGCCACGCTGGCGGCCCGCCAGCGGCTCGACGCCGCCGTCGCCGACGAGACCGTCGAGGGGATCGTCATGCTGATCGACTCGCCGGGCGGCAGCGTCGCCGGGATCGCCGACCTGGCCGGCGCGATCCGCGCGGCCGACGCCGTCAAGCCCGTCGTCGCGATGATCGAGGACGTCGGCGCCAGCGCGGCGTACTGGCTCGCCAGCCAGGCCCGCAGCGTCCACGCCAACGCCACGGCGATGGTCGGGTCGATCGGCGTGTACACCGTGATGATGGATGACAGCCGCTGGGCCGACCAGAAGGGACTCCGCTTCGACCTGATCAAGGCGGGCCGGCACAAGGGAATCGGCGCGATCGGCCAGCAGATCACCCACGAGGACCGCACCGTCGTCCAGGACGAGATCGACGCGCTCTACGAGGAGTTCATCCGCTGCGTCGCCGCCGGCCGGGGAATGGCCCCCGACGCCGTCCGCGAGCTCGCCGACGGCCGCGTGCACATCGGGGCCGCCGCCGTCGAGCTGGGCCTGGTCGATTCGATCACCACGCTCGACGAGCTGCTGGCCTCGATCGAGAACGGATGGCAACCCAACCGAACCAGCGGCCCGCCGGGCGGTCCGGCCGGCCGAACACGCGCACAAACCACCGTCCCGGCGACTCGGGACCAGGAGAACGACAACATGGACAAGACGAACACGTCGCCGCCGAAAGCCGAGGCGGCAGTCGATGAGAACGCGATCCGCGAACAGGCGACGCGGCAGGCGAACGAGGCCGCGGCCCAGCGGGTCCGCGACCTGACGGCCGCGCTGGGCGGCCGGACCGAGCTGCTGACGGTCTGCATCAGCGACGGCCTCGACGTCACGCAGGCAAAGGCCCGCCTGGCCGATGTCCTGGCGGTCGAGAACAAGGACCTCGCCGAAAAGCTCGCCATCTCCGACGGCAAGCTCGCGGCCCAGCAGACCGAGTACGACAACTTCAAGGCCCTCGCCGCCAAGGCCGGGATCCAGCCGCTGAAGCTCGCCGGCAAGGCCGACGAGGAGGCCGCCGGCGGCGATGCGGCCGCGTTCGAGGCCCGTGTCGCCGAGCTGGTCGCCGCGGGCGCCAAGCCCCACCGGGCACAGATCGAAGCGGCCAAGAAGTTGCCGGACGCCCACGCGGCGTGGCTCAAGACGCAGAAGCCCAAGTAACCGGAAGGCGCAAAAAAAGGCGGGCTCAGCGCAGAGATCGCGGAGCACGCAGAGACCAGAAAACCCTTCGAGGAGAATGACATGGCAACCAAGAATGACACCGCCTACGCGACGTTCACCGCCGCGGAGGTCCTCGCGCAGTACCGGCGGGTCAAGCTCTCCAGCACGACCGACCGGACCGTGGAGTACGCCGACGCCGGCGAGAAGTCGATCGGCGTGACCGACAGCCCGGCCGCGGCCACCGGCGACCCCGTCAGCGTCAAGCTGTTCAACGGGCCGGGCACGTTCAAGGTCACCGCGAAGACGGCCATGGCCACGCGGAATTGCGCGGTCTACGGCGCCGACGACGGCTACGTCGACGACGCCGCCAGCGGCGGGCAGATCGGCTACGCACTCGACACCGCCAGCGGCGTCGGGGCGGTCATCGAGATGGCCGCGATCGCGGACCTGCCGACCACCGAGGCCGCCGAGGTCGCCACCATCGACGACAACTCGGGCGGCACCACCGGCGGGACGGAGCAGCTCGACGCGATCAGCGCCCTGACGTGCCTGGCCGCCATCGACGATGACAGCGGCGGCACCAACTCCGGCACGGAACAGCTCGCGGCCGTCGGCGCCCTGACGATGCTGGCCGCCATCGACGACGACTGCGGCGGAACCAGCAGCGGCACCGAGCAGCTCACCATCAACAGCCCGACCAGCCTGGCCGCCATCGACGACAACTCAGCCGGCACCGGCGGCGGCACCGAGCAGCTCGGGCACATCCATGACGTCGGCGGGACCGCGGCCGCGGCCACGCACGTCCGCAACAACTTCCACGTGCTGGCCGACGAGGTCAACAAGCACCGCGTGGACATCGCGGCACTGCGGACGGCGGTGATGAACAACTGCGCCGTGCTGGCCGACGAGCACAACAAGGCTCGGGTGGACGTCGCCGCCCTCCGCACGAGGCTGATGAACGGCCTGACCACGCTGGCCAAGGAGCACAACAAGCTCCGGGTCGACGTGAACATGCTGCGGACATCCCAGCTCGAGGCCCACGCCGTGCTCAGCGACTCGATCAACGCGATCATCGTGAGCCTGCAGGCCGCGGGCTTCATGGCGAGCTAAGCACCCGAGGCCGCGAGCGGCGGGTGCGGGGCATGCCAACCCGCCCCCACCCGCCGCTGGCGCGGCACCCTCCCCCGTGCGGGGGAGGGGCACGCACCCGGCTTCGCCAAGGCTACGCCGCGGCAAGCCCCAAGAGCAGGAGTAAGCGCACCATGGCATGCTGGCAGTGGACATCATCGGACAGGCGGTTCCACCAGCGGAGTTTCCGCGACAGCCATCGCGGCAGCGACGCGGTCCTGGCCATGCCCGGGCCGAGCCTCCGGGACGCGGCGGCACTGATCGCCCGGGCCTCCGCGGCCGGGGCCGTCGTCATCGGGGCCAATACGAGCTTCCCGATGATCCGGCCCGACGTCTGGATCGGCTGCGATCACCCCGAATGCTACGACGCCGCCCTGATGCGGCAACCGTTCCCGAAGTTCATGGGCAACGCCTACGCCGAGAAACCCTGGCGGGGCCGCCCCGTCAAGGACTGGCCCAACGTCTTCTTCCTGAACCGCGACAAACGGGAGCCGGAGGATCCGGACCTCTTCACGAACGCCTTCCTGCCCGAGCGGCTCGGCGAGCAGCCCGCGTTCGTGTGGGGCTGGACGTTCTTCACCGCGATCCACCTGGCGGCGTGGATGGGCTGCCGGCGGATCTACCTGGCCGGCGTGGACCTCAACGTCCGGCCCGGCGCCGACGCCGAGGCCCTGAAGGCCGGGGGATTCCTGCCGCCCCAGCGCGACGGCGCGGCGGGCTACGCCGACGGCCGCATGCTCGACAGCCGCCTGGCGCAGATCAACCGCGTCGGAATGAGCATCACCCTGGAATGGCTGCCCGTCCTTCGCGAAGAGGGCCGCAATCGCGGCTACGAGCTCATCGTCACCGGCGAGGACTCCGCCGCCCGCGAGCACCTGCCCTATGTTCCGCTGGCCGAGGCCGTCGAACGCATCGCGCGGCGGGCCGCGGGCGAGCCCATGATCGCGGCCCCGGCCGATGGGCGCGTCCACGGCCTGCTGGCCAACCAGGCTCAGTGGGGCCCGAAACCGGCCGCGGGAGAGGATTTCGGGGTCGTCACGGGAGCCGACGCCAAGACGCAGTGGCGGCTCGGATGGTGGTACGAGAACCTCCGCCGCCACTACAGCGGCCCGGTGGCCTTCGCCGACTTCGGCATGGAGCCCGCCGCCCTGGCATGGTGCCGGCAGCACGGCACGATCATCAACTGCCTCGGCACCTACCTGCCCGGATGGTTCAACAAGCCGATCGCGATGACGCGGATCGCCTGGCGGCGGGCCGCGTGGATCGACACGGATTGCGAGATCGTCGGCGAGATCAGCAGCGCCGAGCCTGACGGCCGGATCTTCACGCCCAAGTACGGCACGTTGGACACCGTCGACCTCGGCCCGAGCGGCTACGCCGCCGCGGGCGACGGCTTCAACCCCGCCGACGTCGGCCGCCGGCCCGTCAACACGGGCGTCGTGCTGTTCGAGCACGGCTGCGAGGCGATCCGCACGTGGGCCCGCGCCGCCCTGACGGACCCGGCCCGGGCCCGCGGCGACCAGGAACTGCTCAACCGCCTCATCGACGACCGCATGGTCGCCGAGCCCGCCGAGCTGCCGGCGATTTTCAACCGGCTCCGCCTGGCGGCGTGGGATGGCTCCGAGCGGATCATCCACTGGACCGGGCCCGCGGGCGATTCGTGGATCCGCCGGCTGATCTTCGCCGAACGCGGCCGCGCGGGCGAGATCCTGTCCTGGATCCCCGAGGACCGCCCGGCGGCCATCGCGGAGATCGGCGTCCTCGACGGACGGACGAGCCGGATCCTGCTCCAGCGACGGCCGAGGCTCCACGTCACGATGGTCGACCGATGGGGCGAGCTGCCCAACGCCGCCGGCGGGCTCGACGCGCCGGTGACCGCGAGGCGGGCCGAGGCCCTGATGGCCGAAGCCGTCCGCGGGACCGCCTTCGCCGCCGACCGCCGGCGGATCCTCCGCGGCGACTCGGCCAAGATGGCCGCCTCCGTCGCCGACGGCTCGCTGGACCTCGTCTTCATCGACGCCGATCACAGCGAGGCCGGCTGCCGCCGCGACATCGAGGCGTGGGCCCCCAAGCTCCGCGACGGCGGAATCCTGTGCGGCCACGACATCGACCAGGATGAGCAGTTCCCGCGGTGGGGCGTGCGGGCGGCCGTCGAGGGATGGATGCGAGAAAACGAATATGACCCGGCGGAACTGATCGCCGGCAAGGATCACACATGGTTCATTCGGACCCGCGGCGAACCGCGCCGCCGCCGGGATGAGGCGTGCGCGGAAGAGCCGGCGGTCGCCGTGACGGCGGGCTGAGAACGAAACCCCATAGCGAAGGAGCGAACAATGGGAACCAAACTTGTGAGCACCGCGACGTACCGCCCGGAACTGGGCGGCGCCGTGCGGGAGTACAACGCGCAGTACGCGATCGACCAGCAGTTCATCGGCGGGCGGGTCCTGCCCGAGGCGCCGCTGCCGACGGCCGAGGGCACGTACCCCGTGATCAAGAAGGAGAACTTCCGCAAGCCCGTCAACACGAGCCGCGCGCCCGGGGCGGGCTTCTCCCGCGGCGAGTGGCAGTGGGACAAGCAGAGCTTCGACTGCACGGAGAACGCCCACGAGATCCCGCTGGACAACAAGGAGGCGGAGAAGTACGCCGACGTGATCGACTACGAGGAAGAGTCGGCCATCGGCGCGGACCTCGTCGTCCGCCTGGCCTACGAGCGGCGCGTGGCCGCCGCCGTCATGAACGTGAGCACCTGGACGCCGACCAACGTGGCGGTCGACTGGGACACCATCGCATCCAGCACGCCGCTGGCCGATCTCGACGTCGCGGCCAACAAGCTCGAGGACAAGCTGGGCGCGCCCCGCAACCAGCTCAGCCTGATCCTGCCGAGGTCCAAGTGGCAGGCCCTCCGCAACTCCGCGAGCGTCCTGGACGCCCTGAAGTACTGGAACTCCGGCATCACGGGCCGCGAGTCCATCCGGCAGGGCGTCGTGGCCCAGTACCTCGACATCAAGGAGATCCTCGTCGGGAACGGCTCGTACGACTCCGCCGACGAGGGGATCGCCCAGAGCCTCAGCCAGATCTGGCCGAGCCAGTACGGGATGCTGGCCCTGCTGGCGCCGGGACCGCAGGCGCCGCGGAAGACGCTGTGCCTCGGCCGGACGATCCGCTGGACGAGCGGCATGCCGGACTTCGTCACCATCGAGACGTACCAGTCCCCCGACATCGACAGCCTGGTCGTGAGGGCCCGGCAGTTCACGGATGAGCTCATCATCGCGAGCCACGCCGCCGAGCTGCTCGACCTGGACCGCGGGACGTAGCCGGCGGCAAACGGCTACCCAAAGAACCATCGTGGCGCCCGAGCCGGCGACGGGAACTTGTCATGGAAGACACCCGCCGCCGGCGAGGGGCTTTTGCGATTGCGGACCTGCCTGCCGGCAGGCAGGTTGCGGACCGGGAAGAAACGACTATGGAAAACGCGATCCCCGAGTTCATGCAGTACGGAGCGATGGGAATCCTGGCGCTGGGATTCGTCGTGCTGCTCGTGCTCTACGTCCGCTCCGACAAGCGGAGCCAGAAATACGCCGACCGCCTCGAGGAGGCGAGCTTCGACCGATCCCAGCTCATCGAGGTGGTCCGCGACAACACGCGGGCGATCACGACGATGACCGACCAGATCGGCTCGCTCATCGCGATCCAGGAGCGGTCCGCCGGCATCATGGCCAAACTCAACCACCGGCTCGACAGCGAGACGTGCCCCTTCCTGTCCGGGCCGGAAAATCAAAAACGACGGGGCGCACTCCACCCAACGTAAGGAGCAAGCTCATGCGCGGCAAGATCAAGTGGTTCAACGATCAGAAGGGCTACGGATTCCTGACGGGCGAGGACGGCAAGGACACGTTCGTGCACGCCACGGCCATCGACGACGCCTCGGCGATCGTCGAGGGCGCGGCCGTCGAGTACGAGATCGAGCAGGGACCCAAGGGCCCGCGGGCCAAGGCCGTGAAGCTGCTGGCCGGATGGGTGGCCGCCGTGGCGGCGATCGCCGCATCCTGGCTGGCCACCGGCTGCATGATACTGCTGCTGCTGACCATCGTCGCCTACTCGGCGACCGGCCAGACGACGACGGCCCCGGCGATCGAACCGCCGGCGGCGCCCTTCGACGCGGCTCAGGACAAGCCGACGGAGATGATCGACTTCACGGCCTGGCTCGGCAGCCCGCTGATGATCGTCCTGGTCACCGGCGTGCTCGTGCAGGTCGTCAAGAAGAAGACGGCCGAGCTGCCCGTATTGGCGAAGCTGCCGATCTGGCTGTACGCCGTGCTCATCGCCGGCGGGCTGACGTGCCTGGCCACGTACGGACTCGGCACGCTCCAGGGCGATCCGCTCTCGCTGCTGGTGAACATCCTCGGCAACGTGCTCTGGACGCTCGGCGGATACGGACTGCTCTTTGGCCTGACCAAGACCCCCGCGACCGCCGCCGCGGGCGAAGTGCAGCGATCGGGCAACACCACCGTCGGGCCGGGCGGGGCCGGATGGTCTGGGATGATCGTACTGGCCGCGGCCCTGGCCGCGACGGCCGGCGGATGTTCGGGCATGTCCAACGGACAGAAGTTCATCATCGCCGGCCAGACATATTCGGTGACCGCCAATACCCTGGCCGTGTTGGTGCGAGAGGGCGAGTTCGGAACCGTCGACAAGACCCGTATCCGCCTGCTCAACGACACGTGCAAGGACATCCTGCTCAAGATGAGTGAAGATCTCGCGGGCGGGCAAACGTCCTTCACCTTCCAGTACGCGTTATCGCAATTCCAGACGATCCTCGACGAGATGCTGCGTATGCAACTTGTGGCCGAGGCGGCGAAGAAACGAAAGGGCACCAATGTCAGTAATACTAACGGAAGCGATCATCCTGGCGATCGCGTCGGTGACGGTCAGGCTGATGACGGAGTTCCAGGCGACGGGACGGATACCGCCGGAAGCAGAGGTGAAGGCAATGGTCAAGCAAGTCTTGGCTGCCCACGCCAACCTGGACGACGCGCTGAATGGCGAAGCCCCTGCCCAGCCCCCGACCCCGGCCTGACCATCACGGTCGGCGATGAGGTGACCTGGGAAGTAAGCCAAGAGACCGAGTGGGACTGAGCGGAAGTTGACAGCTGACAGTTGACAGTTGACGGCGATGGGCATTGTCCACCGTCCATTGTTCACTGTCCACTGTTCCCTGTCCACCGTCCATTGTCAGTTGTCCATTGGAGATATCGTGGCAAGCGACAGGGCAAAACGACAGATGACGATCCTCGGCAGGCTGGGGCTGACCGAGACGGTCAACTATAAGCCCGCCGCCGGCGAGGCCGTGGAGATCGTCGCGTGCGTGGACCGCGCCGGCATCATCGCCGTGCAGGAAGGCCGAGCTCCGGAATGCCAGGTGTGCGTCCTGAACGACGCCGATGAGGGCATCGACGCGGCCAACATGGATGTCGGGGCCGACGGCATCGACCTGCCCGACCGCGTCGGCGGGACCGCCGTGGCACGAGGCATACAACGGATCGTCAGCCAGGATGCCGACTTTTTGACGCTGGCGGTGATGTGAGACGAACAACAGGAGAATGACATGAGCAAGGATATGATGCTGACAGCGGCGTCCGTAAAGACCAATGACGACGGGTTCATCGCGACCGGGCCCGTGGCGACCGACGCGAAACTCGACGCGATCATCGCGGCGCTGACGGCCGGCGGGATCGTCTTCGACCCCGACATCGACATCGGGGACGTGAACCTGCTCAACGCGGCCGGCGACAAGCAGAACCCGGCGACATTAGAAGGCCAGGGCATCGCCACAATTCTGGCGGCATGGTTCGCGGCGGTCGATGCAACGGCGACCGGCAAGACGCTGGCGACGCTGAAGGGGTCGGCCCTGAATGCCGCAACCGCGTTTATCCGCGTGCGGCCGCAATACGCGACAGACGACGTGCGATACAACCCGACAGGGTCCGCGTCCGCAACGTCGGCACTGCTGCCGCCCGGCGGCCTGACGTTCCCCGTCGGCCAGGCAGCGGCGCTCAAACTGTTCTCGACCGTCGGAGCCAATATCAGCGCGGATGAAATCTGATGAGCAAGGTATTCTCCATCACGGGCTCGCCAGCCGACTGGACGACGGTGGTCAAGAACGCCGAGACGGGCACCGTCGCCGCCGACACGTTGTTTGATGGCGCGATGGTGATTGCCGATTCCGCCGGGAATCCTGTCACCGTGCGAAAGACGTTCGACACCACCCACAGCAAAATCCTCATCCGCATTGGTTGGGAAAACCAGCGGGGCAATACCAATGCGGCCAACACCATCTTCCTGCAATTGCTGGACGCGGCAGATACAGTGGTTGCCCGCATGTATGTTACCACTGACGGCTCGGCGGTCTGGAATGCCAAGCCCAACACATCGGCCCTGGCGGCTATCGGGACGCCATCCGCGTCATTCCTGAGGGACGCCAATCAGGCGTGCTACACCGAGATGTGGATTTCGTACTACGCCAACGACGGGGCGGGGTACATGGGCGCGGGCAATTGCGCAAATGACTGGTCGGTCGGCAAGGGCCTGACCAACGGCAACTATCCCATCAAGTCCATTGTTTTCGGCCCGTCCGGCGGCACGTTTGTTGGCGGCGGGGTGCTGCATGAGTTCAGCGTCTGGGACGCCCGACCCGACGATGCGGATGAGATATTCGGCATGGCGACGCTCGCCCAGTACGCCGGATGCCCGGCGGTTGTCGATGTCAGCGACGCCGCCGCCAAGAGGGTCGCCGACGTTGACATTTCCAGCGACGGCGGGGAGAACTGGACGGCCCTGGCGGTTGCGGACGTGACCGCGACAAGACCGACCGGGGCGCTGACGGATTACGAGTGGGCGCACGCATCGTTCGACTTGGACGACGGGACGATGGATGGCATGTTCGTGACCTTCAACGCCGGCGATCCGGCCGAGTTCTTCCCGCCAAGCGTTGTCCTGCGGCAGACGAAGGCGGACACCACGGTCAGGCTGGTGGAGTTTCCCAAGCCTCTCGGCGGCGCGGCGGCCGGGCTGGAAATACCCTGTACGTTCAGGCGAGTGCTGGATCTTGGTACGGGCGTTTATCGCGTCGGCCTGGGCGGGTCGAACATCCCGACGACCGGTGATTGGCTGGTGCGCATCACGTTCGACGATGAGAGCACGGCCACGTCGAGCTTCCGCGTCATGGCTCGCGGACGCGGGCAGATTGCCCGGCGTCACCCCGGCGGCAAAACCCTCGTCATGGGCGGCGACGGCACGATTATCAGTCAATTTACGCTGTACCGTTCGTGCTACGCGACCCGGCCGCGAGAAGTCCGGCCGTATCTTGTGAGCGTAACCGCAAACGCCGGTTCGCTTGCGGTCATGAGTTGGAGAACGGTACGTCGCTTGCAGGCCAAGGGCGTTGCCATGGGCGTTCATGGCTGGACCCACGTTTACCTGGGCGACCTGACTCCGACGGTTGGAGCGCTACATCTGGAATGGGCCAAGCAGATCGAGCTTGTCGAGGGAATCGGCTTCGGTGTCTATGCCCCGCCTTATGGAGACATCGCATACGCGGGGGGAGCACCTGGCTCGGCTTTCCCGGACATTCTTGCCCGTTGGGCAATGTCTCGCGGAACGAACCCCGGATATAACGACCTGCCGTTGGCGGCCGCGTTTTGGGCGACAAACCCGCTCGCGTGCTGGTTCCACGACGGCAATACCGAGGCCGGAGCCGACGACGCCGCCAAGGCCGCGACGATCCTGGGGTATCTGGACGGCGCCGGGGTGAACTCGCTGGGACATCTGGGCTTCCACGGTATCAGCACGGCGGTGGTGGTGACACTGAACAGCACCGACCTGCTAAACGCGATCATGGACGCGGCCCAGGCTGCCGGTTGGCGGCTCGGCAGCTTCCGGGAGTTCCTGGGAGCCATGTCGGGAGAATAATAAAGTACAAAATGCCACTCGTGAACATCGACATCCAGATGGGCGAAGCCCAACTCGCCGAGATCACCACCATGCTCGACGGCGTGCCCAACGGCGTCCAGCGGGTGGCCACCCGGGCGATCAACAAGATCGCCGTGTCGGCACGCACGCATATCGTCCGGCGAATCGTCCAGGAAGTGAACCTCAAAAGCTCCGAGGTCCGCAACCGAAACGTGAGCATCAGCAAGGCCAAGTACAGCCGCCTGGCCGCCATGATCCGCATCAGCGGACGCCGGATCCCGCTGCTGCGATGGGGGGCAAGGCAGACCCGCAAGGGAGCCAGCTACGCGATCCGACGCGGCGGCCGGACGGTTCTGGCGCATGGATTCCTGGCGTCGATGAGCAGCGGGCACGCCGGCGCGTTCATCCGCCGGACGGGCAAGGAGGCGTTGAAAAATCGCAGGCTTACACGCTTCGGATTCAGGAGCGCCTCGAAAAGGGATAAGTGGCTATATCGCCTGAGCCCCGCCGAACGCCAAAAGGCCCTCGCCCGGGAGGCCGCCAGCCGCGCACGGCAGCAGGCCAAACTTGCCGAGCAGACGGCGGCATGGAAGGAACTGGGCGAGGAGCGCGTCGGCCGCCTGCCGATCGCCGAACTCCGCGGCCCGTCCGTGCCGGCCGTGATGGAGAATATCGCGGAGCTCAGCGCCGAGGTCCTCGATGAACGGCTCGCCACGCAGTTCGAAGGCGAGATCGACAACCAGGTCGGACTCGTGCTGGCGCGGAGGGGATTGGGAAGTGGTTAGTAGTTAGGAAGTAGGAAGAAAAGAAGAAGAACGCAATGGCAGATTCAGTCAAGGAGCAGATCACGGCGGCCGTCGCGACGGCCCTGGCCGCGATCACCGCCGCCAACGGCTACCAGATCACCGTCAGCGAGGTCGTCCGCCCGCGGCGCACCGGCGAAAACTACAACCCCAAGGGATACGGCATCGCCGTCATCCAGGGCGCCGCGACGCGGGCCGAGGACTACTGCCTGGCCAGCAACCCGCCGATCATCGGCTGGCAGCTCGCCGTCGCCTGCGACTGCGTCGTGCGGCTGTCCGAGACCTCCGAGACGGCGATGGACACGGTCCTGAATGAGTTCGAGGCCTGCGTGCAAAAGTGCCTGATGACCGAGCCTACCTTCGGCGGACTGGCGATCTCGGCCGAGCTGGGCCCCGTCGAGTACGCCTCCGGCAGCGGCGGCGTCGAGGGGGTCACCGTCTGGATCTACGTCACCTACCGCGTCAGCGAAGATGACCCCTACGAACAAAGATAAGATCCGTAGTGTGCCCGTAAGGGCATTGGAGATTTGAGATTCGAGATTCCCAAACGCCTCACGGCATCACCATGAACTAAACGACGAACCAGGAGACGACCATGAAACTCGGCAAGATCAGACTCGTGCGGCTCGGGATCGAATCCAGCGCCAAGGGCACGCCCGCGACGTCCGTGACGACGGAGTGCCTGTGCTACGACCCGGAGATCAAACGCGACGACAACTACATCGCCCGCGAAGGGGCCATCGGCCTGGCCGGCCGGATCACCGGCGCCCGCGGACCCCAGACCGGCAAGTGCACCATCCGCAAACACCTCACCAGCGACGGCACCGACACGCTGTCCGACGCCGACCTGGCCCTCTTCCAGGCCTGCGGCATGGAACTCGACACCGGCGTCCTGACGCCCGTCACGGCCATCGCCACGCAAAAGACGATCACCGTGCATACCTGGCGCGACGGCCGAAAAGAACGCCTCTCCGGCTGCATGGGAACCGTCAGCATTGAGGGGGCCGAGGTCGGCAAGCCCGTGATGGCCACCTTCGAGCTCAGCGGCAAGTACGCCGACCTCGGCGATGAGGACACGCCCGCCGCGAGCATCGATAAGACCCTGCCCTTCAAGGCCGGCAGCTGCTCGTTCAACATCGAGGGCAAGGGCGTCGGCATCAGCCGGTTCACCATCGCCGCCAACAACCCCGTCGAGATGCGCGAGGACATCAACGCCGCCGACGGCTTCGCCCACTTCATCGTCGGGGCCGGCCGCAACTGGACCTGGCAGATCGACCCGGAGGTCGACGCCCAGGCCACCTGGGACCCCGTCGCAATCAGCGACGCCGGCACCGAGGGCGAGGCCTCCATGGTCCTGACCGACGGCAAGGTCACCGTCACGATCGTCGCGCCCGCCTGCGAGATCCTGCCGCCGAACATGGGCGTCCGCGGCGAAAAGCTCATCTGGGACGGCCTCACCCTCCAGTGCAACGTCACCACCGGCGACGACGAGATCACCCTGACGATGGCCGCCGCCGGGACCGTGGCGGCCACGGGCACCGTCACGCTGGACAGCCAGCCCGACGACGCCAATCTCGTGACCATCTCCGACGGCGTGACGACCGTCATCTTCGAGTTCGACGACGACGCCTCCGTCGAAAGCGGACATACCGCCGTGACCATCGGGGTGTCGTCCACGGCCACCATCCTGGAGTTCATCGACGTGGTCAACGCATCGGCACTCGGCATCACCGCCAGCGCGGGCGACCCCGACTCGGCCGACCTGGAAAACGACACGCTTGGGACCGCCGGGAACGTCGCCATCACCAAGACGGGCTCCGCCATCGCCGTCACCGGAATGTCCGGCGGGGCGTGACGAGAAGACAGGCTTCAGGCTTCAGGCTACAGGCTTTAGGAACAACGTACAGGAGAGCACGCGCATGAGCATGACGATCGGAACCGATGGATTCTGGCGGTACTGGATGAGGAGAGACCGACTCCGGGACGCCCAAGGCAAAGACCTGCCGGCCGAAAAGCAGGACCCCAAACGGCCGCACTTCCGGATGCGGAGACTCACCGGCCGACAGCAACGACAACTCGCCGAGGCACTGGACCAAATCGAGGCACACCCCAAGGACGGGGCCTCCGCCGAGTACGTCGATAAGTGCCTCGCCGCCGGGGCGGCCGCCGGACCCGCCGCCTGGCTGCCCGAAGGAGAGGGCGGCCGAGTCGTCGAGCTCGACAAGGGCATCGACGACCTGGCCGGCCTGGGCTACCGCGAGGCCGCCGAACTGGCCTACGCCGGATTCGCCGGAGAACTGACGGCGGCCGACCTGGGAAACTCAGACTCGCAGCCGAGTACCGCTGGGGACTCGTCTGCAAGCCCGGAAGCTGCCCCAGCGTAAAGAAAACCTGCGGCGAGGAGCCGACGCCCGCGATGCCGTATGAGACGCAATGCCCTAGCTGCGACGGGCGAGGCTGTGACGACTGCGACGGCCGCGGAGCGATCCGGCTGACGGGCTGCCCGAGGACCGCGATCCCCCGAGCCGCCTGGGAAACCATCGACGCCGCCGAGATGCTCGAAAAAGGCCTGCCGCCCGAACACGGCGGCATGCTCGACCAGGCGGCGGATTTTATAAGGGCCGCGCGGTTCGTGTGGGCCGAACAGGCACGATGCCGGGCACAAGAGATGAGGCAGAAGTAGAAAGGCGGAAAAGAAAAGTATGAAGGCGGAAGGCGGAAGGCAGAAGTCAAAAAACAAAAGTAGAAAGGCGGAAGGATGAAGGCAGAAGTGAAGAAAGAAAGGCCGGAAAACGCGGAGCTCTTTACTTTCGCCTTCCGCCTTCTGCCTTCCGCCTTCTGAATTGAGCTATGGCCAAACGAAGCATCGAAATCGCGATCTCCGCGAGCAACCAGACGGCGGCGGGACTGGCCGGGGCAAAGGCCGAACTCCAACGATGGGCGGGCGAGGTCAAGCGGATCAAGGCCAACGTCCAGGCCGCCGCCAAGGCCGGGGATATACCCG
>Ga0307376_10002424_pt1 | contig 18366 bp, 22 predicted proteins | sample TR2MG_FD_202536 | JGI IMG/M metagenome (GOLD analysis project Ga0307376, IMG submission 202536) | Soil microbial communities from Risofladan, Vaasa, Finland - TR-2 | ecosystem: Environmental > Terrestrial > Soil > Coastal area > Acid sulfate soil | place: Finland: Risofladan, Vaasa | collected...
ACCGGGGCTCACCAACATATCAGGGTCGAAGTAGTACTTTCTCAGGTACGTAGTTTTCTTTGTCTCCATAGAGAAGGAGCCGAAAGTGCAGGAGCACTCCCCGCAAATTTTCATAGCCCCATACGGCAGCGGCGTTCCGTCCGGATACGCAAAGTTCTTCGAGAGGATCTCCGAGTGAGGCTCTACACGCTCGACAGCTACCCACACCACAGCACCACATTCGCTGCAGATGATCTCGTCACCTGGATTAAGTCCGGCCATCATTCCTCCCCGATTGCCTTGATCATGTCTTCCTCTTCTTCGAGATCAACTTCGTAAGCACTCCTCCCGGGCGGCCTTTACACCAACAGTCGCCCTTCTCCTGCTCGTTCGTCGCCGTAGTAATCAAGATGCATGCCCATAGAGTCCGTCATCAGTGGTACGCCGAACAGGCAGAGCACGTTGTTTTTTACTACGGTAAGCGCTGCTTCAAGCCCGGGCGGGTTCTCCTCCATGAGCCTGTTAAGTGTTTTGTAATACAGGATGATACGTTTTGGCGAGCCGTTGGCCTCTATTCCCTCTCGTATCACTCGCAGAATAGACGCACCGTCTGTTGATTTCTCGAAATCCTCATGCGCCTTCTTCATTTGTCTCTCAAGTTTGGAATTCATAACTACTCCTCCCCGAGCAGCTCTTTGGCACGCTTCTCACCGACGTCCGCACGTAAGGTTCCGACATCTTTCTCGAGTTTGTAGCGCAGCTGATTCGCTTCATGTGTCCTCCCGGAAGACTCTTGAGCCTGCTCCTGCGCCCGCTTCATCTCGTACTCTATCTCCTTGATACGTTTTTCGTACTCCTTGAACTTCTTCTCAAACTCCTCACGCTCCAACCCGAAAGCCTTCACCTTCTCAAGCTGCACCTTCAGTCGGTTGTGCAGCTTGGCATCCTCGTTCATGCGCCCCATCAAGAACATAGGTTGACGCCCAACAGCGAAGACGTTAATCTCGTTGAATATATCGCTGTTATACTGGTCACGGCCAACGTGAACGCGGTTATTGCCAACCTCGATGTCGTCCGAATAGACGAGGGCTATGGGTACCCAACCCTCCGATACCGCACCGTGCAGTCCGGTATAAATAACGACACTCAGCTCGTCAAAGGCGTTCATGGGCACCGCAGGTAATAATGTGAACCAATCACCTTGTGACAGGTTAGGGCGCGCAACAACGTCTCCTCTCACGGCAGTCGCGCTGGGTGACTTGTTGTGCATAGCAGAGGCGATTGCTTGAATACCGTCCTCACACTCCACGCACACCCGCAGACCGCTGACGTACTTCATGTTGTATTCTTCTTTGTTACAAAAGTGGCATCGGTCACTCATATTGACTCCTCTAGACATTCCTCGGTCGCAGCGTGTTTCTTCGCACAAGTCCGGCATAGTAATGTGTAGCAATGTCTGCAGATAATTAAGGTAGCTGTCATCGTATTGCAGCGAACACACACGCCAGGGGTGATTACGGGTGCGCTCCCGCCCGGTTTGGAGAACTGTATGGCTATCTTCTCCAGGCTGTCTGCGATACGCCAGTAGGTAATAGCACGCATTACATCGAGGCCCAGCTCTTCGCGTAATTCGAAAAACTCGCTATATTGTGGAAACTTATCAGACATCTTCATCTTAATATCCTTCCTTTTTTGGACGCGCTGAGCGCAAACCTGGAGTATCGATTCGAAGCTCAACGCATACTTAGCCACGTGTCCTCCAAACTTTTCGGGCATGCGTACGAGCACATCGAGTTCTCTCGGAAAGTCTAATTCTGGATGGTTATTTTTACCCCAAGTCTCAAGTGCATTCTCAATGTCATAGTCCGTTACGTCCGGCACCCAGATGATCTTTGCCTCTTTCTCATCCGTATGCTCATTCCAGAATGACAATCTCCGTGGATTCATTTACTACTCCTGTTCTTCCAACAGTTTATCTGCCGCCCAGTCTTTGAATATGACACTGATCTTGCTGTGGTACTGCAGTGCCTCATTCATCATTTCCTCAGCACGCCTATAGCGGTAAAGCGCCCTCTTATTACGTCTCCAGGCGTTGTAGAACATGGCACAGGACATTACGAATAACACCCCGGCTAGAGCTACTAGTGACGCGGCGTCATTGATATTCATCGCTTCTCTCCGTAGAACTCGTAGCTCATATCAACCCCTTTTTTCGCGCTAGCCATTCTGGGATCATAATGAAACCCTCTTCACCGACATCACGGATATCAGTGTTATCCTCTAGCGGTTTAATCTGGCTTATTGGAATCCAGTGTTTATCACCCTCGTCCGTCTCTATAAGCCAGGCGTCTGCAGTCGTATGCCTGAGTACACCGGTTATCTCTACACGTTTGTTGTCTCCAGCTCTCCAACTCATATATACCCCTACTTCCTGTGTCGTAGCTCATGTATTTATCCCGAGGTGTACGGCACGCTCACTGTTGAATACAATCAGGTTTCTATCTTTTATGTGATACTGAAGATGCTCGACGGAGCTCTTCGTGTCACTCGGCGCGAGCCACTCGAACTCTTCTTCAAGTGTTGCTTTATCATCTACACATGTAGCCCACTCTTCGGTTTTCGTGCTTGCCAGTACCGCCTTTCCACATGTGCTCCATTGTACGCTCTCGATTGGTGCTCCCGGATCCTCGATGAATACAAGTCGCAGAACACCAGTTACCAGCATCTTCCCGAGTTCGGCGTGGAGTGTATATAAGGAAATACCGTTCGGTCCTGCGATAGCAAGCGTCGGTTTAAAGGGGTGCCAACTAGCTGTATCTACGTTATGGTGCTTACTCATACTCAGCGGCAACTTTTCTCTGAGTCCTGAATTTTCTTTATTAAGCACAATCATCTTTTCTTTGAGGTTTGTTATCTCTGCATGAAGTCTGCATACCTGATCTCTATATTCACTGTGTAAACCATCATCATCATCATCTAGTGGGGATAACGTTATATCTATCGCGGATGGGGTAAATGCATCTAACGTTGTGTACACGTTTGTTATGACTCCGATGACACGTGTACCGTCGGATACTGGGTGCTTATCATTTAGGTACAAGTTCTTTAGCTTCTCTTGTATCTCTTCATCTAAAATCAGCTTTCCTCGTATGTTTATAGAATCCGATCTATCGTTATTGATAGTACCTACTAAAGAGTGAGCGAGTTTCTTTATGATCGTTTCAATAAAGCTAAGTTCGTGTTGACGCGCGTAATAGTTACACTGATAGAGCTTATGTTTGACGCTAACAAACGCTTGTATCAAGAAACCCCTACTATCTCGAGAAATCCTAATTTGCGGGTTGTAAATAAGGGCCTTTGTCCCGTGGGACTTGAAAGTAGTCTGGAAAATCGCGTTATGCAATGTTCTAGTGCACTCTGCCTCAATAAGCTTCAAAGGCGCACCGCCAGTCATAACCATACCATATACCGATGAACTGACGCGGTGACTGGCCTCATCATATGCTAAGAATTCTTCAATTCTTTCGTTAGTAAGATACTTTTTAGGTAATTTTTTGGCGTTCGTGGACGCTTCCATCTGCCCAGCTTTTACGACCTTCGAGTTGCTCACACATCCTCCTCCCAGAAGGTCATATCTTCTCCGGTATAGCGGTTGCAGTAGTTATTTGTATCAATGTCTATCCCGGCTATTTTTGATATCCCCATCTCATGCTTCATGATGAAACGAGCCAGGTTTCGTGGTGGTACCATGAGTATTCTTGCGAGACCTATGATCTCGACTTCCGACCGCGGGGTACTTTTACCTTGTAGTAGAGAACAAGCTATGCTGTCATTCCACCCTTCTTGCTGCGTCAGTACTTTACAGAACTCTTCTTCTGTAAGTGCTTGTTCTTTTAGGAACGTAGAAATCAAATCCAATAGAGATCGGATGGAACATAACCTATTGAAGTTCGCACAGTACTCATCCCTTTTGGTCTGCGCGGCTTCCTTCTTCTTCTGCTTGTCCGTTATGTATTTTTTATATTGTGTCCAGTCTCTGGCTTCAAGTTGTTCGATAATCTCGACTAGGGATACCTTGGTCTTCCGCATGAGTGTCCCCCGCTCATGCTTTATGGGTGCACCTGGTTCGATAGCGATTTTCATGGTTTTCCTCCATGATGTTGCATGCCAACATATTTCATAGCTTCTTTTAGAAGAACAAATATTCTGAGGTCACCAAAGGTCGGGAGTAACCATCGGTTCGTTGCACGATAATCACACAGAACGATGATACCCTTATCCGTCTTGGTCCTTATGAGTCTCCCGGCTGCCTGCTTCAAGGAAATAGCGGCTTTTGGTGAAGAGTACTTATCCATTGGTGCGCTTGAACCTTCTCTGATCTTGTACCCGTGCATCATTGGGTCGCCAGGTACGGTGTAAGGCACTTTATCTATGAACAGGACAGATAAGGACTCTCCGGGTACGTCAATGCCTTCCCAAAAGGAGGCCACTCCCAGTAATACCGAGTTCACGTCAGTTTTAAACTTATCGATTAATACATAGCGATCTTCTTCGCCTTGTACATAGATGTTGAAGGGTAGTTTGGCTGCCCGAAGTTTAGCTGCGGCAATATCTTTAGCGGTGATTGATGTAAACAGTCCAAGGGTCCTTCCGTTGACTGCTTTCACTATTTGCAGCAGTTTTTTGGCGACCTCTTCAGGGTACTCTTTACCCTTACTACGTGGGTCTGCGTTAAAGAATGGTGTGTATATCGCAGAGTTCTTTTTGAGATCGAAAGGTGAGCTTACTGTTTTCTCCGCTACGTTAGTAAGCCCGAGGTTATTACTGATGAAATCGAAACTACCGCTGGCTTCAAGTGTGGCCGATAAGCAAGTACTATAGCGCGCATCAAGTATTGGTCCGATAACCTTTCCTGTATTGAACAAGATAGATTTTATGGATATCGGTTTCTTATCCTCACTCTCTAGGAAGAATATGTGATCTTCATGTAGATACTTGAACATTCTGGTGGCACCTAATACTGCTTCGAGTTTATCCAGTAGCCGGTTATAAACAGAGGTAATTACTATGTTTTCTTTTTCAATTTCAGAACGTCTACTTGCTTCTTTTGTTATATTTATTAGTTCATTTTCTAGCTTGTTATTAAATACAATATGAGCAGAAATATTAAGATCATCTACGAAGATGTTCTGGTTCTTTTTAGCCTTGTCCTTGTCTTTCTTTCTAATGCGATCGAATTCGCTGTAGTAAACTAGCTCTGCTCTTACCAGGATTTCCGTTACATACTTGTGTAGAGTATGGGCAGCTAACTCAACGAAATTTTTATCTTCTTTTCTAGGTAGGTCATCGGTACTATTGATTAGTATCGTACGTGTTTTCGTTGCCCCTTGTTTAGTAAGCGAGATTCCGTAGAAGGATCTTGCTCTCTCGGCTGCTTTGTGCGCCTCGTCGAACACAAGATATCTATACTTTGGAAGTACTTTACTGTGTCCGTAGAGTTCAGAAGCAAACAGTAAGTCGTAATTGGTCACAACAACGTCGGACGTCTTCCATGCTTCGCGCATTATCATAACCGGGCATACGCCAGATGAGTCGCAAACATTTTTACCTTTACACTCGTCACTCGAGGCATCAATTAAATGCCATACATCGTGTAGGTGAAGAGGAACCTTATCTTTGTCGGGTAGAAATGGTGGTGCTTCTGCGTTTGCCAAAACAAGTAGTTCCGTTAACTTTTTCGTATCAGTAGCACTCAAGGACACCTTTGTTTTATTTTTGTTCACCTTTCCTAGTTTGATCGGGCAAATGTAGTTCGATCTACCTTTAGCTAATGAGAACTGAACGCTCGGAAAAAGCTTTTGTATAGTTGGGAGATCTTTTGTTATTAACTGGCTTTGCAGGGCGATGTTAGAGGTGACCACAAGAAGTCTGACCCGCGCATCATCAGTAGTAGTAGTAACTGGTGCGATATTTTTTAGCCCTTTATCGCGTTTATCGCGTGTTGCTGCTAGCGCCCTGCTGATAGCAGGTATCAGATATGCAAACGACTTGCCTGTACCGGGTGGAGCTTCGACAAGTGACGTAGTTCCTGTTTCAAAATATTCGTCGCAGAAGCGTGATACCTCTATCTGACTATCTCTAATCTCGTAGTCATCGATTAGGGTAGCTACCTTTTCCGAGAATATACGTTTTATCCAATCGTTCATCCTGGCACTATTCCTTCTCTGGCAGACCATTTATCGGCGTATCGAATGAACGGCGCTTCAACAATACCGTCGTAGCGTATACTTTCTCTTCATCGCATTCAGACCACGTCAATGTAGCTGCCACTTCCCATCCTTCTTGGCCAGTGGCGTTCAACTCCTTTACGAGATCTTCTTCGGACTTCGCTATGATGTGGCGTTTGGTGTATTCATACTTGACCATTGTTTCTACCTCAAACTCATAAATCAACGTCTCCTGAAGATCATGAGCAGATGCTCGTATTGACTTGAAGTCATACTCCAGAGTGCTCAGTGTGCTACCTACATTCGTTCCCGTGTCTATGCCCCTATTGTCAGCCCTGCATACTCCGAGCTTTCTGGCTGCCTCCCTGACGTCTTTCTCAGCGTAAGATAGGGACGCAAACAACTCCTCAAAACAGAGCGTCACGCGCTCCTTGCGGTTCTCTAAACAATCACTCTCTAGCTCTTCTATCTTCTGCAGAGCTGCACATAGAGGACATCCGATACTCTCTGGTCTGTTATATAAAACGAGGGCCTCATCGGTGAATTTGTGCTGCTCACACCAGTTGTTCATAGACCTTCCCCTTTCGAAAGAACTTTGCACATAGCCTGTACATCTTCTTTCGACATACAGTCGCTACCGATGGCTTTGATACCGAGCAATAACCTATCTATTTCTGCCTTACTTATACCGTATTTTTTACCTTCTTCTATGACTGTTTGCTCAATGATTTCATGACTATTCATTGGCTCTATAGGCTCATTTTTCGTCTTGATAGAAGCGTAAATGTCCTCCATGAAGGCATCAAACTCTTCTGGGCTGTATCCCATACTTTTTGCTTCGAGACGCATATTCTCTATGAATTCAGGTGTAAGCTCGGTTTCTGCAGTAGGTTCCTCTGGCGAAATATATACGGCGACCTTCTTATCGTGGTCTTCGACACCCTGAATCATCTGATTGACTACCAGGTGTATCTCCATCTGTGTTTCCAAAAGTATGTTATCGACTGTGGGGTCACCGTGGTTGTTTTTTAGGCGCTTGATAACCGCGTTTCCGAATACCCCAGATATGAGTGTCTTTGTGCCGGTAGCTGGGTCAATGAAGCTCACAAAGATATCACCCAGGGCGGTCGGTTTCATCCCTTGATACTTGGATTCCTCGAGTATTGTATTCTCTTCAGTAGCATCTGGGGCGGGGAACAGAGTAGGCACTAGATCATTTTCTATGATTGAAGAAAGAGTACTCAGCTTTACGACCTTGTCTACCTTCCCTATTTCGTCTGCATATAAAATAGCACAAGTTGCTAAATCATCCGGATCTAGAGTATCCGAATCAACGAGTACGATGATGTCATTCTTATCTACGAGTTCCTTTACTTTATCTTCAACTGGTGTGGCATACGGTAATATGAAAAAGTCTGTTTCTGGCGATATTCGCGCTAGTACGGCCGTTACGAATTCAGAATCCGTGTTAGTCATAAACACAACGTTCTTGGTTATATTAACCATCTTGATAGCCGCATCTACCAAGACTTTGCTGTCTTCCCAGGTGTTTCTTTTGAAGTCGATAATAGCGACTTTTAGGCTAAGATTTTCGTGCATAGCGTAAGCACCCTCACTCTGTATTATCTATGAACCCGCCTACTAACGGGATGTTAGACTGTGTGCGTGTGGGATGTCAACCATTTTCTGCTGGTTTACTACATTTTTCTTGCAGATGGGTGTGTTTTTTACGTGAAGTGCTAAAACATATGAGGCCCACCCAGGGCGAATGGGTGGGCCTCTCTTTTATCGCCGTAAAACAAGGAGGTAGGACTACTGATCCGATTAACGCCTTGATTGTAGCTAGCGCGGATCCAACGGGTATAAACATACCAAATAGAAGAATCAAAAGTCAACGTACGGTACCCTCGAGTACGACATAGCACCATGTACTACAACGTGAACTTCGATTCTACTGCGTATCATTTGATCTTATCTATCTTGTCGGCGGCAGTGAAGATGAACCTGAGCATAGCTTGCTCGGCTTCTTCTTGCTTGTTACCGAACACAACATCAATATCTTTTGGGAACTTGAGCCCCGCAGCATTAGGGTGCCCCCCTCCGCCGCATTTCTCTGCAATCGTTGCCACATTGATGTGCGGAGACCGGATAGAAGCTGACCCGCTGAATGTCCATACGACAAGAACAATATCGAGGTTCTTGTGTATTTTGAATAGATAATCTGCGAACAGAGAATAGCTGTTAGGGATATTTCCACCGTAGCAGATGGCGATCCGTAGGGAAGTACCCAATACGTTGAAAGACGGATCATTGTGCGCCACGCTGTAGTACCGCACACCACGTTCGCTACGCTTGATATCTCTCTTTTCACCACCTACGAGCGCCTGTATGAGTGTCTTGTCGTAGATTAACGGGTTAATCAGCTCGGTACCCCCCAGTACAAGCTCAAGCATCTCCTCTACGTGTACGATATTCATCAGACGTGTGAGGTGCTCTCCGACTGAACGGAAGGGTGAATCTAACTTCCACGCATCCCAGGCGTCCACGAATGCGATGAATAGCTGAACGTCCGAGTCAATCGGTTTGAGATGATACCCCTCTTCGGGTGCCCACTCTTCGAGTGTCTTACCAAAGTTCTCGAGCATGACACGCGCGCCACAGTTATCCTCGTTCAATACAATCCAGTCGTACTTTTTGGCCGCGTCTCTGGTCGACTCGTGATGATCAAAGCAGATGAGTCTACGTTCTGGTTTGGCACGCCGCCACTGGTCAAGCTGGTTGGCTATCGACCCACGTAGTGAGAGATCGCCCAGGACCACGTAGGTGGGGTCCTTCGACATGATGCGTTTCATCATCCACTGTAGACCACCGTAGCTCCAGTACGATACCTCCAGCTGCTCAAGCGGTATGCCTAACATGTGGGAGAATACGACGGCGCATCCGGTTGCATCCAGGTCGTTGTGCGTATGTAGGACAATGTCCCCTTTCGTAAATAGCATCGGTTTCTCCTGTTCAAATGCTGGCATTATGAGCTTCTAAACAATCATAAGTGCCCGCTTGGTCTTCGGTTTTCTCGTCCATTGTTGATCTCCTCCTTTTTATGGTGCCGAATGTCTAGTCATCTTCTGTTTTCGTAATTTCTTCAACGATTGTAGTATCTTCCGCTAAATCCTTGATCCTTTTTTCGGCATACTCTTGGAATGATAAGATATCGGCGACTTCCGGGTCATCAAAGGTCTTATCATTTTCCAAAATCATCTCATCAAGGTCCTCTTTGGGTATCTGTACACATATTAGACGTGCGTGAGACCCCAGGAGGCGTACAGCGGATGTCATACGACCCTTGGCGCACTTCAGCACGCCTTCATCCCTCCAGGTTAGAAGTATATTCTCAATATCCTTTTCGAAACCAAGCTCTTTGAGGGCCCTTACGAGCTCATTGCGGTAGATACCGATGATACCGTAAAAAGGCTCACCAAGGTTCTTATCCCAGCGCCCATAGGGCACCTGGCGGGGGAAACGATCAATACCATTCTCACGCGTATGGCGACCCACAAAACTAGCCTGGTTCTGGTGCGCCCACTCCAAGAAGGCCCTGAGCGCTTTCATCCACACGTTGCGATCAGAGGATTTACCTGTCAGCTGTTTGTATATTTTCTTAGTAATAACAGGCTTGTACTTCCATGGTAGGATCTGAGCGAGATTATGTACGACCTCACAGGCGGTCTCGATAGAAGCCATGTAGTCAACCATACGAACACCAACCCCATCTTGTGGGGCGATAGACGTAAAATGGCGCTGCCACTTCTGATAAACAGCTATCACAGCATCCCAGTTGGTGGGGTCGCTGTACAACCATTTGACAAACTTGGGACCTGCATGCCCGTAGTTCTGCAGCATGAGGGAGTTAGCCATCTTGACTTCATTCCCGATGTCAGTGGTCGTAGCATCCAATGGGAAACCCCACATGGTAAGGATTCTGGCCTTCGTACCGCCGTCCGATGTCATGCTAATAATAGGGACCTCCCCTGTTAGAATCATGATCGTGCGCCAGCCTTCTTTCTTCTGTGTCCCCTTGATAGACCCGCGGCCCTTACTCTGTCCGGTGACGAACTCGTAGACGGTGCGTGATACCTCCCTTGGAGATACCGCGTGTTTCGTTTCATCTAGTATATAAGGTATGCCGTTAGTTACAGATGCTCCACGCTCTCTGAAGACCTTGGTCGTGTTCCACGTACCTACAGCGCTGGTCGGATTACGCTCATCAGGATCCCCCCATACAGATGCGCAGAGCCTGGCGACGGTCGTCTTACCTCTGGATGTTGAACCGCAGTAGTCGATACAGTAGTTAGCTGTTCCGATCATATGCATCATCGGAGGTACGAAGGAGGCATAGAACCCGACACGCGCATTGTCATACTTAAGCAGCATACTGGCGGCAACGCCCCACAGGGTTTCATCACCACGCCTGTGAACGGACTGCCCTCTTTGCATCGTACCTGCGTCGTCGGCGTACAGGGATATCTTTACATTCTTGCCACCAATCTGTGTGGTACCGCACATGAAGAAGTCTTCATTTTGGAAGGTACCGGGACCCATCTGGCTGGTTGTATACTCTACCTCGATGACATCGATATTCTCCGACTCAAAGGCGCGCAAGTAATCGATGACATCTTTTGTGTTGGTAGACGCTACATCCAATCCGTACTTGGCACACGCATCCACGATATGGGTCGACTTTCTCCAGTCGTTGCGTGCAACAATATGAGTCTCCCACTTCTTCTTGAACTTCCAGGCTAGCTTGCTGTTGCGCTCGTTTGTGCGGATGTCGAACATCGAGGAGGAGATTACGAGCGGGTCGCTGCAAACCTTCTTGCGCCGCAGCCCCTCCTGTGTCCAGACGAGTCTCTCTATACCGTTCTCGACGGTGACGTCCCAATCGGGAGGTATGGTGCTAAGATCGTGCACGGGTGAGGTCTTGAAGCGGGACTTGATGGTGATGAGCTCGGTATCGAAACCTGGAGTATATTTCTGCTGTACCTTGCGCTGCTTGGACAGCTGTTTGATAACACCCCCGAGCCGTTTGATATCCGCCTTCGCTAAACCAAACCGGTTGAGTTTGGTCATCTCCAGTTCGAACTTGGCCAGGTTGCTGTCAAACAGGGTTGTCCATGCGCCCAGGATATCCGGCGAGTCCAGTAATTTCTCGAACGACTCCTTGATCTTCTCTTTTGCCTCTTCGGTTGCTCTTGCCGCCTTTTCTTCGATGACATCCGGGGTATCCTGCGGAGCTTGCGCGGCCCGCTCTTCCCGCAGCTTACTTATAGTTAGGCCCATACCTTTTAGAAGGCCCATCTCGTGGGCTTTTTGATAAAGACCTGCGCGTTCCAAGAGTATGTCTCTTACCCTGTTTACATTTTCCATACCGTAGTCAGCGTACTCACCTTCTGCAGAGACCATAGACATCGTGAGTCCGTTGATGGTACGAAAATGCTCTATTAGTTCCTCTTCTTCTTTAGTAAAGCTGGCGGAGCCGGATGGATTTGTAGAGCTTTGGGATGTTTTTGCAGCGTCTACTGTCTTTTCGGGTTCGGGTGGTGTCGTTTCAGAGCTGACTGGTACCGTTTCTGTCGTAGAAGCGCTCGATTCGGAGCTGACTGGTACCGTTTCTGTCGTAGAAGCGCTCGATTCGGAGTCGGGTTTTGCTTTTTGTGCCTGACCTAGATCCTCTACCCAACCTTCAACGAGTCCTATACTCTCCGGGTCAGCTACATCTACACGGTCTTTACGGTCTGGGAGGATAGAACCTGGATCGTATCTCGAATAAGAGCGTGCGATACGTTCGATGTCACCTTCTGTCTTGGGAGGAACACAACGCGCGTCATTCACAGCTGAAAGAGAAATGAAGATCTCGTTGTACCCGAGTCCTCTATTTCTTAGAGTACCCGCGATGGAAGCAAGAGCAGCATCTCGTGTTCCATCATGTAGCTTCTCTTCAACTGGTGGCGCACTGGGTTTCTGCCCATCTTTACCACGATAGATCGTACCACCCTTATCTACCCTTGAAGTGGCAGCAATCTGAAAGAGCTTGGTCCATGCGGATGGTAGATTGCATAACTCTAGCTCTGGGTCGCTGGTCCACTTGTAGTCGTCGCCGCTGAGGTGATTGGAAGGCGGAACCACGACATATGAATTATCCGCCCGAATATCAATCCCCGTACCGACCTCTGGAGGAACTCCAGCGAAAAGTGCGATCTTACCCGCACTCGGCCCCAGCTTCTCAACACCTTCTGGGTACCATACATAAACATGATTACCGCCTGAGCCTGTCTTACAAGATGGTGTTTCAGGTAATGGTCCCAGCGACTCGAGCATCCATACGAACGCTTCCAGACCATTGTTCTTCTTGTCCACGTCGATAGCAACGAAACCAGAACCGCCGTGACGTACACTGCCGCAGCGTATAGCGATGTTGCTCGGGTTATACTTGAGTGTCTCTTCGTTGAACCAGATTTTGAGCTGCTTCGGATCAGTGGTAGCCTCCTGCAAGCCACGCTTTGTCCGTGGGTGTTTGCCAGGGCTTTCCTTCAGGCAGATAATGTCTTTGGGTCGATTACGTATGCTCTTCATACAAGAGCATATCTTGTTTCCCTCCGTGTCTTTAATGATGGCATGCGTCGGGAATACAGGCCATCCTTTTTCCGCGTAGTAGAGTGCCCAGTCGAGCAGCTTCCAGCCAGATCGATCCATGAGTCGGCCTCCCAGCTGTTTAGTGCTCGGTGAACTCTAGCTCTTTTGTTATCTCCTCTATACCTCGAGCCATGGCCATGCGTAGAACCGCTACCTCTGGGCGCATACGCTTGGGCAGCCCCTCTATGAATGTAGGGTATTTCTTCCTTACGACCAGGACGAGATTGTTGAGTTGGTCAACTAGACTTACCGGGATGCGCACAATGGTAGGATAATCACTCTTTTCCATAGGGTCCTCCTTGTTTTACTTCGAAAGACATGCTCGGAAGAGCGTTCGCCCCGCTTCCTCCCGTGCCTTTCAGGCAACGTAACATCGTCGCCCAGGGGTAGCTAGGTGTCAAGATAAAAACATGGGGAAAAGAAAAATGATTGACGCTCGAGGACACGGAGAGTATAAATAGTAGTGCGTGGTAAGTCTCTTACTTGGTAATAAAAAAGAGCGATCTTATAATACTCGAAGATATTTTAAGAACGAGTGATTTTAAGATTTCTAGAAACCAAGTGCCAAGATTAAAAAGAGGCATTATTAGAATTCGTCTTGGAGTTCGGAGACCTGATAAGAAACTGGAAGAGTTTTAAGGATAGGTCGCTCTGAGAAGCAGATTTTCACTTCGTAAATGGTTTAATTGTTTGAATTCGTATTAATCCGTGACCTCACATGGCAACAAGAATCGGACCAAGTGGCAACACGAATAAAATCGAATTCAGTAGTTAAATCAAGGATGTAACAAGGAAATCCTGTAAGTACGTGGTCACAAAAGGATTCGTTAATTCCTCAATTATTCCAATACCCTAGACCCCCCCTTTGTAAGTCAGCGGTCACTGGTACACCTTATTGAAATCATTGGGTAAAGTAGGCAAAAAGAGGGTCTCGTGACCGGTCGGACCCTTTTTTTCGTCTCGTAGGTAATTCAAAAAAAAACGCATATATCACTTGGTAGTACTTACGTACTATTTTAAAAGGATCACTCTTTTAAGAAAAATTATATCACAAAGTGATATATGCGTTTTTTTATTTTCCTACACGCGCGTGCGTATGTGTAGAATATGGGTAAAATGTGATGTTACGCTGACGCAAGCATACGTAATAATTAACGAAAAAATGAAAACCCTTTGTGACCACATACTTATATAATATTATATGTAAATACATGATATATATATATAAGTTATAAAAAAACCTGTTGCCACTTGGGGGGGTTTTTGTTGCCACCTCTGGTCACGAGATTGAAACTGATTTTTATATCTGTGTGAAGTTATTACATAAATGGGATTTTGCTCTGTGACCACCTTTGGTCACGAGACTGCAGATTAGTATGGTTTTACAATTTTACTGTAACCGCTGGAATTTCGTCAACGTAACAACCCCGTAATCATTGAATAATCGATTTTCCAGTTGAGAATCCAGTAACTTACAACACAGTTGAATGATTCCACATAGTTACAAGCGTGACGAAAAACTTAAAAATGAGCTCTCCTAAAATACTGGGGTTGGATAAACTAAGTATTGATTATTAAACGCTTTCGCTCGTTCTGGCGGGCTTTTGCTATCGACCAACCCAAGTAGAAGCCCTCGCAAATTCTTTGCGAGAGCTTCTATTTGGTGGGCCCAGAAAAAATTACAACTTAGCTAAGTGCCCGGAATCATTAAGGAATCTCTTATTTTCACACCTTTTTACGGTATAAGAATTATGCAGTACTATCTTAACTACAGGAGGAATTATGAGCTTCCAGGAAAATTTGTATCTGATGAGGTGGCCCGGGTTGGCCGTGATCGTAAAAGCGGCGACACCAACTGAGGCCCTGACGTTGGTTGAAGAGGATTTGTTTCTTAGGACGCGCCGTGAGATCAGTCACGGATATGCTGCCGAGTACACTCTCTTATCCAGGGTGGCCGCTAAAGAGCTGAAGAAGAACAGTATCGTATCCATACTCATTGCAGAGAAGGAATACTTTCCTCAGAAAAAGTAAAGCTCCCGCGTTGCTCGGCTTCTCGTGCGCAAAGAGAAAGAGAAGGTTACCTACAGGTAAGGAAGATAAATACATATCCTACTAAAACGTACAGGCTACCGAAACCCAACCGTTCGGTCCTGTAAAAAGAAGGTCTGCCATACCACCTTCTTTTTAGCTAGGATGTATTCTTAACAAAAAAAGCATACAGCTAAAAAAAGTTTGTCCCCTTTTGTAGCTCTGTACCGCGTTTACGTAATGTAGGAGTGGGCAGTTTAAAGTCATGCCCAGGACACAACAACAGAAGGAGACACGAAAGTCTCTGCCGGTGTTACGAAGCCACCGCCGGCTGGGCTATCTCAGATGATGATCATTTGGAAGCTAGACAGTCACCATCGGTGTTGTACAAGTCGAATACCAAAGGACACACGTACCTATCCTGACATTGATCGCACGTGTAATACTCCGGGTCAAACTCGCTGCGTTTTGTCATCTTCTTACGATGCTCAACCAACTGTTCTTCGGTTAGCGGCTCCAAGTCCGACCACTTATTGTTGGGGTCGATTCTACGGCGTTTGACACTCATTCTATCCTTTCCCATGTCTTAACGAGGGCAGTCACACGTTTCATATCCGTAGAGAACTCTTCTAACGCTTCTAGGGCATCCGACTTAATATTCTCGGCCCATTTTTCATATAGGCGATCCTCGGTCATTGGTCGTGGTATGGCTATTGTATCAGAAAACGATACCGTGACGGAGTAGGTATCCCAATCCATTCCCCACCTGAACAACTCGTTTCCCAATGAATCGTCGAGCACCAGGTTCTCGCAGGTATCATCATCTGAGTGCGAGAACCTAGTGAATATCCTGTGTCCTCCTACCCTGATTATGATGCTATCGTTGTGCTCACCACTGAATGCTCTTATGCCTCTGCATCCCTCAGGCACCAGGTCAGCTCTTGTACCAGCGAATGAACCCAGAGGCCAACACTTCGTAGACCCACCATCACACAGGCGCAAGAGCTCCTTCTTGAGTGCTTGCAAGATAGCCATGTAATCGTCATCCAGAAAGCGCAAGGGAAAGATCTCGTAGCAATACAGACACTTCACACGACTGTCAGCGTGGTTTAGATTTTTGTGTAGTATCTTGTAGGAGTTACTGATGTCATAACCAGAGAGGTATTGGTTGGCCACCAGGGTTGTGAGACGTAGTGAGTCGTCCCCGCATGTTGGGCAGTTTTTCATATCCACTCGACCATGAGTAAATCCTTGAGTACGGCTTTCCACCGGTATCCACACCATTGTTTAGTATCCTCAGACGTATGCTGGCACTCGAAACGCGGGTTCGCTCCTTCGTCGTATCCCTCCCCTGATTTATATAAACCGTTTATGTAAAGGACACCATTTTCAAACCTGTCTATCTCTCTCCAACATTGGATATCTTCGATGAATCGAATGTCAGAAAGATCTGTATTTCCACACCGCGGACATTTTAGCATGACCTATCCTTAATTAACTCTGACAACTCTTGTGCCAGCTTAAGTGACCTGGTGTTTGCTTCCGACATATCAAGCACACGTTTGTGCATGAGACCGACGGCGGTCAGTAACGTATTCCTCAGCTCAGCAGTATGCTCGCTTCCAGCCGCAGCGTGCGTGATCAAGCCGTCGATCAAGTCGACTACACGGTAGATCTTACCGCTGTCTTTGACCTCTACACGGTAACAAAGCTCAATCAGCTCAGCGGCTTTCGGGTCAATCACGACTCCTCGTTCACTCTGTGTACGACAGTGGCAGTCACGTCTAAGTTCATGACATCCGCCAAATCGATATTGTAGTGGTCAAATCGTCTTTGAGAATTGAACTCGAACGTAATCTTGGCATCGTCACCGACATCCGTGAACTGCTTCATAGCCTCACATAGATCGGTGGTTGATATCAATTCAGAGAGCTTGGTTTTGATAGTGACCGAGGTCTCAGTCGTCTTCGTTGTCTTGACAGTTGACTTCGTCATCGTCCTCGTCCTTTGGCTCGAGCAGCTGTAGGGAGGTCTTGTGTCCGTTAGATGCAAAAGACTTATTTATTCTTGGGTATGATTCTTTTTTCATGAGGTCGTCGAGAACCGCTGACAACGGTTTACCCACCTCGAGGATTTTGACGCGTGAAGCTAACTCGTCGAGCTTCTTATCGATCTTGGCCAGTTCCCTAACAACAAAGGTAAGTACGCCGGTGGGGACATCGTCCTTGTCCTCATCCCCATCCTCTGGTGGCCCGTAAAGGCGGTTGAATATACTATAGAATCCGCCATGACGTTTTTGTTTTTCCTTATCGACCAGCTTGGCGTCGGGGTATTTCTCTTGGAACCAACGCCTGAGGTCGATCGGCTTGTGGTCCGGGTTGCCGGTAACGCGCGTGGCCAACACGGCCAAGGTGAAGTCGAGGCCCCACGACTCAACAAGCGCCTCCCGCCGAATATCGTCGATCTCACCTATGACAAATTTGATGGCGGCGTCGTACCCCGCGGCATACGTGGACGTCGCGATCTCGTCGTCCGTCTTATCTTTATCTCTGCCCATTGTTTTCCCTTCCTTGTCCTTCTGCTACGTCTATCAGCCTAGAAAACTGCTCCACACAGGCCAAGACCTGAGCAGCCACAAGATCCCCCTCCAAGGAAGCCCTGTCCAACTTCTGGATGAGCCTCATCAATTTAGCGTACCCAGAACCTCCATCCTCGCCGCCGAAGACACGTAGGAACTTGTCCACCGCCTCCTGAATGAGTGGAGTATACATTTCACCAATTCTCTTCTCTGGGTCATTCATCAGCCTCTCCTAACCTAGTACGCAGCTCTATAATCTCATCAGCTGCATCTATAAGCTTACGGCTATACAGGTGTAGCTGCTTTTTAAGGCGTTCCACCTCTGCGCGTAGCTCTACAAGCTCAACAGCTTCCTGTTCTCTACGCTCTATCCCTGCTTGATCCAGATCAAACCGAATAACCTTATCGTGATCACTATCCCCGTAATGGATGAAATCATCCTCCCACTTTGGGAATAGCGGTTTGTAGTCCTTACATGCGCTGCTATTCCCGTGTGTTGGTGCAGCCTCCTTACCACATAGACAAGTACCGTGATTAGGAGCCCACTTTTTAACACCCTTAGGTCGGCCACGTCTGTATAAGCGGCAGCCCGCACAACTCTTATCCGGTGCTACCATCTGTTTTACCTTTCAGCTCACTCGTCAACTCCGTCAATGCTCCCACAACATTAAGTAGTCCCCTAACAGCTATTGGGGCCAACGAGTAAGCTCTGTGTAGAAAAGGTCTCGGCACTTGTCGTTACAGAACCGACGCCTGAAACACTGCGCTGCGTAAACGTGGCCCGTTTCGTCCTCTATGATGTTGACGGATACCGTATACGTTTTAGCAGCACCGTCTGCAAAGCACCACATGCAGCGGCCGTCT
>Ga0307376_10002425_pt1 | contig 18365 bp, 14 predicted proteins | sample TR2MG_FD_202536 | JGI IMG/M metagenome (GOLD analysis project Ga0307376, IMG submission 202536) | Soil microbial communities from Risofladan, Vaasa, Finland - TR-2 | ecosystem: Environmental > Terrestrial > Soil > Coastal area > Acid sulfate soil | place: Finland: Risofladan, Vaasa | collected...
AAGCTGGTGACGGCGCAGACGCGTATCCGGATGCACGACATCGAGGTCGAGGACGAGGCCTTCGCCACCCTGGAGTACCCGAACGGGGCGCACGGGTATCTCTACGCGGGAGTCAACGACGCGCCGCAGGTGACGCGGCTCGAACTCTGTGGGGACAAGGGCAGGATCCTCATCGAGAGCACGGACTGGCGGGAAGAGGGCGTGAAGTTCTGGGAGATCAAGCCGTCGCTCAGCACCTTCACCGTGGAGAGCAAGGAGATGTGGGCCGCCCCGGAGGCGAAGCTCGTCGACGTGCCGCTCCCGAAGCGAGATCAGGGACACATCGCCGTGACGCGCAACTTCTGCCGAGCGATTCTGTTCGGCGAGAAGCTCGTCACTCCGGGCGCCGAGGGAATCTGGTCGCTCGAGCTGGCGAATGCGATGATTCTATCGAGCTGCCGAAAGAAGACGGTGCGCCTGCCGGTGAAGCGCACCGAATACGAGCAACTGCTCGACGAGTTGAAGGCGAAGTCGAAGCCGAAGCGGCGCGTGAGAGACCAGCGAATGACCGACACGGCCTTCACCGGGAAGAAGAAGTAGGGGCGCCGGTCGCCCGCGGGCGCCGGGCTCAGTGCTCCGGCAGGAGGCCCGCCATCGCCAGCACGCGACCGAACTGCAGTCGGAAGTAGATGGCGAGGATGGCGATGATCCAAGCTGCGACGAGCAGCCTGATCCAGGGGCGACGGAGAAGGCCGGCATCTCTCTCTTGAGGATCAGTCATCTCGCTCCTCCAGGGGAAGCAGGACGCCGCGAGCGTCCTCCCGTGAGGTCATCTGCGTCTGCGCCACATGGTTCCCATGATGGCCGGGGTGGACGACCAGGGCCTGGCCGGATCGCTGTGACACGCGCTCGGCATGGGTGTGGCCGCCCAGCACCAGATCGACGCCTTCGAGGGCGGCGATCTCCGCGTCGATGCGCTCCCCGCAGTGCGATAGGCAGATGACGACGTCCACCTCCCCTCGCAGCCCGGCGGACAGCTCCTCGGCCGTCGACACTGGGTCATCGAACACGTAGTCGGTCACGCGCGCCCAGAGCGAGTTGGGTCGCGTGATCTGAGGGGCGAGCCCGATGACGGCGACCCTGCCCGCCGGGGTGTCGAAGACGGCGTGAGAGCGGACGGTGCGGGGGAGGGGCTGGCGCGCGGAGCGCATGTTGGCGGCCAGGATGGGAAAGGCTGCGTCTCGGAGCTTGCGCTCGAGGATGCGTCGGAGGGGGTGGGATTCCCGGTTTCCCATCGACATCGCGTCGTAGCCGATCTCAGCCATCCGGCGAAGGATCGGCTCGCCTCCCGGCCGGAAAGTCAGGTTGCCGGCGCCGATGGCGTCGCCCGCATCGAGGAGCAGCGCCCCCTCGTGCCGCCGCTTCAGATCGGCGAGCCGGCGAGCGGCGGCCGGAGAGAGCCGGTTGTGCAAGTCGGCTGTATGAAAGAAGGTGAATGCCGGCACGGGTCACCAGTCCGCGTCGTTGTAGCGGCGAGCTGACTCGGAGGAGGCGAGCAGATGGCGGACCATGCGTGGGACCTCCGATCGTTGCTGTGTGAGGATTCCGTGACATGCCGCTTCAGACCTGCTGGGAGGGCGGGGGACGCAGGCGCCTGACGCCGCTTGGACCGAGCCGGCCAGCGACGGACCGGGCAGCCACGATAGCCGCTCCCTTCGTCCAGAGGACCCTGGAGCGTCTCTGTGTCGGGCAGGACCCTCCTCCCCTCCGTTGAACTACACCGTAGCCGATTGATGCCGCCCCGCGCCCCGTGTCTCATCATGGGGCGAGTTTTTCTCTTCTGACCGGACGCCTGCGCAGCGTGACGGGAGACACGCCACCGCGGCAGCGGTGACCGCGCCGATCACCGTCCTGGAGGAGGATGGCACGTGAGCAAAGCCACCATTGTCCCGAAGAACGTCCCCAAGGTGGACACCAAGTTCCGCCGCATTCAAACACCCATCCCCGCGCCGGACTCGATACCGATCCTCGAATCGCTCTACCGTGACGAGCCGCGCTCGATGCGCGGCCAGGGCTGTGTAGTCTGGGATCGAGCAGATGGCTTCCAGGTCCACGACGCCTGGGGCAACACCTGGCTCGACTGGAGCTCGGGCGTGCTCGTGGCCAACGCCGGGCACGGCCGGCCGGAAATCGCGGAGGCCATCTGCGCCGAGGCCAAGAAGACGCTCCTGCACAACTACTGCTTCCCCAGCGAGATCCGCGCCCGGCTCGTGGAGAAGCTGGCGAGGCTCGCTCCCGACCCGCTGGAGAAGGTCTTCCTGCTGACCACCGGCGCCGAGACCACCGAGGCCGCCATCAAGCTGGCGCGGACCCACGGGCGCTCGGTCGGTGGCGATAAGAAGATCGCCCTCGTGAGCTACGAGGGCGCCTTCCACGGGCGCACGATGGGCGCGCAGATGATCGGCGGCATCCCCGCGCTCAAGGAATGGATCGTCAACCTCGATCCGGACATGGTGCAGGTGCCGTTCCCGGATGGCTTCCGGTGCGCGGACACGAGCTTCGACTTCTTCCTGAAGACGCTGGAGGAGAAGGGCTTCGGACCGGACCGTATCGCGGGGGTCATCAGCGAGACCTATCAGGGCGGGAGCGCCGCCTTCTGGCCGAAGGACTACGCGCAGAAGATGCGCGCCTGGTGCGACGAGCACGATATCGTGCTGATCTTCGACGAGGTCCAGGCCGGGTTCGGGCGCACCGGCACGATGTGGGGGTTCGAGCACTATGGCGTCGTGCCCGACATCGCCTGCTGCGGAAAGGGCATCACGAGCGGCTTGCCCCTGTCGGCGGTGATCGGGCGCGCCGACCTGATGGATCAGTATCCACCCGGGAGCATGACCAGCACCCATACCGGCAACCCGGTGTGCGTGGCGGCGGCGCTGGCCAACCTGGACATCATCGTGAACGAGAAGCTACCGGAGAAGGCGGCGAAGACGGGCCAAGTGCTGCAGGCGGGACTCCGTGAGATTCAGAGCAAGCACCCGGACATCTGCGGCGCCGTTATGGGCAAAGGCCTGGTCGCCGGGCTCCACATCGTCAAGCCTGGAGGGATCGAGCCCGACCCCGATCTCGCCGGCGACATCGTCGCGAGGTGCACCGAGAAGGGGCTGCTCATGTTCCACCCCGTCGGCTTCCAGGGGGCGACGGTGAAGATCGCCCCGCCGCTCATCACCCCGGAAGAAGCCCTCGTCGAGGGTCTGTCGGTGCTGCAGGAGGCGATCGAGGAGGCGCGACAATGAGCTGGGACAAGCGACTCAACGTCTTGCTCATCGGCGGCGGGATGATCAGCCAAGAGGTCGTCATTCCGACGCTGCTCCAGGAGCGCATGCGGGGAATCGTGGGCGATGTGCACATCTCCGCGCTCAACTCCGGCATCATCAAGCAGTGCGAGGAGCTGTTCCCGGGCGGGCAGTTCCTCGGCTACCCGGACCCTTCGAAGCACGCGGCGGAGGAGAACCATCCGACCATGTACCGGGAGGCGATGGCGAAGCTGGGCGAGCACGGCGTCGTCGTGGTGGCGACGCCCGACCACCTGCACACCAACATGACCCTGGAAGCGGTCGAGGCCGGCTACGACGTGATCGTGATGAAGCCGCTCTGCCTCAAGGTGAACGAAGCCCATGAGGTGATCGCCCTTGCGGAGAAGAAGCGGCGCTACGTCGCCACCGATTACCACAAGCGGATGGATCGGGCGGTGCGGCTGGCGCGCTATCGAGTCCGCCGCGGCGACCTCGGCGAGATGCTCCACGGCCACGCCTGGATCGAAGAGCCGAAGTACATGCCGCTGAAGTTCTTTGGGCTCTGGGCGGAGAAGTCGAGCCCGTTCGAGTACGTCGGCGTGCACTACGTGGACGCCTACTACTTCATCACCGGGCTGCGGCCGAAGCGGGTCGCCGCCTGGGGCCAGAAGAAGTTCCTTCCGAGCCAGGGCAGCGACGCCTACGACGCGGTGCAGGCCGTGGTCGAGTGGGAGGACGACTCGGTCCTCTGGGTCCAGACCTCCTGGGTGTGCTCCGAGAAGAACTCGGCCATGACGAACCAGGGGCTCCAGATCAGCGGCACCAAGGGCGAGTACTGGGCCGACCACAAGTTCCGCAACCTGCACATCCTGACCGACGACGACGGCTTCGAGCAGATCAACCCCAACTTCTTCAAGCACTACGATAGCTGGGAGAAGGACGGCGAAACCGAGTACGTCGGCTATGGTTTCGAGAGCATCTCGCGCTGGCTGCGCGACATTCACGTGATCCACTGCGAGACCGAGGGAATGTCGGAGGCCGACGCCCTGGCCTCCCGCGAGAAGATGCTGAAGCAGTGGGAGGAAGGTCAGCGGCCGCTGCCGCGCCAGGCCCTCGTCGGAGTTGCGGTGAACGAAGCCGTACGGCTGAGTCTGGATAACAACAACGCTTACGTCGCATTCGACGCGGACATGTCGCCGAAGCTGTCGAAGTAGAAGCTGTTTCATAGCCCGTACCCTCGGGCTATGAAACAGCCCGCAACCATCACCGTCTACTGCAGGCGCATTTCACGCCCGCGCGAGTCAGCAACCGCGGACCAACGGGGGTTGTGAAATGCGCTTTAGCCGGACCAGGGGACTCAGTTACAGGCGGGCCGGGCAGCTGTCCGGCCCGCCGACGTTTGGCCCATTCCCTTTCCCACTGCGTCCGTGACCTGGCGAATGCAGGCTTCGCGGCAGGCAACCTACCATAGCTCCAGCACGACGGGTTTCCAGGGGGAGCGGGTCGGGCCGAATCGCCCGGTGCGACCGAGGTCGCGGTTCGAGAGGATCTCGCGGGCGGGAAGCGGGTTCCGGGGGCCAATACCGCGAGAAGCGGGAAGGCAGGTTGACCCGGCGACAGTAGGCCCTCAAGCTCCCCGCTCCTCAGATTCGAGAAGGAGACGATGCTATCGGACTCATTCCATAAGCAATCAGGATATTGAGATGATTCAGGCAGCAGCTTAGTTCGGGGTGCACGCGAGTGCGACTCTCAGACCGGCGCGCCGGACATGGAATGACCCATTAGGGGAACCGAGCCATCGGGTTGCGGGGGTTGCGCGCCCAGTTCCGGCGCCGCCGCCCAGTGGCTCACAGCAGCGCTGCGCCGATGGCCCATGGCCATCAGAGAGGAGGCGGAATATGTCGGCGCGCACACGCGGGAACACCCGCGCAGGCTTCACCCTCATCGAGATGCTCATCGTGATCGTGGTCATCTCGATCCTCGCCCTGATCGTGATCCCACGATTGCTGGGCGCGGGGCGCAAGGCGAAGGAGGCGGCCCTTCGCGGCGACGTACACCAGCTCCGAAACTCTATCCAGCAGTTCGAGGCCGACTGCGGGGACTATCCCTCAGCGATCTCGCAGATCATGACCCGGCCGGCGGCCGGCTCGAGCGGCGGCATGGGCATCGCCCTGGACGTCACTGCCTGGCAGGGTCCGTACCTGCGGACCCCGGACAACAACCTCCCCAAGGATCCGTTCACCGAAAGCGGCACAACCTGGAGCTACACCGCCAGCACCGGACACGTCGCTAGCGGTTCCACACTCACCGCCATCAACGGCGAAGCCTACAGCTCCTGGTAGAGGGTCGACGACCGAACCGCAGCACATTCGACCGGTGAGGACAGCGGGATGCCGGACCCGCTGTCCTCAAGGCCAAAGATCGGGGCGGAGCGCCATCGGCGCCCCGCCCTTGTTCTTGGTCTGTCGAACCGCGCGAAAGACGGCTAGCGCGAGTCGCTGTCGGCCACCCTGTCCTTGACCACGGCCTGCGCCGCGGCGAGGCGGGCCACAGGCACGCGGAAGGGCGAGCAGCTTACATAGTCGAGCCCGACCTCGTGGCAGAACTCGACAGAGCGAGGATCGCCGCCGTGCTCGCCGCAGATGCCCAGCTCCAGATTCTTGCGAGCCTTCCGGCCGAGCGTACAGGCAGTCTCCACGAGCTTGCCGACACCCTCCACATCGAGCGTCTGGAACGGGTTCTCCGGGAGGATCTTGTCCTCGACATAGCGCAGCAGGAACTTGCCCTCCGCGTCGTCCCGCGAGTAGCCGAAGCAGGTCTGCGTCAGGTCGTTCGTGCCGAAGGAGAAGAACTCGGCCTGCTTGGCGATATCGTCCGCGGTCAGCGCGGCCCGCGGAATCTCGATCATCGTCCCGATCTTGTAGTCGACCTTGACGCCCTTCTCCTTGACGACGGCTTTGGCGACCGGTTCGATCCGCTCGCGCACGAAGGTCAGCTCGTTCACGTGGCCCACCAGCGGCACCATGATCTTCACGTGGACGTCGACGCCGCTCTTCGCGCACTGGCAGGCGGCCTCCATGATAGCCCGGGTCTGCATCTCCACGATCTCGGGCATGACGATGCTCAGCCGGCAGCCGCGCAGCCCGAGCATCGGGTTCAGCTCCCGCATGCTCTCGACGGCCTCGAGCATCTTGCGAAGCCCCTTCAGCTTGGGCGACCTCGGCGACTTCACCTCCAGCCGGCACACCTGCTGGAGCAGCTCGTCGTGGTCCGGCAGGAACTCGTGCAGCGGCGGGTCGATCAGCCGAATGACAACCGGCAGCCCGTCCATCGCCCGGAAGATCCCCATGAAATCCTTGCGCTGGAACGGAAGCAGCTCATCCAGAGCCTTCTTCCGCAGACCCTCGTTCTCCGCCAGGATCATCCGCTGAACCACCGGCAGCCGCTCCGACTCCATGAACATATGCTCGGTGCGGCACAGCCCGATGCCCTGCGCGCCGAAGCCGCGGGCGCGCTTGGCGTCGCGCGGATAGTCGGCGTTCGCCCAGACTTCGAGCCGTCGAACGTCGTCGGCCCAGCTCAGCAGCGTGGTCAGCTCTTTCTCTTTCGCCAGGTTCGGCACGATCGTCGGGATGAGGCCCGCAAACACCTCGCCCGTGGTCCCGTCGATGGAGATCGGCTCCATCTCCTTGAGCGCCTTGCCGTCCACCGTGAGCCGATGCGCCGCCTCGTCCACTCGGATCGCCTCACATCCGGCGACACACGGCAGCCCCAGCCCTCGGGCGACCACGGCCGCGTGGCTCGTGGCTCCGCCGCGGGCGGTCAGGATGCCCTTCGAGGCGAGCATGCCGTGCACGTCGTCCGGAGTCGTCTCCGGTCGCACGAGAACGACCACCATGCCGGCCTTGCCGTGCTCCTCCGCTCGGTCCGCGTCGAACACAGCCGCCCCGCTCGCCGCGCCCGGCGACGCGTTCAGGCCCTTGGCCAGCAGCCTGCCCTCCTTCGCGGCCAGGTCCTTCTCCTTCGGGTCGAAGGCGGGCAGCAGGAGCTGGTTGATCTGGTCCGGCTCCACCCGCATGAGGGCCTCTTCCTTGGTGATGAGCCGCTCCTTCACCATCTCCACCGCGATGCGCACGGCCGCCCGGGCGGTGCGCTTCCCCACGCGGCACTGGAGGATGTAGAGCTTGCCGCGCTCGATGGTGAACTCGATGTCCATCGCGTCCTTATAGTGCTTCTCGATGCGGGTGGCGAGGCGGACGAACTGGTTGTAGATCTTCGGGTTGTCTTTCTTCATCTGCGCGATCTCGATGGGCGTGCGGACGCCGGCCACCACGTCCTCGCCCTGCGCGTTCATCAGGAACTCGCCGTAGGTCTTCTTCTCGCCGGTGGCGACGTCGCGCGTGAACGCCACGCCGGTGCCGGAGTCATCGCCCAGGTTCCCGAACACCATCGTCTGCACGTTGACGGCCGTGCCGAGGTCGTGCGGGATCTTGTAGAAGTTCCGGTAGGCAATGGCGCGAGGGATGTTCCAGGAGCTGAAGACCGCGGTGATGGAGGTTTCGAGCTGCTCCATCGGGTCGGTCGGGAAGTCCCGCTTCATCTGCTTCTTGAAGAAGGCCTTGTACTGCTTCACCAGTTCCTTCAGGTCGTCGGCCGTCAGCTCGGTGTCCTGGGTGACGCCTCGCTTCCGCTTCATGGCGTCCATGATCTTGTCGAAGTTGTCTCGCTTCAGGTGCAGCGCCACCGACGAGAACATCATGATGAACCGGCGATAGGCGTCGTAGGCGAAGCGCTCGTTGCCCGTCAGTGCGATGATGCCCTGCATCGTATCGTCGTTAAGCCCGAGGTTCAGGATGGTCTCCATCATGCCGGGCATCGACATCTTCGCCCCCGAGCGCACGGAAACCAGCAGCGGGTTCTTCGGGTCCCCGAAACCCTTGCCGGTATCCTTCTCGACCTGCTTCATGGCCTTTCTCACGGCCTCCATCACGCCGGCCGGCATCTTCTTCTTCTTCAGGTACTCGATGCACGTCGCGGTGGTGATGATGAATCCCGGCGGAACGGGAAGGCCGAGGTTGCTCATCTCGGCAAGGTTCGCCCCTTTGCCGCCGAGCAGGTCCTTCATGTCTCTGTTGCCCTGGTGGAATAGGTACACGCTCTTTTCCAACTTCTTAGCCACGGTAGAACAGCTCCTTTCCGTCTCTGGTCTCTTCTCGCTAGACTATACCCACGGAGGGGGTCTCCCCTCCCGTTTCCTTCGCCACCATACGTCCGGCGGCTCCCTTGTGTGGGGCCGGCGCGCCCGCGCCGACGAGCGCGAGCATCAGTCTCGCGCGCCCCGCTGGCGGATCTCCCCGATCAGCTCCTCAACCCGTTCCCGCAGGGCCTGCTCTGCATCGACGTCGGCCACACGAGCGAGGTCCACAGCTGCCAGCAGGAGTTCGCCGACGGCGGCCTGCGCCACCTGCCGGTCGCCCGAGTCTTGAGCGAGTTGCGCCAGCGCCGCCTCGGCCGCGCTCTTGGCCTGCGCCCCGTCCCGGGAGATGCCGGCGCGCCCGGCGCGCCTTTGAACCACCTGTGCCCGAGAAAGCGCCGGCAGAGATGGCGGCACCTGCGTGATCGGGTCGGCGCTGTCTTCACCGCGCTCCTGCCGCTTCAAGCTGTCCCACTGATGCAGAACCTCGTCCGGGGTGTCGGCCGAGCTGTCGCCAAAGACGTGTGGGTGGCGGGCCACGAGCTTATCCCGGATGCCCTGGACGACCTTCCCTATGTCGAACCGCCCCGCCTCCTCCGCCAGCTGCGCGTGGAAGATGACCTGGAGCAGCAGGTCGCCCAGCTCCTGGCGGAGCGCATCGGGGTCGTCGCGATCTATCGCTTCCAGCACCTCGTACGTTTCCTCCAGCAGACAGGGCCGCAGAGAGCGATGGTCCTGCTCTCGGTCCCACGGGCAGCCCGACGGGCTCCGCAGTCGGGCCATCAGCTCGACGAGTTCGGAGAAGAGAGCGTTATCTGTCCCAGGGGTCCGCTTGCCCATATGCCGAAGTGCTCCGACTCCCTCAGCCCGGCCCGCCGGCTGGGGGGCTATCCGCGGCACAACCGCTGAACCGGAGCCGCCGCTGCGGGACACCGCCCCGTCGCTCGGCGGTCACTCAGGCTGTGTCTTCCCAGAGGGTGCCGCCGGCTCAGTCACAGGAGACCGCACTTCGCCTGTGGGCTCAGGAAGGGTGGGCATGAGTTCCTCTGTCTGAGACATGCGCCGCGCGCGCGCCTCCCTGCCCTCGCGGTAAGCATCCCCCAAGGCCTTGTAACGCGGGCTGAGGATTGCAATATCGGCCTTGGCGCGAAGGTTCGTGAAGAACTCCTGTAGCTGAGGCTGGTACCGGGGATCGCCCAGCATCCACTCCTCTATGGCATCGACATTGCCTTCCAGCGTGAGTTCCCCGGGCGTAATATGCTTCTCGACCATGACGAGGCGGTAGAACTGCGGCCTCGGCGCTGCCGGGGCCGCGCCTTCCTCCTCCTCGGGCGCGGGCAGCTCGATCGGGAGTGGCTCGCTGACCGCGCCGGGCGCCATCTCGAAGAGCAGCTTCTCCAGCTTCGGATCATCTGTATTGCCTTTGACGACCCAACCCGCCATCCCGCCCCGGGTCCGCTCCAGGGGATCGAGACTCTTCTCCGCCGCAACCTCGCCGAACTTCTCTCCCGTCACCGTATCCCCGGAGGCGCCCGCGAGAAGCTCCTTGCGGACCGCCTCGGCCTCTTCCTTCGACGCAAGGATGATCTCTCGGCAGATGACCGACTCGTTATTGTGGGGCAAGGCTTCGAGCCGCTGCTTGCTCACCTCGAAGTACGCCTTGCGGTCCTCGTCAGTGAAGACCAGCTTGCCTCTGAGGATCTCAATGCTCAGGCGGCTGGTCAGATCCTCTTCGGACTGGCCGGTGTCTGTGAGCCAGGCATCGAAGCTCTTCCCGGTGGCGGCCAGAACGTAGTCTTTGATCCCCTCGAGGCGCGCCTCCAGATCCTCGCGGCTCACAGACACGCCCCGCTTGTCCGCCTCCTGGCGGATGAGCTGCCGTACGATGAGACCGTCGAGCGTCCTCGCGCCCAGCGTGCCCGCCGAGCCGGGAGAGGGGAACACACTGCCGAAATACGCATCCACCCGTCGTCGCAGGTCCATCGCGTCCTGTTGGCTGACAGTCAGGCCGCGGCGCGAAAGCTCCTCGTAGATCACCTGCACCACCATCAGCTTCTGTGTCTCGACCTGTCGTGCGTCGATATCCTCGGCCTGTTCCAGAGCCTGGCAGAACTGAGACCGGCTGATCGGCTGGTTGTTTACCGTGGCGACGGCGTCGCTCTCTTTGCCCCCACAGCCGACGCAGAAAGCGAGCAAGACGACGGCAATACCCAAAAGCGGTGCGCATCCACGCATCGCGGCCGTTCCTTTCCTCTCGCGCGAACGGCCCGCCCGCTGGAAGCGGACAGGCCGCCTCGCCCGACATCACCAGGCGCCGGGCTGGCCACCTCTCGTACGCGAGACTACCGCGATTCTAGCCCGCCGCTAGGCAAAAGTCAAGGACGCGGCGGGGACTGCTCTGCTCGCCGCGTGCCTCTCAAAGCCTCTCAGGGCGTCAACTCGAACGCTCGCGAGATGTACACCGCCATCTGGTCGCGGGTGACGACATCATCGGGTCGGCAGAATCCGTCATCCTGAGCGCAGCGAAGAGCCTGCCCTGAGCTTGCCGAAGGGATCTTGGTCCCTGTCCCCGACCCGCCGGCCGTTGCCCCTTCTGTAGGGCAGGCATTCCCATGCCCGCCGGCCGTTCGCCGTTTCTCGTGGGGCAGGAGCTGGCCTCCTGCCCGTCGCACCCCCTTCCCCCTACCACAGCGCCTCGGCGCGGACTCCATGCCTCCCTCCCACGTGGCCCGCCGGCCCTTCGCCGTTCTTGGTGGCGCAGGTTTGTAACCTGCGTAGGCGGCGCAGCCGCCTCCCCGCCGCCGGCCGTTCCCCTTCCGTAGGGCAGGAGCTTCGCCTCCTGCCCGTCGCACCCCCTTCCCCCTACCACAGCGCCTCGGCGCGGACTCCATGCCTCCCTCCCACGCGGCCCGCCGGCCCTTCGCCGTTCTTGGTGGCACAGGTTTTCAACCTGTGTAGGCGGCACAGCCACTGGCGAACGAGCCCTGGAAAACGAAGGTCCTCGTGACGTCCTTCATCTTCGCCGCATGGTTCGTGCTGTGTAACGTGGTGACGCGGGCGCCGCATTCGGGTCATACGGAGAAGCAACCGCCGGATCAGGAGGGCCCTTAGCGCGCGGCCCGGACCGCGCTCTCGGTCCAGACGCTCCGCTAGTTGGCGCAGGAACAGAGTGACATCACTTCGATTGCGCTGACCCGTCGCGCTCCTCCGCCAACGCGCTTAACAGCCGCGGCAGCGGGAGGCTGATACCTACCTCCTTCTCGACTTGCGCGTACACAAGTGCCACCAGCCGCGTTGTTGCTATGATACGGTCGGTTATCCTCGCCGCCGAGGCGGACTGGATGCCCTCAACTTGCTTGATGAGCTCCTCTGCTCCAGCCCCCGAGTCGAGCGCGCCCTGGACCGCCTTCCGCACTTCATCAACGCTCCTCGGAACGTCCTTCTCCGCTGGCAGCAGCGTGTCCCAGATTGCTTTCGCCGCGGCCTCTCCTCGATCGCCCGCAAGTGCCCCTCCCAGCAGGATGGGCACGATCGCGTTCAGAGCGGTTATGCTCACCCCTTGCGCCCCCTCTAGGCTCTCCTCAATTAGCCGCTCCGCAGCATTCTCGACGCGGATAACGCGGCGCATCAGAAGCTGGTGACGCAGTCGCATCCGTTCCGTCTCAATGGCTTGCTCTCGTCCCGCTTTGACAGTCGCCCTGTATGTCACCAGAGCGCCAACAAGAGCAATCACGAGCGACCCCACCCAGGCTGCTCCAGCGGTCGCGAGATTGAACGCGCTCACATCTGCCTGTGCACTCATGTGCGTTGTCCCCCTTTGGAGGTGGCCGCGGCTGACCGGCCCGTCGTCGCTGGGATTCGCCGGCCAATACTTCGGCCCCTCTCGACCACTGACTCACCCGTCACTAGACTCTGCTGCTCTCCGTTGCCGCGGTAGGCGAGCACGACCTTACCTCCTTCCCGGACCGGTTGCGCCCATTCGACCATCCCTACATCCGCGTTCGGTGTTTCGGGAGCTTGCTCCCGAAACGTCCCCTCCATCCGCGCTCATCAGCGGATTGCCCTGCCGTTCCCGCAGTTATCCCTCCCCGCCGCGTGGCTAGGCCCGCGGCCGCCATGGCGGAAGGCGGAGCCTGCTTAGCCATCTCACCTCACCGCTGCCGCCCAACAGAAAAGGCGGGCTCTCCTGAAGCCGTTCGCCGCGGCGAATGAGTGGCTTGAGGAAAGCCCGCCTCTCGGATGTCGAGTCAGCGGATCAGTATTCGGTTTCAGCCTTCGTAGTCCGCCAACGGCGGACGAAGTAGGCTTGACCCTATCCTATCGCACCCGGGACGGGTGTCAAGACCCTCTTTCCATGCCACAGAGCTGAGAAGGAAGCATGTGAAGCATGAGCATCAAAGGGTAACTGCTCTTCCCCTATGTCGGGTCGTTCTCGAAGCGGATGGTGATTGATGCGTACGGGTGGAACTCGGGCATCGAGCTGTATATCTGCCCGTCCCTGAAATGGTGATGGGCAATAGAAGGGAAGAGCTCTTCAGGCACAGGCTGTTTTGCCTCAGGGTTGTGGAGCATCGAGAAACCCTCTGCCCACGTCTCCTCAGACTCCTCATTTACCTCATATTCGAAATCCTTTGGCAGAGCGGCATTAGGGTCATGGTCGTAGCATTTGCCAGTCCTGATCAAGCGTGTGTTGGGGGCTTTGAAGCCTGCTTGCCTCCCCATGCGGTTGAACTTCGACACTGTCCCGCTTGCAGAGGAAAGCACAGCGCTTATGTATTCAGCATCCGGCTGAAAGAAGAAGCCCGACGGGATCTCCTTGTCGCCAACTTTGTGTGTGCCAATAGGCCGCGGCAGGATGATGAGGTTGCCGTCCCCGTCGAATCTATGGTCGTGAGCGACGCCGTACAGGTACCTGATCAAGGCCGACGAACTCCACAACATCGACTGGTCGTCGTGGAAGTCGGCCACTGCAAACACAAGGGGATTCCCTGCCACGTGAGGCAACTCCCAGTACTTCATCTTCAGCTTCGAGTACAGGGGGCTGCCCCAGCGTATGGGCATGGCATCCGTGAGCTCGTCTGCTACCTCCCTGGCGGTTTCGTCGCCTGCGAGTTCGGCCGTGCATCTCGGTGGGTCATCATCCGCCCTCCCGACAGTGACCGCCTCTATGGCAACTGACTCACTCCCCTTCGTCACTAGGAAGTCGGGAGCATTGTGCTCCCGGCTGACGACGAACTGCTCCTCAACCAGGTATGCATACAGACACAGCTCCCACACACGGGCATCGAAGCCTGTCGACTGGAACTGCTCCACGAAATTCCCATCAACATCAGTGAAGTACGGCATCATGCTGTTTATGATCCCCCTTGCCGAGGCAAATCCAGCCTGACCGGCCAATGCAGTGAAGTACGGGTGTTGTCTCTCCTCGGGCACCACCGGCGTGAAAAGGTCTATGGGTTTCCTGTCATCACCTTGAGGATACGTCGTCAGCCCCCCGCTGGTGTGCTTCTGGATGGAATCACACAGCCAAACCATCGCCGATTCCTTGTCCTTAAGAGACACTGCCGTATCGAAAGCCCTGAAGCGACGAGCTTCGTCTCTGCAAAGCAGAACGGCGTTGAAGTCGCGATCAAACCGGTCTTGCACGAGAACACCAAGTATGGTCTCGTCTATGTTTGAGAACCAAGCCAACTCTATGCCGATCACGGCTAGCAGCGGGTCCCTGCTGTATCCCGCTAACGCGTCGAACCTCTTTCGGTCCATACCCTTGACGGTCACCAGTCCCATTACTGCTCGCTCTCTCAGCGTAGCTCAGGGGCAATGCCAACGCTGTCTGTATCCGAAGCCATGAGGTATCCTCGCGTACTCGCATTCTATCACAGTATGATCTGCTCACGGGCCTTCGCCGCAAACTCCGCTACATCGTTACGCCCTAGCAATATGGCACACTCGAAGGCTAGCACCGCGGCGATGAGCGGGGATGTCGCGCGGATCGCTATACCTGCGAGCCACGCCCTCTTTGAGGATACTCTTTCCGATAGCTTTGCTGCAACTCCGCCGGCGTCCGGTTCAGCATCTCCGGCGGGACGATCCCCGCCTTCTTCTCCTCCTCCGTCGCCAGTCGCTCCGCCTTACGGCCGGCAGACAAGTCCACAAGCGGCGCAGGCACGTCAACGCAATTGGGATGGAGCGTCGGCCCGCCGTTGATGGCGCTGATCGGGGGATACACGGGGTGCAGCTTGCCCGCCGGCCGATAGGATAGCTCGTCGCCGATGTTGATGGTAGCGGTCTCGTGTAAGCGCGGCGCGGATGCGCCGTGTGGGGAGATGCAGCAGTCGCGAGCAGAGGCTGTGATTGGGAATGCAGCAGCCGGGGTCCGGCGGATCGACCACCTGCTCCCCTTCCGCGACCGGAAGACCTGCCAGCTAACTCAGGGAACCCGGCCTCACTTCTCGGGGATGGGCCCTACTGCTCAGTCAACGTAGATCTGATCTAGCCGTCGCACTGTCTGTTCGGCAGGAGCTTGCCTCCTGCCCAAGAACCTGGAACCCGCAGACAGATCACAGTAAAGCGGCCTGAACGCTACTCCATGATCTCGATGAACGGCGGCTGCGGTGTCTGCCGGATGGCATACACCGGTGTTCTCGCGGAGTTGACGGTCTTGACCACCTCGAGGAACGAATAGCTCCCCTCCGACCACACTTTCACGATCCCGTCGGCCGCCGCCCGCAGCTTCGCCAGGTGATCGGCGGGGACGCCGTGAGGGCTCACCGCGCCCAGCACGACCGACCTGCTCGCGCGGCACCGAGAGGCGAGGTCCACAACAGTCGCATCCGCCTCTTCGGGACACATGAGAGCGAATAGGCGGGAAACGTTCACCTGGAACCGGATGCCAGGCCCCTGCTCTGGGGGACACAGGCGCGCCATCTCATCCGCAATCGACTTGGAGAGAGGCGTTTCTGCCGGTGTCTTCTCTCGCTCGGAACCGAGAAATACCACTTGCCCGGCATCGATGCCCTGCTCCAACCGGTCCGTCATCCCGGCGCTCTTCATCAGCGCCCGCCAGCGCGATTTGGCGTCGCTTTTGGCAGCAATGCGCACGTAGCGGTCACCGGCCTCGAGAGCCTCTTTGGCGAAGCCGGCGTCGAAAATGTCCTGATGCAGATCGACATCGATCTCCATCAGGTAGAAGCTGCCATAGGGTATTCCGCCACCCAGAAGGTCGTCGAGCTGTGGGATCCCCGTGGAAACCGCCTCCTCGAACCGGTAGAAAGGCTCCTGGAACGGCGGGAGTATGTGGATGCCTCCCTTGCCGATGAAGTAGAGGCTGGGGATCGGGATGTGCGGCGTGCCTCGGCTCTTGATGACCTCGAGGAAGCGCATGCGCTGGCTCTGCACGTATCGCGGCGTAAGCAGGATGAGACCATCGGCGATGAATTCCTCGGGCCCCGTGCCGATCTCCTCCTCCTCCCGAAGCTCCCGCGTGAGGAGCGCCGTCAGCGACTCGGCTTTCAGGGCGTTGACCAAACCATAGACCGACTCGCGAAACTGGCGCGAGTCCTCGGCCGCGCCCAGGAGGTTGGAGATGCTGTCCACTACCACCCGGGTCGCTCCGATCTCGGCGATCATCTCACTTACGATTCCCTGATCGCGCACGATGTCTTGCTGAAGCACCTCGGGAGACGTGAAGAGCACCTTGAGTTTGCCCTCATCCTCCAGCGCGCGGAAATCCCACCCGAAGTTCTCGGCATCTCGATAGATCCGCTCGGGGAACTCCTCGAAAGTGATGAAGAGCCCCGGTTCGCGGAACTGGGTAATGCCGTTGTAGAGATACTGCATGCCGAGGCTCGTCTTGCCGGTGCCGGGCGCACCCGCCACGAGAATCGCGTCTCCCCGCAGGAAACCGCCGTACAGAAGTTGGTCAAGGCCCTCGATGCCGGTTTTGACTCGATCCATGCAAATCTCCTCAGGAGCTGTGTGCGACAACAGGTCGCCGAATGTCCACTTTTTGACTCAGCGCCGACGGGGTGGTATATAGCGATAGACGTCCGCGCCGGGATAGCTGATTTTCTGAACAAAGCGCCGCTCTTCGAGCAGTTCGAGTTCCTTCTGCACTTGATCGCTTTCGCGCCCGACGCGCAGCGCTATCTGACGGGCTGTATTGACGGTATAGGGGTTGGCCTCGAGGAAGGCAATGAGCCTCTCAAGGCCGTTGACGGACGCCACAAGCCGTCCTAGGTCGCCACTGACGCGGTAGGTGCGCAGCCCGCGCCGGATGCGATCGGCAAACTGGTGGAGCTTGTCGGCCCGCTCCAACACGAGCTTCCGCAGCTCGACCTCGTCTATCGAAGCCAGGTGCTCCTGCTCTTTCCCTCGTTGAGCGAGAAAGGCCTCTGTTTCGGCCACGGCGCCTTCCAGGCTATATCCATGGTCGAGGGCTTGCTTTATGAGGCAGACTTTTTCGATGGCCTGGTAGTCGTAGGTCCGGCTGGCGCCCTGGCCGGTGGGTTGTATGATTCCTTTGTCTGTCCAGTAGGAGAGCTGCCGAATAGAAACACCGCAGAGCTGGGCGGCTTGGCCGATGCCGAGCTCGAGGCGCTCCAGGAGCTTGCTCAGATCGACAGGACGGACGGATGAAGAGGGTCTTTCGCGCGCGGCTTCCGCCATTCCGTTCTCCTTAGGCTGCTGGAGGTTGCAGTGCTCGCGGCACGCCCCCGCCCCCCAGCGCACGAGCACGTTGGAATATAGCACAGAGCTGTCGGTCGGTCAAGACATACGTGTGGGCAGAATTCATCATTTTGGTTTCGGGGAATTGTGATGGGGATGGGGCAAGGCAGTTGGGGGCTGTGTGAGGAGTCAACCAAAGGCATTCCGGGAGGGGGAGGTCTTGTGGTCGCTTGGGACACGATCGAGGGCACGAACGGCACGGCCGGCACGATTTTCGGCACGGCCGGCACGCTTTTCGGCACGCTCGGCACGGGAAAAGGACGCGCTTTGGCACGCTCGGCACGGGGGTAGGGAAAAGGTTCTACGTGGCACGGAAAGGGGGGTTCTGCCGGCTTCGGGGAGGGGGTGGGGGTGGTGCGCGAGTGAGCGTTCACACCCGCGCGTCGACCTGCTATCATCGACGCGGACTGCCCCGGAAGGGGGTTCGGAGGAGGGCGTCCTGGCCCGCGCAGAGAGTTCGACCATGCCTTTTGTCCGTCTCGCCAAGGTGTGCTTTGACCGGGGTTCCGAGGAGCGCGTGATCCGAGCATGACCCAGAGCAACGGAGGCACGAGGGATTGGACGCGCATCGGGCTGTGGCTCGTGGCCGGCACCATTGCCTACAACTTTGTGGAGGCGGGGCTTGCCCTATGGTCTGGGGTGGTCGCGCACAGCATCGCGCTCGTGGGCTTCGGCCTCGACAGCATCATCGAGCTGGCGGCCGCTTCGGTCCTGTTCTGGCGGCTGCGGGTGGAGGCGAGGGGGGCCGGGCGGGAGATCGTGGAGGCGGCCGAACGCCGAGTGCATCGTTTCGTTGGGTTCACCTTCTTCGCCCTGGCCGCTTATGTTCTGACAGTCGCGATCTGGACGCTGGTCGGCCCCGGCGAGCCCGAGGAAAGTCTGGTCGGGATCATCCTTGCCGTGGCCTCGCTGATCGTAATGCCGCTGGTGTCGTGGGGGAAGCTTCGCGCGGCGCGCGAGATTCCCAGCTCGGCGCTGCGGGCGGAGGCAAAGGAAACTTTGGCCTGCTCGTATCTGTCGTTCGCCTTGCTGCTGGGGCTGGCGGCGAACGCGGTGGCGGGCTGGTGGTGGGCCGACCCAGTTGCGGCACTTCTGATGATTCCGTGGCTGGTGCGGGAGGGCTGGGAGGGTGTGGTTGGCGAGGAGGATGAGGATTAGGGGAGGCGCGGGGG
>Ga0307376_10002426_pt1 | contig 18362 bp, 14 predicted proteins | sample TR2MG_FD_202536 | JGI IMG/M metagenome (GOLD analysis project Ga0307376, IMG submission 202536) | Soil microbial communities from Risofladan, Vaasa, Finland - TR-2 | ecosystem: Environmental > Terrestrial > Soil > Coastal area > Acid sulfate soil | place: Finland: Risofladan, Vaasa | collected...
GCCGGTCACGAAGGGCCAGCCCAGTGGTTCCTACCCCGTCAGCAACCACAGGCTCACTGCCATGACCGCCATTCCTGCGATGGCGCCGACGATGGCGAGGTGCTCTTGCCCGTGCTCCCGCGCGGCCGGCAGCAGTTCGTCCAGCGAGATGAACACCATCAGCCCGGCGACCCCCGCCAGCACCGCCGCGAGCGCGCCGCCGTGCAGGAACGGAAGCAGGAAGATCGCCGCCAGCCCGGCTCCCAGGGGCTCGGCGAGGCCGGAGGCGAAGGACCACCAGAACGCCTTCCCCTTGCTGCCGGTGGCGGCGTAGATGGGGGCGGCGACGGCCAGCCCTTCGGGGATGTTGTGGATGGCGATGGCGACGGCAATGGCGACGCCGAGCCGCGGGTCGGCGAGAGTGGCCGCGAAGGTGGCCATCCCTTCGGGGAAGTTGTGGATCCCGATGCCGAGCGCGACGAACAGGCCCAGCCGCAGCAGATGGTCCTTGGACTGAGGGCTGCCGGGGGCCGTGTCGGCGACGCCCTCGTAGGAGTGGGGGATGGCGGTATCGAGCGCGAACATGAGCGCGAGGCCGGCGAAGAAGGCGAGGTAGCCGAGGCCGGGGCCCAGCTCTTCGATCCCCTTGGGCAGCAGCTCGGCGAAGGAGACGAGGATCATGACGCCCGCGGCGAAGCCGAGGGAGAGGGCCATGAACCGCAGGCCGGGCCGGCGGACGATGAAAACGAGGACGCTGCCCACGGTGGTGGAGAGCCCGGCGAGGGCGGTGAGCAGGAGGGCGAGGGTTAGGGTGGACATGGGGGAGCGGTCAGTCCACCAGCTCGCCGATGATCGGGAGGCGGGCGAGGAGGTCCTCGCCGTGCGGCGCGCCGGAGAGCGCCTCTGTTAGGTCCCGGCCGGCGGCATGGCGCACCTGATGGGTGCCGCCGCGCCACTGCCAGCTGGCGGAGGCGTCGTACACCTTGCCCTCGTAGGCGAAGTAGACGGGGCCGCCGTCCTCGCCCGTGAACTTACTTAGCTCCTCTCTGGTGAAAGTGCGCACCGGACCCTCCCTCCCTGCCTGTCACACCGCGAAGTCGAGGGCGGCCGAGATCGTCAGGCTTGACCCGGCCGCCCTCGTACAGAGTTTCCTGCATCATGGTTGGGAGCACCCACAGTGCAGGAAACTCCACAGCGCACGGCCTAAGTCTCGCACGGCGGATTCTCTTGGATCACGGTCGTAACCGCAATCCAAGAGAATCCCTACATCCACCACGAGGCCCGTTACGGGTGCAGGAACTTCGACACGAAGGGCGATTCGCCGGGCGTGCGGCGACCGAAGTGGCCGGACGGCCCCTCGCCCAGGAACTCGGAGAACCAGGCCTCGTGCTCGATCTCCTCGTGAAGGATGGCGAGCGCGAGGTCGTAGGTGCGGTGGTCCTTGCCGGCGGTGATGTTGCAGATGTGGGTGTAGCCGCGCACGGCACAGCGCTCCGCCTCCAGCAGCACCTTGAGCAGAGCCTTGGTGTCGGTGGGGTCCTTCGGCAGCGAGGCCGGCGGGCAGGCGGAGCGGTCGTGGAACGCCTTCATGTCCTCCGGCAGCTTGCCGCCCAGCTCGTAGATGCGCGGAACGAGGGCCTCGAAGTGGTTCCGGTCCTCGATGCGCGCGTCCTCGGCGATCGACTTGATCCCCTCGCCCTCCAGGCCGATGAGATTCACCCGGAGAATCGTGTAGTAGTAGAAAGTGGTCAGCTCGGCCGCGGCGTTGTTCACCAGCAGCTCGAGCAGCTCGTCGACGTTGACGCCGGCCTTCTCCACCATCTCTCGCGCGACTTTCGCCATTCTGCCTGACCTCCTTTGCCCTTGGGATGTAGGGCGCGGCGATGGTTTCGCCTGCTTTCGGTCCGCCCCTTGTCCGGCGAAGCGGACTGTGTGTACCAGGCGATACATGGCTGCTCGCGATGACACATTGTGGAGAGAGGCGGGGAAGCGCGGGCTCCGAAGGGCAGGGCGCTGGATAAAGCCCAGGCGGGGCGACCCGACGATGTTTGCGGCTGCGGGCAACCGCAGTCGCAAACAGACAGACGCTCGCGACAGAACTCGGCATACCGATTGACTACTAGGAAGCCATCCAGAGTCCGATGCTCCACCTCCACGGATCGACGGTATTGCCATCGCCGAGAACAGATGCCTGAGCTCGCGAGGCGCTCGCCCGAGCTAACGCGGCCCCTGGAGTTCGGGAGCGGCCTCAAGCGGCTCTCAGGCCCGTCCCATCGTTGGTTGACAGCCGCAAACTGCAGCTTCCCCAGTCCCCGATTCGGGGATTGGGGAAGCCTTAGTCCCGTCCCAGCGGAGAACGCACAGGCGCGCCGCTGGTGTCCAGTTCACATGCCGCGGACTACGCTGCTACTTAGCCCACCCGACACCGAGGGCAAACGCGACGGCACTTGCCTCTGTATCGGAGATACTCAAGAAGAGGTGGTTACGCATGTTGGCCGGTCCCCAGACACCGACGAGCTGCCAGCCGTCGCTCTCCCCTATGTTAAGTCCAGCGTCCCCCTCACCAAAGGTGGTGCGGCGAAGAGTGTACACCGCCAACCTTGTGGGGACACCCTCGTCATCCCTGCGGGTGACGAGCAGCGCCGGTCCGATGGAGAAACTATCCCTGGCCTCGCCATCACCGACGAACCAGCCTGCCTGCAACGCAAGCGTCTTGCTCGGGCTGAGATCCTTCTTGAGCATGGTGTCATAGCGCCAACCGTCGAGGGCTGCACCTCCAACGGAGTTCTTCGAGCTTCCGAACACCCGCGTTACGGACAGTCTCCCCCAGCGTCTATTCCAGTCCAGTCCGAGCTCCGCATCTCCTAGACCGGCATCACTCGCTGAGTCGTCGCCTCCCCCGAGAGCGTTCGTTATGTACCCGGCGTATGGCACCTTCCCCCGAAGCTTCACGTCTCTGGACAGCGACGCGCGGGGCGTGAGAGCGACATACCATGCCAGGTTGCCCTCAGCCAGTGTCGGGGACGGGAGGTACGGCGTACTCGCTTCGCCTGACCCCAGATAGACCAACCAAGCCTCATATCCCAACTCCGCCTTTCCCTTTTCCTGAGCGGATACAGGTGAAACAAGAAACAAGAGCAGCGTCACCAGCACCAAGTATGGGGTAATTCCTCTAACCATCATCAGCTTTGCCTCCCTCGCCTTGCGGAATTTCCGGCCCGGCCCCTCGAGAGTTGCCGATCCCGCATCTGCAGCACAGCTTCCCCCGACAGGCCGCGGTCAATGATATGAGGTCGGCTGCGACTCGTCAAGAGGAGAATCGGTGGCTTAGTGGCGGCGACTCCTGGTGCAGTCAGGCTGTAGAATCCCACTTGTCGCCCGATTCTTGAACTCTCTCCAAAGTCCTCCCGCTAGTGCTTACCAGTTACAGTGTCGGCCATTACCGTGTCGGCCTTCCCTTGCCTCAACAGCCAATGTGCTGTATAGTGTGCAATCCGAAGCGTGTCGTCGTGCTCAGGTTGGAGAAAGGCTCCATGACGTTGAGGCAACGTTGGCGATTTCCTTATGACAAGGCCAGCGCGATGACATTGCTTCACTCCTTTCTCCGGTGCCATCCTTGGCGGACTGCTGCCCTTGGGTTCCTCTTGCTGACCTCCTTTGGCATTCGTCTCTACCGCATCCGGGAACCCCCGATGGAATTCCACCCCATCCGGCAGTACCGCTCGGCAGTAATCGCAAGAGGCTACTTTCTCTCCTCCTCGCGGGGGATTCCCGAGTGGCGGGCCCGTGTTGCGGCGATCAGCAAACAGAGAGAAGGCGTGCTGGAGCCGCCCCTTCTTGAACTGGCCGCCTCCGCCCTCTATCGGGTGGCGGGCGGGGAGGCTCTGTGGCTTCCCCGCGTCGTATCCTCTCTGTCTTGGCTGATTGGCGCCGCCTTGCTCTATGCAATCGCCAGGAGGCTATTCCGTGGCGCTGCGGCTGTCTTCTGCGTTGCCTTCTATCTGCTGCTTCCCTTCGGAGTATTGGCGAGCCGCAGTTTCCAGCCCGATGCTGCCATGGTCATGCTGCTGATGGCCTCCCTCCTCCTGATCCTGCGCTATCACCTGCGCCCTTCCCGGGCAGGACTGCTCGTCGCCACGGGGTGCGCCGGCTTGGCCGGCTTAGTAAAGCCGATCTGCCTCTTGCCGATCTTCGGATCATACCTCGCTGTCGCGCTATGGAAGAGAGGCCTCCGAGGAGCACTGATGGGGCCGGCCTTACCGACATTCGTAGCAGTGAGTCTGCTTCCTGGAGCCGTGTTCTATCTACGTGGTATGGCTGGTGGCGGCGCCTTATTGGCTCAGGCCCACGGAAGCTTCGTCCCACAACTCTTCTTGGAGCCGGAATTCTGGCGAGGATGGCTGAGTCAGGCCGGGAGAGTGGTCAGCTACCCGGTTCTCGCATGCGCGGTGCTCGGACTCGTGCTATCCCCCAGAGGATTACCGCGGTCTCTGCTGGTCGGGCTCTGGGCGGGGTATCTGGCGGTCGGCATCGTGTTTCCCTATCATGTGTCCACACATGACTACTATCACCTCCAGTTGATCCCGATCATCGCCCTCTGCCTCGGGTCGCTTGCTGCTCTTGTCGGGAGGCAACGGTTCTCACCGCGAGGACTCCTTGCCGCGCGCCTTGCGGCCGGGCTAGCCCTTGCTCTAGCGGCCGCGCTTTCCCTGCGGGCGCTGCATGTGAGAGTGGCCGCCTGTGATTCTGCTGCTCTAGTGCATCGAGCGCAGGAGATAGGGACCATTGTCGGGCACACGACAGAGTCGATCCTGCTCGACCGCGACTACGGCAAGGCGGTGGCATATCATGGCGAGTTCTCGGGTCTGCCCTGGCCTCACTGGTACGAGATCTCGTCCAGTCTCGAGCAGGGACGACAGGAACCGCCCGCAGCGCAGCGTCTCCGGAACCTGATCGCCGACATAGGAGCTGACTACTTCATAGTCACGGATCTCGGGGAAATGGAGTTGCAGCGTGACCTTAAAGACCTCCTCCGAACCTGCCCTGTACTGGCTCGCGGCGAGCACTACGTAATCTTCGACCTGAGGGGCAGTGTGTGGGCAGGGCAATCGGGATGGTGCACGGCAGAGGAGGCGAGCGGCCCTTGCAGCCGGCCTATCCCATATCCGGATGATGGTCACCCGCGCACGCCAATTGGGGCCTCTGCCCAGGGCGAAACGGGTCCTCTGCTCGCGGCTATCGAAGGAGCTGAGTTGGTCACTGTCGGACAGTTTCTCAGGCTGCTCCCCGCGGTCTTTGGATTGTCAGACCGGATTCCGTGTTGGTTGCCTAGGGAGACGCTCCTTTCTGACCTAAGGCGAGCCGGGCTCATCGATCGCAGTATCGGGGTGGAGTACGACGCACCTCTGACCAGGGGCCGCGCAGCGGTCTTGATTGCCAGGCCGGTCCTCGAACCTAAGAGCAGCCTCGCTGAGAGGCTGATGATCCGGCTGTCATGGTCTGAAACGGCCGCCTTCCGGGTCGCTGTGCGAGAGAGAGTGCTGCCCGCGGGCAGCCCTGGCGATTATGTGACCGGCAAGGAGCTGGGAGCCGCGCTGCTGGCGACCACGGTGGTGGCCCGGCAGCGGCCCATGCCGGGCGCTGATGTTCAGGCTATTGACCGCTTCGCCAAAGCGATGGTAGACCAAGTCGTGGCGCTCGACGAGATGAAGGATATCCTGGGGGGCGCGGACACGGGGCCGCTACAGGCCATGATAGCGCTGTGACTTACTGGTGGGCCCAGCAGGATCGGCTGCTGGGCCGCTGTCCCGAGCAAGAGTGGGAGCGACCGTGCAGGGCAGACCCTGGGAAGCCGTGCCATTCAGGCGCGAGTTGATCGAGTCGCTGACATCGCTCAGGCGCTTGCAGTACGGCGATACCGAGTTCTGCTCGCCGGAGTACATCCTCTGGCAGCTCGAATCGGGTCCCGCCGGGCGTGCTGTATGCTGGATCGCGCTGAGTGAGGAGGGAAGGGTCGTAGGCGAGTACTGGATGGTTCCGGTGCGGTATTTGCTGGGTGCCAGGGAGGTCCTCGGGGCGGTGGGAGCGAACGCGCTGGTTCATCCGAAGTACCGTCGTAGGAGGGTGTTTCAGTCCCTGGGCCGCCAGTGTTCGGCAGAATGCACCAGGCGCTCGATTGAGCTTACGCTCTATGTTCCGAATCAGTATTCGATAGGTGGACTGCTGGACAAGTTCGGCTGCAAGGACCTGGGAGGGATTCCGGTGCTCGTGTACCCAGTGGACCCGTCCGCAATCGCTCAGCGGGTCTCGTCGAACCAATGGGTCAGGAGGGCGGCGGAGCATGTACTGCGATGGTCGCGGCGAACGCGACGCAGTGGAGCTGTAAACGACATGCGCGTGGTACCGGTCTCGACCTGTGACTTCGGCCCGGAGTTCGACGCGTTCTGGCAGCGAGTGCTGGGCAAGTACGCTTGCATGGCCATCCGGGACCGGAGTTTCATGAAGTGGAGGTACTCCTCAGTCGGCCCCAGATCGTACGAGGCCAGGTATGCGCGCGTTGAGGCTGCCGTAACAGGCTATTCAGTGACACGGATGGCGGCTGTCCAAGGCATGAAGGCGGGCTTCGTGGTTGACCTGCTGTGCGAGCCGTCCGAGATCGGGCGGGCCGCGGCGGAGGCCCTGGTGGAGGAAGCGAAAAAGCGGCTGGCTGCGCAGGGCGCACAGCTCATATGCAGCCTGGTGCCGCCTCATACGCAGGAGTACGGCATCATGCGGCAGTGCGGCTTCCTGCCCTGTCCGGCCAGATTCAAGCCACACCCGTTCCGGCTGGTGCTGCAGCGTCATGAGTGCAGTGTGGCGACGCCGGCCGTAGGCAGGCTCAAGTCCTGGTTCTGGTCGCTAGGAGACTACGACGCGATCTAGGGCAGTGGTGGTTCTGCGACCTAGGAGTAGGCATGCAGTATGACCATATCGTTAGCCTAGATTCGAAAAGGAGAAGGACGATGAGAGTGATGGCAGTCGTGGCGGTGATGGCTTATGTAATCGCACTGGCGGCGCCGGGCAGTCCGGCTGCAGACGCTCAACAGCCGCAGCCGTGGAGGTGCCCCATCGAACTGTCGGACGAGTGGGTGCTGGCGTACTACGATGACTTCTCGGGGCAGGCTTTGAGCCCGACATGGAGGGCGACTGCGGGGGCCGCCAGCGTGAAGGATGGTCAACTCGTGCTCAGCACAGAGAAAGAACAGGCGGAGGTCGTTCTGGAAAAGCCCAGATTCGAGTCGCCGGGCCTACGGATGGAGTTTGATGCGCACGTTCCCCAGGGCACCAAGGCCTCTGACCTGAGTGTTTTCATCAACTCGGATTGGAGCCCCGAGGGCAAGACGGGGGGCTGCGAAGGCTCCTATCTGTTCCAGTTCGGAGGAATGCTCAATACCCGGAATCAACTGCGCAGGACCGGAGAGATAGTGGACGCGACCGTCACTACGCAGCCACTGATCCAGCCTGGAGTCATCTACCATGTGACTGTGGAGAACGACTGCGGGCGTGTCAGGATGGACGTCGATGGCACCACCCTGCTCAAGTGGGATGACCAGGAACCGCTGTGGGGGCGGGATCAGAGCGCGGTAGGATTCTACACCTGGGAGAGCACCATCGTGATCGACAATCTGAAGGTCTATCACAGAGTGCCGAAGTGAGCGCGCCCGTGCGACCAGGATAGGATGGTGCCCCGCTCTGGCCCCGCGGTGGCGCTGATAGCACCGTTTCCGCCACGGGGAGCGCTGCATACCGACACGGGTGGCGTCGCAGCGTACGCCAAGAACCTGACAGCGGCTCTCCACGCGGTCTGCGAGCAGGTGAAGCCAATCGTCTTCGCGAACCGCGAGGGAGGTCCGCAGTCCCCAGCGCGAGCGCAAGCGACGGAGACGCCAGCGGAAGCGTACCGGGTCGTGCGATGCTGGCAGCACGGGACGGTACTTTACCCGCTCCAGATACTCGCGGCGATCTGGCCTCATAGGGGGAACATCGGCATCGTACATGTGCAGCACGAGTACTCGCAGTTCGGCGGCGCTCTCACCGCGCTGGCGTTCCCCGTCTTGCTAGCCATGCTGCGGCTGCTGCGGGTGCCGCTGGTTGTCACGCTCCACGGTGTGGTGGGAACGCGCGAGGTGACAGCGTCTTTCTGCCGCCAGCACTTCCTGCGCAGGGGGCGGTCTTGGTACCGTCAGGGACTCAGACTGGTCCACAGGATGATTGCGCGCTTGAGTGATCAGTTGATCGTACACCATGAACAACTCAGGTCCGTGCTCATTCACGACTATGGTGTGCGAGCTGATCGAGTCGCGGTTGTCAGCCATGGCATCGAAGAGCGCGGCAATCTCCCGCCACGGGAGAGGGCCCGGGCGACCCTCGGAATCAATGCCCCCCGGGTCCTTCTATTCCTCGGCTACCTGGCAAGATACAAGGCTCCTGATGTGCTGCTTGAGGCACTCCAGCTGCTGCCAGAAGGCCAGTACGCTCTGGTGCTGGCAGGCGGGGCGCCGGTACGCCTCAGGGGCGATGCGGACTACGTGAGATACACAGCAGGGCTGAGGGAGAGAGCGAGAACCATCTCGGGCGAGATCCTTTTCCCGGGGTTTGTGCCCGAGGAGGAGATGGCGCTGTACTTCGCGGCCTCTGATCTTGCCGTATTCCCGTACTACGAGATGCATGCGAGCAGCGGGCCGTTGAGCCTAGCCCTCTCTCATCGGATCCCGTTCCTAGCCTCGCGAGCGGTTGCTGAATTCTATGGTGTTCCCCGCGAACTCAGCTTCGACTGCGATGGCAGTTCGCTGGCGCGCGCCATCGAGCGGTTCTTTTCCTGTGACGATAGGAGAGCGATGGCGGTGGACTGGACAGAGGCATTCGTCGAGTCGCATCTATGGCGCAGTGCGGGGGAACTCACTTGTGCAATATACCAGAAGCTCCTCAGCCAAGGCGGGATCGAGAACGGCATCTCGCTTCACTTGCCACAATGGCGCAGGCGCAGGTAGGCAGGCCGGAGGTTGTCAGGCTCCGAAGGCCGCGGGACAGGCCCCTGCCGGCCGCCGCCCTCTGTGCCACCCGGACGGCAGAGGCAACGCTCCAGGAGTGTGAGATGAAGGCTTGTGAGGACCTCAGTGCTGCCTAGGCTTCGTCGCGCTCGCGAGGCGTATCTGGTCGGCGCGATCGCCCTCGGGCTTTGCCTGCTTATCGGCCGGAGGGTGCTGTTCTCTCCAGGGATCATCATCCTAGCAGAGAACCTGGAGGTCTACTCTCTTTCCAGCCTCATTCAGAACTACACGCCCTATTGGCAGGAGAAGTTCCAGTATTTCGACTTCGGCATTGGTGACAGTGTTTATCTCTATGGGCTGTCCGCATGGACCGCTCGCCTTGTGGGCCTGTCCTACGCCGCTCTCGAACGATTGCTCCTCCTTGCCCCGCATGGGCTGGCCTTTGCGACGATGTACCTGTTGGTCAGGTACATTATCCAACGCGGCCCGGAGGCGCCGACCCGACAGATAGCAGTTGCCTGCTCCGTGACCGCTGCGATGGCCTACGCGCTCAACCCATGGATCGCGGTTCAACCCCGCGACATTGCCCTCCGGTTCGACTATGCCCTCACCCCCCTGCTACTGATGCTCTACATGAGGTCATTCAGAAGCCCAAGAGCGGGCTACAGGGACATTATCGCCGCAAGCCTGGTACTGTCTCTGACTGCGTGCCTCCGATACCTTGCGATCGTAGCCCCCGTCCTCTTGCTGTACCTGCTTATACCCAATGACCGTTTCTCGCACGAGCTCCCGCTGCGCGGCCGCCTGAGAATGGCCGGAGTCATGGCCCTATGCTTCGGCATACTGTCGCTCGGCAAGTTCCTGTCGCCGGCACTCTACGTGCTTCACTCCGGACGTATGCCCAATCCCGAGGTGTTTCATCCGGGTATGGTCGGCCAGGCGACCCTTCTGGAAGTGCTCTCCACTCGAGTACTCAACTCACCGGCTCGCGCAGCCTTGGACGACACCTACACGGGGCGAGGCCACGAACTCTACCTGCTTGTGACAGCCACGTCGGTCCTCTACCTGGTGCTGATGCAGAGGCGCCCAAGGAAGCACGAGATGTTCCCGCCGCTTCTGCTAGTCTGCGCGCTGCCGCTAGCGGTGCTGAAGCAGCCTCCTTTCGGATGGCTCAACATCCCGCTCCTCACTCGGCTTCCTGCCTTGGGCGTTTACGGCAGACTGCTCAGGTACGCGGACTGGAACTCACTTCCCATTGTCTGTGCAATCGCAGTCATGCTAGGGATGACATTGCGGGAGTTACTGGTCCGAGCGCGGCAACGACCGTGGCTGGGGTCCCTGCTGCCCGTGCTTGCTACCGGGCTGTGTGCGACATCAGCGTGGCCTCTCCTGTCCGGGAATCTGAATGGTTACTGGTGTCCATCAAGCGTGCCCAAGGAGTTCGTGCGCGTCAATGCGCAGCTAATGGCGGAACCTGGTGACTTCAAGGTGCTGTGGGCCCCTGCCTACTGGGAGAATCGCGCCGAGTGGGCGCAGAACCGCGGGCCGTATCCGACCACCGGCCCAACGTGCAACTTCGATGTCAGATCCTCTTCGAGACCGAGTTGCCTCACTGAGCGCTTTTACCTCTTCGACTACTACAGTATGCTAGGACCAAGAAGCTGGATGAGACCACTAGAGGGCTACGCCGGCAGGAATCTTGGGACTGTCTACAGCCTGCTGAACGTGGGGTATGCCGTGGTCCACCACGATGTGCGCTGGAACGATCCCTCCAAGTCGGATGAACGCGTTGACGCAGAGGTGATGTACGCTGTCGGCCAGTTGGAGGGCAGACCCGGCATCCAGTCGGTCGTTCGCGAAGGCTGCCTGTCAGTAGTCAAGCTGGCGAAGCCCGCGGAGAAGTTCAGGGCCACCACTCCGGTGGCGGCGCTGGGAGGACTGCCTACGCTGGGGTCACTGGTCGATGCTGGAGTGGACTTTGGTGACTACTCCCTGGTTTTCCTCGACAGCATGCTGTGCGACTGGGAGGTGGCGCGGGCCCTGTTGGCCGCGACTCCCGTTGTAGTCGTCAAGGGCGGCCATGACCCCGCCATTGCGCTCGCTGCGTCGACAGCAGGTCCAGCCGGGCTCTACTTCCCCAGCCGACATGCGGTGGCCGAGGACTATCGGCGAGATTGGAGCAAAGCGCGGGTCCAGGCCGGAGTCGGCGACCCGCGGTTCCAGGAGATGCTGAAGGGGCTCCAAATCGATACATGGGCCTGGGACTTCGACCAGGCAAGTGGCGTCGCGTTCACCACCGCTCGCGGCGCCCACCTCTCCTGCGGGACGAAACGGGGAGAGGCCGGCCTCTACGCAGTTCTTGTGCGGTACCTCGTGAGCCCACAAGGTGGCGCGCTGAGCGTCAAGGTGAACGGAAACCAGAAGATCATCGCGACCCGCAAGCCTCACACGGCGTTCGAATGGACATTGCTCGGACATGCTTATCTCAGCGAAGGCGCGCACTCCATCGCGATTCGGAACCTGGAGGGACTGAATGCCGTCAATCTTGCGGTGCTAACACCTGCCAGTCAGCTCGAGCGGCGTCTACAAGAGGCCAATCAGCTGCTGCTTCAGAGACCGTGTCTGCGCATCTACGAAGCCGAAACCGATCTTGATGCCAGCGACGGTGGCTGCACGATCGCCAAAGAGATCGACGCCAGCAACGGATACCTTGTGAGGCTGGACAGAAAAGGGGTGCTTACGAGTCGGGTGGACATGACGAAACCAGGGCATTACCGTATCGAGTGCAGACTACGGGGGGCCGCCAGGGTGGTATTGGGCAACGCCGAAGCCCGACTTGTATCCGAGAAGCTAGCGACTGTTTCATCGCGACTATTGTGGCTGGACAAGGGAACGCATGAGCTGAGCGTCTCGCCTGTGGGAGAGACGGCAGACGTTGATGTTGTCTGGATAGGTCCTGCCGAGTCCGCGGGCAGATTGACCGCGTTGCTTTTTGCGGGTCAAGAGCCCGCCGTGATCAGAGACTGCAAGGAGACGAGCAGGTCGGAGGCCACTGTAGAGGTGACTGCTCGGAACCCATTCCTCCTGACCGTTGCGAATGGGTACGACCCGCTGGTGTCTGCGTTTGTGGGAAACAGGAGATACCCGTCGATCCCCGTGTTCGGCACAATCGATGGGTTCATTGTCGACCGAACAGGTGACCTGGACGTGAAGGTGAGATATACACCCCAGCTATGGGCTGAGGCCGGAGTTCGCGCCAGCCTAGCCGGGTCGCTCCTGTTGATCTGCTATGCACTGTGGGAGCGCTGGCGCGTCAGCTTCCCGGGCAGGCGGCGGGGGAAGGGGCCGACCGACAGAAGTGATCGCACGCAGCCCGACCAGACGAGCCCGGGAGGAACACGGTGAACCCCGATGGCGTGAGTGGTGCCTGGTCGCTGACTTTGCTGGCCGCCGCTATTGCTGTTTACGTGGGATCTGCTGTCTGCTGGGCCGCATGGAACATGCTCCGGCATTCCGGCAGAGCGCTGCCGCCCTTCTTCTCAGGCAAGCTTGCAGTAGCGTTGTCGGTTGCCCTCTTGTCGGGGGCAGGTGTGATGGCGGTGTCCTCGGATCGGCTCGACGCCGCCGACTTCTCAGAGATGGCCTCCTATCTCCTGATCGGCGGTGTGTTGTGGCTCTTTGCTGCTTACGCACGGTCTGCATGGCGTGATAGGGCCGCTGGCCAAGAGACTGCCGGAGTTACTGGCAGGCGCGACATCGAACTGGTAGGCCGGCTCCTCAGCAAGTACCTTGAGACCCGCGACCCCCGGTGTCTTGATGAGGCCCGGGCTGCCCTTGAACGCGAAGCAAGGAGGCTCCAGAAAGGCAGGGACGATGAGCAGTAGGCTGCCCGCAGCCCGGAGCCCCACGACTCAGCAGGCAGAATATGGCAGGGGCGCTTTCCCCGCTCGGTCTAACCTACCTATCGGCGGCTTGGGTGGGGGCGGATCGCGGGGAGGGAACGCCATCCCGACCTGGTAGGAGGAGGGCTTCTGGAAGTGGCCGTGGCTCGGCAGAGCGTACATACACTTGCTGCCAGCCTTCTCTACGTAGTGCTCACTCTGGCCACGAGCATACTCGTCGCCAGACTGCTGGGCCCCGTGGGGAAGGGCCAGGTGGTAGTCGCAGTCGCCGTTGCCGCCCTGCTTGCGGCGGCCGCGGGCCTGGGCCTTCCTGCGGCTATTGTATACCACGTAGGGAAAAAAGATGGGAGCGCCGAGGACGTCTTCGCAGTCGTCAGTTCCCTCTCACTTCTGCTGGGAGGAGTGATAGCCGCGGGTCTCTGGGTATCGGGGCCAGCGGTCCTTGACGTGCTTCTGCGCGGTTTGGACACACGCGCCCGACTGCTTTCGATGGCGCTTATCCCACTGATGTTGTGGGCCAACTCTCTGGCGAGCGTGCTCGTGGGCTCCTCTCGCATAAGGGAGTACAATAGGTCCCTTCTCGTCGAGCCGCTTGCGGCCCTGCCTTTGACGGTCCTGTTGGTTTCTGTGCTCGGCTGGGGCGCGTTCGGGGCGGTGTTGAGTCTCACGCTCGCTCTGGGGGCGCGGATTGTTGTGACCAGCACTCACATCCGAAGTGCTCTGGGGATCCGGCTGTCGTTTAGGTGGTCGTACGCCACCAGTTTGGTGGCGTACGGCGTCCGCGCGTATCCGGCAAGCCTGGTGACGGTGCTCAGTATGCGCCTGGACCTATACCTACTCAACGCGCTTTCGGGGAACGCCGCAGTTGGGCTCTACTCGCTGGGTGTTGGATTCGTGGAGATGACGCAACAGATCCCCGAGGCACTGCGTACGGTGATCCATGGCAGGCTTGTGGCAAGCCGCGACTATGCGGACCAGGCCACGCCTCGCGCCTGTCGCCAGGTTGTGCTGGTTGAGGCTCCGGCCTTCATTCTGGCCGCCGTGCTGTGGGCTCCGGTGATATCGTGGTTGTGCGGGAAAGCCTTCGTGGCATCCACCGTGCCGTTTCTGCTGCTACTGCCTGCCGCGCTTGCGCTGAGCCTGACCAGGCTCCTATTCGCGGATCTCCAGGCCAGGGGCAGGCCGGGCCTGACAGCATGCGCTGCTGTGCTGGGGCTTGCTTTCATGGTGATGCTTGATCTCCTGCTGATTCCACGCCTTGGGGCTTCGGGAGCAGCGATCGCTTCATCGCTCTCTCATTCGGGCATCACCTTGGGCTGCTTGATGGCCTTTGCGAGGATGTCAGGCGTGCCTCCTGTCAGACTCCTCCGAGTGGGCCGCGACGACGTCCGCATGCTGGCAGACACAGTGGCGACCCTCTGGCGCCGTGCCAGATCCCGAGCCGCGTGAGCGAGGGACGGCAGCCGCAGTAGCTATGTGTGCTCCGCATCTATGCGTAGCCCTTAACTAGCAACGAGACCTGTCCTACCTGCGGGTGTTAAGTAGGCTTGGGACACTGGCTGGCAGCCTCGATAATGCTCTGTACCCCAGTGTGCCTGTCAAGGGCCGATGAAGCCGGCCCGAGGGCGGCCCAAGCTTGCCTGTTCGGTCAAGAGCTCCTGCCACCCGGAGCTAAGCGACTGCGCCTGCGGGCGCCGTCCTCCCGCTGAAGCGGAAGGCCCAAGCGGATGCTCTCGCCGGGGCCGTCGGCCTCGTCATCCGAGCTCCTGCTGTTGTCCCTGTCCCTATAAGGGGGCCTGTGGTGCAATAGACCCGGAGTGGGCCGAGCGTCCGCGGTCGCCGAGAGGCGGCTGAGGAAAGTCCGAGCTCCACAGGGCAGGGCGCTAGGTAACACCCAGGCGGGGCGACCCGACGGAAAGTGCCACAGAAACATACCGGCCGCCTCTGGCGGCCAAGGGTGAAATGGTGCGGTAAGAGCGCACCAGTAGCGTGTCCGAACACGCGCCGGTGGGTGTGGAGACACACCGGCTGGCTAAACCCCGCCCGGAGCAAGGCCAAATAGGGGGCGAGTCTCCTTCGGGAGACCGGCGTTAGCCCGACGCCGCATGAGTCCCGGGTTGGCCGCATGAGGCTGTGGGGAACTGCAGTCCCAGATAGATGGACGCTCGCGACAGAACTCGGCTTAGCGATTGACTACTTGGTCTGATAGCGAGTCGCTCATTTCCACCGCCCCTGACTGGTCTATCCGGGTGTGCGTGCGGCTCCGGGCCCCTTTTCATTTCCATTTCTGTCTGCCATGCGCGGGATCTGCGATGCGGCCACCCTGTAGTAAGACGAGGTCGTGTTGACGGGGAAGGGGTGTGCCCCTTCCCCGCTGCTGTTTCAGGGCTTGCTCCACATGTCAGGCCGCGCGAGAGTCCGCGAGCTTGAGGATCCTCCTGACGTGCCAGGGAGTCAATTGAGAAATTGACTCTCAGACATGGCAAAGCCACCATGAGGGGCAAGCATACGCTGGCGGGATCCCAACCAGACAACTGCACTTGGGGTTTCCGCCGAGTCGCCCTTGGGCGCCGCCTGCCGGCGCCAACAGCTGCCCGCGGTGCGGCGGTCTCAGCTATCGGTCCGACCGGTCGCGGGGTAGCGGCAGGAAGATGCACGCTCCGGCGGGCTGAGCCGTAATGCAAAGGGGGAATTACTATGAAGGCAGCGCTCGTGTCTTTCGTGACCTCGGGACGGAGGAGTGCTTCCCGCCCGGCGGTGTTTATCCCACTGCTTCTCGGGCTCGTGGTTGTCTTCGCGGCGCTGACCGCGAGTGCGGCGGAGGCAGGCGAGGTCATCGCCTGGGGCAGCAATTCCGAGGGCCAGTGCAACGTTCCGACGGGGGCGCAGTCCGACGTCACCGCCATCGCCGCCGGGAGATGGCACAGCCTGGCGCTGACAGGGGCAGGAAAGGTCATCGCCTGGGGCTACAACTTCCAGGGCCAGTGCGACGTTCCGGCTGAATTGGCGATTGTCACCGCCATCGCCGGCGGGGGATACCACAGCCTGGCGCTGACAGAGGCAGGCCAGGTCATCGCCTGGGGTCACAACGACGACGGCCAGTGCACCGTTCCGCCGGGGGCGCAGTCCGACGTCATCGCCATCGCCGCCGGGGCATGGCACAGCCTGGCGCTGACGGACGGAGGCAAGGTCATCGCCTGGGGTGAGAACTTGTTCGGCCAGTGCACCGTTCCGCCGGGGGCGCAGTCCGACGTCATCGCCATCGCCGCGGGCGGAATCCACAGCCTGGCGCTGACGGACGGAGGCAAGGTTATCGCCTGGGGCAGCAACTCCGGCGGCCAGTGCGACGTTCCGCCGGAGGCGCAGTCCGGCGTCACCGCCATCGCCGCCGGGGAAAGGCACAGCCTGGCGCTGACGGACGGAGGCAAGGTCATTGCCTGGGGCTGGAACGGCGACGGCCAGTGCACCGTGCCGCCGGGGGCGCAGTCCGGCGTCACCGCCATCGCCGCCGGCTCAGGCCACAGCCTGGCGCTGACAGGGGCAGGGGAGGTCATCGCCTGGGGTAGCAACTCGGCCGGCCAGTGCGGCGTTCCGCCGGAGGCGCAGTCCGGCGTCATCGCCATCGCCGCCGGGGCAGGCCACAGCCTGGCGCTGTTGCCCCCGGCTCCGGAGGCGGACTTCTCGGGGTCGCCGACCAGTGGGACGGCGCCCTTGACCGTCAATTTTACGGATCTGTCCACCAACAGCCCGACGGCCTGGGAATGGGACTTCGGCGATGGCGGCGCCTCGACAGAGCAGAACCCCTCCTACACATACGTCCTCGCCGGCGTCTACACCCCCAGCATGACGGCAACGAACGCGGGCGGCTCCGACACCGAGACCAAGGTCGCCTATATCACGGTGGCCCCGGCCCCTCCGGTGGCTGACTTCTCGGGCAGCCCCACCAGCGGGACGGTCCCGTTGACGGTCAACTTCACAGACTTGTCCACCAACAGCCCGACGGCCTGGGAGTGGGATTTCGGCGATGGGGGCGACTCGTCCGAGCAGAACCCCTCCTACACCTACCTGCTTGCCGGCATCTACACCCCCAGCATGACGGCAACGAACGCGGGCGGCTCCGACACCGAGACGAAGGCCAGATACATCGTGGTGAACTTCGTCGACGTGGCCGCAGACAACTGGGCCTATGGCGAGATCATGGCCTGTGCTGCCGCCGGCATCGTCGCGGGCTATCCGGGCGGCCGGTATGAACCCGGTTGGGGAGTCACGCGGGCTCAGATGGCGGCGTACATCTCCCGGGCGCTGGCGGGCGGAGAACAGAACGTGCCCGAAGGGCCCGCGGAGCCGACGTTCGGCGACGTGGCCGCGGATCACTGGGCTTACAAGCATGTGGAGTATTGCCTCACGAACGGGATCGTCCAGGGATACTGGGACGGCTATCACCCGGGAGAGGTCCTCAACCGCGCGCAGACGGCGGTCTTCATTGCTCGTTCGATGGCGACGCCGACGGGGGAAGCTGGTCTGGGAGGCTACGATCCGCCGGCTGCCCCGACCTTCCCGGATGTGCTGAACATCGGCTACGGGACACGTGGCCTACACCCCTTCTGGGCCTACAAGCACATCGAATACTGCGTCGAGAACGGGGTGGTGCAGGGCTATGCCGACGGGTGCTACCGGCCCGAGCACACCGCTACCCGCGACCAGATGGCCGTCTGCATCGCGAGGGCATTTGCGCTAGCCATGTAGGTTCAGTTAGGTCGCGAGCCGCCACCGAAGCTGCTGGCGAAGACGTGACCGGCGTGCCTCGGACCGCGTGGAAGGGATAGCTTCTGTCACCATGGGCGCGGGCCAAGAGCCCGCGAGGCCGGTCTGCTGATCGCCAAGGTGCTGGTTGCGGCTTCACAGAAGCACGGCCCTGGCGTTCCCATGCCGAAGATTCTGTGCGAGTGTGCTACAATAGATTCGGAGTGGGCCGAGCGTCCGCGGTCGCCGCTTGCGGCGGCTGAGGAAAGTCCGAGCTCCACAGGGCAGGGCGCTGGGTAACACCCAGGCGGGGCGACCCGACGGAAAGTGGCACAGAAACATACCGCCCACCTCACGGTGAGCAAGGGTGAAATGGTGCGGTAAGAGCGCACCAGCGGTGTGGAGACATGCCGGCTGGCCAAACCCCGCCCGGAGCAAGGCCAAATAGAGGGCAAGTCTCCTTCGGGAGACCGGCGTTAGCCCGACGCCGCATGAGCCCCGGGTTGGCCGCACGAGGCTGTGGGCAACCGCAGTCCCAGATAGATGGACGCTCTCGACAGAACTCGGCTTATAGGCCCACTCCACCCTTCTCATGGCTCCTAGAGCCATCCTGGCTCGAAATCGAGGGGATACAAAACACCCGCACTAGGGCCCACTCGACAGAATACCTGCACAAAGGCCTGGACTTGTTCGCCGCCTCAAGTGATTC
>Ga0307376_10002427_pt1 | contig 18357 bp, 25 predicted proteins | sample TR2MG_FD_202536 | JGI IMG/M metagenome (GOLD analysis project Ga0307376, IMG submission 202536) | Soil microbial communities from Risofladan, Vaasa, Finland - TR-2 | ecosystem: Environmental > Terrestrial > Soil > Coastal area > Acid sulfate soil | place: Finland: Risofladan, Vaasa | collected...
CTCAATATGGAGAGACTATAACTAATCCTGAGACTGGGGAAGATGTGAAACTGTTTCCAACAGCTCAAATTCTAGCTCAAGCTAAGATAGAGGCCATAGGTACAACGAGAATGCGTGCTAGAGCTATCAACAAACTCTCTCAAATGGTGCTTGATGGCAATCTCTGCTTAGACGCAACTAGTGATTACGTAAGTTTAAGAAAAACCCTGCTGTCTATTGAGGGGATAGGGTCATGGACTGCTGACTATATTGCTCTTAGGGCCTTAGGCGAGCCCGACGCTTTTCCCTCAGGGGATTTGATCTTAAAGTGAGCTCTCGAAAAATACCCTGATATTAAGCTCGAAGAATATGCTCCTTATCGTTCATATCTAGCAGCGTATCTTTGGCGTGCACATATAAACAATTCTTCGAAAAAGGAGAAAGAATAATGAAGTATTATTACACCGTTATGGAAAGCCCGGTTGGAGGAATTACTTTAATAGCGGACGATGAAAATTTCTGTGCCATATATTGGCCGAATCAGAAACCAGATCACAAGAAATTCCCAGAGCTTGAAAGAAAAGATGGTAGTAATATTTTAATATCAGCCATAAAACAATTAAATGACTATTTTAAGGGAAAAAGGACGGAGTTTGATTTGCCACTCAGACCCGTAGGCACTGCTTTCCAAGAGCGGGTCTGGCAAGCGCTAACAACAATAGGCTACGGGGATACTGTTTCTTACGGTGATATAGCTAATGATATAAAAAACCCAAAAGCAGTGAGAGCTGTTGGCGCCGCTATAGGTAAAAACCCAATATCTATTATAATACCTTGTCACCGAGTGATAGGGGCAAATGGAAAACTTACAGGATTTGCAGGTGGACTTAGTATAAAAGAGTTTCTGCTCGATCTTGAGAGTTGCAGTGACAATAACTAATTTTATCTCTCCTATGAAAAAGAAACCATTTAGCCAGGCTTCAGAAAACAATAAAGACCATATACTCAATATGCTGAAAGAAGCCTTTGCTGAAACAACTTCCGTATTGGAAATAGGAAGCGGAACAGGGCAGCATGCCATATATTTTGCAGGCAAGCTTGCTCATCTCATTTGGCAGCCGTCTGATATAGATACAGATATGACTGGAATTAAGATGTGGTTAGATGAAGCCGCTCTTCCAAATATCAATGACCCAATTAATCTCGATGTTAATGAGTTGCCATGGGACATAGGCAAGTATGACGGCATTTTCTCGGCTAATACTCTTCATATAATGAGTAAAGCTGAAATTGAGAATATGTTTCATGGAATCGCTCAGGTACTTAAAGATAACGCCACGTTATGTGTATACGGTCCCTTTAACTACGGCGGTAAATATACAAGTGACAGTAATGAGCAATTTGACTGCTGGCTTTATAAGCGAAATCCCAAGAGTGCAATTAGGGATTTTGAGTGGGTCAACTCGCTTGCCGAAAATATTGGTTTAGTCCTTAATTCCGACCACGAGATGCCCGCTAATAATCGCCTACTTGAATGGACAAAGAAGAGCTAAGCAAATCTATACTCTCACTCCAGCATCTTTCCCGTGGAATATACCGCTGAAAGTGTCATCGAAAATGCCACAAGAGCAGCAAAAATCCCCACTATAGGTATTACTACTGATATTGATAGTGTGGCATAAGTTGGGAATAAGATTCTAAGTGTGAATGCCAGCATTAAAACCAAAATAAAGGCAATTAATGCACGAATTAACGCTTTCTTTATGACTGCTTTAATCCATGACGCATTCTTGATCTTGATAGAAATATTCTCAGATTTTCTTGATGCCTCTTTTGCAGTTGCAAAGACAGTTGTTATTGTAATTATAAAACTTATGATCAAGGATCTCGGTATTAGGGCTCCAATAAGGGAGTGGTTCCATATTTCAGCTACAGAGGCAAATAGAGGAACGTCAGATTTGCCCTGGAGCGCAAAATAGACAATTATGATATTAATGATTGCAGCCACGGAGGCGCTTAACACTGCGCGCTTTACTGCAAAGGTCCTTAAATTGTGAGCCATATAGCTACTAAGTTAGTATGAAAAATGATTTGATGCAATAAATAGTAGATAAACACTTGATACGGCAGTTCTGAATTTAGTATTATTAATATTATGGCGAGAATACATCCTAAACATCCTGATGATATAACACCACAGTGGCTGACTTATGCACTCAGGCAAGCAGGAATATTAACAAATTCCACTGTTAAAAGCATAAAGAAGGAGACAATGGCCGAGGGGAAGGCTTGGCTCAGTACAATTGTCAGAGTTGAAGCTGAGTATGATTTTCTGGAAGTTGGCGTGCCAACGTCTTTTGTCCTAAAGTTGCTTTCTGAGTCGCGTCTTTCCAGAGAGGCCAGATATGAGTTAAGTGCGTATGAGCGTGAGATTAATTTTTACAATAAATTAGCCGGCAAAATTCCTATCCGACTTCCTAAGCTAATATATTCAGAAAATGGATATCATAGCAACTTGATGTTGATGGAGGATTTAAGTCATCTCACCCCTGGGGATCAGGTCATAGGAATGAACCACAAGCAGGTATTAACAACCCTTGAATCATTAGCCAAAGTTCACGGGACATATTGGAATAATCCGGAATTGGATACGTTAGAATGGATTCCAACCACTAATAACATTGAAGTGGATTATAATGAAAATTGGGATTCATTTGTTGAGCTGTGTGGATATTTTATTGACCCTCTAGGAATGAAAATAGGCGAGAAATTAAGACCTCACATTTCTTGGTTATTTGATGAAATCGCATCAAGGCCCAAGACATTAACTCACGATGACATGAAGGTCGACAATCTGCTTTTTGGAGAATCAAGCGCAGATGAGGCTGTGATAATATTGGATTGGCAGTTTGCTATTCGCAGCATGGGCGCCACGGATGTAGCCAGATTGATAGGCGGTAGCGAGCTTCCAAGTGAACGAGATGGCAGGCAATTCGAGGCACTTAGATACTGGTACGATAATCTTCTCGAAGAAGGCGTCACCAACTACAGCTGGGAAGAAGCGCAGAGAGATTTTCGCTTGGGTGCGCTTTCTTGTTTATCTTTCCCGGTTCATTTCCATAAGGGAATAGTAAGGGCAGAGGGTAGGGCGCTTGAATATGTCAAAGCCATGTACAGCCGTCTTTTCTTGTTAGTTGTAGAAATAGAAGCAGATTCTGTTTTGCCGTAAGCCAGCATACAATTACAAAAAATATTTTAGTTGTCTGAAAATAATAAGTATTAGTTATATCAGAATACTGGTGCGCCCGGAGGGAGTGATAGACTTCGATGTGTAAGATCTTTAGCCAAATCTTGTAATTTCTTAGCTTGCAAAACCATCGTCCAAGTCCTCACTTATTCAGACTTGTACCCCACAACTCTTGATCCGTAGTCTTGACTACTGCCTCTGTATTTGTATAGGTGTTTGCTCAGAAGCACTGGTGCGCCCGGAGGGAGTCGAACCCCCAACCTCTTGATCCGTAATCAAGCACTCTGTCCAATTGAGCTACGGGCGCACAGCGAGTAACTAGTTTACTGGTAATACTCATCACATCAATATATGACAGTTCTAAAAGCGTAAAATCCTCTCTTGCCTAGTCAGCCAATTCATATATCATATATTCCAAATTATGAATAGCCTAGAAGCAAGATTAGACCGAGAAGTAATAACCTATCTAACAAAAGTTGAAGATATGCCAGAAGTAAAAGCTCTGCTTTCGGGTACTATCTCTAAAGATGAATATGTCAGATTCCTAAAGACCTTTTATATAATTGAATATATAAGTCAAAAAGCGGTTAATCTTGCAAGCGAAATGACTAGGGAAGAAAACCCGTACTTAAGTAAGAGGCTTCAGGTCTGTGCTAAAGGTGAGCTTGGCCATGCTGAGATTGCTCTTCAAGATTTAGAAGGGCTTGGGGTAGGGGGAGTAGAAATGGCGGAGAGCCCCATCGCTCACGAGTATGATCTTATTCTCCAAGACTGCGCCCAAGAATTTCCTCTAGGTGTTCTTGGTCATTCTTATCTTTTTGAAAATGCGTCAGGCGCGATGTTTCCTAAGCACAACCCTCTAGCTTTTCCTTTCAAATTTATAGAAGTTCACGCTAAAGAAGACCCCGGGCATTCCCTTGCAATAAAAAGAACTATTCGTCATATTGAAAATGATTTGAGCGACGAAGAACAAGCACGCATGATCGCCTTTGCCAATAAAAGCGGAGATTATTTGCTCAAAGTATTAGATAGTTTTTCCTAATGATTTGCCGATAAGATTTAAAATCCCAATATTCATTTGTTGTGAATTCTCTTCTTTTAGAAAGTTAATGCAGAATGCTGCCGCTTATTACGAAGGCATATACCAGCTTTGGATGGATTGAGTTCTAAGGAATATGGCGGAGAGGGAGGGATTCGAACCCTCGAAGGAGAATAACCCCCTTACTCGCTTAGCAGGCGAGCGCCTTCGACCACTCGGCCACCTCTCCGTATTTGAATTCTTTGAAGGAATTGATTATACCAGTATGAAAAAAAATATCGAACTCTCTCAGAATTTCAAACTATAAATGGGTTTTGCGTGGAATGAAAAAAACATATCTCACCTTGTTTGAGACCCGTAACTTAAATAACTAATATTGCTCAAGGTGAGATATGTTCACACTTCAGGAGGCTTGCTTTAACTCAAAATATGTAGCAGCTTTTCCGGGCTCGGGGACAATAAGGCCCTCTTGTTTAAGACCTTCCAAGTGGAGCTTAACTGCCCCCGTCATTAACTCCTTGGTTTCTTCTACTGTATCGCCTACTACAACGCATCCTGGCAAATCTGGGCTATATGCAGAGTAGCAGTTAGAAGATTCCTCGATGGTAAATTCATAATGGTCCTTTCCTACTATTTCTTTGGATTCAAAACATTGGTTAATTGAATGGAAAAGTGCACCTTCACTCAGTTCCTTGTCCATCCTGCAATTAATAGTGAGCCTGCTCTTTTTACTCCGTAGCTTGAATTGTCTGTGGCATCCGCTAATCCTTACGAGATACCAACCCTTATTCTCTACTAAGAACTTGATCATCTCTCTAACTCTCATTATGCCATCCTCTCTCTCTTGAGTTTCCTCTTTTACCGTCTTTATTCGTCCTTTTGATACATGAGCACATTGTCGTACTCTTTGCCCGTCATGTGTTCGTCAAGATAATTGCCTATAGCCTCTTCTATAATCTTCGACTGACTTGTCCTACTCATAAATGAATATAGACGCAGTCTCTCATAAAGCATCGCCGGTATATATAATGAGCCTCTATGCATTTTATTAGGATTGGCTCTTTGTTGTATGGTTCTTTCGGTCACAGTTCATTTATAACATCATTACGTAATGATGTCAACCGGTTTTAATGTTAAGATGGCGAAAATCGCTATAACTATTCGATATTATTGAATATTTATGTTATTTTGAATGATTTGGAATTTTTGAGCAATTTCACGAGAATTGCATGAAATAACACAGTTTGGCTAAAATTTGCTTGCTATATAAGAGGGGAATTGGAAATATATTAATGATTAGAGAGGTTTATCTAGGTTTTGGTTATGCTTAGCTAATTTCTTGGATAATTTGGTTATAGGTATAGAATTGCTTTGCTCAAATCCATCTTCGGACTCGGTTTTTATATTGGAGGTACTCATTGCCAAATTTGTTCTCAAGGTATGCCTCTTCGCGCTCAATCACTCCCTTGTGCATGACAAACATAAAAAATGGGATTGTTAGTGCTATCCAGAGTGCATTGAACAATAGAGCAAACGCAATCAACAAGATAGCCATTGAGAGGTACATTGGATTTCTAGTATAAGAATAGACGCTTATTGTGACTATGGCATTAGTAGGCTTTCTGACGTCGACATTGGTGCCGGATTTAGTCATATAAAAGAACGCAAGCCCCGCAGTGAGCCCCGCATAGACAAAAAAAATAGCTGAAATGATAGTGTTGAGTGGTTCTTCTAATATAGCGATTGGATAAAAACGGTTTAGGAAATATCCTAGGACTAAAAAACAAAGAAAAATAAGCGGCGGTGGAGCAATCACGCCAGGGTTGTCTTTTCTGGTCATATTAATTGGCCGAATCTTTATCTTTTATTTCATTTGATGGAACAAGCTCATCTTCAAGATTATCTAAATGTTCCTTATTGCTCTGCTTATTCATTAAATCTTCAAATTCCTTTTCTTCTTTGAGGGTTGCCAGAAAGAGGGGAAGATTGAAAAACCTCTTCCATGTCTTTTCTTAAACCCTCGGCCATTTGTCCATATCGGACCCATAAACTGCAAGTACATCTAAGAATCTATCTTTGTCGATTTTAAGACTCCTGTCCTACAACGTTATGATTATGTTCACATTTATTATAGCCTGCGAATCTCAACTGTCATCTGTAATTTTTGATAATATTGCTATCTTGGAGTTGTAATAATTTACTTTTTTTACATATGAGAGTAGATTGAAAATAGAACAAATTGTTTGAAGGAGACCGACTGTGGCTGAAAGAAATATCAATATAGTAGCAATCCTAGGCAGCGTAAGGCCAAATAACTATACTGCCATGGCTCTTAATTTGGCTGTGGATGAATTTAATAAACACAGTGGCGTAAAGGTTGAGCTATTTGATCCGGCAATGATCCATCTTTATCCCCCAGGGCTTGGGGGAGATTCTCCTGATCCAGTAAAGATGAGAGAAGCTGTCGAAAACGCCACAGGAATTATACTCGCTACTCCTGAATACCACGGCTCTTTCTCAAGTGTTATGAAATTGGCGATTGAGAACCTAGGATTTCCTTCCGTAATGTCAGGTAAGCCGGTTGCTCTCATGGGAGTTGCAGCTGGTGCGATTGGCGCCATTAAATCCTTAGAGAGCTTACGGGGTGTTTGCTCCCACATAGGAGCAATAGTACTTCCGGGCCCGGTGTCGGTTGCAAACTGTAGAGAGGTCTTTAATGAAGATGGATCATGTAATGACGAAAGGACTGAAGCCCGCATTCGTGGTGTCACTACTAATTTGATGCACTACATCGAGGACAACATCTGTCCGAGGGTCTCTCTCGAAGCAATGGTCAGAGGGGAGGATCTACCAAGCTGCGATTAGGCTGGTTTCTATATTCAGACTTATATTCATAACTCCTCGGATTGTTTAAAACCTGGATTTTTAATCCAGAGTAGAATTTTTCACGTCCGAGTCTCTGAGCATCAAGGTGTTCAGGATTGTTTTTCCAAGTGTTATGCGTTTCCTCATTTTCAAATTCCACGTTAGAGACCCGCTCGCCGTCATCCGCTTTGAATGTTTTGAATGAAACGAATCCGGGTATTTTCTTCGCCAAACTTTCCATTCTCTCTGCCACTTCAGAATATCCTTCCCTGTGCTCTTGTTTAGGCGTGAACGGAAAATTGCAACTATCAAGTCTTGGCTCCTTATATTCTTCTGATATTTAGCTTTGATAGTTTTCTACTCTTCAACAGGCAGCCTTGCTTTATTCCAAGCTCTTTCATTATTTCTGCGGATTTTGTGCTCCGCGTGCCTGAACGGCAGTAGGTAAGATAAATTTTCTCTTTATCTAGCTTGCTTACTTCCTCTTTAAACTTTGGGGATTTGTAGTTTATGTTTGCGGAATCTGGAATGTGCCCGGTTATGTACTCTTCCCCGGTCCTTACGTCTAGTATTACGAATTCAGAATTTTCATTATTCTCCCCTATTAATTTATTTGCTTCTTGAACACTGACAATTTTTATATCAGTTTCCTTTTCTTGTTGTGCAAAAAGGGGTCCTGATAAAGTTAAAAGTGTTGGAAATATCATTAGGACAGCTATTGAAAACAGTCTCTTTTTCATATTCTAATCACCCCGTCTATACATCGACTTTATATGCAAAATAATAACATACGGATGTGGTCTATGCAGAGTTTATACGTCAAAAGTTAGATAAACTTTCTTCGCTTGGCCAACTTATCTCAAGTATAGAGTATGAAATAAATAAACCGCTCATCAGGAGAAATAAATTCAAATTTCCCCATTTTTAATTTATAGTTTATTGAGTTTCTAAAATAAAGACGCCTTGGGGGTAGGGGCTCTAAAGGAGGGTTTTATGAAAAGATTAATTTCAATCATGGCTCTTATAATTTTTCTTATCTCTTCGTTGTCGCTAAATGCCGCCACTAAACCCAAAGATGTTTACGGATGGGACAATGCTAAATGGGGAATGACAGGGGAGGAGGTACAAGCCGTATTAGGGAAAGAAGTTAAGAAGAGAGATGCAAAGCATGACAAAAAAGATAGTATGTATAGCGCTCTTGAGCTTAAAGGAATTAAAATGGGAAAGGGGAGTTTCAGGGCTAGTTTTTGGATGGATGAGGATAGTAAAAGGCTTAAAAGGATAGTGTTTGTCCCACAAGGACAGCCAGCCCAGTATGAATGGGCAGATACCTTTATAGAACTTGAAAATTATTTGGTCGAAAAGTACGGGGATCCCGATCTTGAAGAGACATCTAATGACCCGGGAACCTCAGCCGAGAGGGTGTGGAATTTCCCTTCAACTGAGATAGAAATGTCATACTTAAGACTTGAAGGCTCCGAGCTCCTGTTGCTTGTGTTCTCCCAGCGTGACGGGCAGGTCAAATAGTTGTAAGGCCCCCCTACCTTTGTTCCTTAATTACAGAAATTTAGCAAGGAACAGTCAGTACAAACTGCATTACAGCAATCTCCAAATCCATTACAGAGATTATCACACCAGCATCCAGATGGTGCCTGTCCACCACATTGACCAGAACTGTATAGGTTCACTACGTATGAGACAAATAGGGGGGTTTTTGGTATTTATCAATAATGCCCTCATCACAAAACAATAGAAACGTTATGATAACTCTTGCCGATGATGAAATAGTCACATGCGTGTTCACAAACACCGGGAACGGGACTATTATAATAGAGAAAGAAACAGTACCGGTAGGTGGGATAGATTTTGGTTTTATAACTAATATACCCGGGACCGGGAACGGGAATTTCATGCTGGACGATGGAGAATCCAAAACTATTCTGAGTATCCCAGCGGGAACATATTTGGTAACTGAGGATAACCCAACTATAAGCCCGGGTGGGTTTATTTTATCGGACATGGTTTGTAATGATATGGGTTCGTCAACAGATGTTCCAACAAGAACAGCTACAATTGATTTAGACCCTAATGAAATCATTACCTGTACATTTACAAACACAGCCTCTTTAGAGGGCTTGAATATTTTAAAGACCGACATGCCGGATCCTGTAGTAGCCGGAGAGGAACTCACCTATAAAATAATAATTGAAAATGATTCAAACTCAGTAGCAACTGAAGTTTTTCTCACTGATTTCTTGCCGCTGGATGTCATTCCAGTGTCTATTTCCACTAATCCCCCGGGTTTGGATTGTATGTTTGACTTATTTTTCGATGAGGTGGGTTGTGATATAGAAACATTATTCCCCGGCGAAATAGTAACGATAACAATCATAGTGATACCCGATCCTGACGTATTCAATGAAGATCCGACTATAATAGAGAATATTGCAACCTTAACAGCCGAACCTGGTTCAGTTATTAGAGAAGCCGTGACTCAAACACTTGTCAATCCAATAGTTATGATTAGTGTGGTAAATAAAAGTGGAAAGAGTACTACTGTTAAACAAAATCGGGACGTTGGTCTCGTATATGAAGTTATTAATAATGCTAATGAAGTACCGGAAGAAGTCTTGGCAACCCTTAATCAACAATCTTTAACCCCGGAGCAAAGAGCCACTGCACTGGGTGTAACATTTAATCTAAGTTTCTCTTCATTATTTGAAGTAAATAGTGTAGAGACATCTAAAGGTATTGCGTGTGAAGTAAATAACCTAGATATAGTCCCGGTATCAACAATAGAATGTCCTTTGGGAACTATAAACGAGGGGCAAACAGAAACTGTAACCATTAATTTCAGAGCACCTCAGGAGAAAGATACTTATGATTTTGACTCCATTGTCACTAGTCTTTTACAAAAATTTGAAAACAAATTTAAAGTAAGAGTTGAAGGAGATAATAATAGTTGTTCAATTGCCCCGGCTGGCGCTTCGCCATCAATTCCACTTTATCTGTTTATCCCTCTATTTATTGTGATCAGGAGGTTTTGGAGGAGGGTAAGTGAATAAATGGGTTAAATTTTCATTGAATTGAATAAAGTTTTTGAGCAGTAAAATTACAAATATTAGGGATTCATTATGAGCTTATTTAGTTAGTTGCAATCTCAAAAAATCGCGGTACAGTTATTATAAAGATTGATAGAATGGATTTTGAGTAATTTAATAGGGTTTTAATAGATATAAGAATTGTATTGCCAATTGTGAAGATGTATAATATAATAAAACGCAGATTTAAACAGATTAAAAACTTAAGGGGAGTCTAAAATGTTATCGAAAAATTACTTTTTGATTTTAATAGTTTCGTTTTTTATTGCGGGCTTTATCTTTTTGTCTTTGCCGGATGAAGCATATTCTCAACTAACAAGTTGGTGTTGTAATAACAACAGTTCTAATCAGTGTGTTCAAGCTCCCAATGGTGCATCAAATTGTGCGGGAGAAGCTCTAACCTTTTGGCCAGACCCACCTGCTGTGCCATTCCCACCCGGCCAAAGTATCCCAACTTCTGGTGATTTGTGTCCAAATCCAGCAGGGTCACGTGGCCCTTGCCAGTGTGTAGATCCTGCCAACCCTAACAACACAATAGACTGTATAGACATTCCCACAGGGTGCTGTAACTTTAATGATGGGGTCGACCAGTGCAATGCCCCCATAACTGATGCTGCATGTACAGCTTTAGGTGGTACCGACTGGCTAGAAAACACGCCATGTGATGGTAATAGATGTTCCGTTGGAGGTCCTGACGGATGTTGTATCGATGGGGGTTGTGACGTAACAACAGTTGGAAATTGTTCAGGCGTTTGGACGGAGGGTCTAGAATGTAATGAAGTGAGAACTTGTGGTCCTATCGGGTGCTGTCAAACAGGAGCTGATGAATGTGAACTGACCAATGACGATGACTGTGATGTTGAATGGACTCAAGGAGCTACTTGTAGTGAATCAGGTTTATGTAATGAAATGATAACCGGGTGCTGTGTGTTTGCTCCAAATGATTGTGGTGAAATTTCAGAGGTAGAATGTTTAGAGCAGAGAGGGCGTTTTGAGGGACCAGATGTTGCATGTTCAGAAGTTGCACAGTGCAACATTGTAATTTCTCCAATACCTACTTTAAACCAATGGGGATTAATAGCTATGGCGGGACTGTTGGGTTTATTCAGTCTGTTTATCATCATTAGGCGCCATAGATATAATGTAAGCTAATAACAGATCATTAAAAACAAATGTTCATTAAAAGGCCCCTTAGTTGAATTATGGGGCCTTTTTTTAAGTCTCATTTTCTGAAACAAATAAGAGCTTTGGGAAATAGTTCAGACATGATTAAATATGTATAATAATAGTAAAAAGTTGCCGTATCTTTATATGATAAAAATCTTTTATGACAAAGAGGTGTGTAAATGAAAATATTGTTGCTTAGTATAATTAGCGTAGCGGTTTTAATAAGTGTCTTATTAAGTGCGTGGGGGCTTTATGAGCGTACCTCCATGCAAATTGAGATAGCAAATCTGAATAACAAAATAGAACGTATGAGTACAGATTTAAATGCTATAAAAGCGGCTGCCCGTCCGGGTCAAGCCCCGGCTCCACCGCCAGTAGTTGAGAAAGTTGTTAGCATAGACGATGATCCTATAAAAGGGGACCCGAAAGCTCCTGTAACTATAATTGAGTTCAGTGACTATGAGTGCCCTTTTTGCAAAAGATCCTACGACAATATTTTCAGCAAACTTGATGAAGAGTATATAAGTAAGGGAAAAGTAAGGGTGGTTTTTAGGGATTATCCCCTACCTTTTCACAAGAAAGCTGTACCAGCTGCTATAGCTGCAAACTGCGCTGGAGAGCAGGGTAAATACTGGGAAGTTCACAACTTTTTATTCGAAAATCCGGACAAATTAGACTCCGCATCTGTTATTAGTTCTTCTGCGGGGATCGGGTTAGATAAGGCTAAGTTTGAAGCTTGTGTAAATGACAAATCTAAAGAAAAAGAAATTACAAAAGACTTAGAAGAAGGCAAGAAATACGGCGTGAGAGGAACTCCGAGTTACTTCATAGGTAAGACAACCGATGGTGATGAAATCACAGGTACATTTGTTAGAGGCGCTCAGCCCTATGCTGTCTTTAAAGGGCATATAGACGAGCAATTAAAGGAAGTTAATTAAACAAAGAAAAGCAAGATCAAATTGCTTTTCAAAATAGAAAAGTAAAAGCCCCTGTAGATATAAACCATCTCCAGGGGCTTTTTTATTGATCTCGCAAACTCTATTGTTTCAGCTATATATTGCTGCGGGCGTTTTTGTTTGGAACCTGAACGCCGAACACATTTATATAGTCCTCCGAGGGCTTTGAAGCATTAACCTCCTTTTTCGCGATGAATAAAGGTGTTGGCTCCTCTTTGCTTTTATTGGAAACATCATGAGAAATATAAATTCTGACAGGATCTTTTTTAACGTCGCTTCTTTGAACATCTTTTCCAGCATGTATCACTGATAAGGCTTCTTTAAAAACTGGCATCTCATAAAGCTTCAATGATGAAGAAAAGATGCTAAGAACTGATGAAAATAAAACTGTGATAGTTAGCAATGTTTTCACTAATATCACCTCCAATTTGTATTTCCTCTCTGTCTCCTTCGTTAATATTTATTAAGTGCAAGAACAGTGCCAACATATGAATTCTTAATAATTAAGGTAGGATAGGGGAAAGGTTTAAGGGTTAAGCTGTTCAAATTGTGCAATATACACAGTGCGGAATTGGTTATATCCCACTAAAGAGCCTATTAATTCCCAAATTAATAGAAGGTGATGTCTCTAACTGGCTTAAATTGTTGTATATTCATTTTTCATTCTTTGTTGGCACGACTATTGCAATTTAATATTAATGCTGGCCGGTGATAATTTGGCTGGCAAAATCATATCAGGAGGTGATAGAAATGAGAACATCAATTCTTTCTATCCTCATTGCATTAACAGTAGTTGTAGCGGGTCCGCTCGCGTTTGCCGGTCAGGACCAGGTTACGGAGCAGGAGACAGTGATCTCGGAAACTCTTAGTGAGACAGCAGAAGCGAACGAGATCTCAGAAGTGGCTGACAAAATGGACGCTGAAGGGGCAAAAGAAGACTGCACAAATAGCGCTGAAGACGACGGCGATACAAAAATAGATTGTGAAGACTCCGATTGTGCAGAAGACCCCGGCTGTAAAGACGGTTATTAGTAGGTGTATGAATGCACATATAGGCGGGTTTAAGAAAAGCAAAAGACAGCATTTCTGAAGGACGGTAGTCCTTCCCCTCCACCATCCTCAAGCCCCGGATTTAGACAAGAATCCGGGGATTTTTTCTTTCCCATATTAAGATGTCCACTGATGAGCGATTTCGAAACAGTATACTATTATATTGATTGTATACAGGAGATTTGGCACCTCTCCTGATTGTAAATCTATATGGTTGACAATCAGACGGCAGTAATTAAAGTTTAACAATCACAATTCATTCTCGGGCGAATACAGGGTAATTGTCAAAACAAGAACAGACACATAAGTGGTTAACTTTAATTGCCATGACCGGCTCACTTTCAATGATCTTTATTGATCAGACTGTTGTGAGTGTTGCGCTTCCGGTTATGCAGCGTGATCTCGGCATTTCTCAAGCTGGGCTTCAGTGGATAGTAAACGCCTACGTGCTTGCGCTCGCTTCTACTGTGGCAATAGGAGGTAAGCTAGGTGATTCGCTCGGTAGAGTACGCGCTTTTATTGCGGGCATAATACTCTTTGCTATTGCATCCACAATCTGTGGTTTTGCCCCAAACCAAATGATACTTATAGCAGCCAGAGCTTTTCAGGGGGTTGCAGCAGGACTTATGATTCCAGCCTCAGCAGCAATCGTTGTAGACTCTTTTGATATTTATGAAAGGGGAAAAGCTATGGCGATCTATGTTGGTGTTGCCCAAGCTTTCCTAGCGATAGGGCCATTATTGGGCGGAGCGCTTACTGAATATCTATCTTGGAGATGGGTGTTCTGGATTAATATCCCAATTGGAATAGTTGCTATTGTTCTTACTTATTTATCAAAGCCTTTGCAGACTATATCAGAGAAACAGACCGTCAATATATATTATGCATTAATGCTGATTCTTGGGTTAGTAGGGTTAGTTTTTGGAATTCAACAAGGCCATACTTTTGGATGGACCTCCTCTCTAACTCTAGGACTAATCTTCGGTGGATTTCTACTTCTGGTGCTCTTTGCATATTTGCAAACTAAGAGCCAAAACCCTCTGATTCAAATCCGGCTATTTCATGATCCAGCATTTACCGCTGACACCATTCTGCTATTCTGCATACAGTTTGCAATGATTAGCATAATTGTATTTGGGGCAATATATTTACAGGATATATTGCACTTCACTCCTCTTGAAGCTGGTTTTGCTTTAATGCCCATTATAATCTCTGTGGTTATTATGTCCCAAGTTTCCGGTCGGCTTCTCGATAGAGTAGGGGTTAGAATTCCAGCATTATTTGGGACGGTTCTTATCGCAGCCGGCTTTTTAAGCCAGGCTCCTTTTCTAGAACGGGCTGAATTTCTATTTGTACTACCTGGGATGATCCTTCTTGGTTTAGGCATAGGGCTTGTGATGGTTGCAACAAATACGGATGCTCTCAATAGGGCTCCTAGCCAATATAGGGCTCAGGCTTCAGGTGTAGTTCAGACAATAAGGCAAATGGGTGCTACCATTGGACTTGCTTCTATTGGTGGTCTCGTAACAACAATGTTAGCTTGGGAAACTCAAAGAATTATAATGAACTACCAAGGAGAAGAAAGGGCTAAGACCCTACTTTCTCAAGCAGAGCTAGGGCAAGTTGACGCAATTAAAGAGCTTATGGCTAATTATCCACTGTTGCTTGATCAGTTTCATCAATCTTTGTCTAAAAGCATAGCAGCTGGTTATTACTTTGCCGGCGCAGTTTCAGTCATAGCATTCTTTATTGCTTTTTTTCTGATGAGTTCTGGAAAACAACATAATGATGTTTGATTCTTGTTGACTACTATTCATAGTTTTTTTTTAGAAATAATTTGTTGATGAAATTAGCATTACCCTAATATAAACTTACTATTAGAAATCAAAAAATATTTTGCGTATTAGAACAAGAGATCAATTTGTTAAAGAGAATAGATGTTAGCTTAAGAGATTTAATTGCGGGTTTACTTGTTTTCTCAATTCTTATCGGTTTTGGCATTGAAGGATTCGCTGCAGATCAATATGAAGATGTTGTTGTAGCTCAGAATGACGGTGATGGATATCCTGGAAAGGGCAATCACCGAGGCCCGCCGCCTGAAGCCATTGATGTATGCGAAGGTCTTTCAGAGGGAGACGGCTGTGCTTTTGTATCGCCTAAGGGTGACAATGTTGGGGGTACATGCGAGATGACCAGATCTGATATCATTGCCTGCGTTCCTGAAGGCGGCCCACCAGATGGTAAAGGAAAACCTGGCGGCCCTCCGCCTGATGAAGGGTCTTAAAATTAAATATTAAGCTTTTTAGAAGAGAAAAGTTTCTTGTTAAGCATATAACCTAAAAGCCCGATATGTCCGGGCTTTTAGGTTTGTAGACAGGCCATATTAGATAACCTGATCTCCGCTTATGTTTACGCCAAATACTGAGTAAACGTTCTCAGGAATTGAAGTGTCCTCAGATCTTACTGCTTCGTCATTGTGAAGATCCTGAACCTGAAGTGAATTGCTGGAATCAGTGGCTACATAACCGCCTCTGATGTTATTACTTACTTCTGCTCTGTCTACTGGGAGCTGGACTCCAAAAACACTTACCTCTGCTTGCGATAATGCTGGAAAACTAAGTCCTACTGCTATTACTGATGCTAAAAGTAACTTCTTCATTTTACTGCCTCCTGTGTTATCGGGATTAACTCGTTTTTTTGTATTCACTAAATTAGTTGCAATTGCAACTACAAAGGATTCAGGAATTTGAAGAAAGTTTTAGAATAATGATTTGGTAGATAAAACAGGACCCTGAATTGAGTCATTTAGCTCTCAATCCAGGGTCTGGGATAGAGGTGGAAGGTATAGGCCGGAAATTCTTTTTTTGCTTATAAACGATAAACGATATAAAGATGTTCATTCGGGATACTACAGTTTGAATTATTCTTCCTGTTTTCAAAAACCCGGGGCGCAAATATTGAAGCTAATAATCTCTCAATCGTTGAGTTCTTTGATAAATTTTTTGAATGAGATGATCCTTTCTTTTTATCGTTATTCATTTGCTATCTCCACTATTTAGATATTGGGTGAATAAATTCCAGCATGATACAATTTGTAATATTAAATCTGTACATAGCCGTGATTGATCTGACCTTTTTGTAGCATACGGCCGTACTTTGAGATCCTAAGAATAGAACCCTTTGCTTCTTCAATCATACCGCTTCTTTTAAGATGATAATACATAGCTTCAATTTCATCTTTGTCGAGGCCGATTTTCCTGCCTAAACTAGCTAAGTCGAACAAACCGCTCCGGGTCCGTTTAGCCTCTTTGAATATTTGAGTTACCTTAACTTCGAAAGATTCTATATCTGGTAATGATCTTCGCATTTTAACGCTCCTGTCTAATTAATGTATAGTAATAGTATAATGATGTATCAGCTTTGTCAACCATTTTTCTAAAAAACTTTCAATGAATGCAATATATAGTAATAATATAATAATATAGGTTGGTTATAATGCAAATAGTTAGCTATGAAGGTAACCTAAATGCCAATTTATAGTTAGACGTAACTTAGACGGCATCTGTAATTCCCGATATTCTTCCACCTTTTTACTAATATTGTGTAGAATTAGTAATTGTATGCAACCCATAAAGATTTAGGTAAAATGTGAATGATGGTTTAAGAGGACAATAATTAGGAAGAACAGTTTTTTCCAATGATAATTTCACATAAATATAAGTTTATTTTTATAAAGACTCGTAAAACAGCCGGGTCAAGTATACAGATATACCTTTCAGATCATTGTGGGCAGGATGATATTGTAAGTACTATTGATAGACCGGAACGCCCTTATAATCCTCGCAATTACAGAGGGTTCTATAATCCGGTTCCTGAATTGATGGAGCGTCATTCCCCTGCTAAGATTGCTAGAACGTTGGGGCGATTTCTTTCGCTTAAGAAATTTCAGTCTCACATTAAGGCCAGAGAAGTAAGGGACAGAATCCCGCGCGATATATGGGACGGGTATTTTAAGTTCACCGTGGAGCGGAACCCATGGGACAAGGTGCTGTCGCATTACCATTTTGTGAGGCAGCGTTACAGCAAGTATGATAAGAATATTTCATTTGAAGAATATCTGGATGTAGCAGAGCTTCCTTATAATTACACCAAATACACTGATCTAGAGAATAACATTATTGTTGACCGGGTAGTGAAGTATGAGCATTTAAACGAAGAGCTTGGAGAGATATTCCAAGAGCTTGGTGTTCCTTTTTCAGGCTCTTTGGGACCCACTGAAAAATCCCACTATCGTAAAGACAGAAGACCTTATCAGGAAGTCTACACTCCAGAGCAGAAACTAGCTGTTGCTAAATTATTCGATCAGGAAATTGAAATGCACGGGTATGAGTTTTGAAGCGATAATATTATAGATTATTTAAGAATTATTGTCCGCAGGAAGTGCGGGTCAGGCATGTAAATACTATTTTTTCGTTTAAGATACCGCTTACGCTTATTTGTCCACCCTGGTTTATACTTACGTTGAGCTGACTGTAGCTGTTTTCATTGCAATTGATAGTGCTGCAGTCCATTGCGCGGCAATCCTGACCGCACTCTGGAAGTGTGTAGTCGAATGCTAACGCTGCATCATCATCAAGGGTCTGACCCGGAGCTGCCCTGCAGAAAAAAGTGTCACAAATATTGGCAAGTTCTATTGTTGGGCAATCACTGTGTGCAATCTCAATATCTGTTGCGCACCCTGTTTCATTTTGCTTCGGAATGGTATCTGAACTAGCTGATCCTGTGATTTCGCTGTCACAAGAACAGAGCAGAACTACACCTAACAACCCGATGAGAAACCCGTGACGCATGGAGGTATTATAATGAATAAAAGAGTAAAAATCGAGTGCCCATTTTTTTCTCAAAAAAAGGGGTCTAATGTGCTTTCTCCATTACAAATCCATTGATTAGAAG
>Ga0307376_10002428_pt1 | contig 18352 bp, 13 predicted proteins | sample TR2MG_FD_202536 | JGI IMG/M metagenome (GOLD analysis project Ga0307376, IMG submission 202536) | Soil microbial communities from Risofladan, Vaasa, Finland - TR-2 | ecosystem: Environmental > Terrestrial > Soil > Coastal area > Acid sulfate soil | place: Finland: Risofladan, Vaasa | collected...
GCTACAGGTGATCCTCGTGGTATTGAATATGCTGGGAAAGTTTTCGACCTGATTCAAAAGTATTGTGTCGATTCGATGTATGGCGGCTATTGGGAAATGTTCCATCGCGATTGGACCCTTTGCGGCCCTGGAGGCCAGGGAGGCGACCGGAAAACTCTCGATGTACACATGCACCTGATGGAAGCTTTTACTACTCTCTACGAATGTACAGGCATGGATGTTCATCGTCGTAAATTGCTCGAGGTTATAAATATCCTTCTTAACCGCATTTTTCATCCTGTTTATAAAACTGGTATACCTCAATTTTTTAAGGACTGGACCATTGCGCCACAGATTAAATTCGATATTATCTGGGGTTGGGACAGATTTTCAGAAGATGGGCAGAAAAGTAATGTTGCCGACAATACATGCTATGGCCATAACGCGGAATTTGCCTGGCTCTTAATACATGCTCTTGATCTACTTAAAATTTCTCCGGACATTTATCGTGAGGTCTTTAAAGTTATATTCGATCATACAGTTAATAATGGTATTGACACGGAATTCGGTGGTGTTTATGTGGAAGGTTCGCATTCAGGTGGCGTATACGACCGGGAAAAAGAGTTTTGGCAGCAGGCTGAAGTTTTAATAGGGATGCTCGATGCCTGCATAATGTTTAAAGTGGAAAAATACTGGGCGGCTTATAAAAATGTTCATCGTTTTGTATTCGACAAATGCATAAACAAAGGTGTAGGTGAATGGTTTCCATTGTTGACCCGTCGGGGAGTTCCGATATGGACTCACATGAGCCATTCATGGAAAGTTAATTACCATACCGTCAGGTCGATGGTACAGAGTATTCAAAGGCTGGATAAGATTCTTATGAATCCTTAATTTGGAAAGAGGGAAATCAGGTTTTATACATGAATAAACTTAATAAATATGGAATAAAAGAGTTAATGACTTTTTCAACAAAACCCTAAAATTATGAATTCAAAAGAACGTGTCCATGCTTCTTTAAATAGAAAAAATCCCGACCGGGTTCCGATATGGATGTGGTTTCACCCGGAAACTGCAGAAATCCTGGCTAAAGTTCTTGAAATTCCATCCAAATATATCTCAACAGCTTTTGAAGATGATATCAGGCAGGCCTGGGTTTCCAATAATTACGCTATGGAAGGGATCGTGCATCAACATAACGGCGAATCCCATACTGACCAGTGGGGCATCAAATGGGTAAAAGAGGGACCTTTTAACCAGATTTCACAATATCCCCTTTCAGGTGTGCCGGACAAAGAAGTATTCAAATACAAATTTCCTGATGATAAGATTCCTGAATTGCTTCAAAATATGAAACCTGTTGAAGCTATGAAGGAAGAATATTTTATTGGTTGCGATGTTTCCCCCTGCCTTTTTGAACTTATCTGCAGGCTCAGAAACATGGAAAATGCCATACTTGATTTTCTGGTAAATCCTGAAATAATGGATTATCTTCTTGAAGGTGCATGCGATTTTGGCATCAAATTATCACAGGAAGCTGTGAATAAATTTGAACTTGATTGGTTATGGACAGGGGATGATGTTGGGGGTCAGCAAGCTATGATCATGGATCCCGAATTGTGGCGAACCATGTTAAAACCACGTTTAAAGAAAATTATTAATGTCGGCAAACAGCAAGGTCTTTGGATTGCATATCATTCTTGTGGGGAAGTGCGTCCTATCATACCGGATATGATTGAAATTGGCATTGACGTGTTGAATCCTGTCCAGAGTAACTGCCCGGGTATGAATCCGCTGGAGCTTAAAAAAGAATTCGGGAAAGAACTGGCTTTTATGGGAGGGATTGACACACAAAGGCTTCTTCCAAACGGATCTGTTTATGAAGTTAGAATGGAAACAGAGAAAATAATTAATGGAATGATGTCTGACGGTGGAGGGTATATACTTGCAGCTTCTCACACGGTTCCCCCCGAAACACCTGTTGAAAATATTTTTGCATTATATGAATCTGCTGGGATTTCAACAGATAAGATTTTTGATAATGCAGCCGATATACGTAGGAAATTAGAATATTTTGATGGTAAGTAAAAATGCCCTCTATAAATGTCAATCTGTACCTAATGCAAATTTTTATGGAGGACTCTTCAAACAAAAATATAATAGAATGAACAAGATCATTGGTATTGACTTAGGCGGAACCAATTGTGCCGTAATCCTTGGTAAAATTGTTGAGAAAGGCCAGCCATCAGTTATCGGTAAGAAAGTACTTCAGACCAAAGATTATCCTGATCCTTATCATATGATCAGTCGTTTGCAGTATGAAATGGAGGAATTACTGGCATCACACCAAATAGACATAAAGACAGTTTTTTCGATCGGGATTAGTTGCGGGGGACCATTAGACAGTAAAAAAGGGGTGATCTTGTCACCGCCCAATCTTCCGGGTTGGGATGAAATTCCAATAGTTAAACAATTCACCGAAAAATATGGAATACCTGTAGCCATACAGAACGATGCCAATGCCTGTGCCCTGGCTGAATGGAAGTTCGGAGCAGGTTGTGGAACAAAGAACATGGTTTTCCTGACTTTTGGTACCGGCCTGGGCGCTGGGTTAATACTGGATGGAAAACTTTATGAAGGGACCAACGACAATGCGGGAGAAGTGGGACATATCCGGTTGGACAATTTTGGACCTGTGGGTTATGGCAAGGCAGGTTCGTTTGAGGGTTTTTGCAGCGGTAGTGGCATTGCTCAACTTGCCCGATTGAAAGCGATGGAGAAGTTCCAGATGGGAGAAAAAGTATCTTTTTGTGAACGGATTTCAGAACTGGAAACGGTAACCGCACAACGAGTTGCTGAAGCGGCCAACAGCGGTGACCCGATTGCTCTGGAGATTTATAACATCTGCGGAACTTATCTGGGGAAAGGTCTTTCGGTACTGATCGATATCCTTAACCCTGAATATATTGTCATCGGGAGTATTTATGTCCGGGCAAGTCACCTTTTGATTCCATCCCTTGAAAAGACACTTCAAGAAGAAGCTTTGCCACTGGCCAGGAAAGTTTGTCGCATTGTACCGTCCGAACTTGATGAACAAATCGGCGATATGGCCTCCCTTTCGGTAGCAGCCAATCAACTCATATAAAATAGGATAAAATGATAATCGATCAGATCAAAGAGAATTTTCATCTGGCACAGGAGATACTCGATAGTTTTATTTCGGATCCGCAAACCTGGGAAAAGCTTGAAAAGGCAGGGGCCCTGATGGTTCAGATATTGAAATCAGGAAACAAAATCATTTCCTGCGGTAATGACGGTTCGTTGTGCGATGTGGAAATCCGGGCCCTATATGATGGGTCCACTCCGACCTTATTCAGGAAATTCACATCAAAGTGATCCATTCGCTGGTGAACTATATCGAACTTAGCATGCAAGAACAACAAAAAACAATAGTTTAAAATAAGTAAATATTAAAAATATGAGTCTTTCGTTAACTTCTTTGGACTGGCTAGTATTCTCAACAGTACTGATTGGGAGTCTTTCTTTTGGGATGTATATGGCTTTTCTTAAAAAAGCAGGGCAAAACAGTTCAAATTTTTTCCTTGGCGGACGGTCAATAAAATGGCCGATTATTGGGGCATCAATTTTTGCAACAAATATCGGAGCTGAACACCTCGTAGGCTTATCCGGCGATTCCTATCGCTATGGGTTATCCGCAGGATCAGTGGAGTTGACCACAGCAATAACCCTGGGATTTGCCTGTGCCATTCTCTTCCCCTACTATATGAAGAATAAAATATACACCATCCCTGAATTCCTTGAAATACGATATAACCGTCGCGCCCGGACATTTTTTTCCGGTTTAATGCTGATTATAAGCATTATGACAAAGCTTGCGTTCACTCTTTTTGCCGGAGCCCTTGTTTTGAACAGTATCCTTGGATGGAACATTATGACTACCATATTTTATATTGGGTTAATAGTTGCCATCTTTACCATTATCGGGGGATTTACCGCAGTTGCTTACACCGATTCCCTCCAGGTGATAATCATGATAGGGGGAACTGCAATTATGCTCTTTATAGGTCTTCATAAAGTCGGAGGATGGAGCGGACTTATGGAGAAGGCACCTCAGATGATGTCGATTGCAAAACCTTATGACGATCCGGTATATCCATTCTGGGGAATTCTGGCTACTGCTTTTTATGCCGGGATATTCTATTGGGGCATGGACCAGGTTAACGTGCAGAGAGCTCTGGCATCTCCTGATCTTAAAAACGCCAGGTGGAGCGCGATGTTCGCAACTTTTCTTAAACTATTTACGGTTTTCCTGTTTGCTTTACCAGGTGTTATTGCATATGCTCTCTACCCGAACGAACTGGTTGGAGATGCCACTAAACAGACTTTTGTGCTTTTGCTTAATAAACTACTTCCGGTTGGTTTCAGAGGGTTACTTATGGCGTCATTAATGGCAGCTTTGATTACATCACTGATTGCGGTATTAAACTCGGTTTCAACACTTGTGGTACGCGATTTTATTCTGGAGTTTAGTCCAGACGTTCCTGAAAAAAGACAGGTCTACTTTGGGCGCCTTGTTATCATTATCATAACATTTTTGGGAATCGGAGCTGCCTATATGGTTTATAAAAACGAAGAGGGTTTGTATAAGTACCTTCAAACCATTTCGGCCTACCTTGTGATTCCGGTATTCCCGGCCATTTTCTTTGGGATAATAAGTAAAAAAGTGACTCTCAAAGCTGCAACTGTTTCTGTAATTATAGGAATTATCTTGGCGACTATTTTCGTTACAGACCAACTGATTGGCCCCGAAACTGGAAAAGAGATATTTCCCTTCCTTCATCATAAACTGACATTGAACTTTGGATACAGGGGACTCTGGGCTGAAATCTTGATTACAGGAGTGCTTTTTGCCATTTCTGCATTCACTGAAAAAACTTCATCCGAAAAACTTGAGAAAACAACTATCAATTATTCTAAGGGTATTTCCAGATTTGAAGGTATTACGGACTGGAGACTTCATCTTGCGATTCTCTCAGTAATTACCCTACTTCTTTATATCTGGTTAAGTTGATTATTTTCGCCAGATAAATTATGGTAAAGTTCAAGCAGAAAATCCCTGTTATCTGCTGTTAGGTAATGCATTTCACCACCCATCCTGTGAAATGTCTTACAATACCTTAAATAATAGGCAGGATTATCTACAGGAGGTTCTCCTTTATTCTGCCAGTCCCAGTCCGATTTGGCCAGGTCAACGATCAACATAAAATGGTTGTCAATATGGCTATTTCTCTTAATTTCAAGATTCTGTGACATCGATAATGACTTTTCAAATATCATTGGTGACATTACTGCTGAACCTAACGACATATATACCCCATAATCAAGTCTGCTGACGCTCCCGGCAAAGTAAAGAAAGTCTGCCAGCGCTGTTCTCCCGATAGCGGCGCCATGGTTCATAGGGTGGTTGTAGATAATATCATGTCCGAACATCGGATGACCCGTAAATGGAACTCTTTTCTCCCAGGCACATGCCTGCACTGAAATTTTTTTATATGGATGAGGAATACTCATGAAGCCTGGTTCCAGCTTAAATTTTTGAATTACTCCAAGCAAATCAATGGCTGCAGCTGCCAGTTCAGGATTTGTTTCAATTTTCCTTTGGGCTTCACCGATTAAAAATGGAACTTCCGGAATATGAAGTCCTTCCTGTGAGATCATTTTACCAATGGATTCTCCATATCCCAATCCTTCGAAGGCTCCGACAACCAGAGCAAGGTTGATAAAAAAGCCGGTTTCATTCCAGATTCCAAACTGGCCATTTTTAACATTTTCACGAACATCTTCACTCGATTTTCCCTGGAAGGCAAATTCCCAGTCATGAATGATACCTGCACCGTTAGTTGCCAAATGGGTCACCCAGCCTTCGCTGATCAATGCAATAAGGGTAGGAGCCATGCCATTTTTAATAGTATGAGCTCCAAAAGTGAGCATCACGGATTTTTGTTTTTGTCTTGCTGATCTGATCCTGTCAACAGTTTTTTTTATGAGTTCTTTACCTTGATCTGAAAGATTTGCAGGTTTTTGCGAAACAGGAACCTGGTCGTTTTCAATCGATAACTTGTTATAACGTTCAGCAAGTTTTTTTATGAAAAGCTGATCCCTGTCAAGTTTTGGATGAGGCATTTACTTTATGTTTAATAAATTGAGCAATTCAGATGATTGAGAAAAATCAGGTATAATAATATCTGCTCCGGCATTTATCAGGCGGGTCCTTTTTATCTGGTTAAGACCAAATCTTTTTAATTCGTTGCTGGCAACTCCTATAGTGATTCCACCTCTTTTATGTGTTTCCCTAATCTCAACCGGCCCATCACCAATTGTAGCGATCTGTCCGTTTTCCGATTCTCCGATCATGTCCAGGATACGATCGAGTACAATCTTTTTAGCATCCTTATTAATATCACCCACTGCACCAAATATACCACCTTCGAAAAGAGCATCATAGCCCAGAACAGCAGCTTCATGCTTCACATCCTCTTCATCTGTCCCGCTTGCAAGATATAGCGTCACTCCGGCATTTTTAAGCTTGGTAAAAAATGGCACAGCATTTTTAATTGTAAAATCTGCAACAGAAAGTTCTGAGCTTATCAGTTTTTTCTCGCGCTTGTAAACCATTTGCATCAAATCGTTATTGTAAATTTCTTTGTAACCAAATTCATCAAGCATCTGATCATCAGGAACACAGCTAAATTCACGTATTACATCAAGCAGGATTTTCATCTGCATAAGGGTTTGTATTCCAGTGGTTTTGTTAATGAATTCGCGAACGCTCGACTCTATTTTATGGTACAATGTCTCATCTGCCTCATGGAATTTATCTCCTAATACTGCTTTGATCATCATGGGTGCCATAATATGTTCCCATCCTTCACGAAGAGTAGAAATTGTTCCATCATGGTCAAATATGGCATGTTTAATGCAACGGTCTTTTGTCCATTCTCTGATTATCTCAATCTCAGTGTCTTTCAGATACCTGGCATGCCTGATATCTTCGGCCAGTTCGGGGAGATAGATATAATCATGATTTTGTCCTATCCAGAGTATTTCAGAGGGAGAAGCTGTACCTGTCTGTAATAATTTTTGTACCGTTACCCCTGCAACATAAGATCCCATCTCTGCTGCAATTTCCATCGGATAACAAGCAGCCAGTGTCGCAGCTGCTCCGGCTAAATAACTATCTCCGGCGCCTACGCTATCTACTTTTGAAATGATCATCAACCCCAGAGTTTCAGTGACTCCTGATTCATTTACAGTTAAAGAACCTCTGCTGCCTCTTGTTATAAAAAGAGGTTTCTGATATCTGTGATAAAGTGTTTTTGCAGCATTTATTACGTCAGAATAAGGTACGATCTCATCGGGCTTCCTTTTTATGCCACATAAAAGGGAGGCTTCAGTATCGTTCATTTTCCGGAAAGCGCCACTATAAAAGTCAGTGTAGTTCCGGCTGTCCACAATGAAAATCTTTTTCGGGAAACTGTTTATGACTTCAACCAGCTTTTTTTTGAAATAATCTGTATGGATGCCTGAGAGAACCTGCTGATTAATTATAACAAGATCAACATCGTTTACGGAATTTCTGAGGTTATTTATAAGCAGGTTGGCAGTCTCTTCAGATAACTTATTAAAATTACCAAAATCTATCCGGTTTTCTTCATTATTGTTAATATATGGTTTAATGTACACATGTGTAGCCCATTTTTTCTGCTGGGTCAAAATGTTGTCAGTGTTGATCCCGGCTTTTCTCATTAAGCTGATCATTTCAGGTCCAAACGGATCAGGTCCAATCACTCCAAAAGCACGGATTTCTTTAACTTCCATCGCAGCCAGATTATTTGCGACATTCCCTGCTCCCCCGAGAGAGTATTTTTGCTGGTGGACAGGCCTGGTAGCATGGCCTGTTTCAACTGATATTTCACTTTTAGATTCATCGACAAACCAATATGCATCAAGACAAAAATCGCCTATAACAGCAATTTTTACTGAACTGATTTTATTGATTATTTCCTGTAATAATTCAGCTTTCATTAGTATTATTTATGGTCAGAGAAAAAATGGTTTTCAATTTGAAGACAAAGCGCATGTAACACCGGTAAATGCAATTCCTGGACATAAGCAGTTCGTTTTTCAGGTACATTCAACAGAATGTCACAATACTGCTTCATCTTCCCTCCCGTCATTCCCGTTAATCCTATCACCTTTAAATTCATAGCCTTTGCTGTAATACAAGCGTCCACCACATTTTGTGAATTACCTGAAGTGCTTATAGCGATCAAGACATCTTTATCACAGCCATAACCTATAACTTGTTGGGCGAATACCAGGTTAGCATCAATATCATTACAAATTGCTGTTGTTAAAGCGGTTTGTGAAGAGAGAGATATTGCAGCCAAACCACTTTCCAGTTTTTGAGCGAGATAATTACCTCTCTCTGCGGAAACTTCAGTAAGTTTTTCCGCAATATCTTTTTCGATTGGTCTTTTAAGTTCAAAACTCTTCATTAGCTCCCCCACTATATGATCTGAATCGGAGCTGCTTCCGCCATTGCCGCAAACCAGAAGTTTTCCTCCACCGGAATAGCAATTGATGACGATCTCTGCTGCTTCGCCAATAGAATTTTTTAACGTATTAAGTAATGGGTGTCTTTCACAAAACTGATTTAATATCGGATTATTACTCATTTTTGTCCTTTCTTGTTATTTTTCAAAAGTAACTTAAAAAAGTAAAATAAAAATTAGAAAAAGTGATGTTAATTGTTTATCTTCAAATCGTTACAATAAAAATACACAACAAAAAACATCACTTTAAAGATGAAAAATACAAAGAAAAAATTAAATAACCAATCAATAATCGTTAAAGCCTCATTTGCAGGCAGTAACATTACCAGGTATGCAGGGCTCAATACAGTAGCTAAATATATGAACCGGCAAAACATAATAAAATCCCTCGGTGAGCTGTTCCCAACATTTTGGTACAATGCCACCAAATTTGGTGTCAACCAGATTTTATTGGCGATTACTCTGTCCTCAATTAGTGGAATAAGCCGGATTTGCAGAATAGCTGCTTTTAGTGGAGATGGGTTAGTAAAAGCCCTACTTAAATTAGATAAAGCAATAAACGTTAATTCCATATCCACAACGGTGAAGAACTTGGGTCAAAGTGGTGCACGCAAACTGCAAACAGTGTTACTATCAAAAAATACCAGATGGTTGCAGGAAAGCGGACTTGAAAGTATCACGCTGGATGCCGATTCAACCGTTAAATCGGTCTGTGGTAACCAGGAAGGGGCAGAAAAAGGATATAACACGACTAAAAAAGGAGCCAAAAGCTACCATCCCATGTTGGTTTTTGTCAGCGAGATGAAACTATTGTACCACACATGGTTCAAGACAGGCTCAGCATATACATCCAACGGTATTGTTGATTTCCTTAAAGAAGTCAGTACGCGCTTACCTAAAAACATAACCAAAGTGCTTTTCAGGGCTGACAGCGGTTTTTTTGCAGGAGGGCTCTTCGATTTACTGGAATCGTTTAGATGGGATTACCTGGTGAAAGTAAAACTAAAAAATCTGGAGGAATTACTTCAGTTGCAAACATGGACAGGGGTCGAGGGTAAACAAGATGTAGCAATATGCGAGTTCAACTATACGACAAAGGGATGGAGCAAACCACGGATACTGAAGGCAATTCGTACTGTAAAAGAATATGTGAAGGTTTTATACATGGGGCAACAACAAATTGTTCCGGTTTACCAGTATGCCTGCTACATAAGCAGTTATGATGTGGAAGCCGCCGGGTTGCATGAACTCTACAAACAGTGCTCCACCAGCGAGACATGGATTGAACAGGTAAAAGGGCACACGATGGCAGGAAGTACGCTGACCGATGACTTCTGGGCAAACGATATATTATGGCAATTGAGTGTATTTGCTTACAACATATCGGTGATAATGCGTCAAAAGAAAAACAAGTTCAAAAAACAGGAACACCGTAGCTTTGTTGATTGGTTTATTGCAGTACCTGCAAAAATAATAAAGAGTGGACATCAAACAGAAATTAAGATGTATGAACACCATTTTTACAAAGATGCCTGGGAAGAGCTTGACAGGCTCATCGAAGCAGCTTAAGAACAAAGAAAGGGAGAGGATATGAAAAACAACACAAGAGTGAATGGAAGAAGTACGTTCACATAACTTAAAAATCAGACAATGGCGGGAAATACTCCCAAAATTACAAAGACAAATAGAATATTATAATAGCGGAGTTAAACTAATTTGGCCGTAATTGAATAGTTTTTGCAATTATACCGGATTAATTCCGGTTCAAATATTTCAAATTAGATTTTCAAGTATCACTAAAAATCCCGTTTCCTAAGTTCTCATAAAGAGAACAGTAAGTATCATCAGAAATAAACATATCCAGCAATCCGTCTCCATTATAATCGGCAAAATCCACCGACATGCTTACAGTTGCTTCCCCTGCCTGGCTGAATCCTGTTCCAGACATGGTACCTCTATCTGTGAATACCTTTCCCCCATCGTTGTGCCAAAGATAATTCACTATATGATCATTGGCCACATAAATATCCACGAAACCATCATCATCATAGTCGGCAGCCCCCACACCCATTGCTCTTCCATCCATGTCGATTATTCCCATGCTCTCTGTTACATCTTCAAAAGTTCCGTCGCCATTGTTATGATATAATACATCCATCTGGCTGTCATAGGCTAATGGACCGGGAAAACCTTCAGGAGCATAATAATACTTATATTGAGGATCGAAAGCAAGGTAGTTCCCCACATAAAGATACAGCAGACCATCATTATCATAATCCAGCCAGACAGCTCCTACACTGCATTCATTTCCACCTCCCACCATGGCACGTTTGGTAACATCCGTAAAAGTCCCGTTGCCATTATTTTTATACAACACATTGGGCCTGTAATTACTTACGTATATATCGGGATAACCATCATTATTGTAATCGCCGACCGTAACTCCCATGCTGTACCACGGACCACCCACACCTGCTTTTTTGGTAACATCTTCAAAGGTACCATCCCCATGGTTGCGATAAAGATGGTTCTCAGGTAATTTTGCCGGCTTTTCTCCATGACTGAAACCTTCGATCCAGGTGCCACTGCAGATATATAAATCAATATATCCATCCTGATCATAATCGAGAAAAGCAGCGCCGCCGCCATCTGATTCAATTATATTAGTCAAATCATGTTCACCGATAGAGTGAATAAAATCCAATCCTATCTCCCGCCCGATCTCCTGGAAGAAATCATCATTAGCAGGCGGAAGCGTTGCGACCGATTGTTTCTGTGACTTAGAAGAGGATTTATTATTGGATTGGCATCCAGCCAGTATCAGCAAAAAGAGGAAAATGCATACGATATACCTATATTCATTTACACTTCTGTAATTAGGGTTTGCTGATTTTCTCATACCGATATCGCTCTTCTATTTTTAACCATGACATAATCGGATACAACTACCGGTAAAAAAACTGTTCTTAAAAGCTTCAAGACAGAAAAGGCCAAAAAATTACCGCACTCTATCGCCACTTTCATCAGCTTGGTCAGGTTCATAACGAATAATATAGCTGATATCCACGATTCTGATGTATCTTGTCTCCTGGCCCTGATCTGATTAAGATTATAGCCGTTCTTTCCCTGCCCGAACTTACCTTCAACATGGTTGCGCATGTTCTGTTCTTTCCTGGTTTTATATTTCCGGTATCCGGAAAGTTCCTGTTTAGTTGGCCTGCCCAGGGGTTTGCCTACTATTCTTATGCCCATATTTTTCAGGTATTGCCGATTTGCCCGAGTCAGATATTTCCTGTCACCAAGCAATAATTCAGGATAACATCCATACAATTGTTTAAAATCTTCAACCTGCTTTTCCAGGTCACCTCCTTCATCGTAATTGTCTCAACCAATATGATTGCATCTAACAAAACCTTCAACCTCGCTGATATTGATCTTTGACCCAAACTCTACATCAGCACTGTCTTTACCCCTAACCATCGGGCGAACATGGGGCTGGTAGATATTCACAATCCGGTCACTACACTTGTGAGACTTGTTGCGGTACATGTACATCTGTTGATCGAAAAGATGTTGCACCACCCAGTAAATCTTCTGATCCCGATGTTTCAGCGGGAACTCCTTCTGAATATGCTCAATCTTATCCAACATCTTTTCGATGGTGGAGATGTTTCTTCTCACATACCGTAACTCTTTGCCGATAATCACACGAAGTTCCTTTTTACTTTTCCTGCGTTTCTTTGAGACCACAAGGTATTCCTTCCTTGCTTTGCGACAGTAAGTCCGGGGCTTTTTATCAAAGCTTCCTTTTTTGTATAAAACGTCTACCAGCCTTTCTGTTTCTTCCCTGGCCGTGTTGAGCAACTTCAGATCTGTGGGGTAAGTAATGTACTGGTCAGTCACACGGGCATCAAGCTTCAATTTGTCCTGATTGGGAAGTTGATCTTTGGAAGAAGAAGATGAACTCTCTTTGACATCAACCTCCTGTCCACCGGAATTTTCCGTGTTATCTTCCGAAGGAGTATCTTTAATGATCCTCTCTCTTTTGGGCTTGAGACTTTCTGCTTTACGAATAATCGTTTCATTAAACTGGTCAAATTTGTCTGCCCCCATACGCTTGCGGATATCAATAAACAGGGAGGCATCAAATGGTGCATCACTTTGGAAGCCTTTCAGTCCGCAGAAATACTGCATGTAAACATTCTCGCTGATCATATCTACCGTATCTCTGTCACTCAGGGTAAGCTTATGCTTGATGATCAGGGCCCCGATCACCATCCGGATATCAACACTTAACCGCCCGGCGTCCGGATCCAGATTCCTGGAATAAATCCTGGCCAGTTCGTTCCACGGAATAACCCCTGCCAGTTTGACCCAACGGTTATCCAGTTTTAAGTGCTTGTAAAAAGGATGTTTGAATCCTTCCAATGTCAGTTGATTTGTTGGCGTATAATTTATCATAAGTGCAAAGAATTTTAACCAAATTATGAAAAATCGGTCACTTTTCTTTGCTTTTCATCATGTATTTATTAACTTAATAGATTGTTTATCAACATTATACGAATGTTATTTTCGAAAATCAGCAAACCCTAATTATTCCTAATTTTTTCCATTGGGTCAGGCCTTATGATAATAATGCAAATATATCTATTTATTCCTATTAAGAATAATAAATGGAGATTTTAACATTATTACCATATATTACTTTTTTATTCTGAATGCATCAATAATTATCCTGTAACATAATCCATTCTTCACGCCCCATGCCATAACTTACTTATGAGCCATCTGTCCAGACACTTTCTCCTTGAAAACACGGTCATTTTTTATCATTTATCTTAATAAGTTGCATCAGGCTATTATTCTTAGCTGCAATAATTCCGCGGTTCTTATTTTTTCCTAAATGAATCAAACTTATCTTCCTTACATCGCCATCTATGAATAATCCGTTTTTTATGGCAGGAGAAGGTTCAAAATTACCTTTGCCATTTCCTTTCAAAAAAAGCCCTATACTGGCATCGTTTCTTGGAGTCTCCGGTTCAGTGCCATAGAGGTTACCGGCAATTATTAAATCCAGATTATCATCTCCATCAACATCCTCGGCCAAAATGCTATTCACCGAAGAAATCTGTGCAAGATTCCCTAACGGATGCACCTTAAAAGTTCCATCTCCCATGTTTTCAAAATAAAATGTTGCAAAATTATTGGCTTTATAGTTCAATGCATTTTTCAGATTTTCAGCTCCGTAAACATCAGCAAGTGTTGCTTTGCCAAAAGCACTGAAAGTCAGAAATTTATGTTTAATAATAGGAAGCTGAATATAAGAAGATTTAAGTCCGCGCAGGGGATATAGGGTATCATTATTGTAATAACCCAATACTATATCTAACTTGCCATTATTATCAAAATCTTTTGCATATGCTTCAAACGGTTCTTTTTTACTCGCTTTGTATTTGAAATTCAATCCAAGGTTTCCTGCTACCAAATCAATGTTGCCATCATGGTCGAAATCAGCTGCTACCACGCAATTCCACCAACCCGTTTGTTGGGACAATCCCGTTTGATCAGTTATATCTTCAAAACTTCTACCGGTGTTTTTAAAGACTCTGATTGACATCCACTCGCCAACTATAACCATATCCAATTTACCGTCGCCATTAATATCGGTAAAAACAGCATCTGTGACCATACCGATATTGTTAAGTTGCGGGGCAACTTCTGAAGTTACATCCGTAAACCGGACTTTGCCAGACTTACAGTCATTTCTTAATATATGGCTGGATGCAGGGAGTGGATATTTACCTGGTATTTGACGGCCTCCAACAAAGAGGTCCATATCACTATCACCATCATAATCGCCTGCCACAACGCATGAACCGCTTTCTCTCATATCCGGTAAAGCATCTTTCATTTTTTTAAAATCACCCGAACCGTCATTCAAATAAAGACGGTCCTGTAAATACGGAGATCCCTCCTCATACTCATTGCTACCGCTGACAACATATAAATCCAGATCGCCATCATTATCAGCATCAAAAAAAGTTGCTTTAACATCTTCGCAATTAATATCTTCTGCCCATGGTTGGTTCCCGGAAGCTCTAAAACCATCATTTGTCTGAATATAAAGTTTTCCCGGATAACCTTTGGCTCCACCAATATAAAAATCTTCCAATCCATCATTATTCACATCTCCAACAGCCATTGCCGGTCCCAGATCTGACATTTTATGAGGCAATAAACTTTCCCTGCTAAAATCATTAAATTTATTCTCTTCATGTTTATGATTTAGCTTCATCGATTTGGTTACATCATTGAATAAAGAAGGTTTGGTATAGGAGAAGTTGTGTACCTGATTTGCATCAGAATAGGACATGCTAATAACTTGATTAGCTGAAATATTTGTAATCACCTGATCCTTCCCGTCAGGCCATATTACCTGTATTTCAGGTACAATTTTATCTGATCCCAGACCAAAATGCAGAACAGGACTGACAGAAGACATAAAACCACGCGTCAGATATTGCTCCAGTACCTGAATTTGATTCGTCTGTTTTACGATTATTTTAGTTCCAATCCCAACAGGATTTTTCTTCGGACCAATAAGTTTGAATTGCAGATAATTACCCAATCCTCTTTCACTGGTGTTATTTTTATATATAAATGAAGGCCCATCTGAATTATTCAAAATAATATCCATATCCCCGTCATTATCAAAATCGGCGTAAGTAGAACCATTTGAGCATGTAAGTTTATCATTAACCCATTTCCCGTTCTTCTTTTCAAATGTTAAATCACCATTGTTCCTAAAGAAATAGTTATTTTTTCTTCTTTCGGACATACGATTCAGAACACTTATAATGAACTCTTTTTTATCCATTTGTCCGGTTTGGGAATATATTTCCATCCTTTTATTGACATAGCTCGCGAGATCTTCATTGATAAGATCTTTTTTAATGCCGTTGGCAATAAATATATCCTTCAGACCATCGTTATCCATATCAAAAAGCAGTGCCCCCCAGCTCCAATCGGTGCTTGTAACCCCAGCTAATCGTGCAATATCTGAAAAAACAGGTATTTGATCTCGTGTAAAAATTCCATTATTCAACTGAAGTGTATTATAATTGTATTGATGGTGTAAGCCGAGATCAACCAGTGTATTGAAATGATCCTTATTCAACATTCCTATACTGGTTTTCATGGTGTAATTGTCTTCTGCCATCATTTCCAGGGTGATAATATCTGACCAGCCGTCATTATTAATATCGGCCAGATCGTTGCCCATGGAAGAGAATGAAAGATGATATAAGGCTTTATCAATACATTCAGTAAATGTTCCATTCTTGTTATTTAAATATAACATATCCTTTCCCGAATAGTCATTACTTACATAAATATCAGGCCACCCATCATTATTTAAATCGCTGATCCCTATGCCCAGCCCAAAACTTAAACTATTATTGACAATCCCTGTTTTTTTTGAAACGTCTACAAATTTCCCATTTTGGTTTTGATAGAGCCGGTCCCCGGAAATACTACTTTCTGTATGCATCAATTTTTCAATGTCTTTGAATGCATAAACAATAGGAGAGTGATTTATCAGAAACATATCCAGATCGCCATCATGGTCATAGTCAAAAAATGCAGCCTGTGTTGAGCATAATGTTATATCCAGGTTGTATTTTGAACTCTCTTCGCGGAATGTGGGAATTCCATCTTTATTTAAACCCTGATTTACCCATAGCTTATTCTTTCTAAATTCAGGATTAGCAACTTTCCCGGCATTACACATATATATGTCCATCCATCCATCACAATTAATATCCACTGTGGTAACGCCTGTTGGAAATCCTTCGGAGTCATCGATCTCGCATTCTTTTGAAATATCTTTAAATTTTAAGTTCCCTGTATTTAAATAAAGTTTATTTGTATACAAATTAGAAATGAAAAACACATCCTGAAGTCCGTCATTATTAAAATCAGCTACAACAACGCCTGAACCATTGTAAAAATACTCATAAAACAATCCGTTCATTGTCAGAGATTCCGGGAGTTTGTTTTCAAAATTGATCCCCGTTTTTTCCGGCATTAGTATATCGAATAGCTTGATTTCCTCATTTCCAACATTCGAAGAATTATTGGAATTGGTACTGTGTTTACAGGAAAGGATTAATAAGAGTGATAAACAAATAAAACAATTTTTCATACTAATAAGATTTTAATTATTCGCGGGTATTACAATAAAAGTTTGCACAATTGCTTGGTTTATATTCAGAGCAAGACATTGGTGGGATGGTGTATGTTGGTTTCTACTACCGTGCTGTTCTGCCTGATCTTTTCTATGTCCTCTATGTCTTCTTCTATCGCTATTTTATTCAGCTTTACAAGGAGCTTTTGTAAATTTTCAGGCGTAACCTGCGAAATGTATTTTTGGTGCATCTGGAAGCTGTATGGAAGCAACTCATCTATTTTAATAAATAAAGTACATATTCTGGAATCTGTCTGATGATACTCTAATTCCCTATACTCAAACCCTTTGAGCTCCTTGTAGATAGCAGCACGGACAATCTGCTCAACACTTGGGGTGTCCTTCCTGCCAAATATATTTGGTTTTTGTCCCCTAAATGATATCTTCTTGTAAAAGGGCAACAAGATGTGGATGTTGTTCAAGTATAGTATCTATCATACCTAACTCCGGGTCCCTTGACCAGTCGGGCTTCGCAAACTTTATCTTAAAATCTTCAAATAGTCTCATGGCGTTTTTTTCTTAAATCTACTAAGAAAAACAATTGCCGAAAAGCTTGTTTGTAATTAGTTATCAACAATTTAATGTTTATAGACAGACTCTAATTAAAAATTAGGAGAGGGGGAGGTGTAAAATTAGGTTTTTAGAAACCCATCCTATATATTTGTATCGAAACCGGCATTAAAAAAATAGTTTTTAGAGGTGCCCTTTAGAATGAATTTATTGAATTATTAAATTACACGTTTAAGTTGACAAACAGTTTAAGTTAATCGTTGGTTTGAATCTTTATGCACTAAAATTGCATTCAAAAATGAATTTGAGTAGTTTTAAATATATTATTACTTCTGGAAAAACTGAATCGGCCGAAAGAAACTGCATTGCTGCAGAAGTCAATAATTGACTACACAAATCAAAACTACATTTCGTCATCATTTAGTAACATTCTGGCAATCCTGTTTCTAAAAGAGAAGGGAGAAACTGAAGCAGCAAATACACTGATTCAGAAAATGGTCGATTCATCCCGGCTGGCTGATCCGGTTCAGCAATGGGTGATTGCAAGCTGTAAAAATGATCAGGCGAAAATTAGCAAACTGGAAAAGTGTTTCGCGAAAAGCAATTATTTTTTGATTATCAAGAAACTTACTGAACTTACGGATAGATAGGGATTTATCTGGTATTGGAAGTATATTACTGTGTCTGTTTAACATAATCCAGGTCTGAAAATGTGGGCAAAGCAAGCAGTTCGAGCCAAGGAGGTGGCAGATCGAGATATTTAAGCAGCTCAAGCAGAACTTTCCTCTAAAGTATTTCTTGGGTGGCAATGAAAATGCGATAGAAATACAGATATACGGATTATTCTTTTGCGATCTCTAAAGCTCTTTCTGGTATATCCTGAATTTCTTCACTACCTGGCATCCAATTCGCTCGTATTCGCTTCTCATCCTGGTGTTGTTTTCAAGTACAAGATGACTATCTACAGTATCCATCTTATGAT